>Ga0209023_10001247_pt1 | contig 34789 bp, 30 predicted proteins | sample LakOneMetagenome_FD_187468 | JGI IMG/M metagenome (GOLD analysis project Ga0209023, IMG submission 187468) | Freshwater and sediment microbial communities from Lake Erie, Canada (SPAdes) (version 2) | ecosystem: Environmental > Aquatic > Freshwater > Lentic | place: Lake Erie, Canada...
AATTTTGAGTAATAAAGTAGCATCACTTTTAGAATATACTTTCAAAACACCTTACAATGAATTTCAATGATTTAATAGGAACGATTGGCGTTGGGCTAATTCTCCTTGCCTATTTTTTAAATATGTTTTCGTTGATTAAAAAAGACGGAATTGTATATTTTACCATCAACATTGTTGGTGCAGGAATTGCGTGCTTTGCTTCTGTATTAATTCACTTTGTTCCCTTTATTATTTTAGAAGGCGCTTGGGTTATAGTGAGTTGTATTGGGTTGTTAAAAAGCATAAAAAAATCCCAAGCATAACTTGGGATTTTATAATTATTTTTTTCTGATTACCAGATTTTAACGCGTTTTTCTGGAGCCACATACATTCCATCACCTTCTTTAATACCAAATGCTTGGAAGAACGTATCTAAATTAATTAGAGGTACATAAGCTCGGTATTGTGCTGGTGAGTGTGGGTCGGTTTTCACTTGATTTTTCAAAGCTTCATCACGTATTTTTCCTCTCCAAATGGTTGCCCAAGAAATGAACAAACGTTGTTCTGGAGTATATCCATCTATTAATCCTGGATTTCCGTTTTCTTTCAAATACAATTGCAAACCGTCATAAGCGGCATTGATTCCGCCTAAGTCTCCAATGTTTTCACCTAAAGTAAATTTACCATCAACATGAATTCCAGGAAGTGGTTCTAAAGCCGAATATTGATCTGCCAAAGCACTACCAAGAGACGTAAATTTTGCCAAATCATCAGCAGTCCACCAATCAATTAAGTTTCCGTCAGCATTGTAACTTGCACCTTGATCGTCAAATCCGTGAGAGATTTCGTGACCAATAACCGCTCCAATTCCACCATAATTTACCGCTTCATCAGCTCTGTAATCATAGAACGGTGGTTGTAAAATGGCTGCTGGAAATACAATTTCATTATACGATGGGTTGTAATAGGCATTAACCGTTTGTGGTGACATTCCCCATTCGGTTTTGTCAACTGGTTTGCTCAATTTATCCAAATCTTTTTTCCATTGCCATTTAGAAACATTTCTCAAATTATCAAAATAGCTTCCACCTTCTGCTGGACTTTTAACTGTTAAAGCCGAATAATCCTCCCATTTATCTGGATAACCAATTTTGATAGTTAATTTATTCAACTTTTCAATCGCTTTTAATTTTGTTTCAGCCGACATCCATGTTAGGTTGTTGATTCTAGCTTCATAAGCACGAATGATGTTTTTAATCATGTTGAACGCTTTGGTTTTAGCTTCTGCTGGGAACATTTTCTCAACATATAATTTCCCTAAAGCTTCACCAACGGTACCGTTAACAACTTGCAGTGCTTTTTCATGACGTGGTCTTTGTTTTAAAGCACCAGTTAATGTTTTACCATAAAACTCCCAGTTAGCTGTTTCAATATTAGTTGATAATTGACCTGATGCGCCTCTTAATAACATCCAACGCATATAGGCTTTCCAATCGTCAACTTTGTTTTCTGTAAAAACAGTTTGTAAAGCAGCCATATATCTTGGTTGAGATACAATTACGGTATCAACTTTAGCTACGCCGATTCCTTTTAAATAGGTATTCCAATCGATTATTGGCACCATTTTTTTCAAATCGGCTACAGCTGTTGGATTGTATTGTTTTTTACTGTCTCTACGTTCTACACGATCCAATCTTGGCTTAGACATTTGGATTTCCAAAGCCAAAATTTTATCCGCATCTGCTTTAGCTTGTTCTGGTTTTTCACCTAAGAACTGAAGCATTTTAGCTACGTGAAGTACGTATTTTTCGCGTTTTTCTTTAGAATCTTTATCCTCAGAAACATAATAATCTCTATCAGGTAAACCTAATGAGCCTGGTCCTAAACTCACTACATTTCGGTTACTGTTTTTTTCATCAGCGCCAATTCCGAAACCAAAGAAACCAACACCACCGCCAGTTGCTTCTTCATCCATCATTAATTTTTGCAAATCGTTGATGTTTTTTACCGCATTAATTTTGGCTAAATACGGTTTTAAAGGTGCAATTCCTTGTTTGTTTCTAGCTACGGTATCCATAGCTGCTTTATACATATTAATCGCTTTACCTTGGTCGGTAGTCGATTTGTATTTTGGGTTTTTAGCCGCTTCTTTTAGAATAGCCAAAGCATCTTTATCGGTGTTTTGACGCAATTCGTCAAAACTTCCCCAACGGGTTTTATCGGCAGGAATTGGTGTGTTTTTTAACCATGTACCGTTAACAAATTTGAAAAAATCGTCATTTGGTCTAACCGATTTATCCATTAAATCTAAGTTCAACCCTGGTTTTTGTTGTGCATTTCCTTGGTTTAAAGCAAAAAGACTTGCTGCCAAGAAGCCAAACTTAATTGTAGTTTGAAGTTTCATATTATTTTCTTGATTGTTTCCACAAATCTATTAATTTTTGTGTTACAAAATGTTAAAAAAGGCATAATGACATTTTGTTAGCCAATTTGAAACTCTTGTATCCAAAAGTTGTTTTGTAACTTTGCCAAAAAAAGATGTTTTCCAAACTAAAACAATACAAGATTTTCATTAGCTTTTTTGTGATTTTTTCGATTGTTACCGTTACGGCTTTTTACACTGTTTTAAAACCCAAAAAAGCGTTACCTATTTACAATCCAAGTGATGTAAATCCAGAATTGGTAGATTCAACAGTGCAATATGTTGCTGCAGATCACACTATCGCCGATTTTGCATTTACCAATCAAAACGGAAAAACAATTACCCAAAAAGATTACGAAGGAAAAATTTATGTAGCCGATTTTTTCTTTACCACTTGCCAATCTATTTGTCCGAAAATGACTAACAATATGACTTGGCTGCAAAATCAAATTAAAAATAATCCAAAAGTGATGTTATTGTCTCATTCGGTAACACCCGATATTGACAGTGTTCCAGTTTTAAAAAAATATGCTATAGAAAAAGGGGTTATTGACAGCAAATGGAACTTAGTCACAGGCAATAAAAAAGACATTTACTACATTGCGAGAAAATCTTATTTAGCAGTAAAAACAGGAAATCCTTCTGAACTATATGATATGGTGCATACTGAGAATTTTGTGTTGGTGGATTCTAAAAGACGTGTTCGCGGATTTTATGACGGCACCAATTTAGATGGTCCAACCGAACCCGGAATTAAAAATGTAAAACAACTTTTAGAAGACATTAATTTTCTTTGTGAAGAAGAAAAATTATAACACCTTCTTCTTAAAAACCATTTATAAACAAGTTTAAATATTATCTTAAACTTGACAATTATCATGAATTTTACACAACAAATGTTTACTTTTGTATTTTAATTCAATCTAAATAAAGCCGTGCAAACTACAATTGCTGATCTTAAAATTGGCCAAAAAGGAACAATCTCAGATTTCAATATCGAAGAAATTCCGTTAAAACTACTCGAAATGGGTTGTTTGCCAGGCAATACTATTGAATTAATTCAAATTGCTCCTCTTGGTTGTCCATTATATTATAATGTAAATGATTCGCATGTTGCCATTCGTTTAGAAACCGCTAAGGAAATAATTGTTGTCATTGAAAATCAAAATTAATGGCAAAAGAACTCATCAAAGTAGCCTTAATTGGCAATCCAAATACAGGAAAAACTTCGGTTTTTAATCATCTCACCGGATTACACCAACAAGTTGGAAATTATCCCGGCATTACAGTTGAAAAGAAAATCGGAACCTGCAAATTATCCGAAGACACCAAAGCAACCATCATTGACTTACCCGGAACGTATAGCTTAAATGCTAGTTCTATTGACGAAAATGTGGTGATAGAGTTGTTAATGAACAAGAAAGACGAAAACTTTCCTGATGTAGTGGTCGTGGTTTCTGAAGTGGAAAATTTGAAACGAAATTTACTTCTTTTTACCCAAATTAAGGACTTAGAAATTCCAACCATTTTGGTCATCAACATGAGTGATCGAATGAAACTGAAAGGTATTGAGTTAGATATTCCTTATTTAGAAAGCCATCTGAAAACTAAAATTGCTTTAGTTAGCTCTAGAAAAAACATCGGAATTGAAAAAATAAAAGAATTGATTCTACATTACGAATCACTTTCTACCGAACCTTGTTTGAATGCTTCATCTATTGATCCCGAATATTTCGATAAACTTCGCAAAGCTTTTCCAAATCAATTGGTTTACAAACTTTGGTTGGTTATTACGCAAGATGTGAATTTCTTGAATTTGGAACGAAATGAAATGAAAAGTTCGTTTACCAAATCGCATGCCGATTTAAAACGATTGCAGCAAAAAGAAACCATTAAGCGTTATCAATTCATCAACGATACGTTGAAAATCGGACAAAAAATTGATCAATCTAAAGCTTCTGATGTTCGAGCAAAATTAGATCGGGTGCTGACGCATAAAATCTTTGGTTACCTCATATTCTTTGTTGTTTTATTTGCCATATTTCAGTCTATTTTTGATTGGAGCAGCATTCCAATGGACTTTATCGACGCTACTTTTGCTAATTTGGCAACGTATACAAAAACCCATTTACCAGCTGGCGAATTCACTAATTTAATTAGCGAAGGAATTATTCCTGGTATTGGAGGCATATTGATTTTCATTCCGCAAATTGCCTTTCTGTTTCTGTTTATTTCTGTTTTAGAAGAAAGTGGTTATATGAGTCGTGTGGTTTTTTTGATGGACAAAATCATGAGACGCTTCGGACTTTCAGGCAAAAGTATTGTGCCATTAATTTCGGGAACGGCTTGTGCAATTCCGGCCATTATGGGCGCTCGAAATATTGAAAATTGGAAAGAACGATTGATTACGATTTTGGTAACGCCTTTCATTACGTGTTCGGCTCGATTACCTGTTTATGCCATATTAATTGCCTTGATTATCCCTGAAAAAAGAGTTTTAGGATTCATCAGCTTGCAAGGAATGACCCTAATGGTGTTGTATCTTTTAGGTTTCGGAATGGCAATTTTCTCTGCTTTTATTTTAAATAAAATTTTAAAAATCAGCTCTAAATCCTATTTTGTAGTGGAAATGCCGAGTTATAAAATTCCACTTTTCAAAAATGTTGCCATAAACATCTTAGAAAAAACCAAATCGTTTGTGTTTGGTGCTGGTAAAATCATTTTAGCGATATCCATTATCTTATGGTTTTTGGGTTCACATGGCCCTGGAAAAGATTTTAAAAATGCGCAAAAAATTATTGAACATGAAGTGTATTCAAGTGCTATTGCAATCAATCCGTCGGTAATTCCAAATCGTGTTGCCGAATATAAATTGGAGCATTCTTATATTGGAATTATAGGAAAATCTATTGAACCTGCCATCCAACCTTTAGGCTACGATTGGAAAATTGGGATTGCTGTTGTGAGTTCGTTTGCGGCTAGAGAAGTATTTGTAGGAACACTTGCTACAATTTATAGTGTTGGCAACAACAGCGACGAAGAAAGCACCATCAAAGAACAAATGAAACACGAAATTCGAGAAGATGGCAAACCAGTTTTCAACCTTGCAACTGGCATTTCTTTATTGCTTTTTTATGCTTTTGCAATGCAATGTGTCAGTACTTTAGCCATAGTGAAGAAAGAAACCAATTCGTGGAAATGGCCAGTTATTCAATTGGTGTTTATGAGTGGATTTGCTTATCTAACTGCTTTACTAGCGTATCAATTTCTAAAATAATTTGGTTCAATTTTTGATGACTACGTCGAAATTCATTTTATGAGAAAAAAAGCACTACTTCTTTTGATATTTTTTTGTTTCACCACTTTTGGACAAAACAAATTAGACAAATCTAAAAATGAACTCAATTCGGGTTCTGCTAATAAAAATCAAAGTAGTTCCTCTAGTTCTAGCACTTCGGGTTCTTCCAAATCGAGATCTTCTTCTGGAGATAATATTTTAGGTAGGGCTATTGCCGATGTTTTTATATATGCCACGTTTGGTATTTTTAAATACGGTGTCATTGGCGATTATCGAAACGAAGACCATTTATACAGCAATCTAACACCCTATCCTTTTTATAATGGGAAATCTGGGAATTTTGAAAATGCTGATACCCTTCTTGTTTCCAAAAACAAAGCCCGATTGGATATAGAAAACAGCTTTGTATACAAAGACAACACATTATTTGGAAACCATTTCAAAGCTAAAATTCGTCCGTTTCAATATTTTTATATACAAACCGATTTTCATCAATTGTATGAATTTAATAGAATAGACAATACTAATAATCGACTTTCTTTGTTTCAATTTAACTTAAATTATGATCGAATTCGATTGGAAAAATTTAACTTTGGTTGGAATTTGGGTGCGACGTATGTTGGAAACGAAGTTCGAAAAGCTGGATTTGCTTATGGTTTAAACGCCGAATATTTTATGGGAAATCGCATTAGCTTTTTGGGTTCTGCCAAATGGAGCCGTATCAATGGATTTCCGGTGAATGCTTATGAATTACAGGGTAAATTTCATAGAAAAAATTACTTTTTCACCCTTGGGTTAGAGCATTTAAAAATTGCAACACCAACCTATAATTTTGTCGCTTTAGGTGGTGGCATTTATTTTTAACACACAACATTATGCAACAAATACTTGTTTTTTTTGCTTTAGGAATTGCCTTAGCCTATTTATACAATAAATTTTTTGGAAAGAAAAAACCCAAAAAAAACTGTGGTGATGACGATTGTGGTTGCCATTAATCTTCAAAAACAATAGTAATGTATTGCTTTTTAGGCTTTACAACCTGACCTTCTTTTGGATACGGAAAAACACCTATACTTTTAATTTTCTTTTGAAAATAGTGTTCCAGCCATTTGAAATTTTCTTCTTTATTTTTGGCATTAAAAACCAATACTTTTTCTTCAACAAATTGCCTGTTGTCATAAACTTCTATAATTACCGAAACTTCTCCAGCCCAAATACAAGAAACACCTTCAGGGCATCGTGAATCGTCAAAAACTGATTTTAAACGCAGGTGAAATCCTTTTTTGGGAAGGCATTTTTTAGGTGTGATTTTAGTTTCATTTTGCCCGTAAAAAATCAAGCTGAAAAAGAGCGTGCAGATTAAAAATACTTTTTTCATAATTTGTGTTTTTGAAGTTGAGGCGTCACCAATGAAGTATAACACACTAATATCAAAAGAACAGAAAAAAGAATAGAAGACGATCCAATGGTTCCAAAGTCTAAACCTCCTTTTTCATGTGTTTTTGTTAGTAAATCTCCAAAAGTAGCTCCAAAAGGACGTGTTAATACAAAGGCAATCCAAAATAAAAAGATTCTAGAAATTTTAGTAAAAAAATATGCGAAAACAATAATAGCGAGTAAACTACCAATTAAAATTGCTCCACCTGCAAAACCTAATCCAGAATTATCTGCCAAATAATCTCCTAGAGCTGTTCCTAATGTATTAGAAACTAAAATTGCAGTCCAATAAAACAGTTCGCCTCGTTTGGTTTTTATATCGGTAACCGACAACGATTTTTCAAATTTATACCAAACCAATAACGTTAAGCACAACAAAACAACTAAAATAACGCTCCCTACAGCATAACCTAAACCTAATGTTCTATCCATAAAATCGGACATCGTTGTGCCTGCTGTACTTGTAGAAAGGATCACCAACCAATAAATTGATGGAACATATTTTTTTGATAAAAGTTGTGCGAAAAGCGTCACTAAAAATCCGAACATTAATATAACAGTGCTTATAGCATACCCAACGTTTAAGGTCATAGAAAGTAAATCTCCTGCTGTTTCACCAAGAGTTGTGGCACAAATTTTCATTATCCAAAAAAGCAACGCAACTTCTGGTATTTTTTTCATTTCTAATTTTTTACAATGAATAAAGGTATCGAAATTTTGTGACGTAACTTATCTACTGTGGTGCCAAAAATAATATCTTTAAATCCAGTATGTCCGTGTGTTCCCATCACTAAAACATCAAAATGACCTTCGTTGATTATCGTTGGAATGGCATTATAAGGCTTTCCAAATCCTAATTGGACATGAACAGTATAGCCTTTTGCCTTTAAAATTTCTTCATATTTTAATAACAATTTTTCATCAACTGTGGTTTCGTGATCGAGTGCATTTACACCATAAACCATCGCTCCAACGGTTTCAACAACATGAATTAAAGTATAGTTTGCTGCTGTTCCACCTAATTCTAATGCGTTGTTTATAGCTTTTTCATCGGCTGTTGAAAAATCGACCGCTATGGCAATATGCTTTTTAGTTAACGATTCCGTTTTTGAAAAATTCAATTCTTGGTTGTGTGGCAAATGATTCTCAATATGATGCTTCATTTTGGTTACAATAGGTTTGATAATGATGTATAATAACAAAATCAAAAAACCAAAAGCCAAGGGAACAACCGTAAACCACAACACAGTAGGATTAGACGAAGTCTTGAGCCAACCACTAATTTCATCAAAAACTAATTTAGCATTTAATGAAACAATAATTAAAGCAATTATCCATGAAGCAACTTGAGTTGTTTTTGAAATCTGAAACCCATTCATTTTGTTTTTATCGCTAACAAAATGTATTAACGGAATAATCGCAAAACCCAACTGCAAACTCAAAATCACCTGACTTAAAATCAATAATTTTCCAGTTACATTATCACCAAAAACAAGAATGGCGATTACCGCAGGAACAATAGCTATCAAACGAGTTATTATTCTTCGAACCCAAGGCTGAATGCGCAATTTTAAATAACCTTCCATAATAATTTGTCCCGCCAAAGTTCCGGTAATTGTAGAACTTTGTCCGGCAGCAATTAGGGCAACTGCAAATAAAATAGGTGCCCATTTGTTTCCTAAAATTGGCGCTAATAACTGATGAGCATCCTGAATTTCTGCAATTTTAAAATAACCATTTTTATGAAATGTAGCCGCTGCTAAAATAAGAATGGCTGCATTTACAAAAAATGCTAAATTCAAAGCAATAGCCGAATCAATGAAATTGTACTTTAAAGCTTGCTTGATTCCAGCCTTACTTCTATCAAATTTTCTAGTTTGAACCAAAGACGAATGCAAGTATAAATTGTGTGGCATTACCGTGGCTCCAATAATTCCGATGGCAATATACAACGCTGCTTTGTTGGGTAAAGTTGGAATTAATCCAGTGAGTACTTTTCCCATTTCAGGTTGGGCAATAATCATTTCAAAAATGAATGAAAACCCGATAATTGCTACCAAAGCAATAATGAAAGCTTCCATCTTTCTAATGCCTTTGTTGATTAAAAAAAGTAGTAAAAAAGTGTCTAAAACTGTAAACAAAACGCCGTATACCAGGGGCAAACCAGTAAGTAAATTAATTCCGATTGCCATACCCAATACTTCGGCTAAATCACAAGCGGCAATAGCAATTTCTGCCAAAAAATATAAAATGTAATTGATGAAAGGCGAATAGGTTTCTCGTGACGCTTGAGCTAAATCGCGTTGGGTTACTATCCCGAGTCGTGCACTCAAACTTTGCAAGAGTAACGCCATAATATTACTCATCAATAACACCCAAAGTAAGGCATATCCAAACTGACTTCCACCTGCAATATCGGTGGCCCAATTTCCCGGATCCATATAACCTACACTTATTAAATAAGCCGGCCCGAAAAAAGCCAAAATTTTTCTAAAAGTAGAAGCTTTGCCTTGTGTGGCAACTGATTCGTTAACTTCTTCTAGCGATTTACTCATATTTTATTGTATTTTGATGAATAAATTTTCTGCAATTTTATTAGAAATAGAAATCGTTTTGGTGTTTAAAATTATCGTTAATGACGAATCAAATTCTTCTCTTGAAACCACTTGTATAGCTGATCCTAAAGATATTTTTTGCTTGTCTAAATATTGCAAAAACTCAACCGATGAATTTTTTACGCCAACACACACGTATTCTTTGTTCAATTCGGCTTCCGATAAAAGTAATTTATCAATTTTAACAATCTCTCCTTTGTGATTCGGAATAGGATCGCCATGCGGATCAAATTCAGGAAAACCTAAAAACTCATCCAAGCTATTAATTAATTTTTCCGATTTAATGTGTTCCAACTCTTCAGCAATTTCATGTACTTCATCCCAAGAAAAATTCAATTTGTCTACTAAAAAAACCTCCCACAAACGGTGTTTTCTCACAATCATTTTAGCCGAAATAAACCCTTTATCGGTAAGTGTTACTCCTTGGTATTTTTGATACGAAACCAATTCTTTTTCGGATAATTTTTTCAACATATCAGTTACCGAAGATGCCTTGGTTTCTAGCATTCCAGCAATCGCATTGGTGTTCACTCCTTTGGGAGAAACTAATGATAAATGGTAAATAACTTTGATGTAATTCTCTTCTGAAATAGTCATTTTACAATCTTTTTTTACAAATATATAAAAATAATTCATGTTGCTTTAAAATAATATTTAGTTTTGTCTAAAAATTATTTTATGCACAACAAAATCTATTGGTTGTTATTGGTTTCTATTTCATGCTATTCGCAAAAAGAGCCGATAGAAACTGATAGACCAGATCAAACCGAAACCCCAGCCATCGTTCCCAAAGGCATGTTTCAAGTAGAATCGGGATTTACATTTGAAAAAATAGACTCCAAAAACCTTGTCTTTGTGCTTCCATCAACGTTATGGAAATATGGAATTTCACAAAAAATAGAACTTAGAGTAATCACAGAATTCGTCATTGAAAAAGAAGAAAACCAAAAACAAAATGGATTTTTACCCATTGCCGTGGGTTTTAAAATAAATCTGTTTGAAGAAAAAGGTTGGTTGCCCAAAACGTCTTTAATCAGTCATGTTTCTATAAAAAATTGGAGTACTTCAAAATACAAATACGATTATTTTGTACCCGATTTTCGATTCACAATGCAACATTCATTGGGAGACAACTTCTGTTTAGGATACAATCTTGGAGCGGAATGGGATGGTTTTACAAAGCAATCAAAATTACTCTATACAGTAACCATAGGCTATTCCGTAACTAACAAACTAGGCTCATATCTTGAATTATTTGGATTTGCACCACAAAATGAAATCGCATATCACAATTTTGATGGCGGATTCACCTATTTGATAAACAACAATTTTATGGTAGATTTGTCTTCGGGTTTCGGGATAACACAAAAAGCTCCTAAACATTATTTTGCATTCGGAATATCATTTAGAATCTAATATGAAGCACTATCATTACATTTTTACGGGCTCCGGATTATCGGCTTTGATGACCGTTTATGAAATGATTCTGTCCGGAAAATTTGATGATAAATCGATTTTAATTCTAGACGAAAATCCAAAAAAAACAAATGATAGAACCTGGTGTTTTTGGGATAACACAGTACTTTTTGATGACATAGTTTCTAAAAAATGGGATGTTGCACTTTTCGCCAATGAAAACTTTGAAAGAAATTTAGATTTGAATCTGTACCAATATAAAATGGTTCGCGGATTGGATTTTTACAATCAGGTTTTCGATTTAATTTCTAAACAAGAAAACATCCATTTTGCAAACCAAAAAGTGATTGATTTTGAGGAACTCGGGAATCATTGTATCGTAAAAACGGAAAGTCAAAACTATACTTGTAATAAAATTTTCAATTCTATTTACAATCCAAATCTTGTAAAAAGCCAATCGAAATTTCCTCTATTACAACAACATTTTATTGGTTGGTTTATAAAATCGAAAGAAGAAGTTTTCAATCCTGATGTAGCAACTTTCATGGATTTTTCTGTCGAACAAAGAGGAAATACTCGATTTATGTATGTACTTCCAACGTCTACAACCGAAGCTTTATTAGAATATACTTTGTTTTCTAAAGATTTACTTTCTAAAGATGAGTATGAAGAAGAAATTCAAAAGTACATCCAAAAGTTAGGAATAACAGAATATGAAATCGTAGAAAAAGAACAAGGAAATATCCCCATGACAAGTTATAAATTTTGGAAACACAACACGAAAAATATCCTAAATATTGGCTCAGTTGGCGGATGGACAAAAGCAAGTACGGGTTATACTTTTAAAAACACCACCAAAAAATCGAAAGCCTTAATTCAATTTTTAAGTACGGAAACAGACTTTAGAAAATTTCACAAAATGGATAAATTTTGGTTCTATGATTTATTATTTTTAGATGTTTTATTTAGACGAAATGACTTAGGTTCCAAAGTATTCTCGACTTTATTCAAAAAAGGAAATCCAACTTTAATTTTCAAATTTCTTGATGAAGAAACTTCTATTTGGGAAGATTTACAAGTCATTTGGAAATGCCCAAAAGGTCTTTTTATTAGAGCCTTATTTGGAAGAATTTTATAGTTTAAATTTTCTATCAAACGATAACAAATCTTTATGATTAGAATCATTCTAAAAAGCAGAATTCTATTTATCTTTGCAACGATTTTATAATCGAAATTGACAAATCCTTAATCTTAAATCATAAATAATTATGTATCCAGAAGAAATGGTAAGACCAATGAGAGCAGAACTTTCTGACGCTGGTTTTCAAGATTTATATAATGCAGAAGACGTAAAAAATGCCATCAAAGCAGAAGGAACAACTTTGGTTGTTGTAAATTCGGTTTGTGGTTGTGCTGCTAGAAATGCGCGTCCAGGTGCCAAAATGAGTTTGGACGGAGCAAAAAAACCAGACCATTTAATCACGGTTTTTGCCGGAGTGGATAAAGAAGCGGTTGATGCTGCCAGAGCAGAAATGTTTCCTTTTCCTCCATCGTCACCAAGTATGGCATTGTTTAAAAACGGTGAATTAGTACACATGTTAGAACGTCACCACATTGAAGGTCGTCCAGCTGAAATGATTGCAGAAAATTTGAAAGACGCTTACACGGAGTTCTGTTAAGTTTTCTATTTTAAGAATTTAACCCTTCCAGAGTTTAAAACTCTCGAAGGGTTTTTTTAATAATTTATTTTTACATTTGCACCGAATTCTTCCATTTAGAACTCGAGGCGAAGCCGAACAGGGCGAAGCCAATTCAAAACATATTTCTCACTTAAACGTTTATAGCATGCAACTGTATAACACCTTAAGCGCAGAAGAACGTGCCGAGCTGATTGATCAAGCCGGTAAACAACGTCTTACGTTGTCGTTTTATGCGTATGCCAAAATTGAAGATCCCAAAAAATTTCGCGACAATTTATTTATCGAATGGAACAAACTCGACGCTCTTGGTCGAACCTATGTTGCTAAAGAAGGAATTAATGCTCAAATGAGTGTTCCTGCCGAGAATTTTGAAGCCTTTCGCGAAACCTTAGAAGCCTATGAATTTATGCGTGGCATTCGTTTGAATGTAGCCGTGGAACACGATGACCATTCGTTTTTAAAATTGACCGTGAAAGTTCGTGACAAAATTGTTGCCGACGGATTAAACGACGATACGTTTGACGTAACCAACATCGGCGTGCATTTGAAAGCCAATGAATTCAATCAAATTTTAGAAGATCCAAATACGATTGTAGTAGATTTTAGAAATCACTACGAAAGTGAAATTGGCCATTTTAAAGGCGCGATTACTCCCGATGTGGAAACTTTTAGAGAAAGTTTACCAATTATCAATGAGCAATTGAAAAATTTTAAAGAAGATAAAAACTTGGTGATGTACTGCACTGGAGGTATTCGTTGTGAAAAGGCTTCAGCGTATTTTAAGCATCAAGGATTTAAAAACGTATTCCAATTGGAAGGCGGTATTATTAATTATGCCAAACAAATTAAAGAAGAAAACTTAGAAAGCAAATTCATCGGGAAGAACTTTGTTTTCGACCATAGACTTGGCGAACGCATCACCGACGATATTGTTTCGCAATGCCACCAATGCGGAAAACCGTGCGATAATCACACCAATTGCTTGAATGATGGATGTCATTTATTGTTCATTCAATGTGATGATTGTAAAGCGGCAATGGAAAATTGTTGTTCTTCAGAATGTCTAGAAATTACACATTTGCCATTGGCGGAACAAGTAAAATTAAGAAGCGGAAAACAAGTAGGTAATAAAGTATTCCGAAAAGGAAAATCGGATAAATTAGTATTCAAACATTCAGGTGAACTGTCTGACAAACCTTTAGCAAAAGCTCAAGAAATAACAGACATTCGTCAAAAAATAAAGGTGAAAAAAGTGCTTCTTGGTAGAGTGGAACATTATTATGTGAAAGCACAAGTGGGTCTTTTTATTATTGAACAAAACGAATTAAACCTAGGCGACACCATTTTAATTTCAGGCCCAACGACAGGAAATGAAGAATTTATTTTAGAAAAGATGTTGGTCAATGGAAGTGAAAATGCTATTGCAAAAATTGGTGATAAAGTAACCTTCGAAGTGCCATTTAGAGTACGATTATCTGATAAATTATTCAAAATCATCAACTAATGACGGCTTCTGGAAAAATAGAATTGATGGCTCCGGCTGGCAATTTCGAATCGATGCAAGCAGCTTTAGACAACGGTTGTGATTCGATTTATTTTGGTGTGGAACAATTGAATATGCGTGCTAGAGCAACGGTAAATTTCATTTTGGATGATTTACCAGAAATTGCTCGAAGATGCAATGAAAAAAACGTTAGAACCTATCTCACCTTAAATACCATCATTTACGATCACGATTTGTCGATTGTAAAAACATTGTTGACGAAAGCCAAAGAAGCCGGAATTACAGCCGTTATTGCTTCTGATCAAGCGGTAATTATGACGGCTAGAACCATTGGAATGGAAGTGCATATTTCTACCCAATTGAACGTTACCAACATCGAAACGGTAAAATTCTATGCGATGTTCGCCGATACCATTGTGCTTTCTCGCGAATTGAGTTTGCGTCAAGTGAAAAAAATCACCAACGACATCGAAAAAGAACAAATTAAAGGTCCGAGTGGCCATTTAGTTGAAATTGAAATTTTCGGTCATGGTGCTTTGTGTATGGCAGTTTCTGGAAAATGTTATTTGAGTTTACATTCGCATAATTCCTCAGCTAATCGTGGTGCTTGCAAGCAAAATTGTCGAAAAAAATATACGGTAATCGACCAAGAATCTGGTTTTGAAATTGAAGTAGATAACGAATATTTAATGTCGCCGAAAGATTTATGCACCTTAGATTTCTTAGATCAAGTGATTGATTCGGGCATCAAGGTTTTAAAAATTGAAGGCCGTGGTCGTGCTGCCGATTATGTAGCAACTGTAATCAAAACCTATAGAGAAGCAATAGATTCGTTTTACGATGGTACGTTTACAAAAGAAAAAATCAGTAGTTGGATGGAAGCTTTGGCAACGGTTTACAATCGCGGATTTTGGAGTGGCTATTACCTCGGACAAAAATTAGGTGAATGGTCAGACAATCCAGGTTCGAGCGCTACCCAAAAGAAAGTTTATATTGGAAAAGGGATGCATTATTTTCCGAAATCACATATTGCCGAATTCAAAATTGAAGCCTACGACATCAAAAAAGGAGACAAACTTTTAATTACAGGTCCAAGTACCGGTGCACAGGAACTTATTTTAGACGAATTTTTGGTCAACGATAATCATTCTGAAAAAGCTTCCAAAGGAGATAGTTGCACAATGAAAATTCCATTTCGAATTCGTCTATCTGACAAAATGTATAAAATTGTAGAAAACTAATGGTTATTGTTACCCTACAAAGAGACAAATGTATCGGTTGTAATTATTGTGTAGAAATGGCTCCAGCACAATTTCAAATGTCTAAAAAAGATGGAAAATCGGTGTTGATTAAATCGGTAAATGCCAAAGGATTTTACACCTTAAAATCGGCAGATCATACTATAATTGAAAACTGTGAATTAGCAGAAAAAGCATGCCCAGTTCATATTATTTCTATAAAAGAAACTTAAAATCAATCGGTTGTAAACCGTAATAATTCCAAATTCCAAAGGCTATTTTCACCCTTGGTTTTTGGGATTTTTTTATTGGAATTTATTTTATAAAAATACTATCTTTACCAATTAATCGTTTTATGAACTTAAATTGCTTTTTTGCAATACTACCTATATAATTATGGCATGTACAAGTTGTTCAACTTCTGATGGTGGTGCACCAAAGGGTTGTAAAAATAATGGGACTTGCGGCACCGATAGCTGCAACAAATTAACGGTTTTCGATTGGTTGGGAAATATGAATTTACCTAATGGCGAAGCCCCATTTGATTGTGTTGAAATCCGTTTCAAAAATGGACGAAAAGAGTTTTACAGAAATACCGAAAAACTAACTTTAAGCATTGGCGATGTGGTGGCTACCGAAGCTTCACCAGGTCATGATGTTGGAATTGTAACACTTACAGGCGAATTAGTTAAGATTCAAATGAAGAAAAAAGGTGTGGCTCTTACTAGCCCAGAAATACTGAAAATATACCGAAAAGCATCCCAAAAAGACATTGATATTTGGAGTGAAGCGCGCGACAAAGAAGAACCAATGAAAGTGAAAGCTCGTGAAATTGCTATCGCTTTAAAATTGCAGATGAAAATTTCTGACATTGAGTTTCAAGGCGACGGATCTAAAGCCATTTTTTACTACACAGCTGATGATCGAGTAGATTTTCGTCAATTGATTAAAGAATTTGCTCAAGTATTTAAAGCTAGAATTGAAATGAAACAAGTAGGTCTTCGTCAAGAAGCGGCTCGTTTGGGAGGAATTGGCTCATGCGGGAGAGAATTGTGTTGTTCTACTTGGTTAACCGACTTTAGAAGTGTGAATACCGCTGCAGCACGATACCAACAACTGTCTTTAAACCCCCAAAAATTAGCCGGACAATGTGGTAAATTAAAGTGTTGTTTGAACTATGAACTAGACACTTACCTTGATGCATTAAAAGATTTTCCAGATTTTGACACCAAATTACACACTGAAAAAGGCGATGCTATTTGTCAAAAACAAGATATTTTCAAAGGCTTAATGTGGTTTGCTTACACCGATAATTTTGCCAATTGGCACGTGTTAAAAATTGAGCAAGTAAAAGAGATTATAGCACAAAATAAAGAGAAAAAACGTGTTTCTTCGTTAGAAGATTTTGCTATCGAAATAACAACAGAACCAGAAGCAAACTTCAATAATGCTATGGGACAAGAAAGTTTAACGCGTTTTGATCAACCTAAAAAGAGCAAAAACAAAAACAAAAACAGAAATAAAAATAGAGTTCAAAATTCAACCCAAAATCAGGGTGAAAAACCTACTGGAAATCCGAATCAAAATAAAGGACAAACCCCAAATAAAGGGCAAAACCAAACTCAAAAACCACAAAATAAAAGACCAATAATCATTAAAAAGAATGAAGATAAAAAATAGTTTACTGTTTCTTTTAGTAGCGCTTTTGATTATCTCTTGTGATAAAAAAAGAGTTTTTGACGAATACAAATCGGTTGGAAATTCATGGCATAAAGACAGTGTTATTACATTCAAATTACCAAAATTAGAAAGTGAAAAAAACTACAATTTATTTGTAAACGTTCGCGACAACAACGACTATCCATTTGATAATTTGTTTTTAATTGTATCCCTAGAACAACCTAATAAAAAAACGCTTGTAGATACGTTAGAATACAAAATGGCAAATCCCGATGGTAGTTTAATGGGCGATGGATTTACCGATATTAAAGAAAGTAAATTGTTTTACAAAAAAACAGCTTTTAAACTAAAAGGCGATTATAAAATTCACATCCAACAAGCCGTTAGACAAACCGGGAAAGTGACAGGTGTGGATAACTTAAAAGGAATCACTGAAGTAGGTTTTAGAGTTGAATCTATAGACTAAAATTATGGCACAAAAAACAAATACGCAATCAAAAGCAGCGCCTGTAAAAGACATCAAATACTACCAAAAGAAATTTTGGAAGGTGTTTTTCTACGGTCTGGGCGGTGTATTCTTATTTTTCTTATTCGCTTCATGGGGACTTTTTGGAAAAATGCCTTCCTTCGAAGATTTAGAAAATCCAAATTCCAATTTAGCAACCGAAATCATCTCTTCAGATGGAGTGACTTTGGGTAAATTTTACAACGAAAACAGAACGGCAATCAAATACAAAGATTTACCAAAATCATTAGTCGATGCCCTAGTTTCTACCGAAGATGAACGCTTTTATGAACACTCTGGAATTGATGCTCGAAGAACGTTCGGTGCCGCTTTAAAATTAGGTTCCAATGGTGGTGCAAGTACCATAACGCAACAATTGGCTAAAAACTTATTCCATGGCGAAGGTTCCAAATTTCTTCCTTTTCGTATCATTCAAAAAGCAAAAGAATGGATTATTGCAGTGCGTCTAGAAAGACAATATACCAAAAATGAAATCATTGCTTTGTATTTCAATCAAATTGATTTCGTAAACGGAGCGGTCGGTATTCGCTCTGCCGCCAAAGTATATTTTAACAAAGAACCTCGCGATTTAAACGTAGAAGAAAGTGCCTTATTAGTAGGAATGCTAACCAATCCTTCTCATTTTAACCCGAACCGTTTTCCGGAAAGAGCCTTAAAAAGAAGAAATATCGTTCTTGGTCAATTGGTTAGAAACCACCATTTAGAAGAGGCGGCTAAAAAAATCCTAGAGAAAAAACCAATCGCCTTGAGCTTTCATCCCGAAAGTCATCTTGATGGAACTGCTACTTACTTCAGAGAATACCTTCGCGATTACATGAAAAATTGGGTGAAAGAAAATAAAAAACCCGATGGTGAAGAATATAATATTTATGGTGACGGTTTGAAAATCTACACCACTATCGATTCTAAGATTCAAGAACATGCCGAAGAAGCAGTGTTGGCACACATGAAAAATCTTCAAGAAGAATTTTGGATCCAACAAAAACAAAACAAAAATGCTCCATTTGTCAATATTACAGATGTAGAAACCGATAAAATCATCAAACAAGCTATGAAAACCTCCGAACGTTGGAGAGTTCTTAAAGCCGATGATAAAACTGATGAAGAAATTATTGCTTCGTTCAGTAAAAAAACAAAAATGACCGTGTTTACTTGGAAAGGCGAGCGCGATACCATCATGACGCCACTTGATTCCATTCGCTATTACAAACATTTCTTGCAAGCAGGATTAATGTCGATGGAACCACAAACCGGACAAGTAAAAGCGTGGGTTGGCGGAATCAATTACAAATATTTTCAATACGATCACGTGGGTCAAGGAGCACGCCAAGTAGGTTCTACCTTTAAACCTTTTGTGTATGCAACGGCTATCGAACAACTCGGAATGTCACCTTGTGATACCTTATTAGATGCGCCTTTCATTATCAGAAAAGGACGTCATCACGTAACCGAAGACTGGGAACCAAGAAATTCTGACCAAAAATACCGTGGTATGATGACACTGAAAAGAGCCTTAGCCAATTCGGTAAACATCATTTCAGCTAAACTAATTGACAAAACCGGTCCAGAAGCGGTAGTTGCACTAACTCACAAATTGGGTGTTACTTCAGAGATTCCAGTACAACCCTCAATCGCACTTGGTGCCGTAGACATTACCGTGCAAGATATGGTAGCTGCCTACAGTACATTTGCTAATCAAGGTGTGTACATCAAACCGCAATTCATATCCAGAATTGAAGATAAAAATGGTGCTGTGATATACGAACCAGTACCCGAATCACATGATGTTCTCAATAAAGACGTGGCTTTTGCCGTAATCAAATTATTAGAAGGTGTTACCGAAGGTGGTTCTGGTGAACGTCTTAGAACCGAAGGCGGAGGCGCTGGAGATAACCGTTGGACGGGCTATCCGTATGTGTTTAAAAACCCTATTGCTGGTAAAACAGGAACGTCGCAAAATCAATCAGACGGTTGGTTTATTGGTATGGTGCCTAATCTGGTAACCGGAATTTGGGTAGGATGTGAAGACCGTTCGGCGCACTTTAAAAGCATCACGTATGGTCAAGGAGCAACCGCTGCCCTACCAATATGGGGTTATTTTATGGAAAAATGCTACGAAGATCCCGATTTGCAAATATCTAAAGATGAATTTCAAAGACCCGATAACTTTAACATCAAGGTAGATTGCTGGTCGCCTCCTAAAAAAGTAGCCAACGATTCGACCGATATTGAAGAACAAAATCTAGATCAATTCGGAATTTAAATTAGAAGCTAATCCTGCTATCCGTTGCAATCTTTCTTGTTTTAAAGAAAAACAAGAAAGGATTTCCACTACTATCAGGGCTAAACATACAGCATGTCCCGAACCAATTTAAGGTATAGAAAAAAGTAAAATACATCGCTAACAATGATTAATAAAAAAGTAAATTCCGTTCACGAAGCACTTCAAGGCGTTGAAGATAACATGACTATTATGTTGGGTGGCTTCGGACTTTGTGGAATTCCCGAAAATGCTATCGCTGAATTAGTAAAAAAAGAAACCAAAAACCTAACCTGTATTTCTAACAATGCCGGTGTAGACGATTTTGGTCTTGGTTTGTTATTGCAACAAAAACAAATCAAAAAAATGATTTCTTCTTATGTAGGTGAAAACGCTGAATTTGAACGCCAAATGCTTTCGGGCGAATTGGACGTTGAGTTAATCCCGCAAGGAACTTTAGCCGAACGTTGTCGCGCAGCACAAGCCGGAATCCCAGCCTTCTTCACACCAGCGGGTTACGGAACCGAAGTAGCCCAAGGAAAAGAAGTACGCGAATTCAACGGAAAAATGCACGTGATGGAACATGCCTTCAAAGCCGATTTTTCTATCGTAAAAGCGTGGAAAGGCGATGAAGCTGGTAATTTAATTTTTAAAGGAACCGCTCGTAATTTCAATCCGTGTATGTGTGGCGCCGGAAAAATAACCATCGCCGAAGTAGAAGAGTTACTTCCTGCTGGAAGCTTAAATCCGAACGAAATTCACATTCCTGGAATCTTAATCCAACGTATTTTTCAAGGTGAGAAATTTGAGAAAAGAATTGAGCAACGAACTGTGAGACAAAAGTAATTTGAAGATTCATTTCTTATTTTCAAATCATCAAATTTTCAAATCATCAAATTATAATGGCATTAGACAAAAACGATATCGCAAAAAGAATAGCTAAAGAAGTTAAAGACGGCTATTATGTAAACTTAGGAATTGGAATTCCAACTTTGGTTGCCAATTACGTTCGCACGGATATTTCGGTGGAATTTCAAAGTGAAAACGGTGTTCTCGGAATGGGACCATTTCCATTTGAAGGTGAAGAAGATGCCGATTTAATAAACGCTGGTAAACAAACCATCACCACTTTACCCGGCGCAAGTTTTTTTGATTCAGCTTTCAGTTTCGGAATGATTCGTGGACAGCATGTAGACTTAACCATTCTTGGCGCCATGGAAGTTTCTGAAAACGGCGACATCGCCAATTGGAAAATTCCAGGAAAAATGGTAAAAGGTATGGGTGGTGCTATGGATTTAGTAGCCTCTGCCGAAAACATCATCGTAGCCATGATGCACGTCAATAAAGCTGGAGAAAGCAAAATTCTAAAAAAATGCAGCCTACCCTTAACTGGTGTTGGTTGCGTGAAAAAAGTAGTAACCGAATTGGCAGTTTTAGAAATTACTCCAAACGGTTTCAAATTACTAGAACGCGCACCTGGTGTATCCGTAGAACATATAATCGCCTCAACAGAAGCTAATTTAATTATTGAAGGAAACATTCCTGAAATGCAAATTGATTAAAACAAATTCCATGAAAAAAAGCTATATTCTAATTGTTTTTATGTTACTAAGCATCGGAATATATGCTCAAGAACATGTTGATTTTGGTAAAAAGAAAGAGGTTATTTCACCTGAAATTAATCCTGATAAAACTGTCACATTCCGACTGGAGGCTAAAGAAGCTAAATCCGTTACAGTTCAAGGAGATTGCGTTCCAGAAGGTGGTGCTTTAACCAAAAATGAAGACGGCGTTTGGACGTTTACTACCCAACCATTAGCACCCGAATTATACAGTTACAGTTTTAACGTTGATGGTATAAAAGCCCTTGACCCAAACAATGCATTTGTTACCAGAGATGTTGCCACCATCGTCAACATCTTTTTGGTTGGTGGCGGAATAGCCGATTTGTATAAAGTAACCGATGTACCACACGGAACCGTAACCAAACGTTGGTATGAATCGCCTACATTACAAAAAACAAAACGCTTAACCATTTATACGCCTCCAGGTTACGAAAAAAGTAAGGATAAATATCCGGTTTTGTATTTAATGCACGGAGCTGGTGGTGACGAAGAAGCATGGATGGAACTGGGCAGAACGTCTCAAATTTTAGACAATCTTATTGCACAAGGTAAAGCCAAACCCATGTTAGTAGTCATGACTAATGGAAACGCTGGACAAACTGCTGCGCCTGGCGAATCTAGCGAAGGTTTTGTAAAGCCTATTTTTATTCGTCCCGAAATGTTCTCTGGTATGACTGAAAAAGCGTTTGGCGATGTCATTTCTTTTATAGAATCGGAATACCGAGTTAAAAAAGAAAAAGCATCGAGAGCCATCGCTGGATTGTCTATGGGTGGCATGCATACAATTGTTATTTCTGCTAATTTTCCGAATACTTTTGATTACATCGGTGTTTTTTCTTCAGCCATGTTGCAAGACAAAAACAGTACGGTTGATTTTTATCAAAACATGAATCAGAAACTTAAAGTTCAAAAAGACAATGGCTTTAAATTGTATTGGATTGGCATCGGAAAAGACGATTTCTTGTATAAAAAATGTGTCGAATTTCGAAGTGATTTAGATACTGTAAATCTTAAATACATCTATAAAGAAACTAATGGCGGACATACTTGGTCCAATTGGCGCGTGTATTTAACTGAATTTGTTCCTATGTTATTTAAATAATTTGAATCCTATAAAGCTACTTTTTTATTGCGTATAATCTTATTTATTATCATATTTATTGAATTATTATTTAAATATTAATTCTTTTTAAAAGGTAGTGTTGAATTATTTTGTTAATATTGTATAACAAAATCAAAACTAACCATAATGAAAAGAAACTTACCCATCCAATTGGGACTACTGACCATGGTCTCATTGTTTACATTTTCTTCTTATGCTCAAGAAGGCGATAAAAATGTAAAACAAAAAATTACTGATGAAAAAGGCAACACGTCTTTAATCACATTCAATGAAAAATCAACCTATAAATCGAATGATTTCGAACAGGTTTTTAAAGATCAATTGAAATTAAAAAGCAATTCGAGTTTTCAAAAAACCACAACAGAAACAGATCAAAAAGGTTTTGTTCACGAAAAATTTCAATTATTCCACAAAGGAGTAAAAGTAGAATTTGCTACCTACACACTTCATTCTAAAAATGGAACTCTTATTTCTATGAGTGGTGAAACCTATTCGTTAGAAAATACCAACACTATTCCAACCTTGTCTAAACAACAAGCATTGGCTAAAGCATTAAATCAAATCGATGCAAAATCCTATTTATGGGATAATCCTACAGAAGCTGCTACTTTCAATTACACCAAACCGGCAGGTGAATTGGTTTTATTACCAGTATCAAATGATGACGTAGTTACATTAAAATTGGCTTATAAATTTGATATTTATGCAACAAATCCTGTAAGTCGTGGTGATATTTACATTGATGCAGTTACTGGAACTGCTTTGTTCTATAATGCTACTATCAAACATTTAGGAGAATTCAGCAACGGAATTTCTCAATCAAACCCTGAAAATCTTTTGACCAAAAAGAACGCTATGGTAGTTGCAGCCAATGCTGATACAAGATATAGTGGAACCCAATCCATTCAAACCTTATTAAGCGGAACGTCTTATATTTTATCAGATAATACTAGAGGTAGTGGGATTCAAACGTTTAATATGAAAAAAGGAACAAATTACAACACCGCTGTAAATTTTACAGATGTTGATAATAATTGGACTGCCGCAGAATTCAACAATACCAACAAAGACAATGGTGCTTTAGATGCACATTGGGGTGCCGAAAAAACATATGATTATTGGTCTACTGTTCACGGAAGAAACAGCTACAACAATGCAGGAGCAGCTATAAAAAGCTATGTTCATTATAGTACTGCCTATGACAATGCGTATTGGAATGGTAGCGTAATGACTTATGGGGATGGTAGTGGAACCTATTTCGACATATTGACTTCTATTGATGTTGCAGGTCATGAAATCGGTCATGCCGTGTGTTCTAGTACGTCAAACTTAGCGTATCAAAAAGAATCAGGTGCTATGAACGAAGCATTCTCTGATATTTGGGGTGCTTGTATTGAATATTTTGCTGCACCAAACAAACAACGTTGGTTAATAGGTGAAGATATTGAAAGAAGAGCAGGTCACTTATCACTGCGTTCTATGAGCAATCCTAAAACCGAATTACAACCTGACACTTATGGTGGAACCTATTGGAAAACGGTAAGCTGTACTCCTACTTCTGCTAACGATTATTGTGGTGTTCATACTAATAGCGGTGTTTTAAATCACTGGTTTTATATTTTAACTGAAGGCAAAACGGGAACTAATGACATTGGAAGTTCCTATAGTGTAACTGGAATCGGAATTGATAAAGCGGCTAAAATTGCTTTCCGTACTGAAAGTGTATATTTAACAGCCAATTCAACTTATGCTAATGCAAGAACTTATGGAATACAATCTGCGATAGATTTATATGGAGCAAATTCTGCTGAAGTTATTGCTACTACAAATGCTTTTTATGCGGTAGGAGTTGGCGCTGCCTATGCAGGTCCGGCCGATACCGTTGCTCCAACCGCTCCAACTACATTGGCAGCTTCTGGAACAACCACAACTACCACTACTTTAACTTGGACAGCTTCAACCGATAACGTTGCTGTAACCGGATATAATGTGTATCAAGGCACCACCTTATTAGGAACTGCGACTACAACTTCTTATAATGTAACTGGTTTAACAGGCGCTACTACCTATTCTTTTTCTGTAAAAGCTAAAGACGCTGCAGGAAATTTATCGGCTTCTAGTAATGTAGTAAGTGTAACCACTTTAACTCCAGTACCAGATACAACAGCTCCAACAGCTGCAACCTTATCGGCTACTGGTACTACCTCAACATCAACCAACTTGTCATGGACAGGTGCTACAGATAATGTAGGTGTAACGGGTTATGATGTGTATCAAGGCTCTACTTTAAAAGCAAGCGTTACAACTACATCGTATGCTGTAACTGGATTAACCGCTTCAACAAGCTATACCTTTTATGTAGTAGCTAAAGATGCTGCAGGAAATTTATCTCCAGCAAGTAATACCGTTTCTGTTACAACTACTGCTACAACTTTAACATATTGTACTGCTACAGCAACCAATACAGTAGACGAAAGAATTGGTAAAGTTGTTTTTGGAACCATCAGTAATACATCAACAGGAACTGCTGGATACGAAAATTTCACAGCGCTTTCTACTAACGCCGTTAGAGGAGCTGCTAACACCATTACAATTACTCCAACTTGGACTAGCACAGTATATCCTGAAGGTTATGCTGTTTTTATTGATTACAACCAAAATGGATTGTTTACTGATGCAGGTGAAACCGTTTGGACAAAAGCGGCTTCAACTACAACTCCTGTAACAGGAACATTTACAATTCCAACGACTGCTACTTTGGGTTCAACAAGAATGAGAGTTGCTATGAAATACAATGCAATTCCTGCTGCTTGTGGTTCGTACACTTATGGTCAAGTGGAAGATTACACAGTAAATATTACCCTTACTGCTGCAGGATTAACCGCTGAAAACACAACTAATTCTTCTAATGAAATTTTAGATTTTAATTTGTATCCAAACCCAACTGAAAGTCGTTTGAATGTTTCATTATTAGATGAAAATGCAACATTTGAAATTGTGAATTATCTGGGTCAAGAAATCAAAAAAGGAAAACTTAGCCAAGACGGAATTGACGTAAGTGAATTGAACTCTGGAGTGTATTTCTTAAAAGTAAACAGTAACCAACAATCGGTTTCTAAAAAATTCATTAAGAAATAATATTCTAAAAATATTCTAAAAAAAATGCCTCGCTAGTTAGTGAGGCATTTTTATTTCTATTAAAAAGTAACTATTTTTTAGATTCTAAATAGTCAATAATCACCGGTGATGCATGGGTAAAACTAGGGAATTGTTCTACCATACTAATCGCTCGTTTCTTATTTAATTTAAAAGTCAAATCAAATTCGGTAGTGAATAGAATTGCCGATAAAAACGGATTGTTAATGAATGCTAACAATCGGTTAAACGCTACATCTATTGTGTGAATTTCAATAATTTCTTCTTTTTGAAATTTAAACTTCAATTCCAATTGCAACACATTTTCCTCTATTATCGGACGTACATAAATGTTCATTAAATCTGTATTTCCAATGGTTTTTGCTAACGTTAATTTGGCAAAAGTTCCGTCTTCTAAACTAGCTTTAACTTTGGTATAAAACTCTGAAAATGTTTCTTTAAAAGGCATAGTTACAATTATAAATTAGCAAAGAAATCATTCCCTTTATCATCTGTAATGATAAAAGCTGGAAAATCTTTAACCGTTATTTTACGAACCGCCTCCATTCCAAGTTCTTCGAAATCTACAACCTCAACTTTTAGGATATTATCTTGAGCTAAAATGGCTGCTGGCCCTCCAATTGATCCTAAATAGAAACCACCATACGTTTTACAAGCTTCCATTACTTCTTTAGTTCTATTTCCTTTAGCCAACATAATCATACTTCCACCAGCTTTTTGGAATTCTTCAACATACACGTCCATACGTCCTGCGGTAGTTGGCCCGAAACTTCCTGATGGCATTCCTTCTGGAGTTTTTGCTGGCCCTGCGTAATATACTGGATGATTTTTAAAATATTCCGGCATTGGTTTTCCTGCATCCAAAAGTTCTTTGATTTTTGCATGCGCAATATCTCTAGCAACGATTAAAGTCCCATTTAATTTTAAACGTGTTTTAATTGGATATTTAGATAATTCAGCTAAAATAGCAGCCATTGGTCGGTTCAAATCTACCTCAACTGCCGCTTCCAAATGTGGCGGAACTGCTGGTAAAAATTGCTGCGGATTTACTTCCAATTGTTCTAAGAAAACACCATCTTTAGTAATCTTTCCTTTAATATTTCTATCGGCAGAACACGAAACTCCCAATCCAACCGGGCAAGATGCCGCATGACGAGGCAAACGAATAACGCGAACATCATGAGCAAAATATTTTCCGCCAAATTGAGCACCAATAGCACTTTCTTGGCAATATTGCAGTACTTTTTGTTCCCATTCTAAATCGCGAAATGCTTGACCAGCCATGTTTCCAGAAGTGGGTAAATTGTCGAAATAACCCGCCGATGCTTTTTTAACTGCCGATAAATTGGCTTCAGCTGAAGTGCCTCCAATAACCAAAGCTAAATGGTAGGGTGGACACGCAGAAGTTCCTAAATCTTTAATTTTTTCACGAACAAATTCTTCCATAGATTTTTCGTTCAGCAGCGATTTTGTTTTTTGATACAAGAATGTTTTATTGGCAGAACCACCACCTTTTGTTAAAAACAAAAATTCATAAGAAGCACCTTTTTTGGCATAAATATCAATTTGTGCTGGAAGATTAGAACCAGAATTTTTTTCTTCAAACATCGAAATCGGAACAATTTGTGAGTAGCGAAGATTCTTATTTTGAAACGTATTGAAAATTCCTCTTGATAACCATTCAGCATCATCAACTCCTGTAAAAACGCTTTCGCCTTTTTTAGCCACAACAATTGCCGTTCCAGTATCTTGACAAGAAGGCAACTGACCTTCAACAGCTACAGACGCATTTTGTAATAAATTGTATGCTACAAATCTATCGTTATCTGTTGCTTCTGGGTCGTTTAAAATGTTTTGTAGTTTTTGTAAATGAGCAGTTCGTAGCATAAATGAAACATCGTTCATGGCTTCTTGTGCCAACAATTCTAAACCTTTTGGGTCAACAGTTAGAATTTCTCTATCGCCAAATTGCTCCACTTTTACAAAGTCAGAAGTAAGTTTTTTGTATTGTGTATCGTCTTTTAATATCGGATACGGGTCTTGATATATAAAGTCCATTATAAATATTTTTGAATTGTAAAGTTACGGAAAGTTGGTGGAATGAAGAAAATTATGTCTTAGAATAAAATACTAAAACAACAATAATAAGAAAGATTAAACCTATCCCTGAATTATCCTTTTTTGCAATTTCATCTATTGTTTTAGCACCGAAATTAAACATCCACATTAAAATATTTCCAATAAAATGGCATAGTAGTTTTGTGTATAACATTACTTTCTATTTTAAAAAAACCAACTCGCCACAAAAATCGCAGTAATCACACAAATCAAATCCACTAAAAGCATAGTCCCTAAAGCGTAACGGGTATTTTTTATATTAACCGAACCAAAATAAACTGCAATTACATAAAAAGTGCTTTCAGCGCTACATTGAAAAATACTGCTTAATCTACCAGTCATAGAATCTGCTCCAAAAGTATTCATAGAATCAATCAAAAACCCACGTGAACCAGCCGAACTAAAAGGTCTAAGCATAGCCACCGGTAAAGCATTAGTAATTTCTTTGCTCACTCCCATATTAGAGAAACCAAAGGCAATCCAGTTACTAACAATTTCAAACAAACCACTGTTTCTGAATAAAGAAATCGCCACTAACATTCCCAAAACATAAGGAAAAATAGTAACTCCAGTTTTAACTCCGTTATTTGCTCCCGACACAAAAGCCTCAAAAACCGTAGTTTTAGAGTCTGTAAATTTTTTCTCTTTGATAAATGAAAATAGTAATGTAAACGAAATAATTCCAACCAATATCAATGCCGAAAGATTAGATGTGAAATAGTTTTTTCCTATTAAATCCAAATGATTGACATACATTAATAAACCAACAATTGCAGCAATCAAAGTCATCAGAACTACAACTAAAGAAGCACTTTTAAAATTAATTTTTTGTTTAATTCCAACAATAAGAAATGCAGCTATACTGCCTATAAAAGAGGTGATAATACACGGCAACATTACGTCTGCAGGATTGCTAGCATTGGCAGCGGCACGATAACCGATAATAGAAGTTGCTATTAAAGTAAGTCCCGAAGCGTGCAAACACAAAAACATAATTTGTGCATCACTTGCCCTTTCTTTTTCGGGATTTAATTCTTGTAAACTTTCCATTGCTTTTAAACCAAATGGTGTTGCAGCAGAATCCAATCCTAAGAAATTAGCAGCAAAATTTAAAGTCATATAGGAAATAGACGGGTGATCTTTTGGGATACTCGGAAACACTTTTACAAATACAGGGCTTAATAGTTTGGCTAATTTTGCCGATGCCCCTGAAATGATTAAAAGTTCCATTAACCCACAGAAAAAAGCTAAATAAGCTATTAACGGAAGTATTAAATCAACCAAAGTGTTTTTGCAGGTTGGCAATAAACCATCACTTTTTTGCTTACCACTATAAATTTTTACGGTTTTGTTTGAAAAAACATATGTGGAATCGATATTTGTGGTATCACGGTTGATAATCATGGTTTTTTCTGGCGCTTTTTCAATACTATCTTTGATAAAAGCAGGTACCTCTTGAAGATATTTTTCGGAGACTAAAATCGGATCATCTTTTTTTCCGTTCAATATAAAATCGATGGTATAGCTATTTCCAGTAAACAAACTAACCATCACAAATACGATTGATGCAATAAAAATAGTGAGCCAAAATCTACTTAATACCATGATTTGTTTTTTTGTAAATGTACTTATTCAAAAATCAATTTCAAAAATCAACTTTAACTTCAAAATTAAAAATTAAGAATTACTTTTATTAATTATCATTTTTGAAGCTATAGCTATTAATTCTTCAACTTCAATTAGAAGAAGAGTTCTAATATCTTGGCTACCTTCATTTATATAATTTAATATTTTTAAGGAATTTCTAGATTCTTTTAGCTCTTTAACAACTAATGTGAGTTTGAATATCAAATCTTTATCACTAGTTGTTCCTTGAGATTCGCCAAAATTTAAAGAAGAACTTCCTGATGAACGGATAAGTTGATTTTTATAATATTCGTTTTCGTAGCTTTTGTCTAATTTTCGTGTAAAGAAAATACATTCTCCAGCAAAACGAATTAACCTTTCATCAAAATTAAAAATTTTCTCTTGAAATGGATTTTGTGAATTCATAGTTTTTAGTTTCAAGTCGACTTTTGAAATTGACTTTTGAAATTGAAGTTGATTTTTGAAATTAATTTTTTACACATGAATAATTTCGTCTTCAATCAATAAATCTTCTTTTCTAAAACGAAGGAAAACTTGCGCAACAGCGATGACATCTTTTTCGCAATAAGTTACAATTCTATCAATATCTTTTTCAACATAAAAAACATGACCCACTTGACTGCCATCAATGTCACCTTTTGGAGATGGAATTCCGAGTATTTTGGTCAATAATTTTAATGATGTAAAATGTTTATAATCGCCAAATTTCCATAATTCTAAAGTGTCTAAATGTGCAATTTCCCAAGGTTTTTTACCAAATAAATTGAGTTTTCCAGGAAGTGAAACTTGATTGATAATCATGCGTCGAGCGATGAAAGGAAAGTCAAATTCTTTGGCATTATGGCCACACAAAAGGTGTTGTGCACCGTTAAAATGATTGTTTAATAGATTATTAAAGTCGAGTAAGATTTTCTTTTCTTCTCCAAAAAAAGAAGTTACTCTAAAGTTGCGAATGTCGCCTTTGGTGATAAAATAACCGACAGAAATACATACAATTTTTCCGAATTCTGCCCAAATTCCAGCACGGTCGTAAAAATCTTCAGGAGTGTATTCGTCTTTGCGTTGGTATTGGGTTTTGAGTTCCCAAAGTTGTTTCATTTCGTCATCAAGAGAATTAAAATGCTCTTCTTGCGGAACGGTTTCGATGTCAAGAAATAGAATGTTGTCTAATTTAATTTTTTCAATCATAATACAAATATTTTAGTTGGCGTTTACGATTCGGAATCGTTCCGAATTTATCTTTCTTAAACACGAAGTTACATATTTGTATTTTATTTTTACAAAAAAAATACAATTTCAAGTTGCTGTTCTATAAATGTATTTATCGTTTTAAAGCAAAATGTGCTTTAAACGTCTTTTTAACTTGATTATCAACATAGTCTAAAACAAACCAATAATCATCTGCAATTAGCAATTGTCCGTTATAAGTTCCATCCCAACCACTTCCTGATGAACTAATTTGTTTGATTAATTTACCATATCGGTCAAAAATTAAAATACGGGAATCCTCTACAAGTCCGTTAATGTTCCAAGTATCGTTAATACCATCATTATTGGGCGTGAAATAATGAGGATAATTTAATAGGGTTACTGTAGCAAATAGATTCGTACAAGAGTTATTATCTACAACTGTTATAGTGTGTAATCCTAGAGTATTGGGATAAAATACGTTTGAAGTTTGAAAATTAGAATTGTCCATTTGATACAAAAAAGGTCCTATACCTCCAACAACAGTTACCGTAATCATTGGAACATCTGAAATATCTTCGGAATGATTTACAATCAAACTTTCACCTTGAGCAATCGCAGTAACTGTAGCTGTAACTAAATTAGAGATGCAACCTGTGAGTATATTTGTTGCAATTACAGAATAGGTTCCAATTTGATTGGCATTATAGACATTTCCGAATGCATTTGGTATCGGATTTCCTTGAAAAAACCAACTAAAACTGTAGACGGTTGCACTTAAATTAGTAGTTAACGTATACGGTTGAGAAGAAGAATTGGAAGTATTCAAACAAATCACACCGTCTGAAATTGTTGGATTGGGTAGTGGATGAATGGTAACCGGAATTTGAATTGGGTTTCCTTGACATCCGTTATAAAATGGTGTGACAGCATATATCACCGTTCCATCAATTGCGCCTGTTGTATTTAACTGCTGATTAATTAGATTTCCGCTCCCAGATATAGCTCCAGATGTTCCATTTTGAATGACCGTCCAAGAATATGTGGTTCCGGGAATATTAGACGTTAGACCAATATTTATAAAATCATTTGAACAATAATGCAAGACTCCATTATAACTTGCTATTGGAGTGGAATTAATAGAAATTAAAACAGAAGTTGAAAGAGATTGACTGCAATTTATGGCTCCAGATACACTTGCATTCGTAAGTTGAAACAACGTATTTGAAGTTAGATTGGATGTAGTAACAGACGCTAATCCTGATGAATCCAATGTAATTGAAGCATTGGTGGTTCCGTTTATAGTGTATGTTATTATGGCATTGGGTGTGCCACTAAAATTTAGAGTACTCGTTTGACCTGAACAAACTGAAGTTGGGCTAGCTGTTAGGGTTGCCGTTGGTAATGGAGCAATAGCTATTGTAAAACTTTGAGATAAGGTTTGTGAACAAGCATTTGCACCATTTGAAACTATATTTACAAGAGTATAAACTGTGCTGCTAGTTAAATTTGGCGTTGTAATTGTAGCTTGTCCTCCAACTAAAGTTACTATTTGATTAGCACCATTATTTATGGTATAAGTAACCACAGCATTGGGAGTTCCGTTAAAAGTTACAACAGTACTTGTTCCATAACAAATTGTTGAAGTTCCTGTAATTGTAACTGTTGGCTTGGGATTTACCGTAATTAAAACGGAGCTACTGTACATTGTAACGCAACCGCTTAAAATTGAAGAAGCACAACTTACTAAAGTATAGATGGTATTGGAAGTCAAAATGGGGGTTACAATACTTGCTACACCAATTGAATTTAAAGTAATTGTTTGATTGGCACCACCATTAACAGTATATGTAATTAAGGCATTGGGTGTTCCATTAAAACTAATTGTGCCTGAATTTCCTGAACAAATTGACGTTGTTCCTGAAATAGAAACTGTAGGTTTTGAAATTACAGTGATGATCACTGAACCATTCAGCGTTGCCATACAAGCGCTTGTTAATGAGGGAATTGCACTCACCAAAACATAGGTTGTATTGGAAGTTAATATTGGCGTTATTACACTTGCAACGCCACTTGAATTTAAAGTAATTGTTTGGTTAGAACCGCCATTAACAGTATAAGTAACTATCGCATTAGGAGTTCCATTAAAATCAACAATTGATGAATTTCCTGAGCAAATGGTGGTGGTTCCTGAGATTATTGCCGTTGGAACAGTATCTATTGTAATTATAGCTGAACTATTTAAACTTACCGAACAACTACTTAAAACTGAAGATGCACAACCAACTAAAGTATAAGTAGTAGTAGAAGTTAATGTAGGAGTTGTTAGTGTTGCAACACCACTAGAATTCAAAGCAATTGTTTGATTAGACCCACCGTTAATAGTATACGTTACGATTGCATTAGGCGTGCCATTAATACTAACTGTGGTCGAATTTCCAGAGCAAATTGAAGTGCTTCCCGAAATACTTGCTGTTGGCAATGGAACAATGGTTAGACTAACAGGAGTTCTACTATTGCTTTTGCAATTTGTAGTTAAATTATATGCTTCTGCATAAAAAATCCCAGCAGCTATTGGTGTGTAAGATGTTGAATTGGATTGCAATAAAACCCCTCCAGTTGGTGCGCTATACCAATTTACTCCCGATGTACTGTTGAACACTACTGATAACGCTGGGATTGCTGTATTACTACAAATAACAACATCTCCATTGCTAATACAATTTGCAGGAACTGCTAAAAAAGAAACCGTAAATATATTGGACAACGTTGAACAAAAACTATTACTTAAATTAATTGCATCTTGTGCCACTTTTGTTCTAAAAAAAGTTTGTGTGGTTAAATTAGGGGTTACATAATTTGCGTTTGTGGCTCCTACAATATCGGTCCATGTAATTCCATCCAAACTTTGTTGCCATTGATAAAAATGTACTGGACTTCCTGAAGTATTTGCTTGAAGTTGAATTGAAACTGGATTTTGACAGGTAGCATAACTATTCGCTACAGCAGAGGGACTTGTAATAGTGGTTAAATCGCCACAAGATCTAAATTCAATATCATCAATTGCTAAATCATTTCCGCATCCACCTAAGCCATTGTTTTTCATTTTTAATACCACCGATGTTTGACTACCTGTTGTGAAAACTAATGCAAATTGTTGCCATAAAGGCGCTGCTGTTCCAATAATGTTTCCGGTATTTCCAGATCCTAAAAGAACCGTTTCAGTTGTATCCCATATTTCAAATCTAACATTGATAGGGATTTCACTTGCGCCACAATAATTGGAACCTGGATTATAGATATTCATTAACCAAGCTGAGAATTCAAATGTTGTGTTGATACACAACCCAGAAACTGTTCTTTTATAAAAATCACCCGAAGTACTAGCGTCAGCATTTACAATTAATGCTTTACCATTTGGCCCATTAGTTGCGTCTGGTGTATGATCTAATGAATTATGCCAGGTGCTGTATAAATTTGTCCTGTAAAATAAGGTATACATCCCATCGTTTGGAGCTCCAGTAACAAAAGTGTAATTTGTTGTTCCAGTAGGTAAAGCTGGGCCATAGTTGGTGCCATTACCAAAATCTTCGGTAAAAACAGAATCGCCTTTACTGCCATTACAAAAGCCTAATTGAGCATAATTGTATTGGGAAATAAGTAAAAGTAAAAAAACAACTATCTTTTTGAGATCACACATTCTTAATCGTTTATTGCTGTTTATTATTGTCTCTCCAACCTTGTTTTTGTTGCTAACAAAGATTAATTACAAATTAATTTGTTGTGTGTAATAATACATTCCGAAATTGGTAAATTCATTAATTAGGTTATTTATAAAAATACCATATGTTTTTATA
>Ga0209023_10001248_pt1 | contig 34788 bp, 39 predicted proteins | sample LakOneMetagenome_FD_187468 | JGI IMG/M metagenome (GOLD analysis project Ga0209023, IMG submission 187468) | Freshwater and sediment microbial communities from Lake Erie, Canada (SPAdes) (version 2) | ecosystem: Environmental > Aquatic > Freshwater > Lentic | place: Lake Erie, Canada...
TACGATCTCGGTGCGGTGCGGTTGCCCCTGGGTCCCGGCGCTCCGCTCCGCTACGGCCGGGATGACAAGAATTTTTGTTGCTGTTGAAAGGCCTTCGCACCGAAAGGAGCCATCCTTAAATCTCACGGCGAGACGATCGCCGGTCTGTCCAGGGTGCAGCCTCCAGGAGATTTAAGGATGAGCGGGACGCGAGGCGTCCGCTTTCGGGAGGGAAGGCAAAGCGTGCTTCCGACCCAAGTCGGACATTCAGGTCTTCTTCGGCGACGATGCGGGCGTGACGCTTCGCTTCCGTTCGGAAGGTCCGCATCTTGGAAGCCCGAGCGTGCTGACAGGCACAGCCCGGCAGCGAAAAACTGACTCTTCCTTGATCTTAGGAAGGTCAGCCTTCAGGCGTCAGTCCCGGTGAAGGCTAGGCCGCCTCTGTGGGCGGGGCAGTCAGACTCAAACGGACATCGGCCACGATCGCTGTCCGTAACCCTATAAGGAGTCTGCCCGACGGGTTCGATCCTACACATGACTACTCCTGAGCAGCCGATGAGAGGTCGGCTCCACGAAGGATCGCTTCGAGGATTTTCGCCCCAGGCCGGGTCCGGATTCTCGTGCGATGGTATTCGACAAACTCTTCGTAGTTCTCTTGATTCTCGAAGTACGGCCGATATTGGGCCGCCTGTATTAAGGCTTCAAGATAGTCGATATCTCGCGCGATCTTGGCCTCGTTTGAGGTGGCATCTTCGAAATCTTGCCAGTCTTCGTAGAGGCCCTGCAGATTGTTCAAGGCGGGCATCATAGCCATGCCCGCAATCCGCGCGACTGCTTCAGCTTCGGCGTTTGGGTTCGCGCCCTTCTCGTCGGGAGCCAAGTCGCCGATCACCGATTCGCCAATATCATGGATCATGAGAAGTTTGATAATGCGTGCTTTGGAATAGGGCGGCTCCCCCTCTTCCGCCCTATCCGGCAGCAGCCAAAGGGCCAGGAGACAAGCGCCGAAGATATGGCTTGCGACAGTCTCCGCCGGCTTGCCGAGTCGCTCAGCGATGTGCCGTCTGCGCCACCCAACGCGCTCTTCTTGCTTGAGCCGATAGACGGTCTCGAAAAGGGCGAAGGTTCCGGTGCGCGGAGGCTGGTCGAGCTCATAAAGGATCGCGTTGCAGATACCGTTCAAGACTGGCGACACCTTGCCACGGGAAACTGCAATAGCGAGCAAAGACTTGATTGAGCTCCTAAGATTCCCGTCCAAAGCTCCTTGGTCGAGACGATCAGCCACGAAGGAACAAAAGGTGCCTAGCTCCACGATGCCCTTCGCCGACAGAGGACCAGAATTCAAGTCCTTGAGAATGTTTCGGGACAAGACTTCGTAGGCGCGCTGCCAAGGACGGGGAGAGTCATCAGAAAGCATGAAGCCGGCCAAGCCGGCTTTGGGGCGCACGACGAGATCTCGGTAGTATTCCAAATGAAAGCCACGATTAAGAAGGTTTTCAGCGGGGTCCTTCGCAAGGAGCGCAACATAGCTTTCCGCAGCCTCACGCTCTCCTTGGTACGCGCGACTGATGTAGACCGCTCGACGGGCCAGAGACACTAGGCGATTGCTCTTGTGGGCGTTTTTCCAACCCTCAAAGTCCGTCTTGCCGGCGTCGCTGAGCTCCTTCAGCAGGTGTTGCGCCCTACGTTGATAGCTCTGATCGTCTATCCGACCAAGGATGTAGACAAGGAATGGGGTGATCGCGACATCGCATTCGTAGAGAAGCTTTTCGACCCCAGTGAAGATAACCCGACTCTCGGAGCCTTGGATGATGTGCTTCACTAACCCTGAGACACGGATATCATAGACACGCTCAAGCGCGCTCCGCTCTAGATGCCTGAGGGGCATGCCCTTCGCGACGCGACGGATGGCATTGACCGCGAACTCGGCCACCAAAGCCTCTTGTACCCATTCACCAGTCCGTCGGACCTTCAGATAAGCCGCCGCCGCGGCGGCGGGGAAAGGGGTGGGCTCCTCTCCGCTATAGCGCGCGAAGGCATCCGCCGCGCACTCCTCGATGAAGTTGGGCGGCAGCGTAACGTTCGCTGACGCGCCCAACAGCCGGGCTGTAAAGAGTGCGAACTGCGCCGCATTCTTCACATCCTTGAAGCGGGCGTTACCCAAGTTCTCCAAAAGGACGGAGATGAACTGTGGGTCAATGGACTTCGGGTCAAGTTCCGCGACCCTTGCGCGGAGCTGAGCGAGCGTGACCGACGGCGGAAAGAATGGTTCGAAACTAGCGAGAAACCCATCGAATACCGTCGTTCCCGGCAGGACGCTTCGGAGCGGAATCCATCGGTTCGCGACGACGCTCTCTGGAAAATGGTCCAGGTTTGGATCTGTCGAGATGGCCGCAAAGACGATGCAGCAACCGTTGGTCCGTTCGGCGACATGACAAAGTTGCTGGACCAACAGCCGGTTCGACTCGATGTCGCAATCGATGTCGTCGACCAACACCAACGGTGGTTCACCCTGGTCGATCGCGAGATGCGAAACGTAGTTGCGGACCGCGATGTCCAGAAGTTCTTCGGGATCCCCATTCCAGGCGCGGGTGTCGGCAGCCGAAAGGACGATCGGGTCCCTGCCCAACCAGCGCGCTTTCAGGAGATTGAGCAGCGCGGACTTTCCGGAGCCGGCAGGCCCACAGATTACAATCGTGACCCTCTCGCCTGCTCGGGCAGCTGCGAAGTCCGACGCGATCTCCATCACAGGGGCGGAGGTTGCAGGGTACGCATCGTCCCCAATCAGCGCGCTGTACCGGGCGTCCCACAGTTCAGAGAGTGGGTTTGGCTCAATGCGGGCACCAACGTGCGTCAGCACCGCCGGGGGTCTGACAGCGCTAGAAGTCTCTCGAACTGTATTGTTGTTATGCCGGGCTGAGCGTTGAGCCACTTTGGCGTAGGACAGTCCAGATCTCAGTGTGAAGACGAGGAAGTCCGTTAAACCACGAAGGGCCCATACTCGGACCACACCCCGGGTTGCGGCTTCGAAGGCGTTCTTGTTCGAGTCGCCGTAGTCTGAGACCGTCCGAACCGCCAGGAAGCGCTCGACGAGCCCGAGAGATGAGAGAGCACCGCCGACCTCACAAGTCTCCATATCGTAGGCGAGTAGTTTTCGATTCGTCCCGAGCAATTCCTCCTTAAATTCCTTTGCGGCGGACAGTACGTTACCTGCAGCGATCGGGCCAACGTAGAGTTGTGGCCGTCTATCAAGCAGAGGTGCCAGCGCCCGGCTAAGCGCTAAGCCCTCCTCTCCAGGTAGCTTCGAGACGTGTTGTTCAAGCCGATCGTGAGCGTCGCGCGCAAATATCCGCAGCGCTTCCGCGTTGTCCGCCCAGCGTTGGGCGACTTGTTTGATATCGACATTTCCGACCGCCGGACGCCCGCCACCCATCGCGAGTTCGTATCCGCTTCCCGAGGTCTGTGCTTTCGCGAGCTCCAGTGGATTAAAGACCACATCGCTGAGGATAATGTCTCCAGGATGGACATCCGAAGAGAGCGCACCGGAGATTCCGGTGCTAATCCAAAAGCTGGCGTCTATGTAGGTCTGGGACTTGAAAACCGCATCTCGCGCCTGTTCCGCCATCCCACTGACGCGTATGAAGACCCCAGACCTCAGATGACCGGCTGCATCCTTATAGTCAAAAAATGCTAGGCCAACGCCATCCCGCGTTACCTGCGCGGTGATTGTAAAGAAGCTGTGCTTCGAGAAGACATTGTATTCCTCGTCTAGGGCGACAACGATCGCGACCTCGACCCGCGTCTGCTCCGGCGGCTTCCCCTTCCGCTTTGCCATTCGAAACCCTCCCCGAAAAGTCTAGTTCTACTCGCCCGCCCATGCCCCGTCGTTTTTGGGCTTAGTCTGCACTCATAAGCTCCAAGACAAGCGCCGTGCCAGTCAGGAAAAAATCTCAAGGCGCCACCCCTGATGATGCACAATCTCAGCTTTAGTCGTCGTAGCGTGTCGCGCATTGCATCGGAAGGCGAAACAGTGACGAGCGACCAAACGGAAAACGAGCGGTCCGTCCAGAGTTGCCCACTCGCTCGTTCGTCGCCTTAAAAGAAAGCGTCGCCTTTCTGGGGGCAAGCCAACGGCAGCTACTGGCGCAGCCCGCTATCCGGCGCGGCCAAGGCGAGCGTCCGCTTCCAACCCACAGCAGCCCCCTACCGCGTCAGCTCCCGCACGCCGCCGCCCAGCGCCCGCTCCACCGCCGCCAGGGCGTGCAGCTGCGTCGTGTCGAACACCGGAACGCTGCTGTCGGCCTGCCCGACCAGCAGCATGATCTCCGTACACCCCAGGATCACCGCCTGGGCGCCGCGTTCGACCAGCCGGGCGATCACGGCGCGATAGATCTCGCGCGAGGCGTTCAGCACCTGTCCGGCCACCAGCTCGCGATAGATGATGTCGTGCACCGCCGCCCGGTCTTCGGCGTCTGGGACCAGCACCTCCAGGCCGTGGCGCTTTTCCAGCCGGCCGCGATAGAAGTCGTGCTCCATCGTGAAGGCGGTGCCCAGCAGGCCGACCTTTGAAAGTCCGGCGGCCTTGATCGCCTGGGCGGTGGGGTCGGCGATGTGCAGCAGGGGGATGTGGACCGCCGCCTCGATGGTGTCGGCCTCGCGGTGCATGGTGTTGGTGCACAGCACCAGGAAGTCGGCCCCGCCGGCCTCCAGCGCCCGGGCGGCGTCGGCCAGGCGGCGGGCCAGTTCGGGCCAGCGGCCGGCGTGCTGCAGGGTCTCGATCTCGGCGAAGTCGAACGACCACATCAGGGTGCGGGCCGAGGCCACGCCGCCCAGCCGCTGGCGCACGGCCTCGTTGATCAGCCGGTAGTACTGGGCCGAGCTTTCCCAGCTCAGGCCGCCGATCAGGCCGATCAGGGCTTGGTCGCTCACGGCGGGGTCAGTCCTTCAGCGGCCGCAGACGGTTCACATGGCCCATCTTGCGCCCCGGACGGGCCTCGCCCTTGCCGTAGAGGTGGACGCGGGTCTCGGGCTCGCCGGCCAGCTTCTTCCAGGCCTCGACATCGGCGCCCAGCAGGTTGGTCATTTCCACATGGGCGAGCGGCTGGGTCGGGCCCAGCGGCCAGCCGGCCACGGCGCGGATGTGCTGCTCGAACTGGTCGACCTCGCAGCCGTCCTGGGTCCAGTGGCCGGTATTGTGGACGCGGGGGGCGAACTCGTTGACCAGCAGCTTGCCGCCGGCCAGCTCGAACAGCTCCACGCCGATGACGCCGACATAGTCGAGGGCGGTGAGGATCTTGATGGCGATGGTCTCGGCCTGGTCGCGCGTGGCCGGGGTGATCCTGGCGGGGGCCGAGGTGCGCTTGAGCACGCCGCCCTCGTGGTGGTTTTCCGACAGGGGGTAGCAGGCGATCTCGCCGTCGCGGCCGCGCGCGGCGATCACCGACAGCTCGCGCCCGAAGTCGGCGGGGGCTTCCAGGATGGCGGCCTGGCGACCGATCTTCTCGAACGAGGCCTCGGCGTCGCCGGCCCGCTGGATCCAGGCCTGACCCTTGCCGTCATAGCCTTCGCGGCGGGTCTTCAGCAGCGACGGGGCGCCGATCTTGGCCACGGCGGCGGCCAGGCTGTCGCTGTCATGGACGGCGGCGAAGGCCACGGTGGGCACGCCGATCTCGGCCAGGAAGCTCTTTTCGACGACCCGGTCCTGGGCGGCGGCCAGGGCCTTGGCGCCCGGCGCGACCACGCAGCCCAGGGCGGTCAGTTCGGCGACGGTGTCGGCCGGAACGTTCTCGAACTCATAGGTGACGACGTCGCAGGCCTCGGCCAGACGCTTCAGCGCCCAGCGGTCGTCATAGGCGGCGACGATCTGGCGGGCGGCGACGCGGCCGGCGGGGCTTCCCTCCTCGGGGTCGAGGATCACGACGTCAAAGCCCAGGCGCGCGGCGGCCAGGGCCAGCATGCGGCCCAGCTGTCCGCCGCCCAGTATGCCGATGGTCGAGCCGGGAACGAGGGGGAAAGACGCGTCGGTCATGGGCGGTTCAGTCCTCGACGCTTTCGGCGACGCTGTCGGTCTGGGCCTGGCGCAAGGCGGCCAGACGCTCGGCCAGAGCGGGATCGGAGAGGGCCAGGATCTGGGCGGCCAGCAGGCCGGCGTTCTTGGCCCCCGCCTCGCCGATGGCCAGGGTGGCCACGGGAATACCGCCCGGCATCTGGACGATGGAGAGCAGGGAATCCAGGCCGCTGAGGGCCTTGGACTGCACCGGCACGCCCAGCACCGGAAGATTGGTCATCGAGGCGGCCATGCCCGGCAGGTGGGCCGCGCCGCCGGCCCCGGCGATGATCACCTTGAAGCCTGCCGCTTGCGCGCCTTTGGCGAAGTCGAACAGGCGCTCGGGCGTGCGGTGGGCCGAGATCACCTTGGCTTCATAGGGAACGCCCAGGCTGGCCAGGGCGTCGGCGGCGGCCTTCATGGTCGGCCAGTCGGAGCGGCTGCCCATGATGATGGCGACGGGCGCCCCATGCTGGCTGTCCAGGATCGCGTTGGGCATCGGCGTCGAGGTCCCCTGAAGTCGGCGCGCGGGCTCCGCCCGGCGAGGGCGAGGCCTGAAACCGCCCCGTATGCGCGTCAATCGCGCGAGTGCAAGTCCAAAACGTTCAGGGCGCTTGTGAATTGGGCGCCGCGGGTCCCGCGTCCCTGCGGGGCTGCGACCAAAACGCGCCCGGATTGCGCGCGGCCCCGTTCCCGTTAACACTCGGCGAAGCTGTGCAAGAAACGATTCCCTGGTCCATGAAGATTTCCGGCGCCCGCACCGAACCCTTCGCCGCCATTCGCAAGCGGGCCCTGGCCCGTGCGGGGGCCCAGGTTGCCGTGCGCGAGACGCAGACGCCTGACAGCGCCGCCTTTCTGGGCCTGAGCGAAGCCGACCTGACGCCCCAGGTGCAGGAAGCGCTCACCACCCTGATGACCGAGATCGACGACCTGCGCGGCGAGGTCTCGCGGCTGAAGCTGCGGCTGAACGAAGCCCAGATGCAGGCCGACCAGGACGTGCTGACCCCGGTGCTGAACCGCCGCGCCTTCCTGCGCGAGATGAAGCGCGTGGCCGCCTTCGCCCAGCGCTATGGCTCGCCGGCCAGCGTGGTGTTCTTCGACCTGGACGGCTTCAAGAACGTCAATGATCGGTTCGGCCACGCGGCCGGCGATGCGGCCCTGCAGGCCGTCGCCCGCCGTCTGCTGGCCAATGTGCGCGAGAGCGACGTGGTCGGGCGCATGGGCGGCGACGAGTTCGCCGTGCTGCTGGCCCAGGCCGACAAGGAAACCGCCCTGTCCAAGGCCGCCAGCCTGGCCGCCGCCATCCAGGATACGCCGGTCGAGTTCGGCGAATGGTCGGCGCCCCTGCACATCTCGTGGGGCGTACGCGAGATCGCGCCGGGTTCGGACCCCGAGGTCGCCCTGGCCGAGGCCGACGCGGCGATGTTCGTGCGCAAGCGAAAGCAGGCCTAGAGCATTCCCCGTCCTGACTGCGTCAGTCCGATGCTCTAGATCTTTGTTTTAACGCATTTTCTTCACGCGAACCGGAATCCACTTCGCTCGAAAATGCTCTAGGGTTTAGCACCTCCGCCGCTCGCCTCAGGGTCTTGCGACGTTTTGCGCAGGGACTCTTCCCGCTCCAGCGCGCTACCAATTTTAACGGTTGGTTAAGCAAAAGCGCTCTGACTGGTGTCAGGCGTGTGGGGCGCAATAAATGCAGCGAATTCTGATCGCCGAGGACGATCCGATCCTGGCGATGATCTATGAGATCACGCTGGGCGAGGCCGGTTTCGACGTCTTGGTCTGCCGCGACGGCGTCGAAGCGCTGGACGTGCTGGATACGTTCGCCCCCGATCTGGTGATCACCGACTTCTACATGCCGCGCATGACCGGCGGCGAACTGATCCGCGCCATCCGCAAGCGTCGGGGCAAGCTGACCAGCACCCTGCTGGCCTCGGCCATCGATCCCCGCCGTCTGCACGAGGACGAATGGGCCGACGCCCGCCTCGAAAAGCCGATCACCCCGGCCAAGCTACTGAACGGCGTGCGGGCGCTGGAAGCCTGCCTGGCCCACTGATCCGGGCCTCCTGACAAAGCCGACGAATTGGGCGATGAACGCTGTTCGTCACAGGGGTCCCGCATGACACACGAATGCGCCAAGTCGATCGTTCGCCGCATGCACGACCCCAAGTTCGCCAGCCACTATTTCGTGGGGCAGGGCCTGGATGTCGGCGGCGCGCCCGATCCCCTGTCCAGCTTCAAGCCGTTCTTTCCCCTGATGACGGGGTGCGACACCTGGGACCTGCCGCAGGGCGACGGCCAGGTCCTGGAATCGGTCGCCGACGAAACCTACGACTTCGTCCATTCCAGCCACTGCCTGGAGCATCTGGTCGATCCGATGGTCAGCCTGCGCAACTGGCTGCGCGTGCTCAAGCCCGGCGGGCACATGGTGGTGATCGTCCCCGACGAGGACCTGTACGAGCAGGGCGTGTTTCCCAGCACCTTCAACGACGACCACAAGTGGACCTTTACGGTCTTCAAGCCGGACTCGTGGAGTGAGCGGTCGCTCAATGTGCTGGATCTGCTGCGCCACCTGGGGCCGCAGGCCGAGGTCCAGAAGGTGGAGTGCCTCAACAGCACCTTCTATCACGGCCAGCAGCGCTTCGATCAGACGCGCCTGCCGACCACCGAGTGCGCCATCGAGTTCGTGGTGCGCAAGCGGCCGGAGGCCGAGGTGACCGCCCGGGGGCGTCTGCCGGCCTAGCTAGATTCGGGCCTAGGCGATGATGTCCGGCATCAGCATGTCTTCCAGCCGGCCGATCTTGTCCCTCAGGGCCAGCTTCTTCTTCTTCAGGCGCGCGATCTGCAGCATGTCGGGCTGGGGGCGTTCTTCCAGGGCCTGGACGGCGGCGTCCAGATCCTGGTGTTCTTCGCGAAGGATCGACAGTCGGCGCTCGATCGCGAGGTCGGATTCGTCCGACGGATCGTCGTCGTTCGTCGACGGTTCATCGGTCATGAAGGGTTCCCCTTGGCCCGCAGCCAAGCGCGATAGATAGCAAAGGCGCAGCGCGCGTAAAGGGGCTCACGACAATGCGGTCGCCAGACGTTCCAAAGCCGACCGGCGGGGCGGATCGCCGGACGCCGCGGCGGCGGCCAGCAGGCCTTCCAGAACGTCGGCGGGGGCGCCGGCCGGGCCGGTCATGGCCTCCAGGCTTTCCATCAGCACGCGCTCGCCCTGCAGCTCCACGGCCTTGAGCGCTTCGCGGAAGGGTTCGCGCGCGGTGTCGGCGACGGCGGGGAAGGGGGCCTTCAGCGCCCGGCGCACGCCGCGCAGCGGGGCCCCGACCTCGGCGTCCCATTGCTTCATCAGTCCGGCGGCGGCCCTGGCGTCGGCGACGCGGCCCTCGCCGGCGGCCCAGGCGGCCCAAAGCAGATAGGGCACGTTCTGTCCGTGGGCGTCCTGCAGGTTCAGGCAGGCGGCCGCGACATCCTGTCGCGCATAGGCCGCAAGAGCCCAGTCCCAAAGCGTCATGGCGTTAACCCTCAGTCCTTTCCGGAGATGGGTGCGATGTCTTCGCCCCAGCGTTTGACGGGCTTCCAGTTGAGGTCGAACAGGTCGAGCACCCGGCCCACCGACTGGTCGACCATCTCGGCGATGGATTTTGGTTTGGCGTAGAAGGCCGGCAGCGGCGGGGCGATCACCGCGCCCATCTCCGACAGCTTGGTCAGGGTGCGCAGGTGGCCCAGATGCAGCGGCGTCTCGCGCACCATCAGCACCAGCGTCTTGCGCTCCTTCAGCACCACATCGGCGGCCCGCGTCAGCAGCGAAGACGTTACGCCACTGGCGATTTCGCTCATCGTGCGCACCGAGCAGGGGGCGATGATCATGCCCAGGGTCCGGAACGATCCCGAGGCGATGGCGGCGCCCACATCTGAGGCGCGATGCACGATATCGGCCTTGGCGTTGAGGTCGGAGACCGAAAGATCGGTCTCCTGCGACAGGGTCAGGGCCGCGGATTTCGACAGCACCAGATGGCTCTCGATCCCCAGTTCGCGACAGGCGTCCAGGGCGCGGATTCCATAGATGACGCCCGAAGCGCCTGAGATTCCGACGATCAGTCGGGGTCTGTCCGCGGTCTTGGAAGAGTCCGTCATGGTAAATTTTCGTCCGACACGGGAGGAAGATGGCCCACGTCAAGCGGGGCCGCGTGCAACCATATGTGATCTGACAGCCGGGCGCAGCGGGTGTTCACTCTTCTTCTCAACAGCAAGGAGCCGACAGCCATGGCGATCGAATCCCGTATCCGCGAACTTGGGTCCCGCCACGAGAACCTTGATCGCTCGATCCAGGAAGAGACCAAGCGTCCCGCCAGCGATGCGACCCGACTTAGGGAGCTCAAGCGGCAAAAGCTCAGGCTGAAGGAAGAGATAGAGGGGCTGAGGTCAAAGCTCCATTGACGACCCTGAATTAGAAAAGGCCCATTCCGTGATCGCGGAATGGGCCTTTTTCATTTCGGTCGCCCGAAAGATCTAGTCTTCGTCGTCGTCCTCGTCGTCGGCCACATAGGTCGACTTGCCGAACACGTCCTCGGCCTTGGGCTCGGCGCGCGACTTGCGGTAATCGGCCTCTTCGTCCTCCTCGGGAGTCTCGACGACGCCGGTCTCCGAAGCGGGACGCAGGGTGGGATCTTCCGGCAGGATGCCCTTCTTCAGGTCGTCCTTGGCCTTCTTTTCGGCGGCCTTCTTGACCAGGGCGTCCAGCTCCAACTGACCGATCAGGCCCAGGGTCACGGGATCGACCGGCTTGATGTTGGCCGCGTTCCAGTGCGTACGCTGACGCACCTGGTCGATGGTCGACTTGGTGGTGCCCAGGATCTTGGAGATCTGGGCGTCGGTCACTTCGGGGTGGTGGCGCAGGAACCAGGCGATGGCGTCAGGGCGGTCCTGACGGCGCGACACGGGCGTGTAGCGCGGGGCCTTCTTCTGCGGCTTCAGCAGCTCGGCGTGACGGCTGACCTGGGCCTTCATGCGATAGGCGTCGTTGGCCTGGGCCTTGTCCAGCTCTTCGCGGGTCAGCTGGCCATTGCCGATCGGGTCGGCGCCGCGGATGTCGCGCGCCACTTCGCCGTCGGCGATGCCGCGCACTTCCAGCGGGTGCAGATTACAGAAATCGGCGATCTGCTCGAAGCTCAGCGACGTATTGTCCACGAGCCAGACGGCCGTCGCCTTGGGCATCAGGATGTCGGACATGCGGTCCTCCAGAAATGACGGCGCCCGACCTTGCGGCCGGGCGGGATGTTCAACGGGGGAGCTATAATCCGGTTCTGGGTGAAAGGGAACGGGGCATGGTGAAGACCGGTTGTCGCGCAGTGTCGCGGCTGTTGCCCGCCGGGTCAGGCCTGGCGCTGGTCGTCCAGAAAGCGGGACAGCTGATCGACCAGGGTGCGCGACCCGGCGACGTCGGAAACCGCCGCCGCCAGCTCCAGGCCGGCGCCGAAGTCGGTGATGGCCTGGAAGCCAAAGCCCCCGCCCGAGCCCCGCATGTTGTGCCCCAGCAGGGTCACGGGCTGAAAGTCGGACCGGTCCAAGGCGTCGCGCATCGTGATGACGTGCTGGCGGCAACTGTCCAGATAGCTGGGGATCAGGGCGGCCAGCCGGGCGCCGGGGCGCCGCGACCGGACTTCCGAGCCGGACGCCGCCGGATCCGCCCGAGGCGCGGCGACTGCCGAATAGTCGCGGATCGCCTGCAGCAGCACGTCCTGCTTGATGGGCTTGGTCAGATAGGCCGTGCAACCCGCCGCCAGACAGGTCTCGCGGTCGCCCTTCAGGGCCGAGGCGGTCAGGGCGATGATCGGGGTCGGCGGCCGGTCATGCGACTTTTCCCACGCCCGGAGGGTGCGGGTGGCGGTCAGGCCGTCCATCACCGGCATCTGCCGGTCCATCAGCACCAGGTCATAGTGACCGGTCTTGAACATCTCGCAGGCGATCAGGCCGGTCTCGGCCACGTCGATCAGGTAGGGGGTGTCTTCCAGATAGGCGAGCGCGATGGTGCAGTTGTCGGGCGAGTCCTCGGCCATCAGGATGCGCAGGCTGGGCAGGGGCGCGTCAGAGCCATAGCCCACGGGCGCGCTGACGGGCCGGTTGGCCGCCGTCCACACCTCGAAGGGCACCGAGAAGGCAAAGACGCTGCCCTCACCCGGCGTACTGGTCACGCCGATCCGGCCACCCATCAGCTCGACCAACCGCTTGGAGATGGTCAGCCCCAGGCCCGAGCCGCCAAAGCGGCGGGTGGTGGAGCTGTCGGCCTGGGTGAAGCGCTCGAACACCCGCGCCAACTGCTCGCTGGCGATGCCGATGCCGGTGTCGGCCACCGAGAAGCGCAGGGCGGTGGGGGCTGTGCTGTCGGTGTCGCGGTCGACCTTCAGAGAGACCTCGCCGACGCTGGTGAACTTGATCGCGTTGCCCAGCAGGTTCAGCAGCACCTGGCGCAGACGGGTAGGGTCGCCCACCAGGTCGTTGCTGACGCCCGGCGCGATCACGCAGATCAGGGCCAGGCCCTTTTCCTGGGCCTTGGGGGCGACCATCTCGATCGCCTTTTCCAGGTGGTCGCTCAGCGAGAAGCCGGTCTGCTCCAGGTCCAGCTGCGAAGCCTCGACCTTTGACAGGTCGAGGATGTCATTGATCAGGTTGAGCAGGTTGTCGCCCGAGCGGCGGAAGATCTGGACATACTTGTCCTGCTCCGGCGTCAGCTCGGTCTTGGCCAGCAGATCGGCGATGCCCATCACGGCGTTCATCGGCGTGCGGATCTCGTGGCTCATGCTGGCCAGGAACTCGGACTTGGTGCGGCTGGCGCTTTCGGCGTCGGCCTTGGCCTGTTGCAGCTCGGCCTCGACCCGCTTGCGCTCGGTGACGTCGCGGGCGGCGGCGAACACGCCCTGCAGCGTCCGCTTGCGATCATAGAAGGTGGTGGCGTTGTAGGACACGACCGTCTGCTTGCCGTCGCGGGCGCGGGCGGTCAGTTCGTAGTCGGTGACCGACTTCTCGGCCAGAACCCGCTTGATGCCCGCCTCGGCGCGCTCGGGATCGGTGAAGCAGTCCTTGAACGGCGCGCCGATCAGTTCGTCGCGCGTGCAGCCCGTCAGCGCTTCCATCTGTTTGTTGACGTCGGTGATGATGCCCGAGGGGTCGGTGGTCATCAGGGCGTCGATGTTGGATTCGATCAGGGAGCGGGTGTAAAATTGCTGGTCCCGCAGCCTCTGGTCGGACTTTTTCTGTTCCTCTTCCACCAGCTTGCGCGCGGTGTTGTCGGTGCCGATCAGCAGATAGCCGATGATCCCGTCCTGATCGTCGCGCAGGGCGGTGACCGAGACCACGGCGGGAAACCGGGTGCCGTCCTTGCGGATGTAGGTCAGCTCATAGATGTCCTCGATGCCGCGCGAGGCCTTGAAGACCAGGGCCTCGAAGCCCGGCTCGATCGGGGTGGCCAGCTCGGCGCTCAGGGCGCGGGCGCGGGCGATCAGTTCCTGGGGGTCGGAGATATCGGCCGGCGTGATGGTGTTCATCACCTCGGCGGCCGTGTAGCCCAGCATGCGCTCGGCCCCGACATTGAAGATCTGGATCACGCCCTTGGCGTCGGTGGCGATGCTGGAAAAGTTGGCGCTGTTGAAGATGGCGCTCTGCAGGGCGCCGGCCTTGACGATGGATTCTTCGGTCTGACCGGGCGTCGTGGCCGTCGTCGAGCTGGTTATGGCGCTTCCCAATTCATGCAGCGGGCGTGGCGCAGGATCAGGCGCCCGTTGAGTCCGGATCCACGGTCTAGTGCAGGAGCTTTCCGACCGAGGCTTCCAGCTGCTCTGGCGAATAGGGCTTCTGGAGGAACTGGCCGCCGCCGACGAACTGCTCGGACATGTCGGCCGTCAGCGGACTTCCGGACGTGTAGAGTACGCGCAGGCCCGGTCGCAGGTCCCGGGCTTGATTGGCGACGTCGTAGCCCCCCAGCGGCAGGGCGCTGAGCCGGATGTCGACGAACAGCAAGTCTATGCCGCCGGGCGCGGAAAGGTGCGTCAGCGCGCCGGCCAGATCCTCGGCCATCAGCGGCGTATGCCCCAGATCCTCGATGGTCCATTCCACCGCCTGACGGATGAACAGTTCATCTTCGACGATAAGAATAGTGGCCATCAGATCGACATAAGTCCCGGTTTCTAGATCAAATATTATCCTCGATATCGATGCCATTTGGCGATTTCGAGTCGTTTCAGGCGATCATTTTAGCCAGAGAATTATTCAATCTGATTGATAGCTTTTCCTCATAGCAGCCATGCAGACGCTGCTTGGCATGCGAAATTATTATTTGTCTTTGGCTGTTCGCCTGAACAGCTCTTTCTAGGCCACCAGCACAACCTTGCCGACATGCTCTCCAGCCTCGAGATGCGCATGCGCCTGGGCCGCTGCTTCCAGCGGGAAGGTCGCGTCGACGATCGGCTTCAGCTTGCCCGCCGCGATCCAGGGCCAGACGACCCGTTCGATTTCGGAGGCCAGGCGGGCCTTCTCGTCGGCCGAGCGCGGGCGCAGGGTCGAGCCGGTGATCGTGGCGCGCTTCTGCATGATCGCCATGACCGGAACCTCCAGCACCGGGCCGGCCAGGGCGGCGATATAGACGATGCGGCCGCCGATATTGAGGGCGCTCAGGTTCTTGTCGAAATAGCTGGCCCCGACCATGTCGAGCACCACGTCGACGCCGCCGGCCGCCTTGGCGATCTCGGCGAAGTCTTGAGTCTTGGTGTCGACGGCGATATCCGCGCCCAGCTCAAGGGCCCTGGCCTTCTTGTCGGCGCCGCGTCCGGTGGTGATCACCCGGGCGCCCGCGGCCTTGGCCATGGCGATGGCGGTTGTTCCGATTCCGGACGTTCCGCCGTGAACCAGCAGGGTCTCGCCAACCTTCAGCGCGCCATGCTCGAACACATTCGCGTACACGGTGAAAACCGTCTCGGGCAGGGCGGCGGCGTGGACCATGTCAAAGCCTGCTGGCACGGGCAGGGCGTGGCGGGCGTCGACCACGGCATATTGCGCATAGCCGCCGCCGCCCAGCAGGGCGCAGACCCTGTCGCCGACGCTCCAGCGGCCCGCAGCCACCATGACTTCGCCCGCGACTTCCAGGCCCAGGGTGACCGGCGCGCCGGGCGGGGGCGGGTAATAGCCCAGGCGCTGGATGATGTCGGGGCGATTGACCCCCGCCGCCGCGACCTTGATCAGGATCTCTCCGGGACCGGGAACGGGGCGCGCCATCGTGGTCGGAACCAGCGCCTCGGCGGGCCCCTTGCCGCCTTCGATGGTGATCGCGGTCATCGTGTCCGACATGGTCTGGGTTTCCTCAAGCTTGCCTTGCGCCCTAGGTAGGCGTCAGATGAACGATCGAAAAGGACGTTCATAGGTCTTAGGGAGCCAGTCGATGTTCGAGGAACCCGTCGAGCCACGCGCTTTCAGTGGTCGCGCCCTGAATGAAACGACGCACGAGGACCTCGAGATCTATGGCGTCGCCGAGCTGGAGGAGCGCATCGAGGCCCTCCAGGCCGAGATCGCGCGCACCCGGGCCCAGCTGGACAAGAAGCGCGCGGGGCGCGACGCGGCCAATGCGCTGTTTGGTCGCCTCGACTAGGAATTCATTTACCCTAATCAATGTCTAAAGGCGGTCAGCCGCCTTCGTAGCGTATGTGTCGAGGTTCAAGGCGGGCGGGTCGCGAAACGGGACGGCGTCGGTTGGCACGGGGGTTGCAGTCCCCGCTTCAGGCGAGACGTTCTCGCGGCCTTTCGAAGGGGCATTGAGTACCTATGACCGATCTGAACGCATCCGCGTCGACACCCTGGCGCGCGGGGGTCATCCAGGACTTCGCGAAATCGGAGCTGTTCGACCGCACGTTCGAAGAAGGCATGATGCTGGTCGAAGAGACCGCCGGCTATCTCGACGGCGCGGGCCGGCATGACAGCAAGATCCTCTCGCGCAACGCCGCCCTGGCCTACGCCACCGAAAGCATGCGCCTGACCACCCGGCTGATGCAGGTGGCCTCGTGGCTGCTGGTGCAGCGCGCGGTCAAGGAAGGCGAGATGGCCGCCGAGGCCGCCTGCGCCGAAAGCTATCGCCTGGCCGAGGAGGTCGCCGTGGCCGGCGCCGCGGTCGAGGAGCTGCCCTACGGCCTGGTCAATCTGCTGCAGCGCTCCGAGCGCCTGTACGAGCGCGTGCGTCACCTGGACAAGCGCATGTATGTCGAGATCGCCGCCGAGGACGCCCCGCGTCCCGTGCAGGCCCAGTTCGACCGGCTGGCGGCGGCGTTCGGGGGATAGACCGCTCGCCCATCCCACAAAAAGCCCGCCCTCTCGGCCGAGAGGGCGGGCTTTTTTGACGCCTGAACACCAGACACAGAAAAAGCCGGTCCGCGAACGCGGAACCGGCTTTTCGTCGCCCTTGCGGCGAGAGTGCTTACTTCTTGGTGAAGCCCGCGAACTTGGCGTTGAAGCGCGAGACGCGGCCGCCACGGTCCAGCATGTGGGCGTTGCCGCCGGTCCAGGCCGGGTGAACGCGCGGATCGATATCCAGCGCGAGCACGGCGCCTTCCTTCCCGTAGGTCGAACGGGTCGGATAGCTGGTGCCATCGGTCATGGTGACGGTGATGAAGTGATAGTCGGGGTGAATGTCTTGTTTCATCGGGCGGTCCAACCGACTGGCGGTGTGAAAGTTGGTGAGCGGACGCCCTTGCGGGTGGCCCTCGAAGAGGCGCGGCTATAAAGAACACGCGCGAATTTGGCAAGGGACAGTTGATGACCGACGTACAGGGCGGAGAGATTTCGGTCGAGGGACGCCCCGGCGCAGGTGCTGAACTGGTGCAAGGCATGGCCGAGGCGGCCGCCCGGCGACCGCGCCGAAAAGACATCCGCCCCCTGGCCCATCTGCTGCCCTTCGTGCGCGCCCATATCGGCGACGCCCTGGCTGCGGGCTTCTTCCTGCTGTTCTCCACCAGCGCCACCCTGGGCCTGACCGCGGCCTTCAAGACCGTTATCGACAAGGGATTCGCCACCGGCGCGGCCTCGGCCGTCAATGGCGCCTTCATCGGTCTGGGGGCCGTGGCCCTGGTGCTGGCCGTCGCCACCTCGCTGCGGTTCTTCTTCATCACGCGGCTGGGCGAGCGGGTCGTGGCCGACCTGCGCCGGGCGCTCTATGGCCACACCCTGACCCTGGATCCGGCCTATTTCCTGAAAACCCGGACCGGCGAGGTTTTGTCGCGCCTGACCACCGACGTCACCATCATCGAGCAGCTGGTCGGCACCTCGGCCTCGGTGGCGGTGCGCAACATTCTGAGCCTGGTGGGCGGGCTGGGCTACATGGCCGTGGTCAGCCCCAAGCTGGCGGGCTTCATCGTGCTGATGGTGCCGGTGATCCTGGCCCCGATGTTCCTGATGGGCCGCAAGGTGCGCAAGCTGTCGGTGACGGCCCAGGACCGCTTCGCCGACGCTGTGGGCTATGCCGGCGAGAGCCTGGACGCGCTGGACACCGTCCAGGCCTTCGGGCGCGAAAAGGCCTCGGACAGCCGCTTTGGCGAGGCCGTCGAGATGGCCTATCAGGCCTCGGTGCGGCGCATCACCGCCCGGGCCGGCATGACCGCCGTGGTGATCGTCCTGGCCTTTGGCGGCATCACCCTGCTGTTGTGGTCCGGCGCGCACCTGGTGCTGTCGGGCGAGATGACCCCCGGCACCCTGGCCCAGTTCGCCCTGCTGGCCATCATGGCCGCCGGCTCGATCGGCGCCCTGGGCGAGGTCTGGGGCGATGTCCAGAAGGCCGCCGGCGCCATGGAGCGCATCGCCGAACTGCTGAGCTCGGAGCCCGGCATCGCCGCGCCGGAGACGCCGAAGACCCTGCCGACCCCCGCCACCGGCGCCGTGGCCTTCGAAAACGTCACCTTCGCCTATCCCGGCCGCCCGGATCTGCCGGCGCTGCAAGGCTTTGATTTGACCGTCAGGCCCGGCGAGACCGTCGCCCTGGTCGGACCCTCGGGGGCGGGCAAGAGCACCGTCCTGCGCCTTCTCCTGCGCTTCTACGACCCGCAGGAGGGCGTGATCCGCCTCGACGGCGTGGATCTGCGCGACGCCGATCCCGTTGAGGTGCGTGAGCGCATGGCCCTGGTGGCCCAGGACTCGCCGCTGTTCTCGGGCTCAGCCCTGGACAACATCCGCTTTGGCCGCGAGGACGCGACCGAGGCGGAGGCCCGCACCGCCGCCGCCGCCGCCCAGGCCACCGGCTTCCTGGAAGCCCTGCCGCAGGGCTTCGACACCCCGGTGGGCGAGCGCGCCAAGACCCTGTCAGGCGGCCAGCGCCAGCGTCTGGCCATCGCCCGCGCCCTGGTGCGCCAGGCGCCGATCCTGCTGCTCGACGAGGCCACCAGCGCGCTGGACGCCGAGAACGAGCGCCTGGTCCAGCAGGCCCTGCACGCGGCCATGGCCGGCCGCACCACCCTGGTCATCGCCCACCGCCTGGCCACCGTGCTGAAGGCCGACCGCATCGTGGTCATGGAAGACGGCCGCGTGGTCGAGCAGGGCACCCACGCCGAGCTGTCGGCGCGCGGCGGGCTGTACTCGCGGCTGGCCAAGCTGCAGTTCGGGGTGGAGGCGGCTTAGGAGAAGGGCCGAAGTCTTCGCTCACCCAAAATCCGCTCTTCCCGGCGAAGGTCGGGATCCAGATCGAACCCACATGCCGCCGTGATTTTGCGTGGTCGAAGGCACATCATCTCCAAACGCTCAGGCTGAATCTGGGCCCCGGCCTTCGCCGGGGAGAGCGGGGGAAAGGGCGTCTTGGATGGCTGAAGGTATCGACCGGCGACAACGCCACCATGTGTTTACGCTCGAAGGCATGGCAGACGTCGATGCGGGGCGGTTCATCGATCAGGCCGCGATTGAGGCCTGGGCCGACAGTCTCGACAAAGATAGTCCGGCTTCGTCCCGCGTAGATGCGCTTGGTATGGATCGGCGTCCGACTTCCACTTAGGCGGCCGATGAGCGGTTGACCCTGAGGTTGCGGCTTGTGATCATTCAACCCTGACATCGGGGGAAACGTGTCCAAGCTCAGCGTACTCAATCCGTTCAAGTCCCTGCTGACCGAGCAGGAGGCCAGTATGGCGGCGCGCGCCGGGGCGGTGGGCGCGCTTCTCTCGGCCGCTTCCAGCGCCCTAGCGGCCATTGAGCTCTACCTGCAGAAGGATTCGATGCTCGCGGTGATGCGCGAAGGCGCGAACCTGCAGAAAGCCGATCCCGAGGTGGCTAGGCAGGCCTCGGCGATGATGGAGTCCAGCGTGCTTTTCTTCGCCGTGGGCAGTTCGCTCGTAATTGTAGTGATCTATTTGATCTTTGGTCTGATCCAATGGCGGCGCAGAACCAAAGCAATTCCATTCGTCATGTTGTTCATCGCCCTTCTGGGCATTGCCATGACGGTGCTCGGGCTATTGATGCCACAGCCCTCAACGCAACAAGCCGCAGCCGTGCTACCGGCCTGGCAGCTGACCTTCAACTGGATCGTGGAAATCGTCATCCTCGCGCTCCTCTGGGCCGGCGTCCGCGGAGGGGACCGGCTTCAGAAGCTGCGAAGCTCCGCCGCTACTTCACCAAATCCGCCGGCGTCGTCGGCTCGCTGATCACCGCCTCCATCGCCTTCCAGCGCGCGTCCTGGCTAGCCCCAGCCCGCTCCACATGCGCGCGAACCATGTCCTGGCCGAGATTGTAGTTGATCACGTACGACCGGTAGGTCTCGATGAAGCTCAGGCGCTTTTCGGCGCGGGCGACGGAGCTGAGGCCGTACTTGGCAAGGGCCGCGATGGCGGCGGGCTTGTCCATCTTTCCCGACAGATAGGCGTCGGCGATGGTGTTTTCGCTGCTGGCCAGATCGGCCTTGGCGGTCATCAGGGCGTCGTAGGCGTCGGCGGTGGCCGGATCCAGGCCCGCCAGCGGATAGAGCTGTTCGCGCTCGAACTTGACCTTCTCGGCCCCCGGGAAGGCCAGGCTGATGCCGTAATTGGCCGAGCCTTCCGCGATCAGGGATTGCGGCGAGTACAGCGGGTAGACCGAGAACTCGACCCAGCCCTTGCCCTTGGTCAGCTTCTCTTCCAGCTGGGCGTTCAGCACATGGTGACCGGGATAGCCCTCGTGGCAGCCCAGGTCGACGGCGCGGCTGATGGCGACGGGCAGGTCGGTGTTGATCTCGATCAGGCTGTGGGCGCCGCCCTTGTACCAGTTGTAGCCGCTCCACGGCTTGCCGGTGACGAAGGCGAGATCGAACTTCTCACCCTTTGGCAGGGCGATGTGCGCCTCGGTGCGCGCCTTGCAGGCGGCGATGCCGGCCTTCATCACCGCGTCGAGCTTGTCGGCCGGGATGACGAACCGGTTCTGGAAGGCGTCGATGCGGGCGGCCAGATCGCCCTGGCCCGGAACCAGCCCGTCGATGCGGGCCAGGATCGGGTCATAGTCCGACAGAGGCTTCAGCGGCGGCCGGACGCTGAACAGGCCCTCGGCCTCGTCCTGGAAGCTGAACTTTTGGCCCTCCAGCATGGCCAGGCGGGTTTCGGCGGCCTTCAGCTGGCCCAGCATGAACGCCTTGCGGCGGCGCTCGTCGGGGGTGAGGGCGGCGTCATCGACGGCCCGGGTCGCGGCGGTCAGACGGATGGCCTCGGCCTTCAGGGCCGGCACGGCGCGCGGATGGGCCTTGGCGGCGTCGGCCCATTCCTTGGGGCCGTAATAGGCGTCGACATAGCCGGGCTCGCGCTCGCCGGCTTCCAGCGTCAGGGCCACGAAATCCCGGGCGATGACATCCAGCTTCGCCCCGCCGGCAGGCGCGGCGAGGGCGGGCGCCGAAGCGCCCAGCAGCAGGGCGGCGGCCAGGACGGCCAGACGGGTGTTCATGAAAAGCCTCAACGCAACCAAGCGCTCAGGCTGCACCCGCCAGCGTCAGAGGGTCAAGCGCGCGCCGCGACCGCCAGGGCCGGGAAGTCGCTGAACACGCCATCCACCCCGGCCGCGTAGAGGGCCTTGAGCAGCGGCTCGACATCGCCGTGCAGGGCCATGTAGTCCGGCCGCGCGGCGTCGCCCCGGCGCAGGGCCGGCGGCAGGAAATAGTTCTCGGCCCGCACGGTCCACGGGTGCACCTGCAGGCCGGCGGCGTGGGCGTCCTTGACCAGCGTGGTGGCCGGCAGCAGGCCCTCGGCGCGCGGGATCACCAGCGACTGGTGCGGCCCCAGGCCGTCGGCATAGGCGGCCACGCCCTTCAGGCCCTGGGCGGTCAGCAGGTCGGCATACTTCACGCCCGGCAGGTCGGGCGGGCCGCCCTCGGCGTCGGCCAGCAGCACCAGCTTGGCGCGGGTCTTGGCGCGCAGCGTCTTCAGGGGCGTGACCTCAAAGCACTGCACGAACACCGGGGCGTCGGCCGCGTTAAGGTCGTTGCGCTTCAGGGCGGCCAGCATCCGCTCTTCGACTGGCAGGCCGATCGAGGCGAAATAGCTGGGGTGCTTCATCTCGGGATAGACGCCGATGACGCGGCCGGTGCGCTTGCTGGCGGCCCGGGCGATGGCGACCACTTCGTCGAAGGTCAGGATCTGGGCCTGGCCGTCAAAGGCGGCGCTGGCCGGACGCAGCTGCGGCAGGCGCTCGCGGGCGCGCAGGGTCTTGAGCTCGGCCAGGGTGAAGTCTTCGGTGAACCAGCCCTCGATCTTCTGGCCGTCGATGGTCTTGGCGGCCTTGCGGGCGGCGAACTCGGGGCGAGCGGCGACGTCGGTCGTGCCGCCGATCTCGTTCTCGTGGCGGGCCACCAGATGGCCGTCCTTGGTGGGCACCAGGTCGGGCTCGATGAAGTCGCAGCCCTGCTCGATGGCCAGCTCATAGGCCAGGGCCGTGTGCTCGGGCCGCAGGCCCGAGGCGCCCCGATGGGCGATGACGAGGGGCTTCTTGCCCTGAGCGCGGGCCAGGCCCGGAAGGAAGGTGCCGGCGAGGGCGGCGGTGGTCATGGCGCGACGGGTCAGCAGGGTCATGGCGGCGATTTAGCGCTGCATCATGACACTTTGGCGAGACCTTTAAACCTGTCATCCCGGGCGTACCCCGGCGAAAGCCGGGGGAAGACCCGGGACCGCGACAAGCTCGGAGCTTCCGGCGGTCCCGGCTCGGCGCGCTTCGCGCTTGGCCGGGATGACAGTATTGAGTGCCGCTAGGCCAGCCGCAGCTTTTCCAGCAGCAGCGGGTGCAGGTCCTGGTTGGCGGCGACGATCGAGGCGCCTTCCACCGGGTTGCCGTGTTCCTCGATGGTCGAGACCTTGCCGCCGGCCTCGGTGACCATCAGCACGCCGGCGCCGACGTCCCAGCTGTTGAGGTTGCGCTCCCAGTAGCCGTCGAAGCGGCCGGCGGCGACCCAGGCCAGGTCCAGGGCGGCGGCGCCGAAGCGGCGGACGCCGGCGACCTTCTGGCTGACCTGGTGCAGCTCCTTCAGGAACTGGGCGTGGCCGGGCTTGCCCAGGAACGGCACCCCGGTGGCCAGCACGGCCTCGTCCAGATGGCGGCGGGCTCCGACGCGCAGGCGCTTTTCGGCGCCCAGGAAGGCGCCCTTGCCCTTTTCGACCCAGAACAGGTCGTGGGTGATGGGGTTGTAGGTGACGCCGGCCACCACCTCGCCCTCGCGCTGCAGGGCGATATTGACCGCGAAGTGCGGGATGGCGTGCATGAAGTTGGTGGTGCCGTCCAGCGGGTCGACGATCCAGGTGTGGGTCTTGTCGGTGCCCTCGATCAGGCCGCGTTCCTCGCCCAGGAAGCTGTAGCCGGGGCGGGCCTTTTCCAGCAGTTCGAAGATCGTCTGCTCGGCCTTGAGGTCGGCATTGGTGACGAAGTCGGCCGCGCCCTTCTTGGAAACCTGCAGCTCGGTGACTTCGCCGAAATCGCGAGCCAGGCCACGCGCCGCTTTGCGGGCAGCGTCGATCATCACGTTCAGAAGGGCGGAGGGAGTAGCCAAGGCGGGTTTTCCTCATAGGTCCCCCTGCGCAGCGTCCTCCTCTTGATGAAAGGGCGGGACGGCGGGGGATATGCGAGCGGCGGTAAGAAAGATCGGGAAATTGGGCGCGATACCTAGTCGCGGACGCGCGCGAAAGCAAGGCGAGGCGGATGCGCCCCTGTTGGGGGAGCCTGTCGCCTATCAAGATCGCCGCCTAAAAAGCTGTCATCCCGGACAAGCCCGGCAAAAGCCGGGCGCAGATCCGGGACCGCCGGAAGCGCAGAGCTCAGGCGTCGGTCCCGGATCTTCGCGCTGCGCGCTCGTCCGGGATGACAACCGCCTGTGTTGATATGCGATAGCCTCTCCCAGAGGGGGAGGCGCTTCCACTGTCAGGGTAAATCCGCCTTGGGCAGGCTGTCGCGGGTCTCGCAGGCCAGCTTGCCGGCGCCGCCGACGGCCGCGCTGATGTCCTCGATCTTTTCCCCGTTGCGCCAGCCCTTGCCGACGCCCTGGTCGCCGGTGAAGTCCATGCCCAGGTCGATCCACTTGTTGGCGGCGCAGTCGAGGGCGAACAGCAGGATCGGGCCCCGGCTGGCGGCCGGCCAGGTCTTGTAGGGGCCGTTGGGCTTGCCGTCGGCGATCCGGACCAGAACCAGGCCGGACTTGCTGTCCACCCGCATGAAGTCTTCGTCGTAGAAGGTCTTGGATTCGCCCGGCGAGGGCTTCCAGTTTTCGGCCTGGGCGAAGGTCGCCACGGACGCGGCCGCTACGCTAAGCAAACACAGTACGAGCCGATATCTCATCGCGTCTCCCCCCGTAACTTATCGTTGGGAGCAGGCTATGCCTGTCGGACCTTGCCCGCAATATCGCTGTTATCTTAAGGGCGGGCGGCCAGGCCCTGGGCGATGGCGGCGTTCAGCGCGGCGACCGCGGCGGCCGGACCCTGCGGATGGGCCCAGACCCCGGCCGAGACGGCCAGGAAGTCGGCGCCGGCCGTGGCCAGGCCGGCGGCGTTGTCGGCCGTGATCCCGCCGATGGCCACCGAGGGGGTCTCCATCACCTCCTGCCAGATCGACAGGATCTCGGGATCGGCGGTGGTGGGCGCGTCTTTCGTCGTGGTCGGGAAGAAGGCCCCGAAGGCCACATAGTCGGCCCCGGCCTCGGCGGCTTCCATGGCCAGGTGACGGCTGTCATGGCAGGTGACCCCGACCATGCGGTCCTTGCCCATCAGCTTGCGGGCGGCGGCGTAGGGGGTGTCGCCCTGGCCGACATGCACGCCGTCGCAGTCGAGGCTGGCGGCCAGGTCTGGCCGGTCATTGAGGATCACCGCCACGTCATGGGCGCGGGCGATCGGCGCCAGGGCCGCCACGGCCTCGGCTATGGCGGCGTCCGACACGTCCTTCAGCCGGAGCTGCAGCGCGGCGACGTCGCCGCCTTCCAGGGCCTTCTTCAGCTCGAGGCCAAAGGCGGTCAGGTCGGTCAGGGCCGGCGGGGTGATCAGATAGAGGCGGCAATCGAGGGTCATGACGCGGGAATTACGCCAATTCGCGCCCGCGCCCAAGCTGCGTCGCCCAAAGGGCCGCGACCTCACGCCGCTGCTAACCATAGTGAGAGTCAGTTGCAAAAGGCCTCGGTCTTCGCTACATGAGAATGACACTCATTCGATAGGACGTTGCTTCCGTGTACGTCTGCAACTGTAACGGCATCCGCGAGCGCGAAGTCCGCGCCGCCATCGACGCGGGCGCCAGCCGCCCGGCCGAGATCTTTCGCCACAAGGGCTGCCAGGCCCAGTGCGCCAAGTGCGTGTGCGAGATGCGCCAGATGATTGATGAGAACCGTCAGGCCCTGGCCTACGCGGCGGAGTAGGGCCGGTTTAAGATCTCATTCTGAGAACGATTGGCGCTCGCGAAGATTTCCGTGAAAGCGCGAAACACTTGCAGACATAGCGGTTGAAGCCCGCCGCGCCTTGCCTCACGGTCGCCGCGACTCGCACTTCAAGGAGACCCGCCATGCAAGGCGATCCCGGTATCATCCGCCTGCTGAACGCGGTGCTCACCAACGAGCTGACCGCCGTGAACCAGTATTTCCTGCACGCGCGGATGTACGACAACTGGGGCTTCAAGCGCCTGGGCAAGATCACCTATGACGAGTCGATCGGCGAGATGAAGCACGCCGACAAGCTGATCAACCGCATCCTGTTCCTGGAAGGCCTGCCCAACCTGCAGGACCTGCACAAGCTGAAGATCGGCGAGACCGTGCCCGAGTGCCTGGCCTCGGACCTGGCCGTCGAGGTCGGCGGCCGCGAGACCCTGATCCCCGGCATCATCCAGTGCGAGCAGGTCCGCGACTATGTCAGCCGCGAGCTGCTGCGCGAGATCCTCAGCGACACCGAGGAGCACATCGACTTCCTCGAAATGCAGCTGGGCCTGGTCAAGTCGATCGGCGAGCAGAACTACCTGCAGAGCGCCATGGGCGAACTGCCGGCGGGCTGACCTGTCAGGCGGCGCGGGCGCGCGTCGCCGGCTCCAGATTGAACTGACCGACCAGGTCGGCCAGTCGTCCCGACTCGCTGCGCAGCGAATGCGCCGCCGCGGTGGTCTGTTCCACCATGGCGGCGTTCTGCTGGGTCATCTGGTCCATCTGGTTGATGGCCGTGTTGACCTGGTCCAGGCCAGTCGACTGTTCCTGCGACGAGGCCGAGATCTCGGCCACCAGGGCGGCGATCTGGCTCACTCGCTCCAGGATGTCGCCCAGGGCCGAGCCGGTCTGGCCGACCAGGCCCACGCCCTCGCTGACCTTGGTCGAGGCCGTGCCGATCAGCACCTTGATCTCCTTGGCGGCGTCGGCGGAACGTTGGGCCAGGGCCCGCACTTCCTGGGCCACGACCGCGAAACCGCGACCCGCCTCGCCGGCGCGCGCGGCTTCGACACCGGCGTTCAGGGCCAGCAGGTTGGTCTGGAAGGCGATCTCGTCGATGACGCCGATGATCTGGCTGATCTGGTTGGACGAGGTCTGGATCTCGCCGACGGCGCGGACGGCGGCGCCGACAGCGGTTTCGGTGGCCTGGGCCTGACGACGGGTGTCGGCGACGATCAGGTCGGCCTTGCGGGCGCCTTCGGCGGTCTGGCGCACCGTCGAGGTGATCTGGTCCAGGGCGGCGGCGGTCTCTTCCAGGCTGGCGGCCTGCTGTTCGGTGCGGTGCGACAGGTCGTCGGCGGCCTGGGCGATCTCGGCCGCGCCTGATCCCACCCCGCTCGAAGACTGGCGGATCTGGCCCAGCGTCTGGGTCAGCTTCTCGGCGGCGGCGTTGAAGTCGCCGCGCAGGCGTTCGTATTCCGGCGCGAAGGCCGTCTGCAGCCGGTAGGCGACATCGCCCGCCGACAGGTGGTCCAGGCCCTGGGCCAGGCTGCGCATGGCGCTGTCGCGCTTCTGCTCGGCGGAGATGCGCTGATCTTCGTTGGACCGACGCTCGGCCTCGGACTTCAGGCGCTCGTCATCCTGCTCCTGGCGCAGCGCGCGGCGTTCCAGAACGCCCTCGCGGAACACCGCCACGGACTTGGCCATGTCGCCCAGTTCGTCGTGACGCCCGGCGAACGGCACGGCGCGCTCATAGTCGCCCGCCGCCAACTGGCCCATATAGTGAGTGATGGCCTGCACCGGACGCACCACGGCGCGGCTCATGGCCCAGACGCCGCCTGCGATGATCATGCCCATCAGCACGCAGAGCGCGCCCATCAGGCTCAGTTTCTGGACCTGCTCGGCGTTGGCTTCGGCCTCGATGCGGGCGTTGTCGGCGGCGATCAGGGGAACGATCTGCTCGACGGCGGCGCGGTGGGCTTCGAAGGCCTTGGTCAGTTGCGCCTCCTGGGCCGCGGCGGTGGCGGTGTCGCCGGCCGCCAGGGCCTTGAGCATGGCGTCCGCCGACGTCCAGACGATCTGGGCCTGGTTGTTGGACTCGCCCATCAGCACCGACTTCACCTGCGGATCGAAATCGAGGGCGCGCCAATAGGCCAGGCGCGTGTCGTATTCGGCGCGATGCTTGGCCAGCTCTGCGGCCGCCTCCTTCAGGTCGGCCGATCCGCCAGCGGCAAAGGTCAGCTTGGCGTCAAGATAGCCATCGATCACGTACAGCGGCGGGGGCAGGATGTCGGCGGTCAGGTCCTTGCCCGCCACGATCTTGACGTACAGCGGGCCGCCCACGCGCACCGTCTCGATCGCGAACCAGGAAACGGCCGCCAGAACAACAAGCCCCCCCGCAAGGCTCGCGCCGAACAGGTTCATGGCTCCAGACAGACGCAATCGCATAACTCTTATCCCCATTATGTGCGCGTTAACGTGCTATCCGCCGAATAAACAACGCCTTAAAACGTGAGAATATCTGCTCAAATTGGGTAGTTTTTCTGAATTAATAATTAACGAAAACAGCTGCTTGCTTGAGAATGAAACGCAATAAAACGCCGTTCGTGAACCGCCACCATCTCAGCCTGGGCGCGGACTACGCCTTGCGGCTGATTCGCATCTTCACCGACCTTTTCGATGGCGACATGGATCTGGCCCTGGTGTTCATCGCCGCCGCCCAGGCCGGCACCGAGCACCTGCGCGAGCAGGCGGACTATGTTGAGATCGTCACCGGAGAGTTCTTTCCGGACGAACTGCGCCGCCCCGTCAGCGTCTCGGCCCTGGCCCGATCGCTGGGCATCCCCGTGGAGACCACGCGCCGCCATGTGGTCAAGCTGGCCAAGACCGGGTTTGCGCAGCGCACCGCGTCGGGCGCGGTGATCGTGACCTCGGCGGTGCTGGCGCGCGAGGAGATCCGCCAGGCGGGACTGCTCAATCTGGTCGCCATGGAATCCCTGATCGACGGCCTGACGCGCGCGCCAACCAACCGCTGATCAGGGACCGCCGATCAGGCACCTCCCATCAGAGGGCAGGGCTATCGCATATGAGTTTGCGCCCAGAAAAGTTGTCATCCCGGACAAGCCTGGCGAAGCCGGGCGCCGATCCGGGACCGCCGGAAGCGCTGCGTTCAGGCGTCGGTCCCGGATCTTCGCGCTGCACGCTCGTCCGGGATGACAGCCGTTTTTGGCCATATGCGATAGCCCTGCATCAGATGGGGCGGCGCATGAAGGTCCGCGCGGTCTCGTCCAGGCCTCGCGCCAGATGCTCCCCGCGGATCTCCAGCAGGCCGGGCGTCAGGGCGGCGTCGGCTATATCGATGAAGCCCAGCCGCCGGTACCAGGGCGCGTTCCAGGGCACATCGCGGAAGGTCGACAGGGTCAGGGCGCCCAGCCCGCGCGTCCGGGCCGTATCGGCGGCCGCGTCCAGCAGTCGAGCGCCGATCCTCTGGCCGGCGAAGGCGGGCAGGACGTCGATCTGCTCGATATAGAGCCCGTCCTCGACCGGCCGGAACATCACGAAGGCGACGGGCGCATCGGCGTCGGCGGCGACCAGCAGGCCTTTTGTAGCCATGCGCGCCGCCAGCACCTCGCGCGGCGTCGGCTCGTCGGCGGCCAGGGCGTCCATCAGGCCGATGAAGCGCTGGGCCGAGGCCCGTTCGATGGCGCGTATGGCTTCGATGTCTTCTGTGCAGGCTTCGCGCAACAGCGGGATCATGCTGGCAGTCTGGCGCGCGCGGGCAGACCCGTCCAGTCATGGGGCCGGTGACGACCCTCGTGACCAGGGCGCTGGCGCCCGGCCCAAAACGCACCCATCATAGGAAGCGAGACCCCCGAGCCGGAACCAAGCCTGTTCCGGTCGGTTAGACAGCCAGTTTAGCGAGGAGTCCGGCATGAACATCTTGAACGGCAAGTCCCACCGCGCCGCGCGCGCCGGTCGAGAAGCCTTCGAGGCCGAGGCCGCCCACGAGACCCATCCCGCCGCCCAGATCGCGCTGGGCGCCCTGCTGGCCGGCGGCGCGATCCTGGCGGCCCTGGCCATGGGCCGGCGTCACGAGGCCGTGCTGGACGACGAGATGTACGCGGTCGAGTTCGCCGAGATGCACGAGCCGGTCGCCCACCAGCCCAAGCCGCTGACCAGCCTGATCCTGCCGCCGCTGTTCATCGCCATGACCCTGTCGGGGCTGCGCACCTGGAACGCCCCGGCCAGTCCGGCGCGCACGCGGGCCCTGACGCTGTGGAGCCTGACCCAGGGCTTCAACGCCCTGTGGCTGGGTCTGGGCGCCAAGCGCCTGGGCGGCCAGGCCACGGCGGCCACCGCGTCGCTGGCGGCGTCGACGGCCTATGCGATCGAGGCCCGCAAGGTTGGCGGCGGCACGGCGCCCGATCTGGGCTGGCTGGGCGTCGCCAACGCCCTGACCGCCCAGCTGTGGCGGCGTCCCCAGGGACCGACCCTGCACTAGGGTCGCCGCTTCGGCTGGCCGATCTGGTTCATTGACCATTCATGCGGCCAAGCTTTAGCTCCCGGACATCGTCTGGGGAGTTTCGACATGCGTCCGTACTTTTGGCTTCCGCTTCTGGCTGGCGGCGTGCTTCTGGCCAGTTGCGCGACGATGAGCCAGGAAGCCTGCCTGCAGGGTGACTGGGCCGGGGTCGGCTTCAAGGATGGCGAGGCGGGCTATCCGCAGAGCCGCCTGGACGATCACGCCAAGGCCTGCGCCAAGACGGGCGTCGCGCCCGATCCCGCCCCCTATTTCGCCGCTCGCGCCCAGGGGCTGAGGCTCTATTGCACGCCGGAGCGGGGCTTTCACGAGGGCCGCCAGGGCAACAGCTATGCCGGGGTGTGCCCCGAACCCGCGGCCGGCCGCTTCCTGGGAGGCTATTCCGACGGCAGGCTGGTCCATGAAGCGGCCGCGAGGCTCAGCCAGGCGCGATCCGATCGTGACAGCGCCGACCGACGCGCGGAAAAGCGCGATCGCGAGGCGCGGGGCGTCGAGGACGAACTGCGCAATCCGGCGCTGAACGACGAGCAGAAACGCGAACTGCGCGACCGGCTGAACCGCCTGCGCAGCGAGCGCCGCGCCGCCATTGAGGACGGTCGTCGCGCCGACTGGGCCAAACGTGACGCCGAGCGCGAGGTCAGCGACCTGGAACACCAGTTCAGGCCGATCTACGGCGGCTGGTGACGGGGCGGCGACGGTCTGGCGTGATCAGCCGGCGCGCTGGGCCACCCGCGCGGCGATCTGATCCAGTCCCTTGAGGAGTTCGGCGGCGCCGTGCGGATCGGGCTGGATCCGTATGGCCCGCAGGGCGGCGATGTGCAGTCCGATCAGGTCGGGGTCGGCGGCGCCGCGCTCCTCGAAGAGGCGCACGATATCGCCCAGGCGCTTGGCCGCCTGGCCCAGGGCGTCCAACTGGAACATGCCCGCCAGGCCGCCGATGCTGTCGGACAGCCGGGCCAGGGAGTCATAGGGCGCCTGGCTTCCCGCGGCCGCCAGGTCGCCGATGGCCGTGTCAATCACCTTCAGGGCGGCCTCGCGATGCGATTCCAGGCTTTCGCCGGCTCGGGCCAGGGCTTCGCCGACGGCGATGCCGTCGGGCAGGTCGATGAAGCGGGTGAGGCGGCTGGACTGGCTCATTGCAGCAGCGCCCGGGCCGCCTCGCGCAGCGGGTCGACAGCCTGAGGCTGAACGCCGGCGGCGCCGGGGTTTTCACCGCCGCGCCCGCGCTCCGCCAGCGGCGCGGCGCTCCACAGGATCCGGTCCAGCAGGGTGGTGGGCGAGAACGGCTTGGCCACCACATAGTCGGCCCCCACCGCCCGAGCCTGCTGGATCAGGTCACGCGGCGTATGGCCGGTGACGACGATGACCACCCGGGGCGGGTCCGCGGGCTGCTGTCGCTTTCGCAGGTCGCGGATCAGGGCCAGGCCTTCGTCGGCCCGGGGAAACGGATCGACGAGGATCAGGTCGGCCTCGACGTCCTGGCTGAAGGCGTGACTCTCGCCCAGGCTCTGACAGCGGTGAAGCTTTTTGAAGCCGAAGCTGGACAGCACCAGGGTGGTGACGTCCATGAAGCCGGCGTTCTCATCCACGATCAGGACGCTGGCTTCATTGAAGTTGAAGGTAAGCAACGCGCCTGCTGTTGGATCCGCCATATCGCCGCTCCAGTTCGCCCAACCGTGTTACGTGACGATGGGGTGCGGCGAATAAAACAAGCTTAACGGGAATTATCTACGACAATAACACTCTGAGGCGTATTGTCGCACGACCGGCGCGGGCTTCAGGCGATGCGCAAGAGGCGATCCAGGCTGAACCGTCCGCCGCCCTTGGCCAGGATCAGCAGCAGCAGGCCCGCCCAGGACAGATGCGTGCTCCAGGCGTCGGGATAGACGAAGATCTCGATGACCAGGGTCATGCCCAGGAACGCGAGCGCCGACAGCCTCGTGAACAGGCCCAGGACCAGCAGGATCGAGAACAGGTGCTCGCTGTAGGTCGCCAGATGGGCGGCGATGTCGGACGGGATCAGGGGCAGGGCGTATTCGTCCGAGAACAGCGAATAGGCGCCGTCGGTGATGTGCAGCACGCCGTCGACCTTGGTGCGACCCGACAGCCAGAACACGCTGGCCACGCCCAGGCGGGCGACCAGGGTCAGGACGTCGTCGGGCAGCAGCTTGCCCGCGATCTGGGCAAGCTGGTCGAAGGGTTTCAGAACGGCGGTGGTCATGACGGGGCTCCGGAAATGAAACCGCCAAACACGCCTTCGGCGATCAGGGCGGCGAACAGGGTTTGCAGGTTCGCGTCGGGATAGGCCTCCGCCGCCTGGCCCATGGCCTCGACGAGGGAGCCGCCGGCTGCGCACGCGGCGAGGAAGGCGAGGTCGGCGGGGCCCACGACGCGGTAAGCCACTGAAGCGCCGGATCTGACCAGCAGCAGACCCTGGGCGTTTTCGGAGAGCTCGAGGTCGTCGCGGCCCTCCCGGGCGGCTACCCAGAGGCTGGGCAGGCCCGCTTCAAAGGCGGCGAACCGAACGGACGGATGCAGTCGCACCCGTGTCCGGGCGAGGATCTCCGGCGACAGGTCGGCGAAGGCCTGAGCGCTCAGTGACGGCGCGGCCGCGGCGAACAGGGCCTCGATCCACAGACGGTCCAGATGCGCGATCCCGGCCAGCCAGGGCAGGTCCCGGGCCGGCGGGAAGCGATCCAGCCAGGCGGGGAAGGCTTCGCCATAGTCCAGCAGCGCGGCGTGGGTCGGCGGCGCCTCGCGGGCGAACAGGGCGGCGGCGGCGCGGAACCAGTCCTCGCCGACCAGGCCAAGTACGGTCGGGAAATTGGCGGCCAGGGCGTCGACGCAGCCCCGGGCGATGGTGTTGCGATAGACCGACAGCCCCGTCTCGCCGGCTTGGCCTTCGGCCAGCCAGGGCGACAGGGCCGAGGGCGCGCCGGCCAAGGCCGCGACGAAGGCGTCCTGAAACTCCAGCAGGTCAGACATGGGCAAGCTCACGCGCCGCGTCGTCCAGCGCCCTCTGTGCCCGGTCGCGCTCGGACATCAGCACGGCGAAGGCCGGGATGTCGTCGTCGCGTTCGATCAGGGTGGGACGCTGACCGATGCGGTCGATCAGGTGGCGATACAGCGTCCACACGCCTTCGGCGATCGGCGCGCCATGGGTGTCGATCAGCAGGTCCGACCCACCCTCGTCCGGGCCATGGCCGGCCAGATGGATTTCGCCGATGGCGGCGGCGGGCAGGGCGTCGAGATATGCCTGCGCGCTGTAGCCGAGGTTGTGGGCGCTGACGAAGACGTTGTTGACGTCGACCAGCAGGCCGCAGCCGGTCCGGTCGACCAGAGCGGTCAGGAAGTCGGTTTCGTCGAGGTCGTGACCGGTGAGCGGCAGATAGAGCGAGGGATTCTCGACCAGCACTTGGCGGCCCAGGGCGTCCTGCATGCGCGAGATATTGCCGGCGATGCGAGCCAGGGCCGCGCGGGTGCGGGGAAAGGGCAGCAGGTCGGGCTGGTGGACGCCGCGGTGGGTCGACCAGGCCAGATGCTCGGAGACCACGAACGGCTCGAAGCGGTCGACCAGGGTCCTGAGGGCGGCCAGATGCCCGGCGTCCGGATCGGCGTCGGCGGCCAGCGAGAGGCCCACGCCGTGCAGCGACAGCGGATGGCTCTGACGGATCGCCGCCAGGGCCGACAGGCGGGGTCCGCCGGCCGACATGTAGTTTTCCGGGTGGACCTCGAACCACAGGCCCGGCGCCGTCGCGGCGAGCGCGTCGTCATAGTGCTGGGGCTTCAGGCCAAGGCCGGCGGTCGGGGTCATGGGGGGAGTCTCTTGAGGTCGGACGATCACCTGCCCCCTCCTGGCGGCTGCGCGGAGGGGGCAGGTGGCCGGGGCTGAACTACATCGCCTTCGGCGTCAGCGAGCCCATTCCCTTGGGGGTCTTGATGGTCGTGCAGGTGCCCTTGGCCACGTGCTTCCAGGCGTCGCCCTGATAGTCGACCTTGGAGGTGCCGGCGCACGAGGTGCCCGCGCCCGCCTTGCAGTCGTTCTGGGCGGCCTTGGAGACGCCGTAGCACTTTTCCATCTCGGGCTTCTTGTCGGCGGCCATGGCGGCCCCGGCCGACAGGGCGAAGACGGCGGCGAGAGCGGCGGCGGCGGTGTTGTTGCGGTTCATGGGACTGGCTCCTTGGGATGATGTCCGTGACCGCCCCTGTTGGTCGGTCGAGGGGGATTACGGCGGGGCGCGATCAAAGGTTACAGCGGTCGACGAACAAAATTTTCCGGCGGCGGTCAGTGGGTTCCGGCTCACGCGCGAGCCGTGTAACCATTTGGCCCAGGCGCGCGAATAGGGGGCTGCGTGACGGACACAGAGACCCGACTGAAGGCGCTGATGCTGCGCGGGCTTGAGGGCGACGCCCCGGCCTATCGCGAGTGTCTGGCCTTGCTGGGTGTTCGCTTGCGCGCCTATTTCGCGCGCCGGATGGCCGGCGCGCCCGGTGATGTGGAGGACATGGTGCAGGAGACGCTGCTGGCGGTGCATATCAAGCGGGCCACATGGGACACGTCCCTGTCGTTCACCGCCTGGGCGCACGCCGTGGCGCGCTACAAGCTGATCGACCACTGGCGCCGCCGCAAGATCCGCCAGACCCTGCCGCTGGACGATCATTCCGAATTCCTGGCCGCCGAAGAGCATGACCCCGGCGTCGGCCTGGAGCTGGACCGCGCCCTGGCCAGCCTGCCCGAGCGCCAGCGGGTGCTGGTCAGCGACGTCAAGCTGGTCGGGCTCAGCCTGGCGCAGGCCGGGGCCAAGGCCGGCATGACCGAGGGCGCGGCCAAGGTCGCCCTGCACCGGGCGCTGAAGGCCCTGGCCGAAAGGATGCGCCATGCGGACCGATGACCTGATCGACGCCCTGGCCGCCAATGCCGGCCCCGCCCCCGGCGGTCCGCCCGCGCGACGCCTTGCCCTGCTGGCGGGGCTGGGCGGCGTGGCGGCCCTGATCGGGGTGCTGGTCTGGCTGAAGGTGCGGCCCGACCTGATGGAGGTCATGCGGGGCGGCTTTTTCTGGCTGAAGGCGGCCTATACCGGCGCCCTGGGCCTGGCGGGCTATCTGGCGGTCGAGCAGCTGGCGCGGCCCACGGGCTCGGCCCGGCGGGGACTGGTGCTGGGCCTGATCGTGCTGGGCGGCTTTGTCCTGGCGGGGCTGGTCCAGTTCGGGATGGCGCACGATCCGATGGTCCTGCTGCGCGGCCAGTCCTGGACCCGGTGTTCGCTGAACATCCTGGCCCTGGGCGCGCCGACCACGCTGGTGGGTCTGTGGGTCGTGCGGGGTCTTGCGCCGACCCGTCCGGTCCTGGCCGGCTTCGCCACCGGCGCCCTGGCCGGGGGCGTG
>Ga0209023_10001249_pt1 | contig 34765 bp, 31 predicted proteins | sample LakOneMetagenome_FD_187468 | JGI IMG/M metagenome (GOLD analysis project Ga0209023, IMG submission 187468) | Freshwater and sediment microbial communities from Lake Erie, Canada (SPAdes) (version 2) | ecosystem: Environmental > Aquatic > Freshwater > Lentic | place: Lake Erie, Canada...
GTACTCCGCCTCCGCGGTCACCTCGGTGCGGACCCAGGGCAACAGCTGGGCGATCGTCGCCCGCCAGATCATGTGGTTGTGCCTTGGCGTGGTCGCCGCATACGGCGCGTACCGGGTGCACTGGCGCATCTGGCGCGACCGGATCGCGTTGCCGATGATGCTCGTGGCGATCGGTTCGCTCGGCTACGTGGCGCTCGGGGTCCTGTTCCAGAAGGCGACCGGAGCATCGCTGCCGTTCGTGATCACCGTGAACGGCGCAACCCGCTGGATCGGCATGGGGTCGTTGCAGTTCCAGCCGTCGGACCTCGCCAAGCCGGCCCTGATCCTGTGGTTGGCGCGACTGCTGTCCGAGCAGCACCGTGACGTCCGAACCTGGGAAGGGCTCAAGCCGATCCTGTTCTGGTCGGGTCTGACCTGCTCGCTCGTCGTGCTCGGCGACGATCTCGGTACGACGATGCTGCTCGGGGTCGTGACGATCGCGATGATCTTCATGGCGGGTGCACCACTGGCCAAGCTGGGCGCGATCATCGGGGTCTCCGGCGGTCTGGGAGCGATGGCGATCGTCGGTCTGGAGAGCTTCCGGGTGACGCGCATCCTGGCGTTCCTGGAACCCGACAAGTATCGCCAGGGCGCAGGATGGCAGCTGTGGCAGAGCCAGATCGGTCTCGCTTCCGGTGGTGTGTTCGGCACCGGACCGGGCCTGGCCCGATCCAAGTGGGGCTTCCTCCCGGAGGCCCACACCGACTTCATCCTGGCGGTGATCGGCGAGGAGCTCGGACTGATCGGGTCGCTGCTCGTCCTCGGTCTGTTCGTCGCCTTCATGGCAGCCGGGTGTGCGATCGGGATGCGTGCCCGCACGACATTCGGTCGGCTGGTCGCGTTCGGCATCACGACGTGGATCGGCGTGCAGGCGCTCATCAACATCGGTGTCACGGTGGGCACTCTGCCGACGAAGGGCATCACCCTGCCGTTCGTCTCCTACGGCGGGTCGTCGTTGCTCATGTCGCTGTTCGGCGTCGGCATCTTGTTGTCGGTCGCCCGAGAAGCATGAGCTCATCCGATCGGTCGTCGTCCGGCGGGACGTGGGCGATCATCGCCGGTGGCGGGACCGCAGGTCACGTGTTGCCGGGGTTGGCGGTGGCGGGCGAGCTCGTGGATCGGGGCCACGACGCGTCCGCGCTGCACTTCGTCGGCGCCGAGCGCGGGATCGAGTCCCGACTCGTGCCCGACGCCGGGTTCGACATCACACTGCTGCCCGGTCGGGGCATCGAACGTCGCCTCAGCGTGCAGAACGTCGCCGCGTTGTTCGGTCTGCTGGTGGCGCTGTGGAAGGCGGTCGTGTTGGTGCGACGGCAGCGCCCCGCGGTGGTGCTCGCACTCGGCGGATTCGCCAGTGCAGCCTGCTCGCTGGCTGCGGTGCTGTGGCGAGTGCCCCTGGTGGTCGCGGACCAGAACGCCCGTGCCGGTGCGGCCAACCGGCTGGTCGGACGCTTCGCCGCTGCGTGTGCGGTGCCGTTTCCCGAGACCGACCTGCCCGACGCGGTGGTCACCGGCAACCCGGTCCGACCCGAGATCCTCGCCGTGGCAGCAGCTCAGGGCGACATGGTGCAGCGTGCCGATGCGCGCAGCGCGGCGCGGGCGCACATGGGGTTACCGCTCGAACGCACGGTGGTGGTCCTCTTCGCAGGGTCGTTGGGATCTCGACGGCTCAACACCGCGATGTACGGCGCTGCGCAGCACTGGGCCGACCGCGAGGACTTGGCGATCTACCACGTGGTCGGCTCGCGGGACTGGGACGACCGTCCGGCGATCGCTCGCAACGAGCCGGGCTCCGGCGACGCCTCGGGGCTCTGGTACCGGGCGATCCGCTACGAGGACCGGATGGATCTGGTGATGGCAGCGGCCGACCTCGCCGTATGTCGCTCCGGCGGCACGACGGTCGCGGAGCTGGCAGCGGTCGGCCTGGCGTCGGTCCTGGTGCCGTTGCCGATCGCCACCCGTGATCACCAGACTGCGAACGCCGCGGCACTCGTCGCTGCCGGTGGCGCAGTCCTGGTGCCCGATGACGAGCTCGACGAGGAACGTCTGATGCGAGAGGTCGATGCCATCATCGGCGCGACCGGCGGCGCACCGGGCGGCTCAGACGGCGTCGACCGGCTGTCTGCCATGGCTGCGGCCGCTCGTTCGATCGGCCGACCCGACGCAGCAGCGGCGGTAGCGCAGCTGCTCGAGCAGTTCGCCAGGCGGCCACGATGAGCGATCTCACGGACTCCGCCGCCGACCTGGACCTGTCGGTGCCCCGTCACGTCCATCTCGTCGCGATCGGTGGGGCCGGCATGAGTGGCATCGCCACCCTCCTGGCCGAGTCCGGCCACACCGTGTCGGGCAGCGATGCCGTCGACACCCCGGTGCTGGCCCGGCTCCGCAGCCTGGGTGTGACGACCTGGGTCGGCCACGACGCGGCGCACGTCACCGCGCCGGACGTGATCCACGCGGTCGGCATCAGCACCGCGGTGCGGACCGACAACCCCGAGGTGATCGCGGCCACCGAGCGCGGGGTGCCGGTGCTGCGTCGCACGGAGCTGCTCCCGGCGCTCGCGCGTCAGCGGCCGCTCCTGTCGGTCGCCGGCACCCACGGCAAGACCACGACGACATCGCTGCTCGTCGCAGCGTTGCGAGGTGCGGGGGAGGACCCGTCGTTCCTGACCGGTGCGCCGGTTGCGGCGTTCGGCGGCGTTGCGGCGGCATGGCGCCCGGGCCCGTGGCTGGTGCTCGAAGCCGACGAGAGCGACGGCTCATTCCTGTCCGGTCCCCGGCGGGGCGCCGTGGTGACCAACGTCGAGCCGGATCACCTGGAGCACTGGGGTGGTTGGGAGCAGCTCCAGGACGGTTTCCGGGAGTTCCTGGCGGGTACCGACGGACCGTGCGTGGTGTGCGCGGATGACGCTGGTGCCGCCGCGCTCGGCGCCGAGGTGGGCGCTCGCACCTACGGCACCGACCCCGACGCCACGTACCGTCTGATCGACCTGTCGCTCGGATCCGACGGGAGCCGGTTCACCCTTGCCGGCCCCACGTCATCGGCGCCGGTGCGCCTGGCACTGCCGGGTCTGCACAACGCGCTCGACGCAGCAGGTGCGCTTGCGCTGGTCGGCGAGCTCGGCCTGGACGTGGTCGCAGCGGCTCGCGGGCTCGCGGACTTCGGTGGCGTGGCCCGTCGCTTCGAGCGCAAGGGGACCGCTGCGGGCGTCACCGTCGTCGACGACTACGCCCATCTGCCGACCGAGGTGCGAGCGGCGCTCGCTGCGGGTGCCAGCGGCGGCTATCGGCGCGTCGTCGCCGTGTTCCAACCCCATCGCTACTCCCGAACCCAGGCGCTGTGGGAAGAGTTCGGCGACTCGTTCACCGACGCTGATCTGCTGGTGCTGACCGACATCTACCCGGCGGGGGAGGATCCCCGTCCGGGAGTGAGCGGGAAGCTGCTCGTGGACGCCACCTTGGACCGCCACCCTCGCCGTGCGCTCGCCTGGATGCCGACGCTCGACGACGTCGTGGCGTACCTGTCGGGTGTGCTGGCGGACGGCGACCTGCTGATGACCATCGGGGCGGGTGACGTCACAGCGGTCGGACCTCGCGTCCTCGACCGGCTCGCCGACCGCGATCGTGACCACCGCAATCGTGACGGCCGCAATCGTGACGAAGGGCCCGCATCGTGACTGCCGCGGGTTGGGCATCGAACGTCGCACTTGGACCGCTGACCACCTACCGGGTCGGTGGTGCCGCCCGCTGGCTGGTGGCTGCGCACGACAACGCGGATCTCCTCGCAATCGCCGCTCGCCTGCAGGGTCGCGAGGTCCTGGTGGTCGGCAAGGGCTCCAACCTGCTCGTCTGCGACGCAGGCTTCGACGGCGTCGTCGTGCACCTCGGCGACGCGTTCGCCGGTGTGGAGGTCGACGCAGCGACCTCATCGGTGCGCGCCGGTGGTGCTGCATTCCTTCCGGTCGTCGCCCGCCGCAGCGTGGCCGCGGGCCTGAGCGGGTTCGAGTGGGCGGTGGGCGTGCCGGGCTCAATCGGTGGAGCGGTGCGCATGAACGCAGGTGGTCACGGGTCCGAGATCGCGGAGTCGCTCGTCGGGGTCCGCGTCGTCGACCTGGCCACCGGGGAGGATGGAGTGGTGCCGGCAGCTGATCTCGACCTCGACTACCGGCGGTCCAACCTGAGCGACAGCCAGGTCGTGGTGCACGCAGACCTTCAGCTTGCGCCCGGCGACAGCGAGACCGGCGAGGCGACGCTGTCGGAGATCGTTCGTTGGCGTCGCGAGCATCAGCCCGGTGGGCAGAACGCCGGCTCGGTGTTCACGAACCCGCCGGGCGAGTCGGCCGGTCGTCTCATCGATGCTGCAGGGTGCCGGGGTCTGCGATCGGGCTCGGCCCAGGTGTCGACGAAGCACGCGAACTTCATCCAGGCTGATGCCGGCGGTTCGGCAGATGACGTGTTCGACCTCATGGTCGCTGTGGCCCGGCGGGTGCTCGACGCCCACGGGGTGATGCTGCATCCCGAGACCCGCATGGTCGGCTTCCCGTCGTTCGACGACGCCGTGGGTGCTGCGACGTGACCGACACGCTCACGAGGCCGAGTCCGAACCGATCCGATGGTGCGGGCGAAGACCCGCGAATCGCCCGCCGACGCAAGGGCGTCGAGGCGGATCGGCGTCACCGTCGCAGGGTCGTTGCCCTCGCGGTGGCCGGTGTGGTCGCGCTGCTCGCCGGCCTGTTCGGCCTCACCCGGTCACCGCTGCTCGATGTGGATTCCATCGTCGTGTCCGGCGCTGATCACACCGATCACGACCAGGTCGTTCAGGCGAGCGGGATCCGCACCGGTGACCCGCTCATCGGTGTGGACCTGGCCGCTGCTCGCACCGCCGTGATGGCGCTGCCCGGAGTGGCATCGGCTCGGGTGACACGCGAATGGCCCGATTCGGTGCGCATCGTCGTCACCGACGAGGTGCCCGTCGTGGTGCTCGCCGTCGCCGAGCAGCGGGTGGTGGTGGCACGAGGCGGTCGCATCATCGGCGTCGCCCCCGATGCGGAGGACCCGTCGGTCTCGGCGCTCGGGTCCATCGTTGCAGCTGACGGTCTGAACATCGGGATGTTGAAGGTGGGGGCCCAGGTGCCCGACGTGTTCGCCCCGGCGGTGGTGGCGCTCGAGCAGATGACCGAGCCGCTCACCTCGGCCGTGGCGTCGATCGGGGTCGCCGCCGACGGTTCGCTCACGCTGACGCTCCGCGACGACTCGACGCTCGGCCTCGCCGGCGGTCACGTCGAGATGGGATCCCCCGACAGTCTGCCGGCCAAGCTGATCGCCGCCGCGAGCATGGTCGCTACCGCTCGAATGGCCTGCCTCGATGTCCTCGACGTGAGGGAGCCATCGCGCCCGACGATCACCCGGGTGAGCGGGTGTGACGCTGGTCAGCCGACCGTCGGTGCCACGACCGTGCCCACCACCACGGCGCCCAAGAAGTCGACCACGACCGCCCCCGCGACCGCACCAAAGAGCGCGACGACGGTGCCCAAGGGCTCGACGGCGACCACTCAGAAGAAGGCGATCGCTGCAACCACGTCGACCCCGACGACCTCCGGCCCCGCAACGGGTGGGAAGGGGCACGGGTGACAGTCGTTGCCCCGACGGCTCATACAGCCGTAATGTCACGTACCGCTTTGCCGGGCCATCTTCGCGCCCCGGTTGATGGAGGATGCTGAGACCGATGGCCCACAATCCGCAGAACTACCTCGCTGTGATCAAGGTGATCGGCGTCGGTGGCGGTGGCTGCAACGCGGTCAACCGGATGATCGATGCCGGACTCAAGGGTGTTGAGTTCATCGCGATCAACACCGATGCCCAGGCGCTGCTCATGAGCGACGCCGACATCAAGCTCGACATCGGGCGCGAGTTGACCCGTGGTCTCGGCGCCGGATCGGACCCCGACGTCGGTCGTCAGGCTGCCGAAGACCACCGATCCGAGATCGAAGAAGTGCTGCGCGGCGCCGACATGGTGTTCGTCACCGCCGGCGAAGGCGGCGGCACCGGCACCGGTGCGGCACCTGTCGTGGCAGAGATCGGCAAGCAGCAAGGCGCCTTGACGATCGCGGTCGTGACCCGGCCGTTCGGCTTCGAAGGTCGTCGCCGGTCGGTGCAGGCCGATCAAGGCATCAACAAGCTCAAGGAGAAGGTCGATACCCAGATCGTCATCCCGAACGACCGGCTGCTCACCGTCGCCAACGACAAGACGTCGGTGCTCAACGCGTTCAAGATGGCCGACGAGGTCCTGCTCCAGGGCGTCCAGGGCATCACCGACCTGATCACCACCCCGGGCCTGATCAACACCGACTTCGCCGATGTGCGGATGATCATGAACGATGCCGGCTCCGCGCTCATGGGCGTCGGCTACGCAAGCGGCGAAGGCCGTGCGCTGCAGGCCGCCCGCCAGGCGATCTCCAGCCCGCTCCTCGAAGCAGCGATCGACGGCGCACGCGGCATCCTGCTCAACATCTCGGGCGGCTCGGATCTGGGTCTGTTCGAGGTCAACGAGGCCGCTCAGGTCATCCACGAGGTCGCCCACCCCGAAGCGAACATCATCTTCGGTGCGGTCATCGACGACGAGCTCGGCGACGAGGTTCGCATCACCGTCATCGCCGCAGGCTTCGAACGCTGGGACGAGTCCAAGGGCAGCCGCACCCCGGCAGCCACCTCTGGCGCACCCACCCGTTCCGATGACCGACCCTCGTCGATCGGCGATGTCTTCGGCGACGCCGACGAAGACGACCTGTTCGGCGACGACGGCGATTTCGACGTCCCGTCGTTCCTGAAGTGACCCACCGCCGCTGAGCGACAGTCCGTCGTCGTGGCGGGCCGAAGCGATCGGCCAACGACCGAACGAGGAGTGCTGAATGCCACGTCGGGAGGCCGTCCACACGCCAGGGTTGCCATCTGCTCACCTGGCGTTCACCGACGCCACGGTGGGGGACCTGCGCATCAGCGAGCCGGGCGCTCCTGACCCGGTGTCGCTGAGCGAACTTCGACAGCGAGTCGCTCCGCACCCATGGACGTGGCTGCGTCAGGTGCACGGTAACCGCGTCGTCGAAGTCGACGCCCCCGGCGAGTTCGTCGGGACCGACGCCGACGCGGCGGTCACGACCGAGCTCGGCGTCGTGCTGGCGGTGCACACCGCTGACTGCGCCCCGGTCCTGCTCGTGGGCGACGGAGCGGATCCGGTGAGCGGTGATCCGGTCCGAGTGATCGGCGCCGCTCACGCCGGGTGGAAGGGCCTCCGCGACGGCGTGATCGACTCGACGGTCGCGCTCATGCGACGCCTCGGTGCAACCGAGTTCGCGTGGGACCTCGGACCGTGCATCTCGCCCGCGGCCTACGAGTTCGACGACGCCGAGCTCGATGGCCTCTGCGCCGAGCTCGGCCCGGAGCTGCGTGCCTCCACGCTCGACGGCACACCGGCGCTCGACCTCAGAGCTGGCGTACGGGCGGCGCTGGTGCGCAACGGGGTGGACGTGTCGAGCGGCGGACCCAAGGCGGTGCCGTGCACGGCGCTCGACACCGGGTTCTACTCCTGGCGGGCCCGGAGGGACACCGGTCGCCAGGCCGCGGTCATCTGGCTGGCTCCCGACGACCACGACTACCCATGGCACCCGTGACGAGCGCCTCGATCAGCGCCGGTCGGGGCCGGTGAGCGCCCAGACGATCACGGCCGACCCGCTGCTGGTCGAGCAGATCGCCGAGCGTCGCGCCGCGCTGCTCTCCCGCATCGCTGAGCGGACCGACCGACCGGTGCGGGTGGTGTGCGTGACCAAGGGACACCCGCCGGTGGTCGCGGCCTCTGCGATGGCGGCCGGCTTCACCGACCTCGGCGAGAACTATGCCCAGGAGCTGCGCTCCAAAGCCGACGAGCTCTCCGACGCGGTCACTGCGAGCGGAGCATCGTGGCACTTCATCGGTCGGCTCCAGACCAACAAGGTACGTCTGATCGCCCCGGTGGTGTCGCTGTGGCAGTCGGTTGACCGGGCGTCGCTCGCCGAGGCGGTCGCCCAGCGCGCCCCGAGCGCATCGGTGCTGGTGCAACTCGACCTGGCGGGGATCGACGGCCGTGGCGGCTGTCGTCCGGACGACGCCCCCGCACTCGTCGGCCGGTGCAACGAGTTGGGTCTGCACGTCGAGGGCCTGATGGGGGTCGGCCCACCCGGCGACCCTGAGGACGCTCGAGCGGGGTTCCGCCTGCTGTCGGCGCTGGCCGACGACCTGGGCCTGGCCGAGCGATCCATGGGGATGAGCGGAGATCTGGACGTCGCTCTGGACGAGGGCGCCACGATGATTCGTGTGGGATCGTCGCTCGTGGGTCCTCGACCTGCGCGCACATGAGACACTGGAATGCCGGAGTGGGCACGCAGCACACCGTGGGTGATGAGATGATCGCCCAGCGGTCCATCTTGCATAGAGCTGCGCAACTACACTCCGCGGCCGAGGAGCGAGGATGTCGAACTTCATGAAGAACGCACGCTCGTGGCTGGGTCTTGGACAAGACCCCTACTACGACGAATATGGCGACCCGCCGCTCGACGGCGAGTGGGACGACGACGACGTCGACGAGGACCTCGTCGACGTGCAGCCGGCCGCGGCCGCTCCCCGACGCGATCGCGCCGCAGCCGCTCCGCAGCGGCGCACCAGCGGCGGGTCCACCGTGCGGTCGGTTCCGTCGCCCGGAGCGGACATCGACGACGGCGACCAGGACGGTCATGGCAACGGAGGTGTCAGGGTGATCTCATCGGCGACCACCGGGGCAACCGAACCCGACGGCCTCCGTGGCGTGGTCCGGCCGCTGCCCGGCGTGGCCCGACCGCACGTCGTGAACCCCAAGGGCTTCAACGATGTGCAGGCCGTTGCGGACACCTTCAAGCGCAACCAGCCGGTCATTCTCAACCTCCAGAACGTCGACCGGGACCTGTCGCGTCGTCTCATCGACTTCGGCAGCGGCCTCTGCTACGGCCTCGAGGGCAACATGGAGCGAGTGACCGACCAGGTGTTCCTGCTGACCCCCCACGGGGCGCAGGTCTCCGACGACGACCGCCGCCGCATCCGCGAAGGCGGCCTGTCGGGCGAGGACCGCTGAGCAGCCCCGCCCGGGACACCGCTCGCATCTCCCGATGATCATCCTGTACTGGATCCTGACCGCCTTGTTGGTGCTGCTCGTGCTCCGAGCGGTGCTGAGCTGGTTCCCGCCGGGCGGGCAGTTCCTGGAGCAGGTCAACAGCTTCCTGTTCACCTGCACCGAGTGGTTGCTCGCCCCGGTGCGTCGCGTGGTCCCGCCCCTGCGCCTCGGCGGCGCAATGCTCGACATGTCGTTCATGGTCGTCATGCTGGTGATCATCGTGCTCCAGGGGCTGGTGAGCGGCGCTCGCTGAGCGCCTTCTGCCCACTGGTCATGTCGGTTCGGTGACGAGCAGTCCGTCAGGGCTAGCATCGCCAACATGGATCTCACGCCTGAACTGTTCGAGAAGACCGAGTTCACCGAACGGCGCAAGGGCTACGACATCGAGCAGGTCGAGACGTTCATGGAGGACGCCGGAACGGCGCTCGCCCAGATGCTCGTCCAGGTCCGTCACACCGAGGAGCGGGCATCGGTGGCAGAGGGCAAGCTCTCCGAAGCCCAGTCCCGTGCCGCGACCGCCGAAGAGAAGGTCGGCGAGGTGCAGGCCCGGGCCCAGGCGGCCGTCGCCGAAGCGCAGGCCACCGCTCGCTCGGCGGCCGCGCTGAGCGAAGAAGCGGAGGTCGAACAGGCCGCCCGCACGCTGCTGATGGCGCGTCGTACTGCAGAGCAGATGGAGACCGACGCTCGAGGTCAGGCCCAGAACCTGCTCGTCGAAGCCAAGACCCGAGCTGATCGTCAGCTCGCGGAGGCCCAGGCCGAGGCCGAGGAGCTCATCCGTCGTGCCCGCACCCAGGCCGACAGCGAGTTCGCCGACCGTCGCGAACGGGCGATGGAAGAGGTCCAGGTCCTCGAGAACCGCCGGTCCCAGCTCGCGGACGTGATCACGCAGCTCGAAGCTCGCCTCGCGGGGTACCGCGAGGATCTCACCCGCACTGCCGAGGAGCTCACGCTGCTCGCTTCGGACCCGGACCGTCTGGGCGCACGTCCGACCATGTCGATCCCGCCCGACGAGGTGATCTCCCAGCGCCGTCGGGAAGCCACCGCGGAGAAGGTCGTAGTGGAGTCGTCCGGCAGCGACGACGCTGTCGTCGAGGCCACGACGGTCGTGGAGACGTCCGCCGTCGACGACGATGTCGTGGTCTCGGATCCGGCCGTGGACTCGGAACCTGCCGTGGTGTCGGAGCCAGCGGTCGTGTCCGAATCAGAAGGCCCGTCCGGTCGGGCGGTCGCTGCCGATTCGTCACAGGCCGCTGCGCAGGCGGTGTCGAGTGCCCAACAGCGTGTCGTCAGCTTCGACAAGGGCTCCGACGGTGGCCCGCCGACCGAGGCGGTCGGCGTCGCCGACCAGGAGTGGGAACCGGGCAGCTGGTCTCGGCTGGAGACGTCTGGCGCGGCGGACGTCGAAGAGACGATCTCGCTCGCTGATGAGCCGGCTCGGCACACCGCACCGCACATCATCGCTGAGCCGGTCACGGGTTCCGGCCGGGATCGCTACCTCCAGGACCTCGACGACGCGGTGAATCCGACCGACGATTCCGATGACGAGGCCATGACGGCGTTCTTCGAGGGATCGACCGACTCGCGCAACCGTCGCTTCGGCTGGCGTCGCTGATCGCCCGCGCTGTCGGGGCCCGCGGCTAAGGTGCCCCGACCCAACCGGGCATCGCGCCCGGTTCATCGACCCGCAAGGGGAAGGAGGCCGATGATGGCGACCAAGCGCGCCAGTTCGACCGCCAGCAAGGCCGCTGCACCGGCAAAGAAGGCTGCACCGGCAAAGAAGGCTGCACCCGCCAAAGCTGCTGCCAAGAAGGCCGCACCCCCCAAGGCGGCCGCGCCCGCCAAGGCCGCTGCCAAGAAGGCGGCACCAGCCGAGGCCGCTGCCAAGAAGGCGGCCCCAGCGCCTGCAACGAAGACCGCGTCGGTCAAGAAGCTGCCGGCCAAGCAGACCGCACCCAAGAAGACCCCCTTCGACAAGGTCTTCCTCGATTCACAGAAGGCACTGCTCATCGAGGAGCGGGCGACCCTGCAGGAGCAGGCGGACTCGCTCAAGGCCGAAGCCGACGCACTCGCGTTCGACCGTGAACCGGGTGACGTGCAGTTCGACGACGAGTCCGGCGAAGGCGACACGCTCGCCGTCGAGCGCGACTTCGACCTGGCTCGCGCGGCCCAGGCCCGCCACACGATCACCGAGATCGACGCCGCCATGGAGCGGATCGACAAGGGAACGTACGGCGTGTGCGAGTACTCAGGGGAGGCCATCCCCAAGGAACGACTCAAGGCCATTCCGTGGGCACGGGAGCGCGTCGAGTACAAGACCCGTAGCTTCCGCTGATCACTGCTCCCGGCTGTTGTGTTCCCGCCCACTGAACCGAGCCATGTCGAGCCGATGCATGCCGAACCGGCGCCCACCCTCGCCATGATGCACCGGTGCTGAACCGTCCTGCGATGAGCGCGACCAAGCGCTGGGGGACGGTCGTGATCGCCGCGCTCGTGGTGTTGGCGCTCGACCAGCTCACCAAGTGGTGGGCGGTCGATCGGCTCGAGGGGCAGATGCCCATCGACGTCGTGTGGACCCTGCGGTTCAACTTCGCAGAGAACACCGGCATGGCGTTCTCCAAGGGCACCGGTGCCGGCCGGTGGATCTCGCTGGTGGTGCTGGTCATCGTCGTCGCGCTGGTCATGCTGGCGCGCAGCGTGCGTTCTGTGGGTGGGCTCGTCCTGATCGGCGTGGTCATCGGTGGAGCGTTCGGCAACCTGGCAGACCGGGTGCTGCGCGCCGAGGCCGGGGTCCTCACGGGCGGGGTGGTGGACTGGATCGACTTCCAGTGGTGGCCGATCTTCAACGTCGCTGACGCTGCGGTCGTACTCGGCGGGGTGTTGATTGCGGTGTTCCTGCTGCGTGAACCGGTCGACGACCAGGCGCTGCCGGTCGACGCGCCAGTGCCGCCGGTGCCACCGGTGACTGCAGACGCCGGCTCGGAGCCGAATGATTCTGCGGCACCGGGTGATCCTGAGGCGCCCTCGGGTGCCGGTGAGGACCGCTGATGGCCGACGGGCCGGCGTTCCTTGACGAGACGGTCCCCGATCTGCTCGACGGTGAGCGGGTGGATCGGGCTCTGTCGACGTTGGTGCCGTGCTCTCGCTCCGAGGCGACCGACGCCATCGCGGCCGGGCTGGTGCGCCTGAACGACGTGATCGTGACCAAGGCGTCGCTGCACGTCGGCTCCGGCGACCGTCTGGTCCTGGACGCCAACCCGGTCCGCTCCGAACAACTCGTCATCGCCGATGAGGCGGTCGACTTCGGGGTGTTGCACGTCGATGACGACATCATCGTGGTCGACAAGCCCGCAGGGCTGGTCGTGCACCCCGGGCCGGGCCACAGGGGCTCCACCCTGGTGCACGGCCTGGTCGCGCGGTTCCCGGACCTCGATCCTGCCATCGGCACGGTGGTGGGCGAAGCGGAGCGTCCTGGCCTGGTGCACCGACTGGACCGTGGCACGTCGGGACTGCTCGTCGTCGCCCGCACCCCGGACGCCTATGACTCGCTCGTGGCGCAGCTCTCGACTCACGCGGTGGAGCGCACGTACACCGCCCTCGTCCGTGGTGCCCCGGAGCACGCTCACGGGGTGATCGACGCGCCGGTCGGAAGGTCGCGCCGCGATCCGCTTCGCATGACCGTCGCCGCCGACGGCCGCCCGGCCCGCACCCACTACCGGTTGGAGCACGTCTTCTCGAGCGAGGTCAGCCCAGCTGACGGCAAGGAGCGCCCGACCGCGGTATCGCTCGTGACGTGCAACCTGGAGACCGGGCGCACCCACCAGATCCGCGTGCACCTGACATCGATCGGTCATCCGGTCGTGGGCGACGCCCTGTATGGCGGGCCGGCACGCCGACCCCACGTCGGACGCCCGTTCCTGCACGCCCGTCAGCTCACCTTCATCCACCCGGGGACCGGCGACGAGGTGACGTTCACCTCGCCCCTGCCGGCGGACCTCGCCCACGTGCTCACCACCTTGCGCCCGGCGCTCGACCCCGGCGTCCTCAGCTGAGCGCGCCGAGCCCGCCATCCCGGTCCGCAACGTTTGAGCCGTGCGTCGAGCACGGTCGGGCACCGCTCCCGTTTGACCGCACCTCCACCCAGACAGGACTATGAGCCCATGCGCGCCCTGGTCATCCACGAGAGCCTCACCGGCAACACCCGGACCGCTGCCCGGACGATCGTGTCCGAGATGGCGGCCGAAGGCTGGGAGGCGAGCGAGTGCTCCAGCCGTCAGGTCGACCTTCGCGCGTTGCAGCAGGCGGACGTCGTGGTGGTCGGCACATGGGTCGACGGCCTGATCCTGTTCGGCCAGCGCCCGGGTGGTGCCGGCAAGCTCGCCAAGCTGCCGCTGCTCGGCAACAAGCCCACGTACGTGTTCGTGACCTATGCGGTCGACCCGGGCAAGACGCTCGACAAGCTGACCGCGGAGATCACCGAACGTTGCGGTGACGTGCGCGGCGGCATGGTCATCAAGCGACACAAGCTGCACGACGGTGCCGTCGAGTTCGCTCGCCGCGTGATCGACGCGTCGGCGGGGGACATCGAAGCATCTGCTGCTGAGCACACAGCGGTCGTCGATCTTGCTGCTGGCGATTCGGCGGTCGTCGACGCCTGAGGCGATCCGCGCCGCTCAGGCGGGCTCGGGGGTGGCGCCGGGCCAAGCCTGCTCGCCGTTGGTGACCTGCGCCAGGTGCGCCAGCGTGTAGGCCTCGAGCAGTTTGCGCATCGCCCCGCCGACGTCGTGCCACACGGCCAGCAGCACGCACTGGCCTTCGTGGTCGCACGCGCCGTCGGTGTGGGGCTGGCCGAAGTCGCCCGCCTGGATCGGACCGTCGACGGCGGACACGACCTGGGCCAAGTCGATCTCTTCGGGGTCTCGAGCGAGCACGTAGCCGCCGCCGACGCCACGCTTGGAGCGCACCAACCCGGCACCCTTGAGCGCCAAGAGGATCTGTTCCAGGTAGGGCTGGGGGAGTCCGGTGCGCTCGGCGATGTCGCGGACCGACGTCGGTCCGTGGTCGCGGTGCAGCGCCAACGAGAGCAGGGCGCGGCACGCATAGTCGCCGCGGGTGGAGACCTTCACGGCGCTCATCGTAGGCACTGGCCTCGGTGGCGGCGTGGTCGAGGCCAGCGTTCGGGGTCGCGAAGGGGCGCGTCGCGCGTCGTGTCGCGTCCGGTGGCATGCACCATGGACGCATCTGTCGACGGATGACGCACTACCGTTGAGACCGGTGAGCAGCAACGAACCAGCGGTAGCCGACGATCCAGTTCTCCCGGCGTACGACGGCGCATGCACCTGCAACGTGATGAGCCCGCTCGTCGAGGACCCTGACCGTGTGCCGGACTGGTTCCCCGACGGCGTCAAGGGTGCCGATCAGGTGATCCTGTGGGTGCTCGACGGCCTGGGCTGGAACCAGATGCAGGCCCGCATGTCGAGCCTTCGCGGAATTCCGCTCATGAACGCTGCGGCGATCACCACGATTGCGCCGACCACGACCGCTACGGCGCTCACCTCGATCGCCACCGGTATGGCGCCGGGCGAGCACGGCGTCATCGGCTACCGCATGGCGGTCGAAGGCGACGACAACCTCAACGTGTTGCGCTGGACCACCTCGAAGGGCGACGCCCGGGAGTCGATCCCACCCGAATCGGTCCAGCACGACCTCGCGTTCGAAGGGCACCGACCGCCGGTCGTGGTCCGAGCTGAGTTCAGAGACACCGGCTTCACTCGTGCCCACCTCGGCGGTTGCCGTCATGTGCCGTACCGCATGCCGTCGACGTTGGTCGCAGAGATCCTCCAGCAGATCCGCGCCGGCGAGCCGTTCGTCTACGCGTACTACGACGGTATCGACAAGGTCGCCCACGAGTACGGCCTGGGCAGCGTGTACGACGCCGAGTTGATCTTCGTGGATCGCATGATCGAGTACCTGGTCGCCGAGCTCCCGCCGGGCGTTGCACTCGTGATCACCTCCGACCACGGTCAGGTCGATGTCGGCAAGCGGGTGTTCCCGCCGCACCCCGAGGTGCTCAGCCACGTGCGCCACCAGTCCGGCGAAGCCAGGTTCCGCTGGCTGCACGCCTATCCGGGCGAAGAGTCGCAGCTGTTCGCTGCAGCGCAACGTCACCACGGCCACGAGTCCTGGGTGGTGACACGGGAGCAGGTGGTCGACGAATGCTGGTTCGGTCCCAAGGTGCTGCCCGGACCGCTCAACCGGCTCGGTGATGTCGCCCTCGTGGCGAGGGAGCCGATCGCGTACGAGGATCCGAACGACACTGGCCCGTTCCACCTGATCGGCCGCCACGGGTCGATGACGGCGGACGAGGTCTACGTGCCGCTCCTCGTCGCTCGTAGCTCCTGACCGCGCCTGCGGTGAGCCGATGTGCAACGGGTAGGGTCCGATTGCATGTCCGACCAGACGTCTGACCCCACGCCCGGCACGCCCGACGAATCGAGCCTCGCGCCAGCGCCTCCGGTTGCCCATGATGTCGCTGCCCACGATGTCGCCGCTGTCGCCGACCACGAGGTGCTCGAGCCGGACGCGGTCACGCCACCGGCGGCGCCGATGAGCGGTGCCGTGGGTGCGGGTGCGGGCGTTGGTGCGGCCCCACTCGTGGGTGGGCCGGTCGACGCGGAGGGCGACGAAGAGGTCCCCGACGTCAACTCGCCGGCCAAGATCATCCGGATCGGTGCAATGGTCAAGCAGCTCCTCGAAGAGGTCCGCAACACCACCCTCGACGAGGCGTCGCGGGAGCAGCTGCGGGACATCTACGAGCGATCGGTCGCGCAGCTCACCAGCGCGTTGTCGCCGGAGCTCGCTGCGGAGCTGACCGAGTTGAGCTTCGACTTCTCCGATGGCGACGTGCCGTCGGAGGTCGAGCTGCGCATGGCCCAGTCGCAGCTCGTGGGCTGGTTGGAAGGGCTCTTCCACGGCATCCAGGCGGCGCTCGTCGCCCAGCAGATGTCGGCACGCCAACAGCTCGAAGGCATGCGAGGTGAGCTGCCGCAGGGGCCGGGCTCCGGGATGCCCAGCGGGCCGGGTCCCGGCTACATCTGACGCCCCTGCACCGCTTGATCCAGCGGTCGCATGCGAGCGGTGGCGACCGGTCGCCCATGGCGGACGGGCCGCTTTCACCGACGCGCGCGATACTCGGATCTGCATCACATCCATGTTGTTTGCCGGGCCCCTTGCGGGCTCCGGCCCGTCCTGAGGAGCGTCAAGGGTGCCGGACTCGTTCGTCCATCTGCACCAGCACACCGAGTACTCGATGCTCGACGGCGCCGCGCGCATCGGCGACGTCGTGGCGTCTGCGGTGTCCGACGGTCAGCCCGCCATGGGCATCACCGACCACGGCAACATGTACGGGATCCTCGACTTCTACAAGGAGTGCCGCAAGCAGGGCGTCACGCCGATCATCGGCACCGAGGCGTACATGGCTCACGACTCCCGGTTCGAACGGCCGCCGCGTCGGGGCAAGGTCGACGACTCCGGCGGCGACGTCGACGGCGGCAAGAAGCTCTACTACCACCTCACGCTGCTGGCAGAGAACGACGTCGGCTACAAGAACCTGATCCACCTGGCCAGCCGGGCCTACATGGAGGGCTACTACTACAAGCCCCGAGTCGACTGGGACACGCTGTCGGAGCACCACGAGGGTGTGATCGCCACCACCGGCTGCCTGGGCGGCCACGTGTTGCAGTCCCTCATGAACGAGGGCTTCGACGCAGCGCTCGCCAAGGCGGCACGCCTCCAGGACATCTTCGGCCGCGACAACCTCTTCGTGGAGATCCAGGACCACGGCATCCCCGAACAGCACCGCACCAACCCGCAGCTGCTCGAGATCGCCAAGAAGATCCAGGCGCCGCTCCTCGCCACCAACGACAGCCACTACGTGCACCGCGGCGACGCCGTGGCGCACGACGCGCTGCTGTGCGTGCAGACGGCGTCGCTCATGAGCGATCCGAACCGCTTCAAGTTCCACGGCGACGAGCACTACCTGAAGACCGCGCAGGAGATGCGCCACCTGTTCTCCGAGGTGCCCGAGAGCTGCGACAACACGCTGTGGATCGCCGAGCGCTGCAACGTCGAGATCGACTTCGGCAACCCGCAGCTGCCCAACTTCCCTCTGCCCGAAGGCTTCACCGACGACGCCGAATACCTCGAGCACCTCACGTTCGAAGGCGCGCACAAGCGCTGGGGCGATCAGCTGCCCGACAACGTGGTCGAGCGCTTGGCGTTCGAGCTCAAGGTCATCGGCGACATGGGCTTCAGCTCCTACTTCCTCATCGTGTGGGACCTCATCAAGCACGCCCGCGACACGAACATCCGCGTGGGGCCGGGTCGCGGGTCCGCCGCCGGGTGTGCCGTCGCGTACACGCTGTGGATCACCGACCTCGACCCGATCAAGTACGACCTGCTGTTCGAGCGGTTCCTCAATCCGAGCCGGATCTCGATGCCCGACATCGACATGGACTTCGACTCCCGCTACCGCGACGAGATGATCCGCTACGCGGCTGAGCGCTACGGCCGGGATCACGTCGCGCAGATCGTCACGTTCTCCACGATCAAGGCTCGGGCTGCGGTGCGCGACGCGGCCCGGGTCCTCGGCATGCCGTACGTGGTGGGCGACAAGGTCGCCAAGGCCATGCCGCCGTTGATCATGGGCCGTGACACGCCGCTGTACGCCTGCCTGGAGGAACACCCCAAGTTCGTCGACGGCTACAAGATGGCCGGCGAGCTCCGGGAGATGTACGCCAACGAACCCGAGGTCAAGCAGGTCGTCGACGTCGCCCGTGGACTTGAAGGTCTGCGGCGCGGTGACGGCATCCACGCTGCCGCGGTGGTGATCACCAAGGAGCCGCTCACCGAGTACCTGCCGATCCAGCGCAAGCCCGAAGCCGGCGTGGCCATCGAGGACGCCCCGGTCGTCACGCAGTACGAGATGCACGGCGTCGAAGAGCTCGGCCTGCTCAAGATGGACTTCCTAGGCCTGCGGAACCTCGACGTCATCGCCGACACCCTCGAGCTCATCAAACGCACACAGGGGATCGTGGTCGACATCGACGACGTGGACCTGACCGACGTGCCCACCTACGAGCTGCTCCGCCGGGCCGACACGATCGGTGTGTTCCAGCTCGAAGGCGGCGCGATGCGCGCGCTGATCCGTTCGCTCGCACCGACGGAGTTCGAAGACGTCGCTGCGCTCGTGGCCCTCTACCGGCCGGGGCCGATGGCGGCCAACATGCACACCGACTACGCGGATCGCAAGAACGGCCGCAAGCCGGTCGAGTTCCTGCACCCCGATGCAGCCGAAGTGCTGGGCGACACCTACGCCCTGATGATCTACCAGGAGTCGATGATGCGGATCGCCCAGCGATTCGCCGGCTACTCCCTTGCGGACGCGGACAACCTGCGCAAGGCCTGCGGCAAGAAGAACAAGGAGCTGATCGCCAAGGAGCGCACCAAGTTCGTCGAGGGCTGCGAAGCGACCGGCTACGGGGCGGATCTGGGCACCGCATGGTTCGACATCATCGAGCCGTTCGCTGACTACGCGTTCAACCGCAGCCACGCCTACGGCTACGGGTTGGTCGCCTACCAAACAGCGTTCCTCAAGGCCAACTACCCGGCCGAGTACCTCTCGGCGCTCCTGACCAGCGTCAAGAGCAGCCTAGAGAAGGCGGCGATCTACCTCGCAGAGTGCCGGGCGATGGGCATCGAGGTCACCGTTCCCGACGTGAACCGCTCCCTGTCGGACTTCGCCCCGGTCCTTGCCCAGCCCAACGGCGACGGGGCGACAGCAGACGCCGGTGCGAGCCAGATCCTCTTCGGGCTCTCCGCGGTGCGCAACGTCGGCGCCGGACTTGTGGAGTTCATCCTCGAGGCCCGCGACGACGGCGGCCCCTTCGAGGACTTCTACGACTTCTGCCAGCGGGTCAACACCCAGGTGCTGAACAAGCGCACCATCGAGTCGTTGATCAAGGCCGGCGGGTTCGATTCGATGGGCCACCCTCGTCAGGGCCTGCTCACCGTCTTCGAGCAGATCGTCGACGCCACGATCGCCCGCCGCAAGGAGCACGACATGGGCGTCATGTCATTGTTCGGCGAAGCCGAAGACGGCCCGGCGTTCGATGAGAAGGTGAAGATCCCCGACGTCGAGTTCGAGAAGAAGCAGCGGCTTGCCTTCGAGAAGGAGATGTTGGGCCTCTACGTGTCGGACCATCCGCTGCTCGGCGCCGAACAGGCGTTGAAGCGCAAGGTCGACTGCACGATCCTCGAGCTGAACGACCTCGACGACGGCACGCAACGCACGATCGGCGGCGTGATCACCAGTCTGCAACGCAAGTGGACCAAGAAGGGCGACCTGATGGCCGTCTTCGTCCTGGAAGACCTCCAAGGCTCGGTCGAGGTGATGATCTTCCCCAAGACGATGGCGCAGATCGGTCACCTGCTCGTCGAGGACGCGGTCGTCGTCACCACCGGTCGGGTCGACAAGCGCGACGAGACCGCCAAGTTCATCCCACGGGAGCTGGAGCTGTTCGAGCCGGTGGTCGACGAGAACCCGCCGCTACGGCTCCACCTGCCACCCGCTCGCCTCGACGACGACACGATCGACCGGCTCCGGGAGCTGTTCGGCGACTTCGTCGGCGAGTCGGAGGTCCACATCCTCCTGGGTGACAAGCAGGTGTTGCGGCTCTCCGACGATCACCTGGTCGACACCAAGAGCGGCCTCATCGGTGAGCTGCGAGCGCTGCTCGGCCACGATGCGGTGGTGCTGTAACCATCACGTCGGAACGCCCGGAGCCGGTGACCGGGGTACGCTTGCATCGAGAGCTGCATCATCTGGTGCACGGGGCGATGCTCCGTTCTTGACGTGACGGGAGCCCGATGCGCACGACGGTGACGATCGACGATGACCTTGCTGCGAAGGCGGCTGAACTGACTGGCATCACGGAACGAGCAACGCTCATCCGCCACAGCCTGGAAGCCCTCGTCCAGCTGGAGAGCGCCCGACGGCTGGCGGCGCTCGGTGGATCGGACGTGGACGCGACCGCTGCGCCTCGCCAGCGCGACACGTCGGCGTGATCGTCGTCGACACGTCGGTCTGGATCGACCACCTCCACCGCCGGGAGGACGAACTGGTGGTGCTCCTGGAACGGAACGAAGTGGGTGTGCATCCGATGGTCATCGGTGAGCTCGCGCTCGGGTCGATCAAGGACCGTGGAACGGTACTGGGCCTGCTCGGTGACCTTCCTGGGGTGATGCGTTGCACCGACGCAGAGGTGCTCGCACTGGTCGAGGCGCAGCAGCTGTGGTCCCAGGGCCTGAGCGTGGTCGACGCGCACCTGCTCGCGTCGGTGATGATCACACCGGAGGCGCGGCTCTGGACTAGGGATCGGCGCCTGGATGCCGCTGCTGCGCAGCGTTCGGTGTCGTGGACGACACCTGGCTGAAGCTGGGGGATCACTCGGGTTTCGGAGGGCCGACTTGCCCGAAGTGGCCCTTGACGACTGAACTAGTGCAACCACTCGTGTACCCAAGATCGGGTTCACGTCCCACGCCAGGGGCGTGAGAACAGCTCAGGGAGAACATGCATGGCGCTCGACGTCACGACCAAGGACTGCACCGCCCTCAGTGATGCGGAACTGGCCGAGATGGCCGACCTCTGCGCCGACGGGGGGATCTGCTACGAGATCGGAACCCTGTCCAAGCAGGTCGCCGACTGGGTCCTCGTGACCCAGGTGAGAGAAGGGAACCGGCTGCGCGGGTTCTCGTTCTCCACGTTGGAACGGATCGGGGGCACGCCGTGCGTGCTGCTCGGCCTCGGCGAGGTGAAGCGGACATCCAAGCGCGACAGCGTGCTCAAGGCGGTCATCGCCGACAACCTCCGCCGTGCCCTGATGGCGTTCCCCGACGAGGACGTCCTGATCGGTACCCGGATGGCTGACCCTGGCGCCTTCGAAGCGTTCAAGGCCCTTGTCGACGTCATCCCCCGCCCGGGCCACAAGGCATCGGGCGAAGAGCGTGCATGGGGCCGTCGCCTGACCAAGCGCTTCGGCATCGAAGCCGACCGCTACGACGACCAGGTCTTCACGATCACCGGCGACGGTGCCGAACCCCTCGTGTTCGACCACGTCTCGCTCAAGCCGGAGAAGACCGACGCTGATGTCGCCGCCCAGTTCGATCACCTCGACGCCACGCGCGGTGACTGCATGGTGGCCTTCGGCTGGGTCATGGCCGAGGAGCTCCTCAAGTACAACGGGTGAGCCCGTCTGATCACGCCGACCTGCCTGCGATTGCGGGCATCGAGTCGGTGTTGGCGTCCCGTCGGATGTGTCGGGACTTCCTTGCCGACCCGATCCCGCCGGATCTGCGCGACGCCGTCCTGGCCGCCGCGTTCCGCGGGCCGGCCGCCGGCAACACCCACGGGCTCGATCTGGTCGTGCTCACCGGAGCGGACACCGCCCGTCATTGGGATGTCACCTTGCCGGTCGAGCGGCGGGCAAGCTTTCGCTGGCCCGGGCTGCTGCATGCGCCCGTGCTCGTCGAGGTGGTCGTAGATCCCGGCGCCTACGTGCAGCGCTACAGCAGGCCCGACAAGGCATCGAGCGGGCTCGGTGCCGGCATTCAGGCCTGGGACGTGCCGTTCTGGTTCGTCGATGGGGGAGCGGCGGTCATGTCGGTGCTGCTCGCTGCGGAGTCTCATGGCCTCGGAGCGCTGTTCTTCGGCTTGTTCGACCACGAACGACCGCTACTCGACGTGTTGGGCGTGCCCGACGGTCGCCGTGTCGTCGGTAGCATCGCTCTGGGTTGGCCGGCGCCGACTGGTCGAGCACCGTCGCGCTCCGCTCGCTCCGGGCGACCTGACCCTGGCACGCACTTACGTCATGGCGGTTGGTAGTGCGACCGACCCGGCCGACATGAGCGTCCGATGATGTTCGCGTGGTAGCGTCGCTGCCTGCTGGGGAGCAGTGGGGGTCGAACGGCCCGACGACAAGCGACGGGAGTGGTTCGGATGATGCAGCGGTTCTGGTCGTGGCTCGCGGTCAACCTGGGCAAGCACGCGATCCTCGTCACAGCGGTCCTCGCCGCGTTCACGATCCTGATCGGCACTGGCATCACCCGGCTGGAGTTCGCGACGGGCCAGGACAGCTACCTCAACTCCAACGACGAGGTCTACAAGGACAACGTCCAGTACCAGAAGCTGTTCGGCGGCGAAGCGATGCTGTCGGTCATCACGATGGACCCGGGCCACACCGTCGACGAGTTGTTCACCCAGCAGAACCTCGACACCTTCAACTCGGTGACGACCGACGTGCAGGCTGTCAAGGGCGTGCAGGGCCTGATTTCGCCGGTGACTGCGATGCAGTTCTCGTCGGACCTGGTGAAGGCGCCGGAGGGCGGCTCGGTGCTCGACTCCGTTGCCGCCAAGGCGCTCACCCACGCCTCCGAGGTCGCCGAGCAGTCGGGTGACACGGCCAGTGCCGAGGCCCGCAAGGCCGACACCGGTGCGACCGCGGCCCGACTCCTCGCCGTGCCCGCCGACCAGCAGGTCCTGTCGAATCCGACCTGGAGCGAGTTCCTCCTCAAGGACAACCAGGGCGAGATCCGCAAGGCGCTCCGGCCGTTCTTCCCCGACGACACCCACGCGCTCATGATCACCCGGCTCGAAGGCAACATGTCGATCGAAGACGAGGGCAAGGCGTCGGACGCGGTGGTGGCCGCTACGTCCAAGCTGGAGTTCCCGAACGCGAGCGTCGTCACCACCGGTGCGCCGATCCTGTTGAAGAACATCAACGACTACCTCAAGGGGGGCATGCTCACCCTTGGTGCGATCGCGATCGTCGTGATGATGGGGATCCTGTTGCTGTTCTTCTCGGTTCGTTGGCGGCTGCTGCCGTTGGCGGTGGTGCTCGTCGGGGTGATCTGGGCGTTCGGGCTCGCCGGCTATCTGGGCATCCCGCTGACCCTGGTGACGATCGCCGGGCTGCCCGTCATGTTGGGCATCGGCATCGACTACGCGATCCAGATGCACAGCCGGATCGAAGAGGAGGTGATCATCGCCCACTCTCCGCACCCGATCCAGGAAGCCTCGCGAGGCCTCGGCCCTGCGCTGCTCGTGGTCACCTTCGACGCGGTGTTCGCGTTCCTGGCGCTGCAGATCTCCCACGTGCCGATGGTCCGTGCCTTCGGCTGGTTGCTCACGGTCGGCATCGTCGCCATCTGCGTCAGCTCGATCCTCAACCCGCTCGCTATCCTCGGCATGCGGGAGTACCGCAGCCCCACCAAGGCCCGGGACTTCAGCGAAGGTCGCCTGGGGCGGATGGTCGTGAAGATGGGCTCGCTGCCCGGCGGCTGGGCGCTCCCGCTCGCAGCGGTGGCGATCGCCTTGTTCGTCGCCGGCAGCATCGTCGAGCCGTCGATCAAGCTCGAGACGGACCCCGTCAACTGGGTCAACCAGAACTCGCAGGTCGTCAAGGACCTCCGCACCGTCGAGCGCGAGATCGGCGGTTCCTCCGAGCTCGGGGTGTTCGTCGAGTCCACCAACGGCCAGAGCGTGTTCAACGACGCGGTGGTGTCCAACCTCGACGAGTTCCAGCGCTCGACGCTCAAGGCCCATCCCGAGGTGTTGCTGATCGGCTCCGGCATCATCACCACCGTGTCGGACCTGACCGAGGTGCAGGGCGCGGCGCACGTGTCGCCGTCTGCCGAGCAGGTCCAAGCCGCGTGGGACATCGCTCCAGACGGCATCAGGAGCTCGACGGCGTCGCCCGACGGCAAGGCGCTGAACTTGGTCTACCTGACCAAGCCGACGTCGCTGGAACAACGCGCCGTGGTCGTCAACGACGTCCGCGCCCACGCCGTTGCCCCGGAGGGCACGCACCTGACACCCTCGGGTCTGGCCGTCGTCGGGGTCGGGCTGTTGGAGAACCTGGAGGCGAACCTGACGCAGCTCACCTGGGTTGCCGTCGGCCTGGTGTTCTTGTTCCTGCTGATCCGCCTCCGCTCCTTCACCCGGTCCCTCCTGTCGATGGTTCCGGTGCTCGTCGCGTCGGGTGTGGCCACGCTCGCCATCTGGGCGCTCGGCATCGAGCTCAGCCCGATGACGGCGATCGGCGGTCCGCTGGTGGTCGCCACCTGCACGGAGTTCACGTCGCTGATCCTGCTGCGCTACATCGAGGAGCGGCGCCGCGGACTCGAGCCCCGTGCCGCGATCGACGTGACTGCCGGGCGAACCGGCCGTGCGTTCATCGTCTCTGCGATGACGGCAGTCGCCGGCGTCGCGGTCATCTCCTTCTCGTCGCTGCCGCTCCTGCGGAACTTCGGCATCTTCATGGCGCTCAAGATCACGATTGCGCTGCTCGCCGCGCTGATCGTGCTGCCGCCGCTGATCCTCTGGGCCGACAAGCGGGGCTGGGTGTCCAAGGGCATGCTGGACCACACGCCGGAGCCCTACATCGAAGTCGCCGACCACAAGGCCGGGGTCCAGGGCAGCTGAGCCTGCTGAACTGGTGGAACTGGAGGGCCCGGCTCAGGTGAGCCGGGCCCTCAGCTCATCGACATCGGTGATCGGCGCCGCGCAGACCCGGTCCCGGCACAGATAGGCGCGGCCATCGGCGCCGGTGTCGTGGCGACCCTCCCACAGCGGGCCGTCGTCGGGCGCTCCCCATGCGAGCACGGTCGTGGGCGTGAACGTTCGCTGCGCGACCTCGACCAGGTCCGCTCGGTCGCCCGAGATGACGAGCTCGGAGATGCCCATCGTCGCCATCTCCCAGGCCCACAACATGTTGGCGAATCCGAGCGGGTGGCGGGCCGCGACGTCGCCCATCGATGCGAGCACCGTCCGCCCGAGCTCGGACCAGCGGTCATCCGCTGTCAACGCTCCGAGGCGTAGGAAGCCGGTCGCGGCCAGGCTGGCACCCGACGGCGTGGCGTTGTCCATGACCTCTCGGGGCCGCACCAGGAGCGCCGGGGCGTCGGTGCCGGTGGAGTAGACGGTGCCATCCGCTGCGACGAACAGGTCCTCGAACGCAGTGGCGACGGTGACGGCTTCGTCGAGCCAGTGACGCAGGCCGGTCGCCTCGTACAGGCAGAGGAACGCGTCGAGCAGCGCGCCGTGGTCGGCCGCGTACGCGAGGTGTTGGGCCCGGCCACCACCGGTGCGATCGGTGCGGTCGCTCGTGGCCCCCGTGGCGGCGTCGGCCTGCCACGACCGCAGCCACCGACCGTGCTCGTCGCGGAGCGCGCTGAGCAGGAACTCCGCGGTCCGCTCGGCTTGCGCGACCCAATCGGGTCGGTCGAGCGCTGCGCCGGCTTCCGCGAGCGCGGCGACGAACAGCGCGTTCCACTCCGTGAGGACCTTGTCGTCGAGGCCCGGGCGCGGTCGGGTGCGGCGGGCGTCGAACAGCGCCTGACGGGCCGCCTCGACCGCCGGCGGTCGGTCGAGCTCACCACGACCGTGCAGCCGGTTCGGGATCGAGGCCCCCTCGAAGTTGCCCCCATCGGTGATGCCATACCACTCACAGATGGCGTCGAGGTGCTCGCCGAGCCCCGCCCGGTGGAGCACCGATGCCACCTCCTGACGGCGCCACACGTAGAACGCGCCCTCTTCGGGGTGGGCATCCGCGGTCCTGTCGGGTGGGAGCGAGTCGGCATCCTCGGCCGAGTAGCGGCCGCCGTCGGGGTGCGACAGGTCGGCCATCACGTAGTCGACGATGCCCTCGGCGACATCAGCGAAGCGCGGTTCGCCGGTCACCTGCGCGGCATGCGCATAGACGCGCAGGAGCAGCGCGTTGTCGTAGAGCATCTTCTCGAAGTGGGGCACCAGCCACTGTCGGTCCACCGAGTAGCGACTGAAGCCGCCGCCGAGGTGGTCGTGGATGCCGCCGGCGGCCATGGCGTCGAGGGAGGTGACCGCCGCGCCGAGCGCTGCGGCCGAGCCGGTGCGGGCGTGCTGTCGCAGCAGGTGGTCGATGCTCATCGACTGAGGGAACTTGGGCGCCCGGCCGAACCCGCCCCATTCGGCGTCGAACGCGGCGAGCAAACCCATGGTGGATTCGTCGAGGCCCGACGGATCGATCGGAGCGGTGTGGTCCCCGGCTGCGCCGATCGAGCGGCGCAGCGACTCGGTGAGGCGTTCGGCCTGCTCCAGCAGGTCTGCGCGTCGGTCGGTGTACGCCTCGTGGATCGCAGTGAGCACCTGGGTGAAGCTCGGCTGGCCGTTTCGGTGCTCGGGCGGGAAGTAGGTGCCGCAGAAGAACGGTCGGCCGTCGGCGTCGGTGAACACCGTCATGGGCCAGCCGCCGTGGCCCGTCATGGCCTGGGTGGCCTCCATGTAGATCGCGTCGACGTCGGGCCGTTCTTCGCGGTCGACCTTGACCGGAACGAACCACTCGTTGACGAGCGCGGCGACTTCCGGGTCCTCGAAGGATTCATGCGCCATCACGTGGCACCAATGACACGACGAGTAGCCGACGCTGAGCAGCACCGGGCGATCCGTCTCCTTGGCGAGCGCGAACGCCTCATCGCCGAACGGCCACCAGTCGACCGGGTTGTTCGCGTGCTGGCGGAGGTAGGGGCTCGTCTGGTCGGCGAGGCGGTTCGGCATGCTCTGCAACCTACGTGGCCGCGTCGGAGGTGGGTGACGCGGCGCCACGACGGCTGTCACCGCGTCGGAGTGATACCACGTCGGGCAGTCAGTCCCGGACTCCGGTGCGTTGGGCTTCGGCCAGGTCGCTGACGGCTGCGACCAGTTCGACGAGCTCGGGTCCGGCCTTGGCGGGGCTGCCGGCGTCGAACGGTGGCTGAGGGTCGTACTCGATGCCGAGCTGCACCGCCCGGGCGATGTCGTCGCCGGCGAGGATCGCGGTGAGGCGAAGTGCCAGGTCGATCCCGGCGGATACGCCCGCGCCCGTCAGGTACTTGCCATCGGCAACGACACGCTCCGGCGAGTAGGTCGCGCCGAAGCCTTCGAGCAGGTCGGTGTAGTGCCAGTGCGTGGTGGCCGTGCGGCCGTCGAGCAGGCCGGCGGCTCCGAGCAGCAGCGAGCCGGTGCACACCGAGGTCGTCCACGTGGTGTGGCGGTCAGCGGCTTGGATCCACTCGACGATCGCCGAGCCGCTGTGCATCAGTTCTCGGGTGCCGAACCCGCCTCCGACGAGGACGACGTCCGGGGTCGTGACGTCGTCGAAGGTGTGCTCGACGTCGATGTGGATGAGGCCGTTGTCGTCGGTCAGACGGCCGCGTTCGGCAGCGCACACGACGACTTCGACGTCGGGGACCAGGGTGAGCACCTGGTACGGGCCGATGGCGTCGAGGAGCGTGAGATCCGGATACAGGGCGATGGCGATCTGGGTGGTCATGATGGCGGGCTCCTCGGCTGGGTTGGGAGTGTTGATGTGGCAGGGCAGTGTTGGGCGGGCAGTGTCGGTGTGGCAGGTCAGGGCAGTTCGGGGCGGCGGGTCAGATCGCTTCAGGGCGCTCGTTAAGTGCAGTGCGGCGCGGTGCGGCTGGGTTGGGAGGGTGCGGTGCGGTGCGACTGGTTTGGGAGGGTGCGGTGCGGTGGTTCAGGTTCGGGAGAAGTGCTGGCGGTAGCGGTCGGGGGTGGTCCCGAGGTGACGTCTGACCGCCCGGTGCAGGCGCTCCGGGCTGCGGAACCCGACCTCGCGTGCGACGGCCGCAACGGTCAGGTCCGTCGTCTCGAGTAGCTGGCGGGCGGCATCGAGTCGGAGCGACTCCACATACGCTGCCGGCGTGGTGCCGGTCTCGTCGCGGAACACGCGGGCAAAGCTGCGTTCACTCATCCCGGAGCGGGCGGCGAGCGCGGGGACCGACAGGTCATCGGCGAGGTGGTCGCCCATCCAGTGCTGGAGCTCGCGCAGCTCACGACGACGTGCCGGGCGCGCCGCGCTGCGGGCGCTGAACTGCGACTGGCCGCCCGGTCGCTGAGCGAACACCACGAGCCATGCGGCGACCTGGTGCGCCAGGTCGATGCCGTGGTCCTCCTCGACCATCGCGAGCGCCAGATCGATGCCGGCGGTGACGCCGGCGGAGGTCCACACGTCGCCATCGCGCACGTAGATCGAGTCCTCCTCCACGTCGGTGCTCGGCGACAGGGCGGCGAGCTCCTCGACGGAGGCCCAGTGGGTGGTCGCTCGACGATGGGCCAGGAGGCCGGCGTCAGCGAGGAGCAGTGCTCCGGTGCAGACCGAGGTGACCCGCTCGGCCCGCTCGGCGAGCGCCCGGACGTGTGCACGGACGACGTCGTCGCCGAGGTGGTCGCGAACCCCGAGCCCGCCGACGACGACCAGCGTATGGATCGGGGCGGTGAGACTCGGGTCGGTACCGCCGGACGGCTCGCCGGGTCCGATGACCGCTGCGACGGACGCGTCGGGTTGGACGGTCACCGCGCTGTCGGAGCGCACCGCGGCGCCGTCGGGGCTGATAACCAGGTTCCGGTAGCGGGGCTCCGCTCCGAGCAGGTTGGCGGTGCGGAACACCTCTACAGGGCCGGCCAGGTCGAGCAGGTGCAGTCGATCCACGACGAGGTGCACCATCAGTCGTTCGGCAGGACCAGTGGTCGGCGACGGGGATTCGGTCTGACCCATGCGGACATCGTCGGACACCCGTGAGTTGGCGGCAAGGACAAGATCATGACGATCTCTGCCAGGCAGGCAGGAACGCGGGTCAGGGGCGGGCGTTGGAAGCGAACACCAGGCGGGTGCCCAGCACGTCGTCCGCGTCGAGCACCCAGCGGTTCTCCGCCACTTTGCGCACACCCGGCACCAGGTGCGGCTCGTCGTAATTGAAGAACAGGTGACGCAACCGGCCGGGCCGATCGCCGACCCACTCGGCGATCTCGGCGTGGACCGCCTCCAGCAGGCGAAGCCGACCAGGGCCGTCCCAACCGAGCTCCACCCAGTGGTTGCCGTCGATCGCAGACCCCGAGCTCATGACCCGTCCGCCGAGCAGGTCGCGGAACAGTCCGAGCGCACCGGCCATGTCGGAGACGGCATGCACGACCCGTCCCAGCGAGGCAACTGGGTGATGGAAGCTCATCTCCGGAAAGCCCTCCGGTGCCGGCGGTCGCTCCTGGACACACGCGTCGATGCCGGCGTCGTCGCCGGGCTGGGCGAACTGCACGACGATGCCGTGCGCTTCGCTCGGGTGCAGGAACGCTTCCTGCCAGCTCGGATCCGACCGGTTCTCGCCGACCGGAGTCAGGCCGGCGGAGCGAGCACGGGCCAGGATGTCGTCCAGGTCGGGCACCTTGAACGTCAGGTGATGTGGGCCGGGTCCGTGACGGTCCAGGTAGCGGCTGAGGAAGTCGACCGTCTCGGTCTGCTCCGGATTCAGTCCTTCGACGACGAAGCCGTTCGCGAACCGCAGCTGGGTCCAGCCATAGCCCGGTTCCACTCCCCGGTCGAAGTAGGTGCCGCCGAGCACGTCGGCGAAGACCGCCCACGGGTCGGTGGGGCGCCGCACGGCGATCGCAACGTGGTCGAACCGAACCGGTGACGCTGCGATGGGCTCATCGATGGGCATCGGGCGGTCCGTCCGTTCCGGTGTGATCGTGGGTCGAAGTGCCCCCGGCCGGGAGCATGTGCCTCGCGATCTTGCCAAGTGCAGTGCGTGGGAGCACGTCCAAGAGCACGATCTCTTTGGGAGCCGAGGCCACAGGGAGCTGCTCTTTGACCCGATCGCGGAGTCGATCCAGGGTCGGCGGGCTGCTCGGATCGGCTGCCACGACGAACGCGACGACCCGTTCGCCCCACTCGGGATCAGGGCGACCTGCGACCGCGACATCCGCGACGGTCGGGTCCGAGCGCAGCACGTTCTCCACCGGGTGAGGCCACACGTTGGTCCCGCCCGAGATGATGAGGTCGTCGCTGCGCCCGGCGACGCGGAGCACGCCGTCCTCGCCGAGAGCGCCGATATCGCCGGTGCGGTACCAGCCGTTCGAGTCGACCGGGTTGGTCCCGTCGAGCGCTCCACCTCGGTAGGCGCGCAGCAGGGTCGGGGACCGCAGCGCGATCGCCCCGTCGGTTTCGATCCGCACGTCGACGCCGTCGAGCGCTCGACCGTCGTAGACCACCCCGCCGAACGTCTCGGTCATGCCGTAGGTGGCGACCGTGTTCGTCGGCCGCTCGGCGGGGATCGCGCTCCCGCCGAGCAGGATCAGCTGCCAGAGGGTCGGGTCGATCCGGCCGAGCAGCGTGGGGACGAGCGACACGTGGGTGGCGCCGGCGAGCGCTGCCGCGTCGATGCGTTCGGCGTCCGCGCCGTTCGACACCTCGACGTCGGTGCCGGCGATGAGCGCCCTGGTGATGACTGAGAACCCGCCGACGTGTGCGAGTGGCAAGCAGGCCAGCCAGCGGGCACCTGAACCGGTCCCGGCGCCGCACGCCTGCGCGGTGATGCGCGCCGCCGCGGCGACCCCCGTGTGGGTGTGCACCGCGCCCTTGGCCGTTCCCGTGGTGCCGGACGTGGCGATGACGACGGCGTCGCCCTCCTCGGTGTTGACGCCACCTTGGAGTGAGCGGCGTCGGCCGTCGGACTCGATGATCGCACCCGGCCGCACCGCGGCGAACACCTGGTCGAGATGGGCCACGGGGGCGTGCGGATCGACCGGCAACACTGCGTCGCCAGCGTCCCACACGCGCTGCAGTGCGTTGAGGAACGCCGCACCGCCCTCCATGGCGAGCGCCACCAGCTCACCCACGGTCGTGCTCGTGGTGCTGTTCGTGCTCGCGATGCATCGGGACGGTCACGTCTCAGGCTGGTGCGCCGGCTGACGAGAGCCGTCGGAACGCCCCATGAGCGGGGCGGGGGCGGCGGTCCATGTCGAACAGCCCGACGCGGGTGACCACCCCGGCCGGCGGCACGAGCACCGAGTCCCAGTCGAGTTGGTCGCCCCGGCTGTACCAGCAGATCCCGCGTACATCCACGCCGCTGGAGCGCAGGCGACCGCACGCCGCGGTCAGCGCGTCGAGCCACGCGGGCCCGTCGGCGACGTCGAGTCCCAGGTTGGAGGTCTCGGCCACCCAGATGGGCAGGTGGTAGCGCTCGGCGCACCGACGGGCGAACGACTCCCACGCGTCGATGCGATCGCTGATGCTGAGCGTCGCGGCGGGTTCGCCGACGGCGCCGAACGGCTGGACCGACACCGGGTACAGGTCGTGGCCCGCGACGATCCCGGTCGGGTCGGCAACGGCGGACATGCGGGTGAGCCACTCGTCGGGGACGCCGGCGAGCAGCGGCTCGGCGGCAGCGTCGAGCGGGTGGCCGGTGCGCAGGTCGAGCGCGGCGAACCACTGCGAGATCTGCGCCTCCGCCTCGGCGGCCCTGCTGGGGTGCACCAGCGCCGGGATCTGGAGTGCTTCGGCACCGGGGAAGGCGGCGGGTCGGTCGGCTCGGATCATCGCTGCGGCCGACGCGTCTGCGAGCTGGCACAACACGAGCGCCCGGCCGTAGTCCTCGAGCGAGCTGAGTCCGTCGTTCCATGCGCCCCACAGCGCGGAGCAGAACGCGGTCGTGGTGGGCTCGTTGACGGGCGTGAACCAGCGGGGTTCGGGATAGCGGGCCAGGAACGCAGCGGTGTAGTCGAGGAACGAGTCCACCCACGCGGGATCGGTGAAGCCGGCGTGCTCGCTGCCCGGACCGCAGAGGTGGTCCGGGAGCCCGAAGTGACAGAGATCGACGACCACGTCGAGCCCGGCGTCGTCGGCGGCGCCCAGCGCCCGGTCCCAGAGCGACCAGTCGTAGACGCCGGGCTCGATCTCGGTGCGCTGCCACGGCATGCCGTAGCGGATGGTGCTGGCGCCGGCGGCGGCGACGTCGGCGCAGTCGGATCCCATGCGCTGGAGGTGCCCGCAGCCGCCGAGCTCGTCGGCCCTGGTCGTCACGAGCGGGCTCGGCGCTACTGGGCCTGCTGGCGCTGAGGTCGATGTGTCTGGTGGGTCCGACGGGTCTGCTGGATGGTGCACGAGCGGGTCCGAGGTCTCCTCTCCCGATGCCCACACCCAGTCGGGGAACGCCGCGTGCAGCTGCGACGGCGAGTGTGCGCTCAGGTGCGGATCGTGCGACGACGTCATCGATGCTGCGCTCACGTGGGCGAACGGTAGCGTCGCTGCCTGATGACCTGCGTGCTCTGTATCGGCGACCGGCGTGGCGGATCCCGATGAGCGGATCCGACGACGCCGCTGCGCCGGGTTCCTCCGCGTCCGATGGAGTGATCGCCGTCGTCCCCGGTCTTCCCGCCCGGGTCGCCGCCGTTGCGGCACCGATCATCGCGGTGGTGCTGGTCGCGTGGCGGGCCATGCAGGACGGCTTGCGCTCAGCACCCGACGATCCGGTGTCGCCGTGGGTCATCGCGTTGTTGACGATCGCCGCCGGTGCGTGGTTGGGCTGGCGGGCGCTCACCCAGTGGACGGAGCTGCGACGCAACGAGCTGTGCTGTCGGAACCTGGTGTCGCGCTTCGCCGTCGACTGGGATCGGGTGGAGTCGCTCGTCGTGGCGCGACGTGGTCCGATCGTCGCCATCGACGTGCGGATCCGCGGGCATCGGCGTCGGCTTCGGCTCGGCGCTGCGACCCGCTTCAGCGGCGACGCTGCCGACGCGGTGCTCGACATGTTCCGTGCCCATCCTGACGCCCGTCGGCTGCTGCTCGATCCTGCCGACGACCTCGACGATGCTGTCGATGACGCTGTCGCCGGGCTCGATCATCGAGGTGAGTACCTGAGCGGTGAGCACCTGGGCGGTGACCCCGACGAGGACCGTTCAGACGGCGACGGATCGGGCCCCGACCCCGCCGGTCACTAACATCGCCGCGCCGTGTCGCAACCACCCACCGCCCCCGCTCGCAAACCGCTGCCGACCAACTGGCGCAAGTGGATCCTGGGCGCTCGTCCTCGCACGCTTCCGGCTGCGATCGCCCCGGTGCTGGTCGGCACGGCCGCAGCACCTCGCGGGGTGCTGAGCGCGTGGGTGTTCGTGTGCGCACTCGGCGTCGCGGTGTTCGTGCAGGTCGCGACCAACTACGCGAACGACTACAGCGACGGCAAGCGGGGAACCGACGATCCGGGTGCCCGAGTCGGTCCGCCCCGACTCGTCGGCAACGGCCTGGCCACGCCGAGCGAGGTCAAGCGGGCGATGCTCATCGCGTTCGGCCTCACCGCGTTGTGCGGGCTGCCGCTGGTCCTGTTCGTCGACTGGAAGCTCGTCATCGTCGGAATCGCTGCGATTGCTGCGGGGTGGTTCTACACCGGCGGCTCGCGGCCGTACGGCTACGCCGGCTTCGGCGAGCTGTTCGTCTTCGTGTTCTTCGGTCTGGTCGCGACCGTCGGGTCGTTCTACGTGCAGACCCTCGCTATCACGTGGCTGGCGGTTGTCTCGGGCGCAGCGATGGGCTGTCTGGCCACCGCGCTGCTCGTCGTCAACAACCTGCGCGACATCCCCGGCGACACCGAGGTGGGGAAGCGCACCTTGGCGGTGCGTCTGGGTGACGCCAACACCCGTTGGCTGTACGTGGCGTTGATGGTGGTGCCGTTCCTGACGTTGCCGGTCATGGCCGGTGTGGGGGAGCGGCCGGCCGCGGCGCTCGCGTTCGTGGGTCTCGTGATGGCCCGTCGACCGGTCGTGGCGGTGTTGAGCGGAGCTCGCGGGCCGCAGTTGATCGCCGTGCTCGGCGACACCGGTCGGGTGCAACTCGTCTACGGCGTCCTCGTCGCGGTCGGCTTCCTGCTGGGCGGTTGATCCCGAAGGCGTGCGCTGATGCCGGCGTGTGCTGATGTCGGTGTGTGTCGTGGCAGCTCCGGTGTGCGGATCGAGGTGGAGGTCGACACGCCACCAGCACCAGCACGGCATCAAGCGGAATCAGGTCGTGAGCAACCTGCGGCTCGACGCGCGATCGGGCATCGATGGGCGTGAAGGGGTGCGGATCGGGGACTGTCACACCCCCTTGCAATACTGCGAACATGAGTTCGATTGAGGACGGCAACGAGGGCGAGCAGGTCGAGGCCACCCTCGACGCATGCACCTTTGGCGACGGCACCTTTGGCGACGGCACGCTTGATGACGGGGATGTCGTCGAGAGTGATGCCGGGGCGGGTGATGCCGGGGTGGGCAGGTCCAGTGGGCCAAGCGATGTGGGCGGGTCCAGAGGGGCCGGTGGACAGAACGGCTCGGGCGGGTTTGGTGATCCGGTGTTTGTGGTGCCGGTGGCGTTGCGGTCGTTGCTCGGCGGGTTTGCCGAGGTGGCTGCAGACGATGTTCGTGGTGTCGATGACGATGTGTTGTTGGGGTTGTTCGACGGACTCGAGACGCTGGATCGACTGTTCCACTCGGCGCGGTTCGCGGTGTTGGCGGAGTTGGATGCCCGGGATCTGACGGTGCGCCGGTTGGGACATGTCGTTGCGAATCAGGCGGGTTGGCGGCACGGCGCTGATCCGCGCCGCGTACGACGAGACCTCAACACAGCAAACACGTTGCGTCGCCACCTGCCCGATGTTGCTGCAGCG
>Ga0209023_10001250_pt1 | contig 34758 bp, 33 predicted proteins | sample LakOneMetagenome_FD_187468 | JGI IMG/M metagenome (GOLD analysis project Ga0209023, IMG submission 187468) | Freshwater and sediment microbial communities from Lake Erie, Canada (SPAdes) (version 2) | ecosystem: Environmental > Aquatic > Freshwater > Lentic | place: Lake Erie, Canada...
TAGGCACAGACGCCTGCCGCTCTCGCGCCGACCATTGCTGCGAAGGATAGATCCTCCCCAGCCGTCCAGCCCCTCAACCCGTGCGACCTAGAAACGCCGATCGAGTGACAAGGCGTGAGTCGCAGCCGAAATCCTATTCTGCAAGATAAAAAGAACAAATAGGAAATAAATAGGAGATTGCCCTGCCCTCATTGCGAGCGCAGCGAAGCAATCCAGCGCAACGTCCGGCATTCTGGATTGCTTCGTCGCTACGCTCCTCGCAATGACGGAACGGGACTGGCCCAAAATGATCGAAACCTAAAGCCCCGGCAGGTCCAGCCCCTTCTCGCGCGCGCAGTCGATTGCGATGTCATATCCGGCATCGGCGTGGCGCATGACGCCGGTCGCGGGATCGTTCCACAAGACATTGGCGAGCCGCCGCGCGGCATCTTCGGTGCCGTCGGCAACGATGACCATGCCGGCGTGCTGCGAATAGCCCATCCCGACACCCCCGCCGTGGTGGAGCGAAACCCAGGTCGCCCCCGACGCGGTGTTGAGCAGCGCGTTGAGCAACGGCCAGTCGGACACCGCATCCGATCCGTCGCGCATCGACTCTGTCTCGCGATTGGGGCTGGCAACCGAGCCTGAGTCGAGATGATCCCGGCCGATGACGATCGGCGCCTTGAGTTCGCCGCTCCGGACCATTTCGTTGAAGGCCAAGCCCAGCCGGTGCCGGTCGCCCAGCCCCACCCAGCAGATGCGCGCGGGCAGCCCCTGAAAGTGGATCCGCTCGCGCGCCATGTCGAGCCAATTGTGGAGATGCGGATTGTCGGGAAGGATTTCCTTCACCTTGGCATCGGTCCGGTAAATGTCCTCCGGATCGCCCGAAAGCGCCGCCCAGCGGAACGGCCCAATGCCGCGGCAGAAAAGGGGGCGGACATAGGCCGGGACAAAGCCGGGAAAGGCAAACGCATCCTCAACGCCCTCATCCTTTGCGACCTGGCGGATATTGTTCCCATAATCGAACGTCGGAATGCCCTGTCGGTGAAAATCGAGCATCGCGCGGACATGGACGGCCATCGAGGCCCGCGCCGCGCGCTCGACCGAGGCCGTATCGCTCTCGCGCGCCGCCATCCATTGATCGAGCGTCCAGCCCTTTGGCAGATAGCCGTTGATCGGATCGTGCGCAGACGTCTGGTCCGTCACCGCATCGGGACGAACGCCGCGCCGGACCAGTTCGGGCAGGATATCGGCGGCGTTGCCGAGCAGCCCGACCGAAACCGGCGTCTTCGAGGTCGAGACAATCGCCAGCGCCTCATCGAGGCTGTCGGTCTGGCGATCGATATAGCCCTTGCGCAGCCGCATCTCGATCCGCGAGGGCTGGCATTCGACCGCGAGGCACGAGGCCCCGGCCATCGTCGCCGCCAGCGGCTGGGCGCCGCCCATGCCGCCGAGCCCCGCCGTCAGGATCCATTTTCCGGCAAGATCGCCGCCGTAATGCTGACGTCCCATTTCAACGAATGTTTCGTAAGTTCCCTGCACAATTCCTTGAGAACCAATATAAATCCACGAACCCGCCGTCATCTGGCCGTACATCATCAGGCCTTTGCGATCGAGCTCGTGGAAATGATCCCAGGTTGCCCATTTCGGCACCAGATTGGAATTGGCGATGAGGACGCGCGGGGCATCCTTGTGCGTGCGGAACACGCCGACAGGCTTGCCCGACTGGACGAGCAGCGTCTGGTCATCGTCGAGCCGCCGCAGCGTTTCGACGATCTTGTCATAACATTCCCAGTTGCGCGCGGCGCGGCCGATCCCGCCATAAACGACCAGCCCGTGCGGATCTTCCGCCACATCGGGATCGAGATTGTTCATCAGCATCCGCAAGGGCGCTTCGGTCAGCCAGCTCTTGGCGCTGAGTTCGGATCCATGCGGGCTGCGGATGGTCCGGCTATTGTCGATACGGCTCATGACAGGTCCTTTGCGAAATCGAGGCAAGCGGCAAGGATGTTGCGGAGTGCGGGCTGGATAAGCGCCGCGCGCGATGCATCCCATTCGGGCGGCCAAGGCCCGGCTTCATCGAGATAGCCGCGCATCGCCAGCTCCATCTGGATGGCATGGATGCCATTTTCCGGATCGCCATAGTGACGGGTGATCCAGCCGCCCTTGAAGCGGCCGTTGACGATGTGGGAATGCCCGGCACAGGCCGCCTCGACGGCACCAGCCAACGCGGGCGCGCAACTTTTCCCGTCGAAGCTGCCGATGTTGAACTGCGGCAATTCGCCGTCGAACAGGCGCGGAACGCGGCTCAGGATCGAATGGGCATCATAGACGACAATGCGGCGATGCGCCGCGCGCAGCCGGGCAATCTCGGCGGAAAGGGCGTTGTGATAGGGGTCGAAATAGTGGGTCCGCCGCCGGGCGATTTCGGCCTGATCGGGCTCGCGGCCGGGCCGGTAGAGCGGCGTCCCGTCGAAACATGTTTCGGGGCAAAGCCCGGTGGTCGGCTGGCCCGGATAGAGCGAATGCCCCGACGGGTCGCGATTGACGTCGATCACCGAACGGGAAATTGCCGTGCGGACGATCGTTGCCCCCAACTCGCTTGCGAATGCATAGAGCCTGTCCACATGATAATCCGCATCGTGCCGAGCCAGCGGCAGGGACACGAAGCGCTCATGAATGTCTTCGGGCAAATCGAGACCGGCATGGGGAATGCTGACGATCAGCGGCGCCTCGCCCCGTTCGACTGTAAGCCAATCGGTCATGCCAGACCCGGAAGCTGCGCGAGCGCGGCCAGTGAACCGCTTTTTACAAGCGCGGTCGCGGCCGCCATGTCGGGATGGAAATAGCGATCCTCTTCCAGCTTCGGCACCTGCTTGCGCAACTGCGTGCGAGCCGCTTCGAGAACCGCGCTGGACGTCAGCGGCGCATGGAAATCGCACCCTTGCGCGGCTGCCAGATATTCGATGCCGATTATGCTCGACAGATTGTCCGCCATCCCCGTCAGCCGCCGCGCGCCGTGCGCTGCCATCGAGACATGGTCTTCCTGATTGGCCGAAGTGGGGATCGAATCGACGCTGGCCGGATAGGCGCGCTGCTTGTTTTCGGAAACGAGCGCGGCCGCCGTCACTTGCGGGATCATGAAGCCGGAATTCAGCCCCGGCCGTGGCGTCAGGAAGGCAGGCAGGCCCGAAAGCGCGGGATCGACCAGCATCGCGATCCGCCGTTCGGCGATCGACCCGATTTCACACAAGGCGAGTGCGATCATGTCCGCCGCAAACGCCACCGGCTCTGCGTGGAAATTGCCGCCCGAGAGCGCCTCATCGGTTTCGGTGAAGATCAGGGGATTGTCCGAAACACCATTTGCTTCGTCGATCAGAGTCGATCCCGCCTGTCGCAGCAGGTTCAATACCGCGCCCATCACCTGGGGCTGGCAGCGCAGGCAATAGGGATCCTGCACGCGTTCATCGCCAAGCCGGTGCGAAGCGCGGATCGCCGAGCCAGCCATCAGGTCACGGAGCGCCGCTGCGGTTTCGATCTGCCCGCTATGTCTGCGCAAAGCGTGGATGCGCGGATCGAAGGGCGTATCGGAGCCCTTGGCCGCCTCGGTCGAAAGCGCGCCGGTGATCAGGGCCGACTGGAACAGCCGCTCCGCCTCGAACAATCCGGCGAGCGCATAGGCGCAGGAGAATTGCGTGCCGTTCAGCAGCGCCAGCCCCTCTTTGGGCCCGAGCGTCAGAGGCGAAAGACCGGCCTCTGCAAGAGCATCGCTGGCGGGCTTGCCATTGATCTCCCCCACGCCGATCATTGCCGCGGCAAGATGCGCGAGCGGCGCAAGATCGCCCGACGCGCCGACCGACCCTTGCGCCGGGATGACCGGCGTCAGCCCCTTGGCAAGCATCGCTTCAAGCAGCGCAATCGTTGCAGGGCGTACTCCGGAAGCACCTTGCGCGAGGCTGGTCAGCTTCAGCGCCATCATCAGCCGCGCGACGGGAACGGGCATCGGATCGCCCACCCCGGCTGCGTGGCTCAGCACGATGTTGCGCTGGAGCCTTTCCAGATCGTCATCGCCGATCTTGACCGTGGCGAGCTTTCCGAAGCCGGTATTGATCCCGTAAACCGGCTCGTGCCGCATAAGGATGCGCGCGACAGTCGCTGCGCTTGCTTCGATGCCCGAGCGGCAGGCCGGATCGAGCAGCGGAGTCGCCCCACGGTAAATCTTGCGCCAATCCGCCAGCGGCACATTTCCCGGCACAGTCAAAACGGTCATAGCCCCCTCCAAACCCTCGCATGAAGCGGGTTTCTTCCGATGTTGCAGACAAGCTCGGCCGGGCGCTCAATGTCCCAGATCGCGAGATCGCAGGATTTCCCTGCTTCAAGCGTGCCCGTATCGCTGCCCATGCCCAGCGCCCGGGCTGCGTTGGCGGTGACGCCCTTCAGGCATTCCTCGACCGTCAGCCTGAACAATGTCGCGCCCATGTTCATCGCCAGCAGCAGCGACGTCAGCGGCGAGGTGCCCGGGTTGCAGTCGGTAGCAAGGGCGATCGGGACGCCCGCCTCTCTAAGCGCCTCGACCGGCGGCAGATGCGTTTCGCGGGTGAAGTAATAAGCGCCCGGCAGGAGGACGGCGACAGTTCCCGATGCCTTCATTGCGGCTACCCCGGCGCGGTCGAGATGTTCCAGATGATCGGCCGAAAGCGCTCCAAAGCGTGCGGCAAGCGCCGCCCCCTCGCTGTTCGACAATTGCTCGGCATGGAGCTTCACCGGCAATCCATGCGCCTTTGCCGCGGTGAAAACGCGCTCGATCTGCGCTGGTGTGAAGCCAATCGTCTCACAAAACCCGTCAACCGCATCGGCAAGCCCGAGAGCGGCAATGGCGGGGATCATGTCGCGGCAGACATGATCGATATAGTCATCCGCCCTTCCCGCAAATTCGGGCGGCAGCGCATGCGCGCCAAGAAAGCTCGTGACGATCGTGACCCGGCGCTCCTCGCCCAGCCGGCGCGCCGCGCGGAGCATCCCGATTTCGCTGTCGAGCGACAAGCCATAGCCGGATTTGATCTCGACCGTCGTGGCGCCCTCGGCGATCAGCGCGTCGAGCCGGATCAGCGCCTGCGCGACAAGATCGCCCTCGCTCGCGGTGCGTGTGGCCATCATCGTCGACACGATCCCGCCACCTGCGCGGGCGATGTCTTCATAGCTGGCCCCGGCGAGCCGCAGTTCGAACTCGTGCGCCCGGTTTCCAGCATGGACGAGATGGGTGTGGCAATCGATCAGGCCCGGCGTGATCCAGCGGCCTTCGCAGTCGATGCGCTCTACTGCATCAAACTCCGGCGCGGTATCGCGCGGCCCGGCATAGACGATCCGCCCCTTGTCACACGCAATCAGCGCATCCTCGATCTGCCCGGCGTCGGACATGGTCGCAGCCTTGGCGTTCAGCCAGATGCGGTCGCAGGACAGGCGGGACTCGGCGTTCATCGTTCACAAGACTTGCACGTTCGTTCGATTATGTCTAGACATAATAATATCGTGAGAAGGAACCGGATATGACCGCGCTCTGGCTGAAAACCGCTTTGCTGCCGTCTGGCTGGGCGAGCGATGTTCGCATCGAAATGTCCGGTGGGCTGATATCCAGCGTAACCCCCGAAACCCTGCCCCACCCCGACGACGAGCGCGCGGCGATCGGGCTTCCGAGCCTGTCCAACGTGCACAGCCATGCCTTCCAGCGCGGCATGGCCGGCCTTGCCGAACATCGTGGCCCGGGAGACGACGATTTCTGGAGCTGGCGCGAAGTCATGTACCGATTTCTCGATCGCCTGACGCCCGACGATGTCGAGGCGATCTGCGCGATGGCCTATATCGAGATGCTCGAGACGGGATATACGCGGGTCGGCGAATTCCATTACCTCCACAACGATGTGAACGGCGCACGCTACGCTGACCCGGCCGAAATGGCGGGGCGCGTCATTGCCGCGGCGCAAGCGACGGGAATCGGCCTGACGCTGCTTCCGGTCTTCTACGCCCATTCCGATTTCGGAGGGGCCGCGCCCAAGCCCGGGCAGCGGCGCTTCCTGAGCGATCTGGACAGGTTTGCGGCTCTCCTTGATGCAAGCGAACGCCTTTTGCCCGCCGATGGCGTTCTTGGCATCGCGCCGCACAGTCTTCGTGCGGTGACGGGGGAAGAGCTTGCCGCGCTTGTCGCAATGCGCAGCGACGGCCCCATCCACATTCACGCCGCCGAACAGGTCAAGGAAGTCGAAGCGAGCCTTGCCTTTTCGGGTGCGCGGCCGGTCGAATGGCTGATGGCCCATGCCGGGGTCGACCGGCGCTGGTGCCTGATCCACGCGACTCACCTGACCGATGCCGAAACCGACGCGCTGGCTGCAAGCGGCGCCGTCGCCGGACTGTGCCCCGTGACCGAAGCCAATCTGGGCGACGGGATATTTCCCGCCGTCCGCTATCTCGACGCCGGCGGGCGGATCGCGACGGGAACCGATTCGAACATCCTGATCGACCCTGCGCAGGAATTGCGCGCGCTTGAATATAGCCAGCGCCTGTCGCGGCGCGCGCGCAACCTGCTGGCGAGCGACCGGCAGCCGTCGGTCGGGCAGCGGCTGTTCGACGCGGCGCTTTCGGGCGGCGCACAGGCGCTTGGCGCGAAACAGGGGCTGGCGGTTGGTATGGCGGCCGATATCGTGACGCTCGACGCCGATCATCCGGCGCTGCACGGACGCCAGGGCGACCTTCTTCTCGATTCCTGGATTTTCGCGGCCCGCACGAGCTGCATCGACAGCGTCTGGCGCGGGGGGCGCAAGCATGTTTCGGGCGGTATCCACAAGGATCATGACGCTGTCAGCCAACGCTATCGGGCCGTGCTCGACAGGATCCTTGCGGCATGAGCATTGCCGATCGGGTCAGAAGCGACATCGAGGCACGGATCGCCTCGGGCGAGTGGCGGCCGGGGCACCGGATTCCGTTCGAGCACGAGCTGGTTGTGCAATATGGCTGCGCGCGGGCAACAGTGGGCAAGGCGCTGACGGCGCTGGTGCGCGCCGGACTGATCGAGCGGCGGCGCAAGGCCGGTTCGTTCGTGGCCCATCCGCATGTCCATGCCGCCGTTCTCGACATTCCCGATATCGGGGCCGCGATCGCCGAACGGACGGGCTCCTATCGCTTCGAACTGCTTTCGAGCCGGATCGCTTCCGCCGACGGGAACATGGGCGATTTTGCCGCCGGGACGAGGCTCAGGCACCTTGCCGGGATTCATCACGGGCAGACCGGCCCATTTGCCTATGAGGACCGGGCCATCAATCTGGATGCCGTCCCCCTGGCAGGCGATGCGGACTTTTCGGCCGAGCCGCCGAGCAGCTGGCTGCTCGATCACGTCCCGTGGAGCGAGGCGCGCCACCGCATCAGCGCGGTCGGCGCGAGCGCGGAAGTTTCGCGACGGCTGGATATCCCGAAGGGAACCCCCTGCCTGATGGTCGAGCGCTGGACCTGGCGCGAGAAGGTTCCGATTACCTTTGTTTGCCAGACGTTTCGCGGCGATCGCTATGATCTTGTGGCGAATTTCGCTCCGGGATCGCGCTAGGGTCTGTCCTGACGAGATTGAAACCGTTCGTCATGCTGAACTTGTTTCAGCACCCATGAACACCTTGAGTATCCGGTCCTGATGCGCCTGTGCCTATGGATCCTGAAACAAGTTCAGGATGACGAAGGGGGGAATTCGGCCGGAACGGGGCACATGTTAAGGCAGCATCGCTGGGTCCACGCCCGCGTCCCGATCCGGGCGTTTGCGCTGGTGCCGCAGCTGCTCCAGTTCCTCCATCCGCGGCCGGGCCGATTCCCAGAGCGCGCTGGTGGTCGCCGCGATCAGGCTTTCCACAAGGCCAAGCATCGCCACCGTCGAATCCCATTCGGACGGGACGGTGGTCCAGATCGGGAAGCTGATCCGGGCAAAGCGCGCGATTGGCGAGAGCCACCTGTCGGTGAACAGGACCACCGTCACTTCGCGCGCGGATGCCGCTTCGGCCAGCGCAATGACATTTTCCTGATAGCGCCTGATATCGAAGCAGATCAGCACATCGTTGCGGTCGAAATCGATGATCTGGTCGCGCCACGCCGTCTGGGCGGAATCGATGCATTCCACATGCGGTCTCAAAATGCGGAGATGGCGGACGAGATAGAGCGCAAAGGCTTCGGTGAACCGCCCGCCGACCGCGTGGATGCGCTTCTTGCGGTTGGTGAGAAGGGCGACGACCGCTGCAAAGTCGGCGTCCGACGTCGCATCGAAACTGGTCTGGACATTGGCGGCAAGCGCGGCCCCGAAATCGTGCAGGCTCGATCGTTCGCGCGTATCGGGCGGGCTGATGCTGGCCTTGGCGAGCGGAGATTGCATCTGCTCGGCAAGCTCCCCCTTCAGAAGCCGCTGGAAATCGCGATAGCTGCCAAAGCCCAGCTGGGTGACGAGCCGCAAGATCGTCGGCGCCGAAACCCCTGCCCGGCGCGCAAACTCGCCGGTCGTCAGAAGGCCGGTATAGGGATAATCGTAGAGCAGGGCCTGCGCCGCACGCCGTTCGCTGGGCCGGAGCCGGTCGCGCGCGGCCCTGACCCGCTGGGCTATGGTCAGCGATTCCTCCACGTCCCCGGCATCGCTTTCGGCCATGTCGATTTTCCGCCTTTGGCTCTTGACTCGTGTCCCGTTATGTAATGAATATTCCAGAATTGGCAATTCTTGCATTGCCTGTAATATTTAAAACATCGAACAGTGAGTGCGGGTCGCAATGAGTTTGATGCAGGAAATGCTAGGGTGAAGCCTGTCGACCTCTTGCCGGCCGCGCCCGAACGTTGGCGCCCGGCCGGTCGCGGTCCGATTCTTCTGCTGTGCGATCATGCAAGCAATTTCATCCCACAGTCCTTCGCGTCGCTCGGCCTCGATGGCGACAGGCTGAACAGTCACATCGCCTGGGATTCGGGTGCAGCAGGGGTGACGCGCATGATCGCGGACCTGCTGGACTGCCCTGCCGTGCTGACGACAGCCTCTCGCCTGCTGATCGACTGCAATCGCGATCCTGCCGATGCCGATTCGATCGTCGCGATGGGCGAACAGGGGCCGATCCCCGGCAATGCCGGGCTGGACGAAAGTGCGCGTGCCGCACGCGCCGCGGCCTATTACACACCTTATCATGACGGCATCGAGGACGCACGCAAGGCAGGCGCATCGACCATCAAGGCGCTGGTGGCGATCCACAGCTTCGTTCCGGTCTATCACGGAACGCAGCGGCCCTGGCATATCGGCCTGATCCACAATCGCGATCACCGGCTTGCCGAAAGCCTTGCCCCGCAACTGGCCGCCGACACGGCGCTGGTCGTGGGAGACAATCAGCCATACGGCCCGGACGACCGCGTCTATCACACATTGGCGCGACATGCCGAAGCGCACGGGCTGGCGGCGCTGATGATCGAAATTCGCAATGACCTGATCGCCAGCGAGGCGGATCAAGAGGCCTGGGCCGCGCGTCTCGCGCCGATGCTGCTGGCCACGGTCAAGGGCCTGGAAGCGAGAAAGGCTGCCTAACGAATATAGCGATGATTGAGTGACGCAGGTTGAACAGGAAACCAGAAAAGGGGGCAAGACATGTCAACACCGGATGATACGCTTCACGCCGATGACGTGAAGACGCTGCACAGTATGGGCTATGCCCAGGAACTGTCCCGACGAATGGGGCATTTTTCCAATTTCGCAATTTCCTTTTCGATCATTTGCATCCTTTCGGGCGGTATCAACTCGCTCGGCCAGGGCACCAGCGGCGCCGGTGGCGCGGCGCTCGGGATCGGGTGGATCGTCGGCGGCCTTGCGGCACTGATGTTCGCACTCGGGATGGCGCAGCTTTCCTCCGCCTTTCCGACGGCTGGCGGCCTTTATCACTGGAGCTCGATCCTCGGCGGACGGTTCTGGGGCTGGCTTACGGCCTGGCTCAACCTGATCGGGCTGATCACGGTGCTTGCCGCGATCAATGTCGGCACGTTCAACTTCTTTGTCGGTTCGTTCGGATCATTCGTGGGGATCGAGGCGGGCTATTGGTCGCAATTGATCTTCCTCATCGTGATGACGGGCATTCAGGCGCTGATCAATCACATGGGGATCAAGGCGACGACCAAGCTGACGGACTTTTCGGGATATCTCATCCTGGGCGGTGCCGTGCTGCTGACGGTGGCGCTGTTCGCCTATGCGCCGACGCGCGACTTCAGCCGCTTGTGGACGTTCACCAACTATTCGGGTGCGGCCGGTGGCGATGTGTGGCCCGAAACCAGCTCGATGATGCTCATCTTCTTCCTCGGGCTGTTGCTGCCGATCTACACGCTGACCGGCTATGATGCCTCCGCACATACATCGGAAGAAACCGTGGGCGCGGCGAAGAAGGTCCCGACCGCGATCATCCATTCGGTGTTCTGGGCGGCGCTGTTTGCGTGGCTTTTCTCGTGCGCCTTCGTTCTTGCCATTCCCGATATGGCCGAAGCCGCGAAGCAGGGCTGGAACGTCTTTTTCTATGTGATGGACGCGACGATTCCTGCGGGGCTCAAATATTTCCTCTATGCTGCCATCCTCATTGCCCAGTTCATCTGCGGGCTGGCAACGGTGACATCGGCCTCGCGCATGACCTTTGCCTTTGCGCGTGACGATGGTCTGCCGGGATCGTCCTATCTCAAGACCGTCAGCCCGAAGTACCGGACTCCGGTTCATGCGATCTGGTCGAGCGCGATCCTTGCAGTTGGCTTCACGTCGTTTGCCGGGGCCTATTCGGTTGCCGTCGCGGTGACGTCGATCGCGCTCTATCTGTCCTATGCGATGCCGATTGCGGCCGGGCTGTTCGCCTATGGCAATAGCTGGGTCAAGATGGGGCCGTGGGACATGGGGCCGGTGTTCCGGCTGGTGGCCGTGGCGTGCATCGGAATCGCGGGCGTGATCTTCTACGTCGGCGTTCAACCGCCGAACGACTTCGCGCTGAAGGTTCTCGCCGTTATCGGCGTGCTGACCGTTCTTGCCTGGTTCGGCGTCGAAAACCGCCGCTTCAAGGGCCCGCCGATCGGTGACCGGATTGCGGCTCGCGCTGCGGAGATCGCGGCAGCGGAAGCAGCCGTCGGCGAAGCCTAGGACCATTGGGACGGGAAGGCGGACGGCCTATCGGCCACCCGCCTTCCCTCCCGCAAATCGAGACCTGACAGAATGACCAAGACCAAAGCTCCGCGGACCGCAGCCGATCTCAAGGCCTATGTCGAGCAATCGTCATTGCCCTATGCCAAGGTCGGGGTGTTCGACATCGACGGCGTCCTGCGGGGGAAATACATGACCCGCGACAAGCTGCTTTCCTCGCTCGAAAAGGGGTTCGGCTTTTGCGACGTCGTGCTGGGGTGGGATTGCCGCGACCAGCTGCTCGACAATCTCACGATGACGGGATGGCACACGGCCTATCCCGATGCCGAGGCGCGGCTTCTCCCCGAAACCACCCGGCTGATCCCGTTCGAAGACAATATGCCGCTCGTGCTGGGCGAGTTCACCGGCCATATGGAGCCGGTCTGCCCGCGCTCGCTGCTCCGGCGGATATTGGAGCGGGCGAAGGCGATGGGCTTTGCCGTCAAATCCTCGGCCGAATTCGAATTTTTCGTGTTCGAGGAAACACCGCATTCGGTGCGCCAGAAAAATTATCGAAACCTCACCAACATTACCCCCGGCGATTTTGGCTATTCGGTGATCCGCAACACCGTCCACGCCGATTTCTACCACGACCTGCTCAAGCTCTGCCTCGACATGGATATGGAGATCGAGGGGCTGCACACCGAAACCGGCCCCGGCGTGCTCGAGGCGGCCATCAAGTTCGACGATGCGATGGCTTCGGCCGACAAGGCGGCGCTGTTCAAGACGATGACCAAGGTGCTGGCGCAGAAGCGCGGCTGGATGGCGACCTTCATGGCCAAATGGTCGAACGACTGGCCGGGCCAGTCGGGCCATCTTCACATGTCGCTGGTCGATGAAAAGTCCGGGAAGCCGGTCTTTTACGACGAAGCCAAGCCGCTTGGCATGTCGGATGCGATGCGCTGGTTTGTCGGCGGACAGCAGGCCCTGATGCCCGAATTGCTGAGCATGATTGCCTGCACCGTCAACAGCTATACCCGGCTGATTCCGGGCGCCTGGGCGCCGACCAGTGCAAGCTGGGGTTATGAGAACCGGACCTGCGCGCTGCGCGTGATCGGCGGCTCTCCCAAGACCCAGCGCGTCGAATACCGGATCGCGGCGGCCGACATCAATCCTTACATCGCCTTTGCCGCGAGCATCGGTTCGGGCCTGTGGGGCATCGAAAACCGGATCGAGCCGACGAAGCCGATTGCCGGAAACGCCTATGCCGAGAAATTCCCGGCAAAGCTCGCGCTGCCGACAACGCTTTGGGAGGCCGCGCAGCGGCTGAAAGCCTCAAAGCCGGCCCGTGCCCTGTTCGGCGACAAGTTTGTCGATCATTATGCGGCGACCCGCGAATGGGAAGAACGCGAGGCGCGCAAGGCCATCACCGACTGGCAATTGGCGCGCTATTTCGAAATCATCTGACCCCCAGGAAAATCATGTCCCTCTTCACCTGTACCTCTCCAGTCGACAATAGTTGCTATGCCAGCCGCCCCTTTGCGAGCGATGCGGATGTTTCCGCGGCCATAAGCGCAGCCCGGGCGGCGCAGCGCGAATGGCGCGCGCAGCCGATCGCAGTCCGCGCCAAATTCTGCTCCGCCTTCGTCGACGCGATGTTGGCGATGCAGGAAGAGATCGTACCCGAGCTTGCCTGGCAGATGGGTCGGCCCGTCCGCTATGGCGCGGGAGAGCTGCGCGGCTTCGAGGAACGCGCCCGCTACATGATCGATATTGCGGGCAGCGCGCTCGCGAATGTCGTGCCGGCCGAAAAGCAGGGGTTCGAGCGCTATGTCACGCGCGATCCGCTTGGCGTCGTGCTGACGGTCGCGCCGTGGAACTATCCGTTCCTGACGGCGGTCAATTCCGTGGTGCCGGCGCTGATGGCGGGCAATGCCGTGATCCTCAAGCACGCCGCGCAGACGCTGGTCGTCGGCGAACGGTTCCAGGCCGCCATCGACAAGGCCGGCCTCCCTTCCGGCCTATTCCGCAACCTCGCGCTCAGCCACGACCAGACCGGGCGGCTGATCGGATCGCGAAGCGTGGACATGGTCTGCTTCACCGGATCGGTCGGGGCAGGCAAGGTGATGGAAGGTGCCGCCGCAGGTGCCTTCATCAATGTCGGGCTGGAGCTGGGCGGAAAGGACCCCGCCTATGTCCGCGCCGATGCCAATCTCGATTTCGCGGTCGAAAATCTGGTCGATGGCGCCTTCTTCAATTCGGGGCAAAGCTGTTGCGGGATCGAGCGCATCTACGTGCATGAGAGCCTGTTCGATGCGTTCGTCGAAGGCTTTGTGGCGCTTACCCGGACCTATGTGCTGGGCGATCCGCTCGATGCCGCGACGACATTGGGCCCGATGGTCAAGGCATCGGCGGCCGATTTTGTCCGCGGGCAGATCGGCGATGCTGTGAAGGCGGGCGCGAAAGCGCATATCGATCCGGCCGCCTTCCCCAGGGATGCGGCGGGCACGCCCTATATGGCCCCGCAGGTCCTGACCGGCGTGACGCACGCTATGTCGGTCATGCGCGACGAGAGTTTCGGACCCGTCGTCGGCATCATGAAAGTGGCGGACGATGCCGAGGCGATCCGGTTGATGAACGACAGCCCCTATGGCCTGTCTGCCTCGATCTGGAGCGAGGACACGGACGCCGCGCACAGGATCGCGCCTGAGCTCGAGACGGGAACCGTCTTCCTCAACCGTTGCGACTATCTCGATCCCGCGCTTGCCTGGACCGGCGTCAAGGATACCGGCCGCGGCGCCACGCTCGGCACGCTCGGCTATGAGCATCTGACGCGGCCGAAATCCCATCATTTCCGTTTAGAGACAAAGGGTTGATATGACTGCCGTTCTGACAGGCAACTGGAACTATCCGACGAAGATCTGGAGCGGCCCCGGCCGCATCGGCGATCTGGGCGAGGCCTGCGCGATCGCAGGGATCGCACGGCCGCTGATCGTGACGGACAAGGGTTTGGCCGACAGCAGCATCATTGCGACCGTGCGCGCTGTGCTGGCAAAGGCAGGCCTTCCCCATGCCGTCTACGCCGAAGTCCAGGGCAATCCCGTTGGCGCCAATGTCGATGATGGCACGGCGCTTTACCGCAGTGGCGGGCATGACGGCGTGATCGCGGTGGGCGGCGGCTCGGGCCTGGACGTCGGCAAGGCGATTGCCTTCATGGCGGGCCAGACGCGCCCGCTCTGGGATTTCGAGGATGTGGGTGATTGGTGGACGCGTGCCGATCCGGACGGGATCGCCCCCGTCATCGCCGTGCCGACAACCGCCGGCACCGGATCCGAGGTCGGTCGGGCCTCGGTCGTGGTCAAGGAAGACAGCCACGAAAAGAAGATCATCTTCCACCCCAAAATGCTTCCTGTCGTTGTGATCGCAGACCCCGAACTGACGGTCGGACTTCCCCCGCACATCACCGCGGCCACGGGCATGGATGCGTTCGTCCATTGCTTCGAGGCCTATTGCGCGCCCGGATTCCACCCGATGGCCGACGGCATTGCACTTGAGGGGATGCGGCTGGTCAAGGATTACCTGCCACGCGCCTATGCCGATGGTGGCGATATCGAAGCGCGGTCGCGGATGCTGGCGGCGGCCAGCATGGGCGCAACGGCATTCCAGAAGGGGCTGGGCGCGGTCCATTCGATCTCGCACCCCGTGGGCGCGTTCTACAACACGCATCATGGGCTCACCAATGCGATCGTGCTGCCCTATGTCATGACCTTCAACCGCCCGGCGATTGCCGACAGGATGGTCCCGCTCGCCCGCTATCTGGGCCTTGAGGGCACGGGCTTCGATGGCGTCTATGACTGGGTGCTGGCATTCCGCAGGCAGCTGGACATCCCGAACAGCCTCGGGGAGATCGGCGTTCCCGCCGACCAGGCGGAGCTCATCGGCGAGCATGCTCAGCGCGACCCTTCAACCGGAGGAAATCCGCGCGTAACGACCGCCGCCGACATGACGGCGATCTTCAAGGCAGCTGTTGCTGCAATGCAACAGGAGTCTGAAATCGTCGGCTCGAATTGAACGCGGCCTTGTGCACCGGGCCCGCTCGTGTTTGCTGGTTTTTGGAGGAGTTTTCCAGGGAAAGGGGAAAGAAGATGGTTGGAAGTTTAAGAGCGATCGCGATGGCAGCCGCAGGGATGGCCGCGATTGCAACAACACCGGCGTTTGCACAGGAAGAAGAGGCCTCCGGGCCGCTCGACGTCAGCGCCAACGTCGGTGTGTATTCGGATTACCGGTTCCGCGGCGTTTCGCTGAATCTCGAGGATTTCGCCGTCCAGGGGGGCATTGATCTGTCCTATGCGGTTTCCGACAGCGTTTCGCTCTACGTCGGCAACTGGAACTCGAACCTCAACAAGAACGCCGGATACGGCAACACCGAAGTCGACCTTTATGGCGGCGCAACCGGAAAGATCGGCGGCTTGGGCTGGAAACTTGGGGGCGTGAGCTATCTCTATCCCAACCAGTCGAATGTCGACTATTATGAATTGCAGGCCGAGCTGAATGGCACCGTCGGGCCGGTTACGCTGGCAGGCGGCACGTTCATTGCCCCCAAGCAGGTCAACTACGGCAACAAGACGGGCAAGTATTTCTACACCAATGCCAGCATTGGCGTTCCGAACACGCCCGTCACGCTGAAGGCGTCGCTGGGCCATGAAGACAATGCCTTTTTCAACAACAAGCTCGACTGGAGCCTTGGCGCTTCGGTAAGCTGGAAGGTGTTGACCTTTGGCGTGGCCTATATCGATACCAATCGTACGGTGCCTTACACGCAAGGCGGCCACCTCAGGGACGCCGCTGACGGCACGGTCGTGTTCAACCTGACGGCGACTTTCTAGAACACGCCGCAACTCAAGTCTTTGGAGCCTCCGTCGACCCGTTCGGCGGAGGCTTCGTATTTCATGACCGCCTGCGTCAGGGCATCAAATTTGTTGTTAAGATGCAATGAACCTTTTGCCCCGGCCCCGGCACTAACTCCTGTCGAACAAATTTTCACAGGAGCAACAGATGTTCAATGCACTAAGACCCCGCATCAAATGCCTGGCTGTCGCCGCCACGATCGCGCTGGCTCCGGCATCGGGGGCACAAGCAAAGACAATCAGTTTCAATACGGACCCGTTTGCCGGTTCAACGGCCCTCACGACAGCCGGCCGGCAGATCGTCGGCAATGAACTGTTCATTCCCGACTTCGACGTGGCAAACGATGTCATCTCGTTCGATCCAGTCGTCTTCGGCCTCAATCGGCCTTTGAGCTTCGCGTCCGGATCGGCCGCTTCGTTCCTTGGCAGCGCCGCCAATTTCCTCGTCCTCCAGGACATCGATGCCGACTTCAATCCGGCCAATGGCATTTTCAACAATGCCGGCACGGCGGCGAACAATATCGCTGCCAGCGGCATCCATTCCGGCCCGGGCTTTTTCATCTATTTCAACACGGCCTTGAATCTGAACAGGCTGGTCTATTCGACCAATCTTGCCTCACCGACGTCGGACTTGAAGGTTCTGGCCCGCTTCACCAACCAGACAGGCGTCGACGCCACACAGGCACGGAATGCGTTTTCCGTGCGCAACATCGCCGCCGTGCCCGAACCGACGACCTGGATGATGCTTGTCCTGGGCTTTGGCGTGGTCGGATTTGCCATGCGTTCCAAGGCATCGAGGCGCCCGGCCCTGCAATCGCTCTGCTAGACCGTCGCACCCAATACCCGGGCATCCCCGTTTTCCCCCTCTTGATCCGGCATCGAGCCTGAAGGCGGCCGCGCCGCGGCCCCCTCCCCCCTCGTGCCTCCTGGCATGGCCGTCGGTGCGTCCGCCCCGTGCTGGATGCCGGATCAAGTTCGAAGCGGCGATCCCGGTGCCGCGCCCGACACTGTCGGGCTCGCAAACCGAAGCAGCCACGGAAGAGCAACACCGCTCTTTCGTGGCTGTGGAGTGGTGCTGCGACGATCAAAAACTGCGGCGGAGCGAGAGCGTAACTGCAGAACGACCATGCCACGGGCCCTGGAAATACTGCCCTCCCGGACCGGCAAACGTCCAGGCCGCCTGAGCCTCGAATGAGCCAAGCGTGCGACTGATGCCGAGGCGCGTATCGTATCGCGAGCGGCCGCCGCCAAGGTCGGGCGCGCCCGACGTCTGGACCAGAACACCAAAATGCCCGCTGAGCCGCCACTTCGGTGCAAGCTGTTGCGCGGCGCTGATATCGGCATAGACCACTGGCGTGTGCCGGCCCAGATAGTCCGGCGAAAAGCGGAGATATGCCGACAGAGGCCCCCTGGACATCCCCGCATAGACCTCGACATATTGATCCTCGCGATTGCCGCTGTAGCGGCTTGTGAAGAGATAGGCAGCGATGCCTGCATCAAGCCCGATCCCGGTCGCTGTCCGCATGGCATAGCCCGCATAGGTTCGTGCGCCCAGGAGCCCCGCCCTCTCCTTTCCGGTCAGAATCGCGGTCGCCGATCCGCCGGCATAGGGGCCGCCCTTGCTGTCATAGGAAAGATCCAGCGTTGCAACCGGGCGGCCGTCGCTCAGGGAACGGCCGCGATATCGCTCATCGCTCTTGAGCGATATGCCGACACCGACCTGCGCCGCAGCGGGGGCCGCGGCCAGCGTCGCTGCAAGCGCTATCGATGCTGTGGCGAGCAGGCAATCAATTGGCAGCGCGGCGCGCGGTCTGCATTCGCTGGCAGGTCTTATCACAGGGCCGTGCCGCCTGGCTCAAGCTTGCGCGCGCATCAATGAACCTGCCCTCGCCCGGCATGGAAACAAATGCCAGCGGCGCATAGGCACGGCCCGCATGACGCTCGCGCATCAGCGCAACCAAACCACTGACATGAGCGGCCGCGTAGGAACTTCCGTTTACAAGGTACCATTTCGCCCCTGGCTGAGTCGTTGGAATGCCGCTTCCGGGTGCGCTGACGACGCCCTGCGGTTCGGCAGCGGTGGCCCTGTCGGATACCGCAATCACCCCCGCATGGGAAGCCGGAAACCCGCCGCCCGCTTCATCGCTGTCGGCAGATGCCACAACCGTGGCCCCCCGCGCGAGACCAGTGTCGATCAGGCTGCCCAGGAGCCGGTCCGGCGGGCCGCTCAGGCTCATGTTGATGATGTTCGCGCCGTGCTCGATCGCGAAATGCAGGGCCTTGGCAAGGCTCAAACTGTCACACGCCGACCCGCGGGTGCCGGAAAGCTGCCAGCAGGCGCGCAAGGCCAGCAGGCGTGCCCCCGGCGCCACGCCGACCATCCCCATTCCGTTGTTCGCCTTCGCGGCAATGACACCAGCGACGCCGGTACCATGCTGCTCGGCTCCAGCGGGATGGCCGATGACAAAGTCCTGGTTGGTGGCGATCTGGCCGCTCAAATCGGGGTGGCTGGCGTCGACACGCGTGTCGATGACAGCGATCGTCACGCGCTTGCCCGTCGCCATCTGGTGCAACTGCAGCAGGTGCCATTGCCGGGCCGCGGGAGCGACGGCCAGCAAGGGATCGTTATAGGCCAGCGGACCGCTCATCGTCTTGTAGAGGTGGACGGGCTCCGCCCATTCGACGTTCGTATCGCGCGCGATTTCCGCCGCCACCGCCGCAGTCGACTGCGCATCCGGAGCGGCCATGATCAGGCAGTCCAGACCCAGGACCGGCATCGGCCAGGAATCGACGAACAGGATCTTGTGCTCGCGGGCGATTTTCCGCCCAAGGCGCTCCCGCGCGGCGCGGTTCATGCCGTCGCTGTAACTTCCATCAAAACTCGAATCCGATCGATAGTGTGCCGGAATTTGCCGCAGAAGCACAAGAATTTGCCGGTCCGGCTCGATCGCGTTCGGCCCGTCCTGCGCCAGCGCCGGCGCGGCTGAGGCGAGCGACGACAAGGCAATCATCAGGGCCATGAGAATGCGAGTCACGGCTTTGCCTCCCCATCAATGGCTTCGGCAAGAACAACCGATTTCTGCGACCGGAGGCTCTTCAGTTGCGCGGCGCGCTCACCCGAACCAAGCCGGATCGTGTAAGCACCGGCGGCATTCGGGCCATCGACAATGGTGGCGCCCACCAGCTTCAATGCATGGCGAAGATCGGCCTCGGTCGCGGTTGGCTGGAAGACGATGACGGCATTCCCGATACCGGCCCGCGGCGCCGCGCTGAGTGTACGGTATTCGGGCGAAGGGTGCATCGACGGTTGAAGGATGGCGAACAACGCCAGAAGCATCACGGCCTGTCCGGACAGGAACCATGCCGCCGTTCGCGGGCGCAAGGGCGTCTGGCGGAGTCTCGTCCAGGCAGGCCGGGCTGCCGGGCGGGGTAAGGGCCTGCTCGGTTCGACCGCCTGGGTGGCAAACGGCAAGCCAGCCACCGCCTCACGCAACTCACGCTCCTCTGAGAGCTGCGCGCGGCAGCGTGCACAGCCCGCGAGATGCCCATCGACAATGGCGATCTCCGCGGGGTCGAGCTGTCCGGTAACATACCAGGGCAGCAGCACTTCGACTTCGTAGTGGCTGTCCTGGTTTGGGGCCGATGCCTTGTCCATCATATCCATCCTATAGCCAATCCGACTTCTCGCCGGCCAAAATCTGTTTCAGCTGCCGTCTTGCGTGAAACATGCGCGTCTTCACCGTATCGACCGGGCATTCCATGATTTCGGCAATTTCGCGGTATCCCAGTTCGTGAAAATAGGTCAGGTCGACGACGATGCGGTGATTGGCCGACAGCTTGTCGAGGGCCTGTTTCAGCGCCTTGTGCGTCCGCTGGTGATTGGCGCTTTCCTCCGGTCCCGGTTCGTGGCTTGCACTCACCGCGGGTTCACTATTTTCGACCGGGTCGTCGCTACGCTGCATGGCCTTCATGCCTTTGCGGTAAGCAATGGCGAACACCCAGGTCGACAGTTTGCTGTTGCCCTTGAAAGCTTCGAGGCGATTCCAGACGACCATCATCGTATCGTTCAGAACTTCCTCGACCAGCGACGGGCGGCGGACAAGATTCGTCAGAAATCGCGTAAGGCGGGGGCGATAGCTTTGATAAAGCTCATGAAACGCGCGCGAGTCACGATCGAGCACCCGCGAAACCAGATAGGCTTCGCGCTCGCTCTGAAACGCCGTCAATTGCTGACTTGAGCCAGCGGCCATATCGTCCCGATCCTGCTCCATTCGCCAATCGCAATGCTTAGTGGCCCATCCGGCACAAATGGTTCAATTGTCCTGTAATGTGTGGCGGGGCTGCCAGTCCAACGCGAACTCGCCTCTGGCAGGCCATGGCGTTTCAGCGCCTTCCTTGCGAACCGTAAAGCCGCAGTTTCGTCACGGGTTTTGGTGGCGTAGCTTGCGCGGATTTCACCTTCGTGCTCGACAGCGCGCCACACACCATCTCACCGTATATTTTAACCTACATCTCGCCCAGGTTCCAACGCCAGTGCCGGAAGCCGCGCATCGCGTTCACACGCTGCCTTCGAATGAGGTTTGGCTTTGGACTTGCGGCTCATCTCAGCTCGCGAACAGCGATCAATTTCATCCGCCACATTCGCCTGACATCACCATTGGAACATGCCGACGATCAACAGCAGCGCAATGACCGCGAGTACCCAGGGTAACAGGCTGCGGTGGCGCGGTTGTCGCGCGCCGGGCGTAGTCAGATTATCCGTTTTTCTGGGGAGCAGCGGTTCGGGTACGGCGGGTGGCGCACCGTAATCGAACGGCTCCAAGGCAACCGGCTGCGCTGGCCTGCGCGTCTTTTCCGATGAGAGCATTTCGGGAAGGGCCAGCTTTCGCATGGTCGGGATTTCGTCGGGAAGTTCGCCTTCCGGTCCGATGAACGCCAGGCTGGTCTGGCGGCTGAGAATATTTGCAGTGTAGCGAACGGCATCGGGGTCTTGTGGCGTGGCCGATTCCGCAAAGGCCGCCGCTGCGAAGGCGCGCAGTGCGCGGGCGTTGGGCGCGATACCCTCGGTTGGCAAGGGTGCCGTAACGCGGATTTTGCCTTGAGTCGTCTCCATGACGCCGAAAATCCAGTCGCTTCGGTCGCTGATCAGGCTGCCGCCGGGATTCATCGGATGCCGGAACGTTTCGAACCCGCGCGCGGAAGTCACTTCCCAGCCGCCCACCTGGTCAACCTGCCAGGCGCGATGATCGAGCGAGCCGCCATCGCTCGGCACGATCTCAAGCTGAATCGGTGCGGCACAATCGATACTGACCGGTTCGGCCGAGAGGATCTCATAGGGTGCGCCCTGCCCGTGCAATGTTACTTGCAGGGCATTCCAGTCCAATTGAAGTGTCGCGCGGTGCCATGTCGGCGTCGTCACCAGCGCATCGGCGTCAGTGAGAACAGACATGACAGCATCGTGACGGGCGCTCAGCGGGATAAGCAGCATAGCCTTGTTTTCGGCTGGTCGGCCAAGCGGCTTGATGCTCCAAATCTGGACTTCAACCTTTTCTCCAGGCTTGATTCCGGAAATCGAGATCATCTGGATATCGTTCTTGACCAATTCGTAGAGGATGGCGCGCCGTCCATCGGCGGCGGCTGCATCATGTGCTCCGCGCCCGCGTTTGGCGGGCCGGGGGATTGCTTCACATACGACGCCGCCAATGTAGACGATGAGGCGAAAGACGACTTCCTGACGGGCGATCGGAGGCAAGGTCAGGACCGCTTCGATGAGCTGATCACTCGTATTGGTGAAGCACCGCACAACGGCAACTTTTGCGAGTGGCGGCAGCAGTGTGACCTCGACATGCGTACTGTCGAGAATGAGCGGCGCGCAGCCCGCCAGGTCGGGACGGAAAAACGCGGCAAGGGGATCAACGAGCAGCATGTTTTTTCCGATCCTTCGGCACCCCCAGCCACAAAAGCTCCTCGACCTTTGCAGCGGCTTTGGTAGCCATGCCGGACACGTCGCCGCCGCTGCCGATCAACTCCGGTGCGATAACCAGCGTAAGGCCGTCTGCGATCGGCACAGGAATGCCTTCGCGCGCCTCGAGCAGCAGGCGGATCGCTGCTGGCGGAAAGCCCAGGCTGCGTAGGCGATCATACCGGCGTATGGCTGTAACGTGGACATCGCTATAGGTTGCATAGGTGCGTCCACCAGTCGGCGGCGGCACAAACCCTTCGGCGATCAGATAGCGGATCTGCCTTGGAGTGGATCCGGTGACGCTGACCAGATCGTCGAATTTCAGGCCGGTCATTGCCCGGATACCGCTTCTTCTTGCAGGCGGGTGCGTATGCGCATCCAGATGTCCGCCATAATGGCGCCAGGGATTGTCCGGCTATCCCTGCGCACCTTGTGCATGAGCCAGCGCTCTCCCGTCGCCAGCAGTGCGCTACGCGCTGCATCATGCCTTGTGAACTTGGCCTCGCAGGCGGCGCGCATCAGCGCCCAGTGTTCGGGCGAACCGGCTGCGATCGTGACACCCTCATAGGCGAATTCGGTTGGCTGATCGACGCTGCCGCCCCGCTCCTTGGCCTCGCCGCCCCACAGCTTGGCCATAGCGCGGCGCTCCGCCGGGTCGAGCCGTTTCAACCCCTGCCAGAAACCCTCGACGCTGGCGTAGCGCTGGCCGCCCAACTCGAAGGGAGTGTGCGCGAGGTTCGAGATCGGCGCGAAACGCGGCGCGACGCTTTGCACAATATTGAGCGGCGCGCGGCGCGCATCGTCTTCCGGCCCGATTTCACTGAACGCCATGCCGCGATCGGTCGCTGCATGCAGCTGGAAGACATGGCCATCCGCCGCGCCCAGCAAGGCGCAAATCGCCCGCTCCTCAGGCGTTTCAGCCGACAGGCCGATGACATTGTTCTGGTAACTGATTTTCATTTTCGCTGCACGGCATCGATGAGCAAGGTTATCGGCCAGGCCGCTCCTTCCAGGATGGTGACCACAGCACCATTGGCCGGAGCGCCGCTTTCACGGTGTCTTTGCACCCCCACCAGAAACGCGATGACCAGATAGACGGTCAGCGCCAGCTTTATGATCGTGTCTCGCATTATGGCTCTCTTGCAAAACGGCTTCGCCCGGCGGTGGGCTGGCTCATGAACGGCCGGATCACCGATTCCCGATTCCCACGTTTTGCAGCCGGTCGATGGCATCGCGCGCCTCGGTTTCAGCATGCGTTTTGGCGTCGGCAACGCCGGGTATCGGGATCACAGTATCGGCGGGAACGCGCACGGTAAGCAGCAAGGCGGTCTTCGCAGGCTGGGTCATGCAGTAAAGATAGTTTGCGGTGTTGCGGCATTCGAAAACTATCTGCGGCTTGAACGGCACCACGCTCCTGTCCCCAAATCCGGTCGCTGCGCCCCGCGCTACGGCGGGCAAAAGCAGTTCTTCCTCGGGGCCCCCCGCCCTTATTTTCGCCAGAGCCGCATCGGCATCCGCGCTCGACGAAAACAAATCGAAGATGATCTTGGCCTCGCCTGGACGATACGCGGCAAACCTGGCCTTATGGCCCGCTGCCGGGGAGACAAAATCGCCGCCGGCCTGCAACTCCCCGGCCAGCGTTTCCTCGTTGAGCCTCTCGCCAAATTCGGATTGCGCGGTACCCGCTTTTGCTTCTGACGCCAACTTGCGCAGAATCGTGGTCGGGTCAGTGGATGGCCGCAAGATCACGAAAAGCAAAAACAGCAGCAGCACCGCCGCACCGCCAATGATTCGATAGCGCTGCCCCGGTTCGAGCGCGCGCCACTCCCGCAGCCGGTCAATCGGCTGGCGGATATCCGGGGCGGCTTCGACAGGTGGCGCAGCGGCTTTGGCCTTGGCAGCATCGGCATGGCTCATGCCCACCGGAATGTCGGCGGGGGCAATCGCTGCAACGGGCGCTGCAAGCACCTTGCCGCGGCGGCGACGGACGTGGCGGATGGCGAAGACGATCCCGGCAATGATGGCGAGCGGCAGGCCAAACAGCAAAAGCAAACCCGCAACGGGAACGGGCCGACGATCGGCCTCGCCAATCTTCGCAAGCGCCGGGTCGGTGCCGATGCTTTTCATGACCGCAGCCTCTGCTTTGGCTTGCAGTTCATCATCATCCATGACCGGCTCAACGACGAAACTGAAATCGTCATACAGTTTTACCGTTTCACCGGGCGCATAGAACACACGCTTGCCATCTTCATTTCGGTAAAATGCGCCCAAAGATGAAATGCCCCAGTCCGAAGCGGCCTCACCCGTTGCAGGGGGGAGGCCGGAGACCGTGACGCCGTTGATATTCTGCATAAATTCGCGCACAATCCAGCCATTGGGCGTGCCAAATTTTACATAGTGGGTGTCTCGGCCCTTGAGCGTCACGGGCGAACTGAACGATCGGGTTTCATTCTCTGCAACCGCAGTCACGCCCTCGCAGATATTGGGCGGTGCCTCGCCGATAAAGGTGATGTCGGTCGCCGGATTGTCGCTTGCCCCGCAGTGTCTGGCGGCGAGCGCGCGATCAATAAAATCACCATTGCGCTTGCCACGAATGACAATGCCGCCCCAGCTCGACACGAAATATGGCCTTGCGTCCTCGAAATTTCCATCCGGCGCTTCGGGAGCGCGCTCCCAAATGGCTTCCATCGCGCGGCCGTTGGGAGAGACCGGCGCGGATTTCATCGCCTCCATCATGTCCCAGGGGGATTTCGGTTCGGCTGACTGCGCCCGTGCCGCGCCCGCCTGGGCAGTCAAGCCGATCAGCCCAGCCACCAATGCGGCCTTGGTCAATGATATTGTCACCTGTCGCCTCCTCTGGTCGCGCATGCCCGGCGCATTCAGGAGTTCCCGCGTGGAGAACAAGTACATGGTCTTTGTGAAGGTCAATGTCCGGCGGGCCGATGCCGTTCGGCACTTGCCAGATCGGCCTGCGCTTCCTTGTCATTCGGATTGATCGCCAGCGCCCGGCGAAAATAGCCGATCGCCAGATCATAGCTTTGCGCGACGCCGTTACCACTGTGATAATATATGCCCGCATTATAACAGCCGTTACCGCTTCCGGCATTGCAAGCCCTGACATAATAGGAAACGGCGGTGGCAATATTTTTTTCTACACCCGCGCCCTTATCATAGGATGTTCCAAGACTGAGGCAGCCGTCAGCGTCTCCGGCATCGCAAGCCTTGCGAAAATAGGAGGCGGCGGTGGCAGGATTCTGCGCTACGCCGGTGCCGTTTTTGTACATCGCTGCTATGTTGTAGCAGCCGTTAGCGTGTCCGGCATCGCAAGCCTTGGACCAATAGGTAATGGCAGTGCCGATATTCTGCGCAACACCCGTGCCGCGTTGATAGAGCAGCCCAAGGTTGTAGCAGGCCCGGATACTGCCCCTGTCACAGGCCGTGCCATAAAGCCTGGCCGCACGGACCTGGTCCTGCGTGACACCTTTGCCCAGACTGTAGAGCGCGCCAAGGCTGAAGCAGCCTTCGGCAGAGCGTCCGTCGCATGCAATCGTGAACTGGCGCAGCGCAGTGGCAAAATCATTTCGGTCAAAAGCGTCGTCGCCGGCATTGTTGGCCTGTATGGCCGCTGCGGCAGGCGCCTCGTTTGCATGAGGCGGGCGTTCGGCCATTGCCGTTCCGCCTGAGAAAAGCGCTAGCGAAGCACAGATTGCCGCCAGCCGGCTTCGCGCCGACGGGCCAAAGCGTCGAGAAATGGAATGCTCATTCCTGCAATCGAATTCCATGAACCGCCTCCGTCCGATCAATCGGTGTGCAGGCCGCGAATCGACTGCATTGCTCCGATGGGTCGTTCTAATAACAACTATCTTGTCAAAAGCAAATGCTATCGTTACGAACGCGATGAGAAATCGAACACAAAGGCAGGAAAGGGCGAGACGTGAAGCTTATCAACAGCGTTTTGACGATTGTTCTGGCGGGAATCCCGTGCCCGGTCAGTGCAGGCGACAGCTGGTCATCGCAGCCAAATGTGGCGGGCGCAGGCGCGAAGACTTGCGCAAGCTTTGTCGAGCATGCCGGTCCGAATGGCATCTCCGATCCGGCGTCGCTGCAATGGGTGTTGGGGTATCTCTCCGGTCGCGCAACCGCGACGAATGCCTGGCATCGCCCATTTACGGGGCCCGAGGGCATTGCGCGTGATATTCTGACTTATTGCCGGGCGCACCCAGTAGGCCAACTTGACGACGCGGCGGCCAGTTTCTTCGAGCGCAACAGACGCTGCCGCGCCGTTCGCGGTTGCCGCTAGCGCTTTTCGCTGACACGTTGGACGTTCACCGACCAATATCACATTTCTCATAGCGGACGTCGGTTCATCCCACTGAGACCAAATGCTCGCCAGTTGTTTGCTGCTTCAATTCGATACGCGTTCCGGTGAAGCGTCTGGCGATATCGATCGCAGTGAGAATATGCTGGCTCGGCTTCACCGTGGTGAAACTGCCGCCTCCAGCAAGTACGAACGGCAACACCAACTGGTCGGCGAGGTAGGGTCCCGCAAAAGCCGATGAATCGATGTACCCGTTCATGCGTGCCGCTGATGTCTTAGCCAACCTTTCGGCGGGCACGCCAAGCTGGCCGAAGCCGCTGACAACTTCGGTTACGTTGGCAAAGCACGCTTCCAGCATAAGGATAACGCCTGGGCCTTGATCAGCGGGAAGCTCTCGCACCGAGAAGGCTTCGTCCGGCCAATCGGCCAAGTCTCGCTTGGCCCTCGCGAGCAAGCGCTCGGCGATCTCGAAAGGCAAGCCGGTGAACACTGCCTGGCCTGAAACCCCAAGCCGGTCGCCGCGATCGAGGCACTCGACCCGGCGGAGCGGAGCGGGCTCGATTTCCACCTCGATCCTGCCACCGCCACGCGGATAGAATCCGTGACGGACAATGCTGGCCGTCACTGTCGGCCCCATGCGATTGATCACCGGCAGGAAGCTCCGTTCGATGAAGTCGAACGGGGGTGCCAGCATATTGTGCGTGCCGCCTTCAAGAACAAGCCGCGAGGGCCCGTTTGCAAGGACAAGCGGCATCAGGATGGTCTGGAGCACAAGGCCCGTGCTTCCGGCCGTACCAACGGCGAAATGATATTCACCCGGTGTGATTTTGTCCGGTCGGAATTCAAGCTCGGATGAACCGACCGCCAGGCCGATGCATTCGGCTCCCGAAATGACGCAGGCAGCTTCCACTGCCGTCACATGCTGTCGCATCAGGCCTGGCTTGGAGCGCTTGCCGCGAATGTTGGTGATGCGGAACGGCTCGCCGGTGACGAGCGAGAGCGCGCAGGAATTACGCACCATTTGTCCGCCGCCTTCCCCTTCCGATCCGTCGATAATGATCATGGTGTCTTCAGTCATAATTGGCTGGCAGTCCACGTGAAGAGTATCACCCCTTTACGCAGACCACCTGCTTGAGTGTGTGGACGATCTCTACCAGATCGGCCTGGGCGGCCATCACAGCTTCAATCGGCTTGTAGGCCTTCGGCGTTTCATCGATCACGCCTGCGTCCTTGCGGCATTCGACGCCTTCGGTGTCGCGGATGTGCTCGTCGAGCGTCACCAGCTTCTTGGCCTCGGTGCGTGACATGATCCGCCCCGCGCCGTGGCTGCAGCTGTCGAAGCTCTCCGGGTTACCCAGCCCGCGCACGATGAAGCTCTTCGCGCCCATCGAGCCCGGGATGATCCCAAGCACTCCCTTGGCCGCACGCACCGCACCCTTGCGGGTGACAAGTACGTTTTCGCCGAAGTGGTTCTCGCGCGTCACATAGTTGTGATGGCAGTTCACTGCTTCCAGCTCGGCCTCGAAGGGCTTCGCGATCTGGCCTCGCAGCGCGGCGATGACGTTCGCCATCATCGTGCGGCGGTTGAGTGCAGCGAAGTCCTGCGCCCAGCCGACCGCTTCGACATAGTCGTCGAAATGGTCGGTCCCTTCCGGGAAATAGGCGAGGTTTTCGTCGGGCAGGTTGATGTGCCACTTGCGCATGTCCTCTTTCGCCAGCTCGATGAAGAAACTGCCGATCGCATTGCCCACCCCGCGCGAGCCGGAATGGAGCGTCACCCAGACGCGCGCCTCCTGGTCGAGGCACAGCTCGATAAAGTGGTTGCCCGTTCCCAGCGTGCCGAGTGTAAGGTTGACGATCTAGCGGGACATCGACTGCATGAGATTATAGCCGTTCCCGGAGAGCTTCATAGGGTGTTTTGCCATTGAAGGCTCCATGCGGTCGGTTGAAGTTGTAGAAGTTCTCCCATTCGCTGAGCTTGGCTTCGAGATCGACGTCACCCTTATATGACAGGAGCTGGTAAAACTCCTGTTGATCTGATCGGTGGGAACGTTCGACCTTGCCGTTGAGCTGCGGAGTTCCGCGCTTGATATAGGCGTGGCGGATGCCCTGATCTTCGACATGCCAGTGGAACCTGGCCTGGAACTCATGGCCGTTATCGGTCCTGATTTCCTTGATACGGAACGGGAACTTTTCGATGATGTGATCGACGAAGTCGATCGCGTTGGCTTGTGTGTGTTTGTCGTAGACCTTGAGCGCTCTGACGCGGGTTGCATCATCAATGGCCGTATATTGGAAGCGCCGGATTGTCTCGCCGCCTTTGCCAATGAAGGTGAGGAACTTGACGTCCATCTGGATGTGATGGCCTGGAACCTGCTTGTTGTAACGCTTTGTGTGGACTTTGCGCATGCGCGTTCCGCGCGGTAGTCGACCAACACCGTTGCGCCTGAGAATGCGCGTCACGCCTGCGTCGGAGATTGTGATGCCGTGATAGCGTGCCAGGTACCAAACGATCCTGATCGACCCGAGATGATATTTGCTTCGCAGGTAGAGGACTTTCTCGACGACCTCGGGCGGCGTCTGATTGGCAGGGTTTTTTGGAATGGGCTTTTCGTTGATCAGCCCGGCTTCGCCGCGCTGCTCGTAGGCGGCTCTCCAACGATAGAAGCTTGAACGTCCCACACCGAAGTATCGGCAGGTTCTGGCCACATCGCCGATCTTATCAGCATGTCGCAGCACCTTGAGCTTGCGCTGAATGTCGCGGTCTTCCTTCGTCATTGGATCCATCCTTCTGATTGCCTACCGGCAATATGAAAGATGTCCCGCGAGTCCGTACAGTCCTATAGTCTAACGCCAACTTGTCTCTGAGCCGACGATGGTGTCGGTGACGGAGACGGGTTTCATGACCTCGAAGATTTCATGCAAGCGGCACAGGCTCCCACCCGATGTAATTCGCTACGCCGTATGGCTCTATTTTCGGTTCACATTGAGCTTGCGCGACATCGAGGAACTCCTGGCCGAGCGCGGCATCGATGTGAGCTACGAGACGATCCGGTCCTGAACGATCAAGTTCGGGGCCACAAATCAGAGTAAACCTGAATGCGAGGCGGCCACCCCCCTCCCCTCGCTGGCACCTCGACGAGATGGCCTGTTCGATCGGTGGCAAGCGCATGTATCTGCGGAGAGCAGTCGACGACGAAGGCGAGATCCTCGACATGACCATGGACCCTATCGCGATGTTCTGACCGCCACGCACTTCCTGACCAGGCTGCTTCTATCCTACAAGCAATTCCCGGCGAAGATCGTCACTGACGGGTTGGGATACTACTGGAGTGTAGCGAAACGCCTGCGGATCGAGCACGTCCATCTTTATGGTCGATCGCGAAAAAACAATCGGGCAGAGAACTCCCATCTTCCGATCCGACGACGAGAGCTATGATGCAGAAGTTCAAATCCCAGCAATCGGCCCAGCGCTTCCTTGATACATATTCAGCCGTCTACGACACATTCTACACACAACGACATCTGACCGGCCGAAGGGTCCCTCGGGAGTTTCGCGGGAATGCGTTTTCCGTCTGGAAAGACGCTACTGCGGCCTGAAGACCCCGGCCGAGGCACGCCGCGGCAATGAGCGAGTTAACCTGACAATTCTGTTCAGGCCAATCACAAATTCGACGAAGCCTGGCGGGAACGGTATGCTAGAGGTTAAGTGTCCATTTATGCTGGGGATGGGGCAGTGAATATGAAGATGTGGCGGTAATGCCTAGAGCTACACTGACAAAAAGTTTGTGGTTCGGGACACTGCCGACCGACATACAGGCTGCCGTGCTCGAAGCTGGCACAATGCGCTCACTTGTGAAGGATCAAGCACTCTTTGTGCAGGGCGGAGAGCCCACCGGACTTTACGCAGTCATTTCCGGCGAGTTACATATTGTTGGAACCAATGCAGGAGGAAATGAGGCCATCATGGCCATCATGCGACCGGGCGATTGGACGGGCTTTCTGGCCTGCCTGGATGGCGGGCCCCATGCCTATTCGGGGCTGGCCATCGAGCCGGTGACTGTCTTCTCGCTTCGCCCGGCAGCTGTCCGCTCCATTTTCGAGCGCGACGTCGCAACTTTCCGGCTCTTGCTGGCACCCGAACTGGCTGTTTCCCGAAAAGTTGGGCGATATGTGGTCGAAGACATGGCTTTGCCACTCGCCAGACGTCTGGCTGCACGGCTGATCGACCTTGGGCGCTGGGCATACGGTTCGTCGGAAGGGCCAATAGTGGCGCTTGATCACATTAGTCAGGAGCAACTGGCGATGTCGGTTCACGGATCGCGCCAGAAGGTCAACAAGATATTGGGCGACTTTTCAACGCGCGGGTTTATCGAGATCGGTTACGGCCGCGTTCGTGTGGTCGATGTGGCGGCGCTTGAGCATTTTGCCAAGCACGGCTGAATTGCGACACTGTCTTCAAAGTGACACTAATTCTGGAGGCTGGCAGCTATCAGGCGCCCTTGTTGCGCAGGATACGAGCATGAATCGCAGTTCAGTATCGATAAGCCTGTTGATCACCATGTTGGCAGGATCGGCCGCACAAGGATCAACGCCCGGAGCCTATGCGGCGCTTGATAAGCAATCGGCTGCTGCTTGTATTGCCGCTTCTGGCCTGCGCGACGGAAGAGCCGGGCCAGTCGTTCGATTTTCCGATACGGTCATGATCGACGCTCGCTTCGTCTCCGGCACTTATCCGCAGACGCACATGAAAGGTGCAACAGGGACGATGCTCTGCGTTTACAACCGTAAGACGCGGCGCGCCGAAACCCAGGAGGCACCCGCATCAATGGCGGAAACCGCGCTGCCCGCTTCGGCTGGCGCGATCAAGGATGTCTGGTGGCGGGCGGAGGATATTGGCGGGCGTGGCATTGTGGCCAGCGTCGACGTCAAGCTGATGTTCGGGTCCGATGGAAAGATCGGCGGTAAGTCGGGCTGCAACAATTATTCGGTCAATTATGTCCTGACTGGCACAAAGCTGAAAGTCTATCCGCCGATGATCGGAACGCGGATGATGTGTGCGGCCGATGTGATGGCGCAGGAAGCGTTGTTCCAGAAAATGCTCGGAGAAGCGACTGGCGCCGCGCTGCTGCCCAATGGAAAGATGCTGGTGACCGGCCCCAACGGCGCGATGCGCTTCGTTATTGGCTCGAACGCCCCGATCGCAGCTCTTGATCAGCCGAAGCCGAATTGAAGCGCGCCGCGTTCCTTGCGCTTGCATTGATGGCAACATCCGCCGTCGCGGAACTCCCGCGCGTCGACTCCACGCAGTTTGCACAAGCGCCGGTTACGCTTGCTGGCGGCGTGCAGGGCTTGCCGGTGAAGGTGCCCAGCCGGACGCCGAGTGACTTCGGTCCGGCGATGCGCGGCGATCTGGGCGGCTCGGTCGCGCTGAGCGCGCAACTCTTTCTCCCGGCGCTGGCAGCGAGGAACCTCCCGGCGGTCATCATCATGCCGGGAAGTGGCGGCGTTGCTCCGCATCACATCGAACAGGCTGGCGCCTTGACCGCCGCCGGATTTGCCGTGCTTCTGGTCGATCCGTTCTATGCACGCGGCATTGGCGATACGATTGCCGACCAAGGCCGGCTGCCCTGGGCGGCAAGCGCCTATGACGTATTGGCGGCTTTCGCATATCTGCGAGGCCGCAGCGAGATCGATCCGAAGCGGATCGGAGCGGCGGGTAGCAGCCGTGGAGGCACTGCCGTCATGATGGCCGCAGCGGCACCATTTTCCGATGCCATCGCAGGGCGAGGGAAGCGGTTGAAGGCTGTGGTTGCGGGCTATCCCTGGTGCGGCACGCAATTCCGTTCGGCGCGCCTGGTCCGCGGCGCCAGCCTGTTGCTGATGCAGGGCGATCGGGACGATTGGGTGTCGGTTCAGCAATGCCAGGATGCCGTTCATGCCATGTCGGTTGCCGGGGGAGACGCGGCGATGAAGATATTTTCCGGCGGACTTCACGCTCTGGATCGAACCGGCGTCCCACCGACGCGTATTGAAACCGCCATCACGTCGACGACTTTCCCTACCGTTTATATGGACGATACCGGGCACTATTTCGACCTGCGCACAGGGCAAGTGAATCCCGCCCTCCAACCTTCGGACTTTGTCGGCCAGTCTGTCTCGGGCGGATTTCTGCGGAAAGGCGTAACAATCGGCACAACGGGCACTCAGGCGGAAGAGTATGTGCAAGAAATGGTGAAGTTTTTTGTCTCGAAAATGAAGCCCAATTCTTGAAGTGTCACTTCGGCGACAGTCATGATCGCTTATTTACCCTAGCAGGAAATCAACCGCGGAGGTGTTGATGACCAAGCGTTTTACGGGGATAGCAGCCAGTACAGCGTTGATAGCCGCACAGCTGGCGATGCCAGTGTTGGCACAGACACGGCCAGCGCCGCTGCCACAGGATGGACCTCAGATCCTGCCAGTTCCATCACAAGGCGGCCCGCAAATCTTGCCGGTTCCGCCACAGGGCGGGCCGCAAATCCTTCCCGTTCCACCCGAGCGCCCGTCGACCAGGCCAGTGCCGCGACCACCGATCCAGCCTCCTGTCTATCGCCCCGACGCTGGCTTTGCGGGAACATTGCGGTGCGAGTCCCGCAAGAATCGCTACCAGAACTGTCCCGTCGCGACGAGCAACCGGGTCGAGTTGATACGCCAGATTGCAGGAACGTGCACCCGTGGCCGGACATGGGGTATGACCAGCCACACCATTTGGGTCAGCCATGGCTGTCGTGCCGATTTCGGTTATGGCTACGCCAATGGCGGGGGCGTTTACCCACAGCCTGTTCCTGAACCTGAAAAGAATCATGGTCCAAGCACCGGCGCGATTATTGCCGGCGTCGTGGTGGCGGGCGGGCTGATTGCATTGCTTGCCAGCAAGAAGAAATCACCCAAGCCCGAAGAAGCAGTGTCAGCGCCGCCGTCACCGCCAGCGCCTACGACATTCCCGGCCGGCCCCCCTGCCTCACTTTCTGTCGACCTGTCATCGATGCCCAGCGCTTCGCGTGCGTCGGTCCAGAACTGCATGTTCGACGCAGCGCGCCAGATTGGTGTGACGGGGGGGACCAAGCTGCGATATGATCGCACGGTCTCGCTCGAACCGGGCAACGGCGGCTGGCGCGTGCGCGCTGCCGTCACCGCAACCTATCCCGACGGAGAGCGGGCGCTGGAAATGTATTGTCGAGCAACGCCGACCAAGATCGTTCAGCTCGACTTCTCATAAACCTGCCTGCGCGTAGCGTCGGCAGGCAGGCTAGGCTCGCGAACCTTTGGATAGCAGGTTCCTGCCGACCGGGCGTTGGCGTCAACCTCCGACGCTGGCGCCCGGCTATGGTTCTAAATCAGGGCGAGCATTGGGGTTTTTGCCAAGCCTATGACCAAAGCAAAGGAGTGCATCTGATGAAGACGACCCTGTTTGGCATTGCATCGGTCGCAGCCGTGGCAATTGTGGCGGTCGCGCCGGGGCTGGCGCAGCAGAACGCGCGGATCACGGCAAAGCATAATGCGCCGCTCAAAGCTCTGCCCAACCCGCAAGCGCGCATCCTCGCAACAGTCCCACGTGGCAGCACACTCACGCTCGGCCATTGCGACGCCAACCAGTGGTGCCGCGTGCAATTCGGCCATCGCAACGGATGGATGCACGCGATCAACCTCAATATGCCAGCGCAACACGATGGCGGAATGCTGCGACACAATGCTAATCTGCACGCGGGCGCGGGCACGCAATACACTGTTGTTGGGACACTGCATGCCGGGACCCGGGTCGAGGTGACAGAGTGTCAACCGCAATGGTGCCGTGTCAGGCAGGGCACGCGCCACGGTTGGGTTTCACGCAACCTTATCGATTTTGGCGGGGGCTGGGTCGCACCGCCGCTGCCGGCACCTGTCGCGGGTAGCGAACTCAGGATGTTCACCGGTCGCAATTGCACCGGCAATACCTATTCGACACTCGTTTCGACCCCGAGCTTCAACTACCCCGTCCAGTCGGTGAGAGTCGATGGCGGTACCGGAAATCCAACCAATGATGCGTGGCAATTGTGCGTTGGCACCAACTATAACGGCGTCTGCACGTCCACCACGGCGAGCTGTTCGAACCTCGACGAAATTGCAGGCCGCGGCACGCTCCGTTCGGTCCGGCGCTTCAGCGAAGCGATGGGGGGCAGCACTCCTGCGCCCGGCATCTGCACAAAGGAATACGCTCCCGTCTGCGCCCGTTCGGGTCGAATGAACAAAACCTTCGGCAATGCCTGCGAAGCGCGGGCCGCGGGGTGGGCGATCCAGCACCAGGGACAGTGCCGATAGGGGCAGGACCGCTGAGTAGGGAGTAAGGTCATGGATATATTGGGAAATCTCTTGCAGGGCGCATTGGGCGGAGGAGCGCAGGGCGACTCAGCTCCGCAAATCGACGTCGGTGGCCTTG
>Ga0209023_10001251_pt1 | contig 34752 bp, 45 predicted proteins | sample LakOneMetagenome_FD_187468 | JGI IMG/M metagenome (GOLD analysis project Ga0209023, IMG submission 187468) | Freshwater and sediment microbial communities from Lake Erie, Canada (SPAdes) (version 2) | ecosystem: Environmental > Aquatic > Freshwater > Lentic | place: Lake Erie, Canada...
TAGCTGAATTGGTTTTGGATTACTATCAAGACTGTTTTGTAAATATGACAACATGCCAAAAACTAGAAGTGATGAAAGAGTTGGCGGATAAGGTTTTAACAAAATAGAAATAACGCTGACTCACGTTACGAGTCCTATGACATCGGCAATCTAGTTTAAATTATTCTTTGCGTAACTTAATTTTTAAGTAGCTAGATTGTCGAGTGTGATAGTGAACTATGGTCAGCTACAACATCGCAGGGATGACACCGCGACACTATCAACTAAATAAACCAATAAGAGAGATGTGATGAACATTCTAGGTGGTTACGAAATGGGTAATATTATCTCGATCGCTAGCTTGGGCGAACCAACAGAACATTTTAAACCTGAATTAAAGTTTGATAGGTGATATATTAAACCATGAACAAATTAACGGTTAAGCAAGAGGGTTAAATGGTTGCACCAAAGAAAGTTGACTATGATCGAATTGAAGCAGGGTGGAGAGCTGGCTTATTAAGCCCACAACAGCTTGCGGAATTGTATACAGCCGAAACAGGGGTAAAGGTTTCGCGTACATCTATCATAAAGTACTTTGAAGGTCTTGGTGTACCTAGAGATTTGGCGGCAAAGATACGCGCTAAATCCGATGATATGTTACTCAAGTCCAAGGTTGCAGCGGACAAGGTTGCAGATAAGGTTGCAACCAAGGATATAATACGAGATGCCGCCTCTGAAATCACAGATATAAGATTGCATCAGCGCGGCGATATACTAAGATTTAGAAAGCTATCAATTAAGCTACTCGATGAACTTGAACATCAAACAGAAAACCAAGACTTATATCAACAAATGGGCGAACTGTTACGCGCTGAAACTGATAGCGGAATAGATAAGCTTAATGACTTATATAATCGAGTTATCAGCACACCATCACGGATTGACAGTAATAAAAAGCTCGCTGAAACATTACGTCATTTAATTGCATTGGAACGCGAAGCCTACAACATCGACAGCAATACACGCGAAGAAAAACCAACTATCGCGACAGAATCTATCTCAAGCGAAGATGCGGCGCGTATTTACATGGATATGATTCACGGTTCTAAATAATGCCTATTCCATTTGAGTTTGATTTTACTAAACCAGACTATCAAGTGGCTTTTGATTGGCGCGTTAAAACACTTGCAAGAATAAGAAGTGACCCAAAGCTACTACCAGCATTCAAGCAATTCTATCGTGATAATCCTGCCCAATTCATTATTGATTGGGGTATGACGTTTGACCCTCGAAATCCAGAGATCGGTTTGCCTTCGTCTATTCCGTTTCTGTTGTTTCCAAAGCAAGAAGAGTGGGTGACGTGGTTTATTCAAAACTGGAAAGATAGAAAGCCTGGCATCACAGAAAAGACGCGTGATATGGGCATGTCATGGCTCACGGTGGCTATGGCTTGCACGTTATGCCTGTTTAATGATGGTCTAGTCGTCGGGTTTGGTTCGCGTAAAGAAGAGTATGTTGATAAAATTGGCGATCCGAAATGCCTATTTGAAAAAGCACGAATGTTCATGCAGTCATTGCCTGAAGAGTTTCGCGGCGGGTTTGAACGAACAAAACACGCGCCACACATGCGGCTATTGTTTCCAGAATCAGGAAGTACGATAGCTGGTGAATCGGGCGATGGGATTGGTCGTGGTGCGCGTACATCGTTTTATATCGTGGATGAATCAGCGTTTTTAGAACGACCGCAACTTGTAGACGCGGCATTATCTGCAACGACGAACTGTAGGCAAGACATATCAACACCTAACGGCATGGGTAATTCATTCGCACAGCGTAGGCATAGCGGCAAGGTTCGGATATTTACTTTTCATTGGCGTGATGATCCGCGTAAAAATATTGATTGGTACAATAAGCAAGTGGCAGAGCTTGATCCTGTTACAGTGGCACAAGAGATCGATATTAATTACAGCGCGTCAGTTGAAGGCGTGTTGATACCGTCTGAATGGGTGCAGTCTGCTATTGATGCTCATATCGTGTTAGGTATTGAGCCAAGCGGCGTTAGGTATGGCGCGATGGATGTTGCGGACGAGGGTGCGGACAAAAACGCCTTTGCATCACGTTTCGGCATTAAGCTGGATTATCTTATAGAGTGGTCGGGGAAAGGTAGCGACATATTCGACAGCGTAGAGAAATCATTCACAATATGCGACGAATTGGACTTGAATCTATTCAGCTATGATTCGGATGGTCTTGGTTCAGGTGTGCGCGGCGACTCAAGAGTAATCAATGAGCGGCGTGTCGGGCAAGGTCGAGCTAAGGTTAATACAGAGCCATTTAGGGGATCAGCGGCGGTAGTTAAGCCTGATTCTGAAATGATCCCTAAACGAAAAAACAAAGACTTTTTCTACAACTTGAAAGCTCAAGCTTGGTGGTCATTGCGGATCAGGTTTCAAAATACACATCGTGCAGTTGAAGCAAAGAAAAATGGACAATTGATTGATGTTGACTTTGATGATATTGTGTCGTTGTCATCGGAATTACCGATGAGAAATAAATTAATCATGGAATTATCGCAACCGACCTACTCGATCAAAGGTGGCAAGGTTTTAGTTGATAAAGCACCAGATGGCACGAAATCGCCAAACTTAGCTGACAGCGTGATGATCGTATACTTTTCAGAGCGCAAACGTTCCTTTTTTGGATAATCTATTATGTTTTGGAAAAAAAAACCTGAAATTGTTAAGCAAGAGCCTAAAAAGATCAGGTCTTTTTTCAGCACTGATATTCGAGCGCGTGATGTTGATTCGTTCAAATTAGACGATATGCTGAATAATCTAGTAGTCGCACAACCAGCTTACGGCACATCGGCGCAAGATGATTCAAGTGATGGTTTCCCATTATTCAAACAGTTCGCATCACAACCAGGCAACATGTCCGAAGTTCTTATGCTTTGGTATTCGTCACAATCATTCATCGGTCATCAAATAGCTGGCATATTGGCGCAACATTGGCTTATTCAAAAAGCATGCGCCATGCCTGCACAAGATGCGATCCGCAAGGGTTTCAATTGCGTGTCTGTTGAAGGTGATGATTTAGAAGATAACGTTTCAAAGATGATCAAGAAATACGACCGAACAATGAATCTCATGAGTAATCTAAGAGAGTTCATTACGTTTGGGCGCGTGTTTGGTATTCGGATCATGATGTTCAAGGTTGACTCTACCGATCCAGATTATTACGAAAACCCGTTCAATATTGACGGCGTGACGAAGGGCAGCTACAAAGGCATGGTTCAGCTTGACCCATACTGGACAGCACCCCTACTCGATCAAGCTGGATCTTCTAAACCTGACTCGATGCACTTCTATGAGCCAACATGGTGGATGATTAATGGTAAAAAGGTACATCGTTCACATCTTGTTATATTTCGTCATTCTGAAACTGTGGATATCTTAAAACCACAATATATGTATGGCGGCGTACCATTACCGCAACAGATCATGGAACGTGTCTACGCAGCGGAACGAACGGCTAATGAAGCCCCACAACTCGCACAGACAAAGCGCACGAACGTATGGTTGACTGATACAGAGGCAGTCTTTGCGAATGCTGATAAGGCAGTGGAACGATTAAATGAGTGGGCTTATTTCCGTGACAATTACGGCATTAAATTAGGATCAAAAGAGGCGGATGAGTTTCAGCAGTTCGATACATCCCTAGCCGACCTAGACGCGGTCATCATGACGCAGTATCAGCTTGTCGCAGCCGTGGCAAACGTACCAGCGACCAAGCTACTCGGCACATCCCCTAAAGGTTTTGGCGCATCAGGCGAGTACGAAGAATCAAGCTATCATGAAACGCTAGAGTCAATCCAGACGCACGACCTAACACCAGTCATCGAACGTCATCACGCTTTAATCATTCGATCATTTACCAATGAGAAAGAACTGCAAACGACTGTTTCATGGAATCCGTTAGATACTCCGACCGCTAAAGAATTGGCAGATACGAATCTTGTCAAAGCTCAAACAGGCGCGGCACTGGTTCAGAGTGGGGCTATTTCAAGCGAGGACGAACGTAAGCGCGTGGCATTGGATAAGTTCAGCGGTTATCACGAACTTGGTTTAGGTGATGAAGATTTGCCAGATTTGGATGATGACGATGAAAGCGAATCTGAATGATCCAAAAAAGCTAGTCGGCAAAACATTAACACCTAACGCTGGCATCGCACTCGATTACGAGAAATCTATCGTAAACTTGATTGCGGCAATGGCTCGTGATATAAAGCGAGAGTTAGTTATAAGTTTTACTGATATAGAGATCGAAGATTCGCCAGAACATGCGATGGATGGATTGAGCATCACGCCACAAGTCAGAATTAAGCTCAATGCTTTACTTGATAAGTGGACAGTAAAGTTTAATGATTTATCGAAACGCGCAACTAAGCGCATGATGTGGCGAACAGAGAGAAACGCGGATATTACTCTAGGGATGTCGCTCAAAGAGATTAGCAAAGATTTAGAGATTGACGTAAGCAAGCCAAGTCCACGGCTTAAAACGGTGATCCAAGCAAGTACAGAGGAGGCGGCTAATTTAATCAAGCTCATTCCTCAAAAGTATTTAGCGGACGTGCAAGGTCAAGTAATGCGCTCAATAACATCGGGCAACGGCTTACAAGATTTAGTGCCATATCTTACAAAGCAGTACAAAGGTAATGTGAATCATGCAAGACTTGTCGCAAGAGATCAGACAAGAAAGGCATACAACAATATTCAAGCGGCAAAGCTACAGGATTTAGGCGCAGAGAGTTTTATATGGGTACATCACGCTTCAAAGCATCCACGGAAATTACATGAAGATTTAGATGGTCATGAATTCAGGTATGATGATTTGCCTATTACGAATGAAAGAACAGGCGATAGAAATATCCCTGGAGTTGAAATAAATTGCAGGTGTACACAAAAGCCCGTATTTAATTGGATGAAATGATATGCCGTTAGAATCTGGCAGTTCCAAAGAGGTTATTTCTAGTAATATCGCAGAACTCGTAAAGAGCGGACACTCTACGGCTCAAGCAAGTGCAATCGCATATTCAAATGCAAGAAAATCACACGGTATCGACAGTCAAGACGAGCTACAGAATCAATCCGCTCCTGTTTTTGGTCAGGTATCATTTATCGCTTTTTCCGATCAAGATAAACTTTTATTCCTAAAGCGCAACGATGGCTCATGGGGTTTTGCAGGCGGTCATGTTGAAATTGGCGAAACACCAATGCAGGGCGCAATCCGTGAATCAATCGAAGAAATCCAACACGCGCCACAATCGGGATTAAAACTCATTCACAGCGATGCTCGTTGCAGTCTGTACCATTGCGACGATGGCGAGTTTATTCCTGTTCTAAACGATGAGCATAGCGGCTATGTGTGGGCAACGATGGAAGACTGCCCTACTCCTTTGTTCCCGACTGCCGAGGCTATGGATAAGCGCGAATACGACACGAACGGCTGGTTTGAGGTAAAGAGTAATCCTTTATCTAAAGTCGGCGTATATCCGTATTCTGAGCGTTCTGTTGGCATTAGTGACAGCACAGACAAGTTCGTGAATGTATTGCGTCCAGAAGATGAGCTATCAAGCAAACAATGTATTGATTCGTTCAAGCTCCTACCGTGGATTGACGATCATAAAATGCTGGGTAGCGAAGAACTCGGCATGACACCTGCGGAACAAAAAGGCATCCAGGGTGTGATCGGTCAAGACGTTTACTACAAAGACGGCACACTCTACGGGAACATTAAGATATTTAGCGAAGCAATGGCAACGTCCATTGAACACGGTAAAAAAGAATTGTCAGTCGGCTATCGTTGTCGTTATGAGAAATCGTCGGGTAAATTCGACGGTCAATCATATGACTTCGTGATGCGTGACATACGCGGCAACCATCTTGCACTTGTGGGGGATGGTCGAATGGGAGCTGAGGTTGCTGTTCTTGACCACTCCGAAATTAACCAAAAGGAAACTGTTATGTCTGAAAAAGACGATGTTAAAAAAGTGGAAGATGAAGTCGAAAGCGAAATGACTTTATCCGAAGCTACGGCGGCATTAGAGAAAATTATGCCTGTTGTTACTAAACTGCAAGCGTTGATTGCTGGTCAATCTACCGAAGAGCCCGATGTTGTTACAGACGGCGACGAAGAGAAAGAAGACGGCGATACAGCAAAAGATGAAGATGAAAAAGACGACAAAGACGACAAGAAAGAAGCAATGGATATGAATGAAGTCATTGCTCAAGTTCGTGCTTCTTTGGTTGCTGAATCTTCAACTAAAGCGAAACTCCATGCACAACTTGCGCCACACATTGGCACGTTTGACCATTCAGAAATGAGCGTTGGTCAAATGGCGCAATACGGCTGCAAACAATTAGGCATCGAAGCTCCAAAGAGCGGCGGTGTTAGTTTTCTTCAAGCCTTCTTACTGGGTAAAGGCGCACCGTCTGTTGCAATGGACGCTGCACCAACTCGCAAAGCTGGCAACTTCCTAGACCGTCATATTCAAGGGGCTAAATAATGACTACTGGAGCATTTCAAAGCGCGGTCAATGTCACATTAGGCTTCGGCGTAATCGGTGAATTGATTGTTGATGGCCCACAACGTGCCGAACCGTTAATTCTCGATTCAACAGGCGGCACGATTGGTAACTTCTTCACGAAATCCAATTCAACAGGCGTGGCTACTCAAGGCGGTACGATTGGTGCGGGTATCGTATTAGCTGGTTTCTTGGTCAATCCTAAAGAGTTCGCTTCATTTGGTGGCACATCACCACTCGATCCGACTTTGACACTCGCTGGCAATAAGCAAGGCGTGTTTCTCACAATGGGTACAGTTGTTGTTTCTGTCACTGGCGCGGCTAACATTGGCGACTTGGTTCAATACAACACGACTACAGGTGCATTGTCATGTGTTGCACCAGGTGCATCGGCTACAGGTGGTAACGCACTGATTCCGAATTGCGTTGTATATCGCTATCCAACTTCTGCGACTGGCTTGATTGCCGTCCGCATTACAAACTAAGGGGGCATGAATAATGCGTAAATCAGTTGAACATAGCCATTTTTCTGCTCGTGATGTCCGTTCTATTGTGATGACTGCAGAAGATGCGCGTGAATATTCTCTATTGAGTGATGTAGGTATTAACTTGCCTTCACCACTTGTTAAAGCAATGGCAAACTGGGCGATGGATGACCAACAAGGCGGCATTACTGTTGGCTCAATCAATACACCTGTTCAGTTCTTGCAGAATTGGTTGCCAGGCTTCGTTAAAGTCATTACCGCTGCACGTAAGATTGACGACTTGATCGGTATCACAACTTTGGGTTCATGGGAAGATGAAGAAGTCGTTCAGGGTGTGTTAGAGCCAATCGGCAATGCAGTACCTTACGCGGATTACTCAAACGTACCACTATCAAGCTGGAATGCGAACTTTGTTCGTCGTACTGTTGTGCGTTTCGAGAAAGGCTTGAAGGTTGGCAATCTTGAGGCTGCACGCGCTGGACGTATTCGCATTGATACCGCAAGTGAAAAACGTGCGTCTGCTGCAATGTCACTTGAAATTCAACGTAACTTGGTTGGTTTCAATGGCTACAACGGCGGCAACAACTTGACTTATGGTTTCTTGAATGATCCTGCATTGTCAGCTTACACCACTGTTGCTACTGGTGTTGGCGGTCTATTGTGGTCACAAAAAACCTTCTTAGAAATCACTGCGGATATTCGTGCGGCGGCTGCTAAGTTGCAAACACAGTCTCAAGATACGATCAATCCAGAAGATATTGAAATCACATTGGCAGTTCCAACGAACAGCTATCAATATCTGTCTGTAACGTCTATCGGTACGGCTGGCGCGGGTTTCAGTGTTCGCATGTGGCTTACACAGACCTATCCTAAAATGCGCGTTGTATCAGCTCCACAGCTTAACCTTGCCAACGGTGGCGCAAACGTGTTTTACATGTATGCGGAACATGTTGACGACGGTGCAAGCGATGACTCACGAACATGGGTACAAGTTGTACCTGCTAAGTTCCAAGCACTTGGCGTAGAGAAACAAGCTAAAGCGTATGTTGAGGATTACACAAACGCGACCGCTGGTGTCATGTTGAAACGTCCATACGCTGTGGTACGTTTTAGCGGTATCTAAGGCTTAAATGACCGCTGGCACATGTCGGCGGTCATCCACTTATCACATGAGAGAGGCGTCATGACAAAACATATTTTCAGCACCTTAACGTGCGACCAAGAATACACAAACACGGCACACAATCAAAATGGTGTGACGAATGAAGCGCCAAGCGTTTTTATCAAAGGCGGCGCGGGGCTTGCCAATGATCGCTTGATTACTCCTTTGGGCATTCATACCGAGGTCAGTGATTCAGACTACGAAATCTTGCAAAAGAATCCTGTTTTTAAATTGCATGTAGATAATGGATTTATTCAGGTGCAAAGCAAAGCGGCGGATGCTGAAAAAGTAGCGGCGGATATGCAGCGTCGAGATAAATCAGCTCCACTCGTTCCACAAGACTTTGCAGAATCAGATCAGCCAAAGACAGGCGCATAAACTATGAACTGTACCCCATTATTCAATGAAGCTAATTTTCGTGCGTTATATCCAGCGTTCGCGGATGTGACGGCGTTTCCTGCTATTGCATTACAAGCCAATTGGACAATGGGGACGGTTTATATCAAGGGCGGTTGCGGTTGGTCATGCGATCAGCTGCAAGTCGCCAATGACTTAATGGCGGCGCATTTAACGCTATTGAGTAGCAACATTGCTAAGGGTATTCCAAACGGTGTTATCACTAGCGCGACAGAGGGAACAGTCTCAATCGGTATCGCTCCACCGCCTACCAAGTCAGCATTTGGTTACTGGCTATCAAGCACACCATACGGCGCACAATTACGTGCCTTGTTACTCGCTGTTGCTGGTGTAGGCCTATACGTAGGTGGATCGTTTGAACGTGCGTCCTATCGCAAGGCTGGAGGTGTATTTTGAATTTAGACAAGATCAAGAATGCACTGTCAGGCGTGAACAAACAGTTCAAAGGTAAAGTGGTTCAGATTGGTTTACCGTCAGGCATTAATTATGAAGACGGAACATCGGTTGCTTATGTTGCGACGATTCATGAGTTTGGCGCACCAGAACAAAACATCCCCCCACGTCCATTTTTTACACCAACGATTGCAGCTCACAAAAAACAATGGTCGGGCATGATTGGTAAAGGTGTGGTTCAGGTTCGCAATGGTAATTTACATGCGGATCAGGTTCTTGATGCTGTTGGCACTGTAGCAGTTGCAGATTTACGCGATACGATCAATGGCATGTCATCACCAGCGTTACAACCAGCGACGATTGCGGCTAAGGGATTCTCCGAGCTACTTGTTGACACAGGTTTGATGATTGCCTCAATTCAAAGCAAGGTCGGTACAGCTGGTGGAGACTTCACAGCATGAATCTACGCGGCGCGGCTAATGGCATGATCCAAAATATTAATCCCAATCAAACAGGGATTAATTGGATTCAGTCGACAGGTTATACGATTAACGCGGCGGGTAAACAAGTACCGACGACAGTGACTAAAGTTGTCGAGATTCAAGTTCAAGCCATGAGCGCGGAAACGCTAAAGCATGTTGACGCGCTAAATATTCAAGGCGTTATGCACTCGGTTTACATGTACGGCGACATTCAAGGCGTAGTGCGTGCAGATAGCAAAGGCGGCGATATATTGCAATTTGCTGCACGGCCAGAGAACCCAGTGCATAATTGGCTAGTCGTGGCAGTAATCGAAACATGGAAAGATTGGGCGCATGTTATCGTTCAATTGCAGGTGGGTTAATGATTAGCATCGACATAGAGAGCCAGGACGTATTCACGGCATTAAGAGCGTTCTTAATAGGTATTTTGCCAGTCAATACGCCTGTTATACAAGGTCAAGTGAATTTAGTATCAATGCCAACAAGCGGTTTTGTGTTGATGAATGAAATCTCACAATCGCGCGTGTCCACCAATACGCACAAACACGATTCAAGCGCACAAACGACAGCGATTACAGTACCAACAGAATATAAGATTCAGGTAGATTTTTACGGCGCGAATGCTCAAGCGTGGTCAATGGAAGTTCAGACCTTGTTTAGAGACAGTTACGCAATAGAAAATATGCCGAAAAACATTGTGCCATTGTACGCGGATGATCCAATTCAATTGCCTTTGATTAACGCAGAATCACAGTATGAGCAACGATGGAAGGTGGCGGCGGCGATTCAATACGTGCCGATCATCACAATCACGCAACAATCAGCTTTGACAGTGAATGTAGCAATTAAAGAAGTAGATACAACGTTCACCCCATAAACTAGGAGCAGTTCATGACAATCCCTTTTAACCAGACTGTAAGCATTGTACCGTCAGTTCTGTCTGCTGCTGGTTCAGCGGTCGATCTTAACGGTATGCTGTTGAGTCAAAACTCACTTGCGCCATACGGTCAAGTATTGCCATTCGCAAGCGCGTTAGCAGTTAGCAATTACTTTGGCGCAACTTCAACCGAAGCAACAATGGCTAACATTTATTTCGGCGGCTACACAGGCTGCACCAAAACGGCTGGCTTGCTGAATATCGCACGTTATCCAGAGGTTGCAATCAGTGGATTCTTACGCAGTGCATCACTTGCAAGCATGACATTGACACAGCTTAAAGCCTTGTCGGGTACTTTGATTTTGACTGTAGGTGGTACGCTGTTTACATCAAGCACAATCACACTGACAGCGGCGACAAGTTTTAGCAATGCGGCGACGATCATTCAAGCGGCGTTCACAACACCGACCTTCACAGTGACTTACGATTCGACTAGCTCGGCGTTTATCTTCACTGTAACGGCAACAGGCGCAGCGTCAACGATTACCTACGCGACAGGCACACTTTCAACAGGTCTAAGCCTAACAGCGGCGACAGGTGCGGTATTGTCTCAAGGTGCTATTGCTGGCGATCCTGCAACGTTCTTGAATATGATTCTCGGTATCAATCGCAACTGGGCGACATTGTTCACCACATGGGAATCAGTGTTGTTAGAAAAACAAGCCTTTGCGACTTGGGTTAATGCTCAAGGTGAAATGTTTATCTATGCGGCTCAAGATAGCGATATCAACGCGACGATTGCAAACACCACAACGACCTTTGGCTCATGGTTACAGACCACTAAACCAGAGGGAACGATTGTAGATTATGCGAGCGATGGTACAGGCGTTGCATTGATTGCGGCGTGGGCGGCTTCACTTGACTTCACTCGTTTGAATGGTCGCACTACTCTTTGTTTCCGTACACAATCAGGCTTAACGCCAATGGTGACGGATGGCAACTTGGCGGCGATCCTTGCGGCAAATGGCTATAATTTCTATGGTCAAAACGGCTCAAGCAATCCAAACAATAACCAGAATTGGTTATCCAATGGATCAATCTCTGGCAAGTTCCTATGGGCCGATTCATACGCCAATCAGATTTGGCTCAATGCGAATTTGCAGTTATCAATTGTCAACCTGCTTACGTCTATCGGCTCAATCCCTTACAACTCGGCTGGTTATTCACTGATTCGTGCGGCGTGCCTTGATCCAATCAATGCGGCGTTAAACTTTGGCGCGATCCGTATCGGTGTGACATTGTCCGATTCACAGAAAGCACAAATGCAAAATGCGCTCGGTGTTGATGCATCAACATCACTATTTGCAAACGGTTTCTACTTGCAAATTAATGATGCTGCACCAGCCACACGTATCGCGCGCGGTAGCCCACCATGCACACTGTATTACACAGATGGTCAGTCTATCCAAAAAATCAATCTTGCTAGTATCGAAATCCAATAAGGGGATATGACATGGCTAAAACATTAACGACCGCTGATATTTCCTTTGTTCTGTCTATCAATGGGTTGTTCCCAGCGGTAACGATCGAAGGATTTGGCGTAGATGACGCGTTTTCAAATGAATCAGTGCGTCAAGCTGAGGTTCATCAGGGCGTAGATGGTTTGGTTTCTGCTGGCTTTATTTATAATCTGACAGAAATGACGATTACAATTATGCCAACATCACCAAGCTATCAGATTTTTGAAACATGGCGAGCGCAACAAATTGCCAATAAGAAGATCTTTGGTGCGAGTGGCGTGATTAATTATCCAGGCATTAACATGTCATTTGTTCTTCAAGACGTATTCTTGACAAGTCATCAGGCGATGCCAAACGCAAAGAAAATTGCTCAAGAAATGCCGTACATGTTGACCATTGGTAAAATCATTGGTACACCTACGGCTTAACGAGAAAACCGATTGACGGCTAGGGTAGCTCCTGAAGTGTGTATTAGCCTCGATGCACACGCGCCGTCACCTACTTAACTAGAGGCGAGAGGTCTATATTATGCGTAAAGTTCTAAATTTTAAGATTGAAAAAGAAGGGCGCGACAAAGGGAAACTATTTCAAATTAGTGAAATGTCAGCGGTGGCTGGTGATCGTTGGTCTACCAAGGCATTATTTGCGATTGCTAAGGGTGACGTGGTTATTCCCGAAAGCATATCTGGCAGCGGCTTTGCAGGGATTGCGAAACTAGGGCTACAGATGCTCCTACTCGCTCCTTATGATCTATGTGAGCCGCTGCTTATGGATCTGCTGACATGTGTTAAAGTCATCCCTAATCCAAAGGATATGAACATTGTCCGCGACTTGATTGATGCAGACATTGAAGAATTTTCAACGTATGCGGATTTGCGCGAACAAGCGTTCAAGTTGCATGTTGATTTTTTTACACAAGGCGAGCCGTCGACTTCGGCGTAAGGCCACATAATCGTAAAAGTGGGATTGTGGATTATGTCAATATTTCGCAATCCATTGCTACGGTTATATCGTCAAGGCTTGCCACATTGCACGAATTAGGCACTACGCTAGGCACTCAAGATATGTGGGATTTGTTAGAAATTAACGCCATAGATCAGCACAACACTTACATCATGAACAGAGATTAACTATGCCTACAGTGATCGACAGCCTCCTTATAGAACTTTCGCTCGACTCTACCAAGTTCGATGCGGCTCAAAAGAAGTCTATCGAATCATTGCGTAAGTTTGACGATGCGAATCAGAAATCATCAAAAGGCGTTCAAGAAAATAGCAAGAAAGCGTCCGAAGGTGTTTTAAAAACTAAGGACGCAATTGACTCATTAAACAGCACAAACGACGACACAAAAAAGACCACTGAAACGGTTAATCGTACCAACACGTCAATGGGTGTCATGGGTAAGACTGCTGCAATCGCGGCGGTTGCTATCGCTGGTTTCAAGGTTCTAAAAGACTTCTCGGTTGATTTGATTGATTCAAACGCGCAGCTCGGGCGAATGTCGGCATTACTTGGCGAAAGTCCGCAACAGATTACAGCGTGGGGAACGGTTCTTAAGGGTGTGGGTGGTACTGCCGACGACTTTACATCGTCTATGCAGAACATCGAAGGATCGCTCGCCCGTCTCAAAATGGGCTTTGGTGGCACACAGATATTACGTCCTTTGGGTATGCTAGGTGTGGCGTTAAGTGACGCGGGTAATCCTGATAAGATTCAGACGGCATTACAGAAATATTCAAAACTACACGGCGAGCAGCAAGCATTGGTCCTAGCTCAAGAAATGGGGATCAATGGCAATACGTTCCAAGCCATGATTAATCGCAGTGGTACGCTGAAAAGCCAATATGCTCAAGGCTTAAAATCATCCAACATAAGCACAGCACAAACAGATAAAGCCGAAGAACAGCTCCGTAAAATTGCACAGATTAGTTCAGCGGCGGACGGGGCAAAGCAAGTCTTTAAGATGCAACTCGATCCCGCTATTGACAAGACATTAACCGAAGTTGATAAACTGGGTAATGGGTTTAATGATCTTAACAGCGATATCAAAGGTGTATTAACCACAACGGCAGCGGTTGTCACTGGTTTGGGCGCGGCTGGTTTGGCAATTAAAGCATTACGTTTGTTAATGCCTGCTGCTACGGTCGCAGGTGGCACAACGGCGGCAGTCACAGCGACAGAAGTTGCAGGTGGCGCGGCGGCTGGCGGTATGGCGGCACGTATCGCGTTAATGTCGTCACGCCTCGGTTCGGCTGGGCTGGCATTAGGCGGTGGTTATGCGTTAGGAACGGGGATAAATTACGGCGTAGAGCATTATGGATTTCACGACAAAGCTAGTATCGGCACTAAATTGTATGACTGGATGCATCCAGATGGCACGACGACACGTAGAACAGGCAACATCAAGCAAACTCGCGGCGTTCGTAATAACAATTTAGGCAACATTGAAAAAGGTAGATTTGCAGATAAGTATGGCGCGATAGCTGGCAAAGACTCACGGTTCGCAACATTTCCAACGCCTGAAGCTGGACATAGGGCAATGGTCGGATTGATTCGAGATGCTTATGGCTCAAAAGGTATTGATACAATATCTGGCATTATCAATCGTTATGCGCCTTCGTCCGAAAACAATACAGGCGCGTATATCAACGCAGTCTCAAAAGGTACTGGCATCAATCCAAACGTCAAACTTTCATCAGGTCAATATGATGCAATCGCCATGATGATGGAGCGGCATGAGAGCGGTGTAAACTACCAACAAATGATGGGTTCGGGTATTGCCCAAAGTGGTAAAGCATCAGCGACAGGTGGCTCAAAAGTTGAAACAAATATTCAAGCAATCAACATCCATACGCAAGCAACAGACGCAAATGGCATTGCTAAATCAGCACGTCAAGCACTACACGATCATCAGTTAATCGGCACAGCAACATTAGGGGTTATGTAATGTCACTAATTCCATTTCCTAAAATCCCAAATGTTTTGGGTTCGCCAATTGTTAAGCGATTGACTGGATCGAGCGGTATTATTAACAGTTCGCTTGCTAAATTCAGACTGTTAGAATCGGCGGCAATTAGCTTATTTGGCGATCCGTCTAGTCAGTGGATGATTGCGGATAAGGACAATAAAATAGCGATTCAACCAGATTCTATTTTGTCAGTAGATGCTCGATCAGATTCAAAGGTTGCGACACATCCAGTTGAGAAGGGGTCATTTGCAGCGTATAACAAAACGCAAATGCCTAACGAAGTTCGTGTTGTAATGACATGCTCTGGCAACGGCGAAAGTACACGCGATTTTTTCGTTAGCACATTAGAGATAATGAAACAATCTACTAATTTGTACAGCATCACAACGCCTGATAATATCTATTTTGGAATGAGTCTCACTCACTACGATATACGCCGTGAAGCGACAAAAGGCGCGATGATGATTATCGTTGAAGCGATATTCGTTGAGATCAGAGAAACAGCCACAGCGACCTACACAAAGACGCAACAGGCAAGCGGTAGTGACGTAAAGAACAACGGACAACTCACGCCACAAACACCCACAGCGGCGCAAACTAATCCTAATTTGATCGGGGTTGTATCATGAAAGTAATACCGATTACAGCGGATCAGTCTCAAACGTTTGGCATTCAGTTAGATAATCAAAATTGTCAGATTAATATTTATCAAAAATCCACTGGTTTATATTTGGATTTGAAAGTAAATAATGTCAACATTCTAAACAGTCGATTGTGTTTAGACCGCGTTAAATTGGTTGGATTAAAATATCTTGGCCTTAGTGGTGATTTAGTATTCTTAGACACACAAGGTTTAAGTGATCCTGAATATACTGGTTTAAACTCACGTTATATTTTCGTGTATTTCTCGGACGGTGAAGTATGAGCTTTGTTAATCGTCAAATAGATGTAATCTTTTATGACAATACAAAGGGTCAAAATGAATCACTGACATTAAAAGGTCATCGGGTTGAATGCACTATCACCAATCAAGTCGGATCGTATTCAGCGGCGCAAATGAATATGCGTATTTTCGGCATGTCGTTAACTGCAATGAATCAATATTCAAGTACAGGCTCAGCGTTAGTATTACAAGAAGGTGTAGTGTTTGGTGTAACGGTTAATGCTGGCGATGTAGGCGGCGCGATTAATCAAGTTTTCACAGGTGATATATTTTCGGCATATATTGATTTTAGTAGTGTGCCAGAGGTTTCATTTGTTATTAACGCGATTGTCGGCGTGACTGCGAAGATTAATGCAGTTGCAGCGAAATCATGGAAAGGAAAATTTAACGTTGCAACTGCGATTGAATCTATCGCCAAAGAGATGGGGTTCGCATTTTTAAATAATGATAATTTGCAGCTTACATTAACAGACCAGTCGGTCGGCGGTTCGGCAATAGATCAGATATTAACGCTCGCGAGTAATGTTGGGATTCCTGTTACTTTTGAAAATAATACCGTGGCAATTTGGGCGAATGAATCAAGCCGCGATGATACGGTTATTAATGTCAATGCTAAATTAGGATTAGTGGGCTACCCTTCATATTGGGATGCAGGCATAACCATTAAAACCATATTTAATCCAAATATATTTGGCGGTCGTAAAATCAATTTAGAAAGTGAAATACCAAAAGCAAATGGTATATTCAAAGCATTAAGCGCAACGCACGAACTATCAACATTGCTTGCAAATGGCGCATGGTTTACGACTGTCCAGTTATTAGGTACAGAAGTTGAAGGGGGCGGATATGTCTCTACAATCTAATATTACGCCTTCGCAATTGTCGAATGATCTAGCACGTCAAAAATTATTGATTAAAAGTATTTTAACTGGGGTTAGAACGTCATTACCCGTTGAAGTTATCGCTGTTTATAATAACGGCGATATTGCGCCAATCGGCTATGTTGATATTCAACCATTGGTCAATCAGGTTTCACCAAACGGCACACCAACGCCACACGCGACGATATTCAACGTGCCTTATTTTAGGCTACAAGGTGGATCGAATGCGGTTATTATTGACCCTCAAGTGGGCGATATTGGTTTAGCGTCATTTTGTGATCGCGATATAACGGGCGTAAAACAGGCAAAAGCTAAAGCCATTCCATTATCTACCCGGAAGCATGATATAAGTGACGCTGTTTATACTGGTTCTATTATTGGCGCGGCTCCTATGCAATATGTGCAATTTAACGCTGGCGGCATTACAATACATTCACCGTCCAAAGTTACTGTAAATGCACCAGAGATTGACTTAATAGCGTCGAGTAAAGTTGCTATTACAAGCCCATTGACCACTTGTAGCGGCGCGTTAACTGTTGCAGGCGCAATCACTGGTTCGGGCGGTTTAGTTGTTAGCGGCGGATCGGGTGCGGCGGTTACGGGTGCGATTACGGCGACAGGCGAAGTCACTGGCAACGGCAAAGCGTTATCGACACATACACATGGCGGCGTACAGGGTGGCAGTTCTCACACCGCCCCACCAGATTAAAGGCCGATTATGATTAATCAAACTACGCTCGCATTGGATAGTGGCGCATGGGATTTAGTCTTAGATATAAATGGCAATTGGGCATTAGGTAATGCGCCTTATTCTATCGCTCAAGACGTGGCTACGGCGGTCAAGACGATGCTTGGCGAATGTTGGTACGATATAACGCTAGGCTTGCCGTATCAGTCTGTTATATTAGGCGAAAGTCCGCCATTATCATTGGTGAAACAATTGATTATTACTGAAGCAGTAAAAGTACCTAATGTAGTGACAGCAACAGTTGTATTTGTCGGCGTAGTGGGTCGGGTGTTATCGGGTCAGATTCAAATTATCGACACAGACGGCAATGAAATAGGGGTTACTTTTTAATGACAACCAACGTACCAGCTATTCAGTTCCTACCGACAGGTATTGTATTACCGCAAGAGTCAGACGTTTTAACTGGCGTATTGGCAGATATGAACCAAGCGTTCGGTGGCGACATGAATCAGGGACTTACAACGCCACAAGGTCAGCTTGCCCAAAGTGAAACGGCTATTATTGGTGATAAAAATAATACAATTGCTTATATTTTAAATCAGATCAATCCTAATTTTGCATCAGGTATTTGGCAAGATGCTATCGGGGCTATTTACTTTTTAACGCGCCTTCCAGCTGTTCCAACTACTGTCCAATTATTGTGTACAGGTGCGAATGGTACGTCTATTCCAATTGGCGCAATGGCTCAAGACGCTGGCGGCAATATTTACACATGCACGCAAGCTGGGGTTATTCCAATCGGCGGCAGTATTACCTTATCGTTCGCGTGTCAGACCGCTGGCGCGATAGTTTGTACAGCAAATACGGTCACTAAAATTTATCAGTCTATTGTCGGCTGGGATACAGTCAACAATCCGACCAACGGTGTCACAGGTTCACTTGTAGAATCACGCGCAAACTTTGAAGTTCGTCGTCGTGCATCGGTTGCGCTCAATGCTCATGGATCATTACCGTCAATTCAAGGCGCAGTATTTAACGTTGCTAATGTGATTGATGTTTATGCGTATGAGAACGTCACAGACGCGACAATCAATGTCGGCGCAACTAATTATCCTTTGTTGCCTCATTCCGTTTATGTTGGGGTTGTGGGCGGCGCGTCTCAAGATATTGCAAACGCGATTTGGACAAAGAAAAACGAAGGCAGCAACATGAATGGTAATACATCCGTGATTGTTTATGATACTTCGTACTCATTGCCGTATCCGCAATATAATATTACTTATAATGTGCCAACATCGACAACTATTAAGTTTCAGGTGAATGTATCAGATGTAAATGGTTTGTCAGGTGATTTGGTGGTGCAGATTCAAAATGCCATTATTGCAGCGATGACAGGCTCAGATGGTGGTGTGCGCGCACGTATTGGCTCCACTATATTTGCATCACGTTTTTTTGCTGGTATTCAGGCGATAAATCCACAGTTAACACTCGTTTCATTGTTGTTGGGCACAGTTACACCAACATTAAGTTCTGTTACTATGGGTATTGATCAATATCCTGTTACCTCTGCCTCAGACATCAATGTAACATTGGTTTAATTATGCTAAATCCTGAAAAGACGATAGCGTTCCAGTTTGGAAGTAGTCCGACAATAAATTCATTAATTGAATTATTTAATGAGGCTGTCGATCCGACTGTAGATGTTGATAATATTTACTCTTATGTCTGGAATGTATTAACTGCTCAAGGATTTGGTTTAGACATTTGGGGCGCAATTGTTAACATTGGTCGCAGCATTAAGGGTAGTAATTTAGAGGATACTTTCGGATTTAATCAAGATTTTGAGCCATTCAATCAAGCGCCATTTTATGATGCGAGTGTAGATGCTGTTTCATTTGCGTTAGATGATGACACCTATAGAATGTTAATTTTGATTAAGGCGTTAGTTAATATATCAGCAACAGATGCTCCAAGTATAAACAAGCTATTAACTAAGTTATTTGAAGGTCGTGGGCGGTGTTATTCAATGGATTTGGGTAATATGCAAATGAATTATATTTTTGAGTTTATATTAACGCCATTTGAGAGAGCTATTTTAACTCAAAATGATATTCTTCCCCATCCTGCTGGTGTTAAAGTTGGCATATATGAGATACCGCCGACACTATTTGGATTTAAAACGACTGGCAATTATTACCAGCCATTCAATCAAGGCGTATTCTACACAAATACAGCGAGCTAATTATGTCAGTCACTAAGCCTACAAATAACCCGATACCATTTGGACAATCAGGATTAATAAATACTATTCCAGCGACTACCATAGTTTCAGGTAAAGCATCATTCATGACTGGATTCCCTGCTATTACGATGGCCCAAAAGGCTCTTGGTGGACTTGCGCCAGATGGCAAGGACATGAACGGCGTTTTAAACCACATTGATCAACACACAGTATGGCAAACGGCTGGCGGTCAATATCAATATGATTCAGTGTTTGCAACGGAGATTGGTGGTTATCCTATTTATTCGGAATTGCAATCAAATGACGGCTTGACGACTTATGTCAGCAACGTAGACGGCAATATGACCAATCCAAACACAGGCGGCGCAGGTTGGCTAGTTAAGTCAGGCGGCGCGATATCGAGCGGCTTAAGCATTGCGCGGGCTTCTATTTCGTCAGTTTCCAGTGGTTTAAGTGTCGCGACTTCGAGTGTGTCATCAGTTAGCTCTGGACTAAGCATTGTATCGACAGGACTAAGCAATACAAATAGCTCGGTTTCAAGCATTAGTAGTTCATTGAGCAACAATACAAGCTCTATTTCTGCGATCAGTTCTGGTTTAAGCACGACGACAAGTTCGGTTTCTGCTGTATCGGGTGGTCTATCAAATACAAATAGTTCAGTATCAGCTATTAGTTCATCTCTCAGTATTAATACTTCGTCAATATCTGCGATCAGTTCTGGTTTGAGTATTAACACATCGAGCATAAGCGCGATATCAAGCGGTTTAAGTGTTACCAGTTCGGTTGTATCGTCATTATCTTCAGGTATTGGCTATCGCACAGGACAAGGTGCGGCAGTCACTCAGTTAACCGATAAATCTACCGCCGTCACGATGAACAATCTGACGGGTAAGATCACGATGAACAATCAAACTTTAGCGGCAAATGGTCAGGTTGCGTTTACGTTGAATAATTCGCTTATCACTGCAAACGACTTTCCAGCGGTTAATATTGCAAGCGGTGCGACGGCATTAACTTATGCGGCTTTTATTGGCAGCGTTTCGGCTGGTTCATGCACGATTATTTTACGAAACTTCACAGGCACAGGGCAATCAGACGCGGTTGTTTTAAACTTCATTTTATTTAAAGGGGCGAACAGTTAATGACAGCTACTCAACCAACGTACAACGGCATACCATTTGGTCAATCTGGGCTAAAAAATACAATCCCGACCACGACTGCTACATTTGGCGCGGCATCATTTACTAACGGATTCCCTAATGAAACAATGCTTGATCCAACATCGGGCGGCATTGCCCCCGATGGTAAAGATGTAAATGGTATTTTAAATCAACTCAGTCAGCATCAGGTTTGGTTAAATGCAGGCGGTCAGTATAAATTTAACGCGGCGCTTGCTACGGTGGTTGGGGGCTATGCGCTCGGTGCCGTGGTTCAATCGGACGACAACACAAAGTCGTATGTGAACACCCTTGCCGGTAATACGTCAAATCCAAACGTTGGTGGTGCGAATTGGTCGCCGTGGGTAAACCCATACTTTACTCAAGCTGGTGCTGGTGCGGTCACGACGACAATTCAAAATAAAGCACGCCAAATAGTAAGCGTTTTTGATTTTGGCGCAGTCGGTGACGGGGTAGCAGACGACATTTTAGCTTTTGATGACGCTTTAGCTGAATTGGTTACTCGCGGTGGCGGTGAATGCGAAGTACCAACGCCAACAGTTAAGTATAGTATTTCACGCGCAATTAAGCTGCCAACCAACTGTCGATTAGTGGGTATAGGTAGACAACCGATCATTCATAACACCAGCACACCAACAGGCGCGTTTGAACATGACGCGGTTGTTGTGAACAAGAATTTTTACAGTGGTACACGCGATTACAATCTAGGTGTGATCAATCTCACTCTAAGAAATCGTTACCAAGACTACCTCTCACCAGTTGGCGCAAGCCCTAACGTTGGCGCGTGTTACGGGGTATTCTTTTCTGGCGTTACTGGCTTTACCATTCGCGACAACCACATTCTCGACTGCATTGCGGAAGGTATTTATCTAGGCGGCTCTGTTGCAGCGCGCGACTTGTGCTCTAATTTCGTGGTGGAGGGCAATACTACAGAGAATACGTTCGCTTCAGGTATCGCGGTTACTCACGGCACACGGGGGCGTATCACGGGTAATCTAATTCTAAACGCCAATGTATTTGGTATTGATGTTGAGCCGAATACAGGGTGCGTAGGTAGTCACTTGACAATCGCCAACAACGTGATTGACGGTGTTCAGGCAACGTACTACAAAAACACGACTAGCTACGGGAAATCAAACGCACTGGGTATTTCCGTCAACGCTGGATCATCAGCAAACCAAGCATACGACATTACTATTACGGGCAACACAGTCCGGGATGTTCAACGATGGACAACCGCTGCTATTGTTGACTTTGGGTCAATCTGTACTATCGGCGCTTTAAATATTGCTATTTCAGGGAATACAATTGATGCGTCACAGTCGGGCGGTATCGTAGTTCGAGGGGGTGGGTACGGGGTTTCGGTTACCGGTAACTCCGTAAAGAATATTGATTTTTACGGAGTATTAGTTTCCGCAGTCACGTCATGCTCGGTTGTTGGTAATAATATTAGCACAACGGGAACCCATTCCATTTTAGTATGGGCGTCTGCGTCAAAATTTACGGTGACTGGTAATATAGTTAAAGACGCGACAGGTGTTGGCATCCTAATGCAAGCCTGTACGGTCGGTTCGGTTTCAGGGAATACCGTTTATGACTCAAGAGTGGGCGGGGCGAGGTTGTGTACTTACGGTATTCAGGTTGGCTCTGGGTGCGCGGACATAACCATAACAGGGAACGCGATTTCCAATACAACCAGCGACCCAACCCGCGATGTTGACGGCGCAACGAACGTACTAACGGCAGATAACATTGAGGACGGATTTTGGCGCACACGCGCCACTAACTACCATTTGTTCTCAGACGGAAATATTTACAAAGTTGGGTTCATTAAACAGACCCCAATGACTGCGGCGAGTGCTGCTACAGTTTCAACGTACGTCAATAGTACAACGGGTATTCTGAATTTCAAAGATGCCGCTGGCGTATCCAAACCGCTGTATGGCGTTTCTGGGATAGCTTCGTACGACCCACCTTCGATTGCGGCAGGCGGTACAGCTTCGACTACGGTTACGGTGACAGGGGCAATCGTGACGGATACAGTGGTCGCATCGTTTACCCTGCCGTTAGGTGGTCTATTGATGTTCGCGGAAGTCACGGCAGCAAACACCGCGACGGTGCGGTTATTTAATCCAACGGGCTCGGCAATTGATATTGCGAGCGGATCATTAACAGTGCGAGTTGTTTAATATGCCATGTAGTCAATCTAATTTTAATGTTATTGAAAGGATAGGATATGCCACAGAAATACATCGACGGATTAAGCTGGTTAACTACTATAACTAGCTGGATTGTGGCTCACAGCACGATTGTAGGGGTGTTTTTCATGACATTATTTGCAGCAATATTGCGAAGTCATAAAGACGGCAAGGTTGACTTTATTGAGGCGGTTTATTGTGCGCTGATAGCGGTCGGATTATCAACAGCATTAGTTGCAGTTAATTTACCCGAAGGATTGAGCTGGGTTCTAGCGGTGTTTATTGGGTCTGTTGGATCGCAGTGGTTTAGAAAAAATTCAACGCGGCTAGTTGAAACGCGAATAAACGAATTAGAGAACAAGGTAAATTCTGTATTACCAAAGGATGATGATAATGCTAACACCTAAATTCTTTGATTATGTGCGCGGTCATTTGTTCGGCGGCAAGCTGTTAGGCTCTCAGGTCAAAGGGATTGAAACGCTAGTTGCTGAATGTGTCGCTTACGGCATGAGTGACATCAAACAAGTCTCTTACGTGTTAGCGACTGCATATCACGAAACAGCAAAAACCATGATGCCAATTCGTGAGTTCGGCAGCCATGATTACTTTATGAATCGTTATGACGTGATCGGTAAAAATCCACAATTGGCGAAAGATTTAGGTAATACGACAGTCGGTGACGGTGCTAATTTCTGTGGCCGTGGCTTTGTTCAAATAACAGGACGCGCCAATTACGCCAAATTTAAGACGATTCTAAATGTTGATTTAGTGAATCATCCTGATTATGCACTGCTACCTGAAAATGCATCACGAATAGCTGTATACGGCATGGCTCAAGGTCGGTTTACTGGCAAAAAGCTATCAGACTACATTAACTGCACAACTTGCAGCTACGCTCAAGCTAGACGTATTATCAACGGTATGGATAAGGCGGATTTAATTGCGAATTATGCTAAACAATTTGAGTTGGCATTAGGATGATTTACACATGGTTATTTGCACGTCTGCTAGATTGGCGCACATACGCTGTTACCGCAATGGCTGGCTTACTCTGTACATTGACGTACAAAGTGGAGCAATACGGCTACCAGCGCGGCGCTGCTCAATCTAGCGGTACGATTTCGGCGTTAAACAAACAAATTAATGATGGACGTGATTTATATGCGCAATCCGTTCTCGATTCATCAAAGATTCAAACCGAATGGCAAGCGAAAGTTGATAACGCCACACAGGATGCAAACAATGCAAAAGTTAAACTTGAAACTATCTCTGGTGATAATCAGCGTCTTAATGACAGCTTGCGCTCAGTCACGAGTAAAGCCAATCAGCGCATCAGTTTGCCCGACACTCCCAAAACTAACATTACAGAATACACAACCGCGCTGTCTACAGTGTTTAACGAATGCACAAGCGAATATCTCAAGCTGGCAGAACTTGCTCAATCAGACGCGATTGATGCAAAACAAGTAATTGACAGTTATCCACAAAGTAAATAGTATTGATTTAGTTCTATGTGCCATGCGTACAAAAGATAACGAGACTGTTTTGCAGTTTCAGCATTAAATGTCCTTAAACCCACCTAAACAGTGGGTTCTTTTTTGGCTACTGTTCATCGTCAACACCATCATGGCCGTTTGTTAGTCCAGCCACTGCATATCCAGCGCATTCAATGCAAGCGACCAACCGACCTTTATGATTACCATTAAGTGCAGCATGGTCAACGTCTACAAAGTGCCACTCTCTAGTAATGTCACGTCCGCACCAAGATAGATTGTTTGTATCTGTTTTCTTGATGCACTTTACCCATTCAGGTCTATTTTCCATAAGTCACCTAATTATCACGTTAAGAAAATCCCAAAACCTGTACACGTCACGCATGATATGTACAGATAATCGCGTTTTGTGTTATTTCATCAACTCCAAAAGCGCATCAGCATGATTAATTGCATCATCTTTTGTTAGATGGATTAGTCCACGTTCTAAAAATAGATTATCCACATCGTGATCAGTCCATTCATCGGTATCATATTTCTTCTTGTCTTGTAAATCCACAACAAAATATTCAGCACCCATCTCAGGCTTCACACTAATCGGCTTATTGATCGTGTGTGATCCGATTTGGATTGTTTGGGGTTTGAGTCGGAATCGGTACGCTGGATTATTAAAATCTGATAGTGAATGTTGAAAATTAAGATCGAAATACTCAAAAGCATGCGCCCCACCAATCTGCACATCCTCACCACGCCCAAATGCTTCATAAGCCCATTGATGCAAAAACCTACCTTTACTTGTTTCCACTTTGTTCTCCCGTTGCCATAGTGTTTTATGAAGAAGTCCAGATGAAACATAGTCGGAATACATGCTGCCATTAGGTGTAGAGGATTCATTAGATTCAGATTGAACATCGTCAATCCAAAAAGAATATTCCGATATCGTAAGACCATATTTTCGACCATGCGTGTATTTATCGGCACCATCAGGAACCAATATATAGTCATCCAAAGGCTGATTCGTCACAACCAACTTAAAGTTTTCGTCCAAGTATTCGCGCGGTTTGGCTAGTTCGCGGAGTTCGGGAAGTGTTATTTCTTTAGCGTCCGCAACATCATTGCCAAATATCATGTATTTATTGGTGTAAAAAACCATCCAATCAAATGGATATGATGTCAGGGATTTTCCGTAAGTTGGGTGCGTGAGACCTAATGACAAGCCAATATGTTGAACTTCGTCACGTTCATCTTCATTGTTAACACGAATCTTCAAATTCTCTTTCATGGTTTATTCTCCATTAGGTTGCGTAGGGTTAAAATTGATTGGTATTCCTTGTTTACCAATTTCTCATGATAACGGTCATCATCACCAGCATAGTTTTCTTGAGCCAATTGATCTTTATTAAACTCACGAATCGCACTCTCTAAAAGTTCGATGCGCGATTGCTGGGATTTGATTAGTTCAACCGCTGCATCACGATAGACCGCTCCAACTTGAGAAACGTCAATCATACTTAAAGCTAGTACAATTTGATCGTCACATATTGGACAATCACCAACTTTCAAATTTTCGTTTGTCATTTTATTGCTCACTTTTTAGGGTTAACACACCATCAACCAAATTAGCGTAGTCGTTGCAGGGTACGGCGCTAGACCACGGATTATTAGAACCATCTATAAAGCACCCATCTTCAAATCGAACAATCAAGCCAACAAACGTGCCATTACCTGCCGCACCATCACCATGAACACTCAAGCCGCAAAGCACATGATTCCCTTCATTGAGCAACTTCCGTGTCAAGTCACTCCCTTTCAACTTAGGCGCTTCAAACTCACATTTATAGAGTGCTTCGAGTAAAGCCTTGTTTTCTAGGGTGGCGTGGAATAAATCAGGCTTCAAGTGATTTACAGATATTTTTCCATAAGATGTAAAAGAAACCTTCTTTTCAATAGTCAACGGGTATGCCCGGACTCCAAAATTATCTAATTTATAAACTTTACGCCCAAGATAAGGACAATAAACCTCATCCCCAGCTTTAAATTGTTCGTTCATGATTGTTTCCTTTAATTTAACTGCTTAATTAACTCTCTAGCGTATGATTGAGCTAGAGAGGGTTTGATTTAATTCCGCTAAACGTTCATCAATAATTCGATTAAACGCACGCACATCGTTTTCCATTCCTGCAATATCCAATTCACTCGCTAAAACGCGGATAACGACGATTTGCAAGTGTTCAGGTAGTCGAGGATCGAAGCTCACGAAGTCGCACCACAAACGCTTTGTACAAGCAATTTGCCATGTAATTTGCGGAAGATATTCGGCTGGAACAGTTTTAGTCAATAACGTGTTGATATGCGTTTCTGATTTAGGGCATTTAACTTCGATCAGACCATCATTACCGACAAGACCGTCAGGTGACGCGCCTGTCATTTCAATAAACGGATGATCCACCAAGCCAGTACCGACCACGAAAGAGTCTGTTTTAGACTCATAGGCGGCGATTGCGTTAGGCTCGTTATCAATGCCCCACTGCATATCTTTAGACGTGAAAAACTCATCTTGTACGCCAGTAATGCGCTCGGTTAAGACAGTCAATTGCGTAGCGTTTAATGCTTTACCTTTGACTGGTTTCGCATTCATTCCGCTGATACGGCTGGCGGTTAATTTGCCAACTCGATCAGAATGCCAATCATCACTCCGCTGTAGTATGTTCAACTTCACTCTCCTTTTGTTGTTCGTCTGATTGCTGGGCCGCTTCTTTTAATTTGACAGAATGTGTGGCCCAAAATAATGTTTTACACTTTCCAGTCGGTAATTGCTTATAAGCATCGGCTAGGGCCGCAGTTCCATCAGTGGCGACAGATTGCATATTGACCAAATGCTCATTCTCAAAATCTTCATAGCCTTCAGGCAATTCAGAAACAAGCGTAGGTTTAACTTCACGCGCCTGCCCTTCGATGATCCGCTCGGCTTCGTCTTGGTCGTAGATACCAGCAAAGCCAAATGCTAGACGTGCGCCTTGTATTAAGCACTTATGACGAAGGAAACGCTTTGGGTGAGATTGCCACGGGCCTTCTACAACATAACCTGATTTACTTTTAAACGGTGCGCGATACGTTTCATCCAAATACTCACGAACAATGGTCGGTTTTTCGCGGTCTTTGCGGTGAATGACAACTTCGATCCATGCTGGGGCCTTAGATTTTGCGCCATCCATTAAAATCATTTCGTCTGAATAATTAAACTCAATGCCGTTTAGGTTTGGGTTTGAGTTAATGATCCGACTCCAACCGTCTACTCCAACCACTGGAATAATGCCCTTGTTCTTGTCAGGAAATGCGTAGATTTCCTTTGTCCACGGATTAAGGTTGTACTGTCCCGCAACAATTAGCAATGCAGCCATTTGTTCGTCGGTGGCTTGCGTTTCTGTCTTAAATGCTGTTTGAACAAGAATCCGTTTTAATTCTTGCGGATCAATGTTTACGAGGCCCATTGACTCGGCTATGTGCTGGATTTGTACGGTGACTAGTTGGCTCATAATATTCTCAGTATTGAATTGAAATGTGTTTGATTGCGTTTTTGGCAATCGCTTTAATCAATTTTTTTGCCTGTTCATCAGTCAAACCTTGCGCCACAAAATCAGCCATTAAACTTTGATTAATACCGCGCACATGTTCAACATCAGCAAGGCGTTTCTGTTCTGCTTGTTCAGCCTCAAGGCGTTTCGCTTCAACTTGCTTGCGTTCGGCTTCGATTGCGTCTTTTTGATCCTGTTCGGCTTTGGCTAATGCGGCAACACGATCAGATTCAGCTTGGCGCAACGTTTCTTTTTGACGTAGTTCAGCGGCTTCATTTTCAGCAACTAAACGCGCTTGTTCACGTTCAGCATTTAACTTGGCTTGTTCAGCTTCACGCTTTGCATATTCAGCAGCAGCAATCGCATCAGCTTCACGTTTGGCATCAGCTTGACGTTGTTCATTGGCTTTCTTTTCAGCCTCAAGGCGTGCAGCATTCGCAGCATCTTCGGCAATCTTACGTTCACGTTCTTGTTGTTCGCGTTCGATTGATTCTTGACGTAAACGTGCAAGTTCGGCTTGTTCGGCTTCGAGTTTGGTTTGAGCATCAAGTGCAAATTCCAACACTTCAATAGCGGCTTGTTTCGCCACAATTGCCTCGGCTTTAAACTCTTCCCATTCATCGCCAATTACTTGAGCCTTTGCAGTATTGAGTGCAAATAGAAGTTCACTTGCTGACATGCCTACAGTTTGGCTAATCAGCTTAAAACCTTCGATATTTGCACGATGTTTTTCAACGCGTTCTTTTTCCGCATCTTCCCACGCAGTCAACGGCGCACGAATCTCATCACGCAAAGCGTCACAACGATCACGCCATGATTTACGATCATCATCAATTAGCTTTAGGCGTGCTTTTTCTGCTGATACGAGGTCTTTACCGTGGTCATCAACTAAAACCTTTGCTTTGCTAACCTTATGGGCTTGCGCTGCGATTGCTTTGCGCCCTTTGTCCGTAGTCAGATCGGGAACGAGGCTTTTAGCTTCTTTTTCCATGCGTGAAAATAGATCATCGAGACCTCCTTTATTTTCAAAGGCTGCGACGATGTTATTTTGATTGAAAATACTTACTTCGTTTGTCATGTCATTTACTCTGTGTTGTTGTGTGTAAAGGTTTAATCCGCTCATCCGCTGGCTGTGTTATATAGCATGTGATAAGTAAAGCCATGCCAACGGTGAAAAATATGTAAGGGGCTATTTGGCGCATCACATTCTCACCAAAGTAATCGCAATGAAACATGCGACTAGGCCGACGATGATGACGTGTTTTTCTATCCATGCGTTCATACGTTACTCCAGGTTAAAATACCGCGCTTTCACGCGGCTGGTTGTTCGGTTTAATTAGTCGAATGATGCTTCATAGGCGTCGATAGCAGCTAGGTCGTCAGCTTGCTCTGCTTCATGTTCAGCCTGTTCGGCGATTGCAGCAATGACGCGATTCAGAACGTCTTGCGGCAGTTCAATTTTACAAACAATATGCGAGCTAAAAACAACGCTTGTAAATTCAACATTCACAGTTGCGGTATATTCAACGCCAATCGTCACCTCCTGGTCTTGACCGCCTGCATATTGCCAATCAGTAATAGGCTCACGATCCATTGTGATTTTATGGATTACGCCAATATTCGCATCACCAACAGTCACGTTTGAATATTTATCAGTGTGGCTGTTTACTTCAACGACTAGTTCAGCAAGTGCTTCTGCTTGAATAGCGTCATATTGTTCATTGATGCGCTGTGTTTCTTGTTCGGTGTAAATTGTCATTTTCTAAAACCTTGTAGTTCGTAAGTGATGCAGCCAATTTAGCACATGTAGAATTATAGTCAAGTTAAATGTAGATTATTTTTCTACAAATAAAAGTGTTGCATGTAGATTTAAATTCTACTATAGTGAGCTGGTCAACACAGAGGATTGAACATGACTTTAGATCAAGCGTTACAAGTTACTAAAACCAAAAACAAGAACCAGCTTTGCAATTGGCTGGGTAAACAACGATCAACTGCTGGCAAGTGGAATGCTGATGAAATTCCTTTATCGGTTGAACGTGCCATCAAAGACAAGCTATCAGCACAAAAGCAGGAACGTGCAGAGGCGAAACGATTAAAGGGAGTGCATAAAATTGACTGATTCTAATTGTGTCGATCATTGTCCGTTTGCTGATGACAATCAAGAATGTGATGGGCAATGCGCTACACGCCCAAAACTCGAAACGCTCGATCAGGTTGATATTGATACCGCGTCACATAGCTTAATTGTGCAAGGGGATGAGTGATGGATATTAACTGGATGTTTGTTTTAATACTTTGCGTGATAGGTTTTATTATCGGGATGAGTAAATGATCGACTCTATTCAACCCTGGTTAATTTCCAGCACAACTTTAGTTTTAGTTCCTATTATTTATAGTGAGGTTCAGCGTGGCAAATAATGCAGCGATAGCCAAGAAATAACGCGAAGAACTCATCCAGAAAATAGATGAATTTTTCGCTCAAGGAAACGAAGTAAAACAGCTGGGCAATCAAATGAAACCTACTGCAATAAACTTCGTTATCAATCCACAAAAGATCAGCGGTGAGAAGTTGCCGCCTAGTTTTAAACGTTAAAAGGACAGTAGAAATGGAAAACGCAGATTATCAAGCGTTCATTGAAAACAAGATACCAGTGCCAGTCTACGGCGGATTTGATCTTGATTTAAGCGAAGTCAATCCAATGCTCAAGGATCATCAAAAAGCAGCGGTATTGTGGGCAGTAAAAGGAGGATGCAGGGCGTTATTTGAAGCGTTCGGATTAGGTAAAACCTTTCAACAATTGGAAGTTATCCGTTTAACACTCAAACATGCAGGTGGTCGTGGTTTGATCATTGCGCCGCTGGGTGTACGTCAAGAATTCAAACGCGATGCTGAAAAGCTAGGTATCGACATCAAGTTCATTCGACGCATTGAAGAGTGTGGCGATGATGGAATTTACATCACGAACTATGAAACGGTGCGCGATGGCAAGCTCGATCCAAACTTGTTCACGGCGGTTACGTTGGATGAAGCATCATGTTTGCGTAGTTATGGCAGTCAAACATATCAGACGTTTTTAACTTTATTTAAAAAGGTTAAATATAAATACGTGGCAACTGCAACTCCAAGTCCAAACCGATACAAAGAGCTAATCCATTACGCTGGTTTTCTTGGGATCATGGACACTGGTCAAGCACTTACCCGATGGTTTCAGCGCGATTCTACGCAAGCGAATAACTTGACGCTATATCCTCACAAAGAGGTCGAGTTTTGGTTGTGGATTAGTAGCTGGGCTTTATTCCTGCAACGTCCAAGTGATTTGGGCTTTGATGATACTGGATATGATTTACCTAAGCTTCACATTCATTATCATGAAGTGCAAACGAAGGTTCGCGAGATCGTTGACCTAGATGGTCAGATATCAATGTTCGCTGATGCTGCATTGTCGCTCAAAGATGCATCACGAGAAAAACGCGAATCATTGCATGAGCGCGTGGCTAAGACAGTCGAGATTATCCAATCACAACCAGATGATAGTTTCATCCTTTGGCACGATCAGGAAAGCGAAAGGCATGCGCTATGCAAAGCAATACCTGAGGCGAAAGATGTATTTGGATCGCAAGATTTAGATTTACGTGAACAGCGGATCATTGATTTTGGTGATGGAAAATATAAGTACCTTGCGACCAAGCCTGTTATCGCTGGATCAGGGTGTAACTTTCAGCGTCACTGCAACAATGCGATTTTTGTTGGCATTGGATTTAAGTTCAATGACTTCATTCAGGCGGTGCATCGTATCTATCGCTTCATGCAAGACAAGGAATGTCACATCCATTTGATTTACGCAGATACAGAACGTGAAATCCTTAAAACCCTAGAACATAAATGGCAACAACATAACTTAATGGTGGGTAAAATGACTGAAATTATACATAAACACGGCTTAAATCATTCTGAAATGGCGGACGTGTTAAAGCGCGGATTAGGCACTACACGTCTCGAAGTGAAAGGCGAAAACTTCATAGTCGCGAATAATGATTGCGTCAAAGAAACTCGGTTGATGGAAGAAAACAGCGTAGACCTAATCGTCACATCTATTCCATTTAGTAACCATTACGAATACACGCCGCATTATTGCGACTTTGGACACACAGATAACAATAATCACTTTTGGGCGCAGATGGATTTTCTTGCACCTGAATTATTGCGCGTTTTAAAGCCTGGTCGATTAGCATGTATTCACGTGAAGGATCGTATCCTGTTTGGTAATGTAACAGGTGCAGGCGTTCCGACAGTTTCGCCATTTCATGCAGAAACAATTTTTCATTATCAGAAACACGGCTTTGATTACATGGGCATGATTACCGTTGTAACAGACGTGGTACGCGAGAATAATCAGACTTATCGTCTAGGTTGGTCGGAACAATGTAAGGATGGCACGAAGATGGGTGTAGGTTCACCTGAGTATATTATTTTGATCCGTAAGCCACAGACGGACCGCACGCGCGGCTATGCTGACGAGCCAGTGACGAAATCAAAAGAAGATTACACTCGCGCTCAATGGCAGGTTGATGCTCATGCATTCTGGCGTTCAAGTGGAGATCGCCAATTAACTGCTGACGAAATGGCAAGTCTACCGCATGACGTATTGTCTAAAGTCTTCACAAAGTACAGTTTAGATCAGATTTACGATTATGAGCATCACGTCAAGATCGGTGTTGAATTGGATGTGAAGGGCGCATTACCAAGTACGTTTATGTCACTAGCTCCAGGTTCGCATCATCCCGATGTATGGCACGATGTATTGCGTATGAAAACGTTAAACGGTGAACAAGCTAAAAGAAATGTTCAATTACATGTTTGTCCGTTCCAGATTGACGTTGTAGAGCGATTAATTACACGCTATAGCAACAAAGGCGACGTTGTGTTCGATCCGTTCGGCGGCTTGATGACAGTTCCATATTGCGCCGTTAAGCTAGATCGTAAAGGTCGAGCTAGTGAATTAAATACAGGTTACTTTTTCGATGGGGTTAAATACCTAGAACAAGCTGAACGTCAAAAAGACATGCCTTCGTTGTTTGATGCTTTGGGTGAGGATGATGTCGCATGAAAATGCACATGACAGCCAAATGGGAGTTGATTAGTTCTGCGGAGCTAATCGACGAACTTTACCCAAACATGCAAGCCCCTGATTCATTCCTTTGCAAGATGTATCAAGGTGCGTTAGTGCCTGCGGTTTTATCGGGTGCGATTAACCAAGTTCAAAAGTGGGGCGTGACGATTGTCACGACCGCACGCGCTGATAACGGTGATATTCACACTCACGAAGTAAGTTGGTCAACAGATGAGCCAATGACATTCACAGAGTTTCTACGCGGTAAAAAAGAGTTTAGTTTGAATATTGGCTCAGGCATTCGCGTACCGTGGAAAGGTATCAATCAGCAATGGATTAACATTGTCGATGAAGACCTTGCCGACATGACAGCGATTACCGCATGGGCTACGTGCAACTGTTTAGCTGAGGTTAAGACGAAAGGATTATCACCTTTCAGTATTAAGCAATTGCGGAATAAGTTTGTGAAATTAAATAAGGAGGCGGTATGAAATTAATGAATGATGTGTCTCGATGTGATGGTCGAATTGATCTGGTGGACGGTAATGAGAATTTATGGCACGAATGCTGGCAATGCGCTAGACGAACTAGCCCACGTCCTGCATTTGTTTGGATGATGACAGCGCCAAAGGTCATGCCATGCGCTGATAAAATAGAGGTTAAATATGCCACCAATTGATATGGATTGCGACGATGCAAATTTCTGTCACGAAGTCGAACTAAACGAACTCACATCAATTTTAATGACCGAAGAATTTAACGACGGTTTAGACAACTTTCTAGCGTTAGACGAAAACGCGGATATTATTTTTTAAGGATGATTAACATGCAGCAAATACAAATACCAAATGAAATTATAGATCACGCTATGGCTATGGCCGGCGTTGGGCAGACATTAAACGATATCTACGCACAATTACGCAAAGAAAAGCCAATGACCAAACCAGTTAAAGATGTGATGATAAAAATATTAACTGGTGAAGCGGTAGAAACTCCTAAAGACGAGCCATTAAAAGTTCGTTCTTCAACTAAAAACTACATGGAGCGGCGTGCAGATATTCTTGGAATTTTAGACAATAATCATTTAAAAGCTAGTGAAATATGCTTGGCAATGGGTATTGATGCGTCACAATGCCGTCGGCTGCTATCTGCCATGCACGTTGACGGGTTACTTAATTACGTTGAGCATCATTTGAAATATCGCGTATGGTATATCAAAGGTCAGCCTGAGCCTCAATTCACTGATTACGGAATTTATAAGAAATTGAGAGCTGAGGCCAAGGAGCTGGGCTTAGTGACCTATCTAGGCAAGCCATGCGAGAAATGCGGTGGTACTGAAATCTATACAGGCGCGAATAAGTGCAAGCCTTGCTTAACTGCTTATCGTAAAACCTATTTGAAAGATTATTAAGAGAGAAATCACAATGAACAAACTAATCCTAATACTCGCAATCACGCTCACAACATCGGTACAGGCAAAAGATAACTGCATATCTCTAGCAGAAATATCCGCCAACATCATGAGCAACAGACAGCACGGAACGGATATTACGAAGCTGATTAATCTAATAAAC
>Ga0209023_10001252_pt1 | contig 34737 bp, 35 predicted proteins | sample LakOneMetagenome_FD_187468 | JGI IMG/M metagenome (GOLD analysis project Ga0209023, IMG submission 187468) | Freshwater and sediment microbial communities from Lake Erie, Canada (SPAdes) (version 2) | ecosystem: Environmental > Aquatic > Freshwater > Lentic | place: Lake Erie, Canada...
CATTGCCGAGGCGGGCCGCGAACACCTCCGTCACACCGGCCTCGGCCAGTGCTTCCACATCACCCGCCGAGAGGACGCGGCCCTTCTTGAACACGCCGCCGCCATGCTTCACGGAATGGGCGAGGATCGCGCCTTCCGCGTCACGAAGCGCCAGCTTGCCGAACTCCATCTCAGCCGCCCAGCCTCAGCGCCTTGGTCATCTCGGCCATGATGGAGATGGCGATTTCCGGCGCACCCTTGGCCCCGATGTTAAGGCCGATGGGCCCGTGAATGCGCGCGATCGAGGCCTCGCTGAACCCTTGCGCCTTCAGCCGCTCCTGCCGTGAACTCTGCGTCTTCTTCGAGCCCAACGCGCCGATATAGAAAAGATCGGCCTGAAGTGCCGCATTGAGCGCCGGATCGTCGATCTTGGGATCATGCGTCAGCGCGATCAGCGCCGTGCGCGCATCAAGCCCGATCCTGGGGATCACCTCATCTGGCCAGTCGGCATGAAGCTCAACACCGGGAAAACGCGCGCCCGTGGCAAAGGCTCCGCGCGGGTCGATCACCGCCACCTGATAGCCCGCCTGCTCCGCCATGGGGACCACCGCTTGCGCGATATGCACGGCCCCGATGATAATGAGCCTAAGCGGCGGATTGTGAATATTTATGAACTGCCCATCCTGCGTGCCCGACTGGTCGAAGCGGAAGGCCTCGTCCAGTTTCTCCGCCAACGGATCATTTTTTGACTGCGCCCGCGTGACGATACGTTCGGCTCCCGATGCCAGATCCGTAATTAGCGCCACCGCCTGCCGCCCAGCGCGCGCCGCGAGAAGCGCCTCAAGAGTTTGCCGTTTCATCTTTCTGCTCTCATGGCAGAAGAATGACACGAGGACACACACACGTCCGTCACCCTGACGAAAGTCAGGGTCCCGCTTTTCCCCCAGTTGAAGCGGGATTCTGGCTTTCGCCAGAATGACGTGAAGGAGAAAGGCCCACTCACGTCACCGGCTCCACATAGACACCAATCTTCCCGCCGCAGGCGAGGCCGACGCGCCAGGCGGTTTCATCGGCGACGCCGAAATTCAAAAGCTTTGGTTTGCCCGCAGCGATCACGTCCAGCGCCTCCGTCACCACGGCCCCTTCCACGCAGCCGCCCGACACCGAGCCGATGAAGTTCCCTTCCCCGTCGATCACCAGCTGCGAGCCGACGGGTTGCGGGGCCGAGCCCCAGGTTTCGACAACCGTGGCAATCGCCACCTTGCGGCCTTCCTTCAGCCAGCCCGAGGCCTGTTCCAGAAGCGTGTGATCACTCGATGCCATGACCGATATTCCTAATGAAGCCAGCGCTTTGGATCATGCGCCGGAGAGGATGGGCCTGCAAGGGCCGCCGCCAGATCGGCCAGCGAATCGAGCGAATGAACGGGGCGGAATTGATCGACATGCGGCATGATCGCCCGGATGCCGCCCGCCAGCGGCCGGAAGCCATCGAAACGCAGCAGCGGGTTCAGCCAGGTGATGCGTTTGGCCTGCCGCCTCAAACGCGCCATCTCATGCGAGAGAAGCCCGGTATCCTCGCGGTCGAGCCCATCGGTCATCAGCAGCACATGGGCACCTTGCGTCAAAACCCGCCTTGCCCAGTGATAGTTGAATTCCTTGAGCGAGGTGCCGATGCGCGTGCCGCCTGACCAGTCCTTCACCGCGCCTGAGACTTTCGCCATCGCCTCGTCAATGTCGCGCCGCTTCAACTCGCGCGTCACATTGGTGAGCCTGGTGCCGAAGAGAAACACCGTCACCCGGTCGCGGTCATTGGTGAGGGCATGCAGGAAGTGCAGGAACATGCGGCTGTAGTTCGAGCATGAGCCCGAAATATCGCACAGCACGACGAGCGGCGGCTCGCGCCATTGCCGGTCGCGTTTTTCGAGATCGATGAAATGCCCGCCGGCCCTCAGGCTTCCCTTGAGCGTGCGGCGCATGTCGATCACGTTTCCGTTCAAGGCCGGCCGATAGCGCCTCGTCATCATTTCGGGCCGGTGCAGCCTCAGTTTCGCAATCGCCTGTTTCGCCTGCGCCTGCTCGGCCACCGTCATCTGCTCAAAGTCCTTGGCGCGCAGCACTTCATCGGCGGAGGCCGTGAAGCTCGCGTCGATCTCAAGATCGTCCTTCCGCTGGCGCTCGCGGCTTTGGGCCTCATGCCTGTCGAACATCGCTTCGGCCAGGCGGCGGAAGCCCGCCTGCTTCGCCTTCTCGCCCACATCGCGCGCCACCTGCACGAAGAACAGCTGCATCAGCTGTTCCAGCATCTTCGGCTTCTTCCAGAAGACATGGAATGCTTGGTCGAACACCTCGCGCTGGTCGCGCCGCTTCACGAACACCGCATGGAGCGTCCAGTAGAAATCCTCGCGCGTGCGGAGCGAACCCGATTGCGCCGCATCGAGCGCATCCAGCACCGCGCCGGGCCCAACCGGGATCCCGGCCTCCCGCAGCACACGGCCAAAATGCATGATGTTCTCCGCCAGCTTGCCGGAGAGGGGCGTCAGCATGCGCACTCACACATGGCTCAGCGCCCGGATTTCATCCTTGATCTGGTCGAGGATGCGCTTCGCTTCGGTGCCCTGCATGCGCGAAATGTCGTCCTGGTATTTCAGCAGCACGCCCAGCGTGTCGTTCACCGTCTGGGGATCGAGCGTCAGCGCGTCGAGTTCATGCAGCGCCGTCACCCAGTCCAGCGTCTCGGCGACGCCGGGAGATTTATAAAGATCAACGCCGCGCAGCGCCTGCACGAAGAGCACCACCTCCTGCGCCAGCGCCTCGGAAGCCTCAGGCCGCCTGGCTTTCACGATCTCAAGCTCGCGCTTGGCATCGGGGTAGCCCACCCAGTGATAGAGGCAGCGCCGCTTCAGCGCGTCATGCACCTCGCGCGTGCGGTTGGAGGTGATGATGACGATGGGCGGTTCCTTGGCGCGGATGGTGCCGAGTTCCGGAATGGTGATCTGGTAATCCGACAGCACTTCCAGCAGAAACGCCTCGAAGGCTTCATCCGTGCGGTCAAGCTCGTCGATCAGCAGCACCGGCGGCTTGCCATCCGGCGCCTCAAGCGCCTGCAGCAGCGGGCGCTTGATGAGAAATTTTTCGGCGAAAATATCCTCGCCCATGCGCGCACGGTCGAGTTCGCCAGACGCTTCCGCCAGCCTGATCTCGATCATCTGGGCGGAATAATTCCACTCATAAACGGCGGAGCTGATGTCGAGGCCTTCATAGCATTGGAGGCGGATGAGCCTGCGGCCCAGCACGTCCGCCAGCACCTTGGCGATCTCCGTCTTGCCGACGCCCGCTTCACCTTCCAGAAACAAGGGCCGCCCCATGCGCAGCGCCAGAAACACCACCGCCGCCACATCACGCCCCGCGACATAGCCTGCGGAGCGCAGAAGGGTTGAGGTTTCGTCGATGGTTTGGGGAAGAGAAGACATAAAACCTCAAACTGCTATTGCGTCTTCGATATCAAGCGTGAGCATGGGTTTACCGAGCGGCTTGCGCGGGGACACAACGAAAATAGTGATGAAGCGCCCCGAGGCAATCAACAGCCTGCCCGCGCAATCCCAGCCTGCCCAGTCGCAACGCATGATATCGTCCGCTCCTTCGATATGTGAACCATCGGGCCAACACAGCCGATAGCCGAACATGGAATAGCCTGTTCCCCTCTTCCGGCGGGAACGCCAAAGAATGGGAAGGCCATGTTCGCGGTCTGCCAAGGGCGAGGTGAGTTCTGTCTCCGCAGGCGGGCGAACCAAGGATTTGAACCGCTCTCTTTCATCCACGGACAATCGCTCAACGCCGGCGATCATCGTATATGGCCTGATCGCATTTGGATCGCGCAGCTCGGCCTTGCTGTCCAGGACCGCAAGACGGCCTCCTGAAAGGAAAAGCGCTCCCATGCCAAGGCTGCTGCTCTTTGGAGCGAAAACATGCGCCGCCAATCGCGGGGGTGTACACACGGCAGCCCATGTCTTGGTTTGCCATTTCCCATCCGTCTTCTGGCCGCCCATGGCGACGTAAGAGAACAACTTTCCATCCGGCGAGATCGAACACTCCCCCGGAAACAGCCGCCCATAAAACCGCGATCCTTTCACGAGCCTGTCTTTCATTGTCAGTTTCAGGACGTAAGTCGTCAGGTGGCTCTTACGGTACAAGACCACGCCGCCCTGCGTTTCCTTCGCCAGATAGAGCCAAGTCTTGGGTGTTGAAGGTGTCATCGCGCCTCGAATTGCAGAACCCGTGAGCATGCACCCACGGGTTCCAAAATCAAGCCAGCGCTACCTCACTTCGCCGCGTCGACCGCGCGCTTGGCCATGACGCCGATCAGGTGGGCGCGGTATTCGGCGGAGGCGTGCATGTCGCTGTTGAGGCCCCGCGCCTTCACCTGAACGCCATCGAGCGCCGATGATTTGAAGCTCTTGGCCAGCGCCGCCTCCATTTCGGGCACGCGGAACACGCCCGGCCCCGCACCCGTCACCGCCACGCGCACCGAACCATCCTTCATCTTGGCCACGAACACGCCCACCATCGCATAGCGCGACGCCGGGTTGGGGAACTTGGCGTAACCTGCCTTGTCGGGGATCGGGAATTCCACCGCCGTCACGATCTCGGCGGGCTTCAAGGCGGTCGAGAACATGCCGGTGAAGAACTTGTCGGCCGCGATCTTCCGGTCGCTGGTCACGATGGTGGCGCCCAGCCCCAAGCAAGCGGAAGGATAATCCGCCGCCGGATCATTGTTGGAGATCGAGCCGCCGATGGTGCCGCGGTTTCGCACATGCGGGTCGCCGATGCCGCCCGCCAGCACGGTGAGCGCGGCGATGGCCTTCTTCACCTCCTTGCTGGTGGCGACCTCGACATGGGTGGTGCCGGCCTTCACCGTCACGGCCTTGGCCGAAACGGTGATGCCGGAATTGCCCAGGCCGCCAAGATCGATGATGTCGGAGGGCGCCGCCAGCCCCTGCTTCAGCGTGGGAAGCAGCGTCATGCCGCCCGACATATATTTCCCGTCCTTGGCCTTCTTCATGGCCTTGACGGCATCCGCTGCTTTGGCGGGACGAACGTAATTGAAGTTTTCCATCTCTATCCTCCCGCTATTCCGCGGCCTTCTTCATGGGCTGCAAGGCATTCCACACCACTTGCGGCGTGGCCGGCATCGGCACATCGCGGAGGCCCAGCGCATCGGTCACCGCGTTGATGACGGCGGCGGGAGACGCGATGGCGCCCGCTTCACCACAACCTTTCATGCCCAGGGGATTGGACGGGCATGGCGTACAGGTGAAGCCCAGCTTGAAGGAGGGCACATTGTCGGCCCTCGGCATGCAGTAATCCATGTAGGAGCCGGTCAGAAGCTGGCCTGAGTCCTTGTCATAGACGCAGCCTTCGGTCAGCGCCTGGCCGATCCCTTGCGCGATCCCGCCATGCACCTGGCCTTCGACGATCATCGGGTTGATGACATTGCCGAAGTCGTCGACCGCCGTATAGCTCGCAACTTCCGTCACGCCGGTGTCGGGGTCGATCTCCACCTCGCAGATGTGAACGCCCGCCGGAAAGACGAAGTTCGAGGGATCGTGGAAGGCGCTTTCCTTCAGGCCCGGCTCGATCTCCGCCGAGTTGAACTTGTGCGCCACATAGGCCGAGAGCGCCACTTCACCGAAGGCCATCTTCTTGTCGGTGCCCTTGATGGTGAAGGTACCGTCCTTGAAGTCGACGTCATCGACGGAGGCTTCCATGACAGCGGCGGCCACCTTCTTCGCCTTGGCCTCGATCTTGTCGAGCGCCTTGGAGATGGCGGTCATGCCGACAGCGCCCGAGCGTGAGCCATAGGTGCCCATGCCGAACTGCACCTTGTCGGTATCACCATGAACGATCGACACATTGTTGATGTCAACGCCCAAGCGGTCCGACACAAGTTGCGCGAAGGTCGTCTCATGGCCCTGCCCGTGGCTGTGGGAACCGGTGAGGATTTCAACCGTGCCCACCGGGTTCACGCGCACTTCAGCGGATTCCCACAAGCCGACGCCGGCACCCAGAGAGCCTACGGCGGCTGAGGGTGCGATGCCGCAGGCTTCGATATAGGCGGAGAAGCCGATGCCGCGGATCTTGCCCTTCTTCGCCGCCGCGGCTTTCCTCTCGGGGAAGCCCCTGTATTCGGCAATCTCCAGCGCCTTGTCGAGGGCGGCGGCATAATCGCCCGCGTCGTAACACATGATGACGGGCGTCTGGTGTGGGAACTGGGTGACGAAATTCCGCCTGCGGAATTCCGCCGGGTCCATCCTCAGTTCGCGCGCCGCCGTTTCCACGATGCGCTCGATCACGTAAGTCGCCTCAGGCCGCCCGGCGCCGCGATAGGCGTCGACGGGTGCGGTGTTGGTATAAACCGCGTCGACCTCGGCATAGATGCTGGGGATCGCATATTGGCCCGAGAGCAGCGTGGCATAGAGATAGGTCGGCACGCAGGAGGCGAAGGTCGAGAGATAGGCCCCCATCGCCGCCGTGGTGTGAACCTTGAGGCCGGTGATCCGGCCATTGGCATCGGTTGCGAGTTCCGCATGGGTCACGTGATCGCGGCCATGCGCGTCGGCGAGGAAGCTTTCGCTCCGTTCCGCCGTCCATTTGATGGGCCTGCCGCCAATGCGCTTCGAGGCCCAGGCGCACACCACTTCCTCGGCGTAGATGAAGATCTTGGAGCCGAAGCCGCCACCCACATCAGGTGCTATCACGCGCAGTTTGTTTTCGGGCGCCAGGCCATGGAACGCCGAGATGACGAGGCGCGCCACATGCGGGTTCTGGCTCGTGGTATAGAGCGTGTAGTGGTCCGCCCCCGTGTCGTAATAACCAATGGCCGCGCGCGGCTCCATGGCATTGGGGATCAGCCGGTTGTTGACGAGATCGATCTTCGTCACATGCGCGGCTGATTTGAAGGCCGCATCGGTTGCCGCCTCATCGCCCAGCGACCAGTTGAAGACGCGATTGTCGGCGGCCACCTCATGGATCTGCGCCTTGCTCTTCATCGCGTTGGCCGGATCGATCACATGTGGGAGCACCGCATATTTGACATCGACAGCTTCCGCCGCCGCCTTCGCCTGCTCCTTCGTCTCGGCCACGACCACCGCCACGTGGTCGCCCACATAGCGCACCTTGCCGACGGCCAAGATCGGATGCGGCCCCGCCTTCATGGGCGAGCCGTCCTTGGAATGGATCATCCAGCCGCAGATCAATCCGCCAATCTTGTCTTCCGCCACATCGGCGCCGGTGAAAACGCCCACCACGCCCGGCATCTTCTTTGCTTTCGCGGTGTTGATCGACTTGATGGTGGCATGGGCGTGCGGGCTCCGCACGAAATAGGCGAAGGTCTGTTTCGGCAGGTTGATGTCGTCGGTGTAATTGCCCTTGCCGGTGATGAAGCGGTGATCTTCCTTGCGCTTCACGCGGGCGCCGATTCCTGTCTCGCTCATGGTCCTGCGCCTCCCTTACATGGCTTCCGCGCCGGCCTTCACGGCGGCGACGATGTTGTGATAGCCGGTGCAGCGGCAGATATTGCCGTCAAGCTCGGCGCGGATGGTTTCCTCGTCGAGCTTCTTGCCCCGGCGCTTCACCATGTCGACGGCGCTCATGATCATGCCGGGCGTGCAATAGCCGCACTGAAGGCCGTGATGCTCGCGGAAGGCTTCCTGCATCGGGTGCAGCTTGCCGTTTTTCGCAAGGCCCTCAATGGTGGTGATTTCAGCGCCATCGCAGGCGACGGCAAGTGCCGTGCAGCTCTTGATCGCCTTGCCGTTCACATGCACCACGCAGGCGCCGCACTGGCTGGTGTCGCAGCCCACATGGGTTCCCGTCAGGCCCAGCGTATTGCGGATGAATTCCACCAGCAGCGTGCGAGGCTCGGCCTCGCCGCACATCATCTGGCCGTTCACTTTCATAGAGATTGCCGGCATCGACATGACCTCCCATATCGCCCCAGCAAAAAAGAGCAGCGCCTGCCGCGCGCAGGATCGCTATAACCAACTGGGGACTTCGTCTTCGCCACCCCCATAGTCGTCCGGTTTTTGCAACCCGGTCAAGCGGCACTATGGCCGCAACTGCACATTTCTTTTCGGAAGCGTCCTTGTTGTGCATCGCACAAGATCAAATGTGCGGCGCACAGTTGAAACCCGATGCGGCGCGCCCTCGTATATGATGTCAAATTCATCACCGGAGGCCGATCATGCGCGCGCTGTGCCTTGCCTTTCTCCTGATGATTGCACCCGCCTTCGCCGGCGATGTTTCAGATGCAGACCGGCAGGCGATGCAGCACATCATTTCAGACCAGATCGACGCCTTCCGCGCCGACGATGGCGCAAAAGCCTATGGCTTCGCCTCGCCCACGCTGCAGATGATCTTCCCGTCGTCCGATATTTTCATGCAGATGGTGCGCAAGGCCTATCAGCCCGTCTACCGCCCGCAGCGTTTCAAGTTCGGCTCATCCGGCCCCGACAGCGCCGGCCGCCCCGCCCAGCATGTGCTGATCTTAGGCCCAGACGGCAAAAACTACGACGCCCTCTACAGCTTCGAGCGCCAGGCCGACGGCACGTGGAAGATTTCGGGCTGCACGATTTTGGAAATTCCCGGCGCTGATGCGTGAGGGGATTCCCCTCCTCTCCATGGCAGCCCTTGCGGCTGCCATCCGCACGTTCCGCCAGAGTCCAAGATAGCAATGCCCCACCTGGAGCATCGGGCGCTCAATTGAATCCAACCCTCACTCTCCTTGGCCGGGCTTGACCCGGCCACCCAGACTTCAAACCGTTGTGCCGTTTGAAAGTCTGGGTCACCGGCTCAAGGCCGGTGATGGAGAGATAAGGAGCGAGGCCGCAATTGAACGCCTGTTTGTCCAGTGATTGGAAAATGGATGGCAGCCTCAAGGGCTGCCATGGAGAGAAGAAAGGCGATTCCTGTAAAGTTCTAATTCCCCGGCACGGGCGTGTAGCCGTTCTGCTTCAGGAAAGCGGCCAGCGCCTCCGGGAACGGCACGGTCTTCAGCTTGTCCTGCGGGCAATCGTCCACGCTGCCGCCGGTGGTGCAGCTTTGCGTCTCGAAGTCCGAGGTCTTCTCATAATTGGCGAGCATCACCTTCCACGCCTCATCGCCCTGGCCCAGTTCGATCTTGGTCGCCACCCAGGCGGCGAGATAGCCGCGTGACTGGATGAGTTCGGGGTTCAGCTTCACCTGAAACTCCATGCCCGCCAGATCGCGCTTCAAGGCGGAGCGGAATTTTTCGTCCTTCGTCACATTGGCGATCTTGCCGCCGCGCAGCTGCCAGATCTGCATGGGCGCGAAGCTCGCGGCATAGGAGTCGAAGGCATAGAGGAACGCATTGTCGACGCTCGTCAGCTCATACGTGCCATCACCATCGAAATCCTCAAGCCCATAGCCGCCGCCGTCGAGCGTCACACCGCTCACCATCTGCCAGCCCGATGCGGCTTCGGTGAAAAACGTGGTGTCGACGCAGCAATGGGCGCCGCCGGTGAAGCGGCTGAGGATCGCCTGCGGCAGGGAGACGGAGGGATCAAGCCTTGCCGCGGCCAGCGTGCTGCCGGTATCGGCATATTGATCGGCCTTGGTTGAGAGCGTGAACAGCGTGTGGCCGGCGCTCGTGGCACTCACCTCAACGGAAGAGCTGTCGGCATTGCCTTTGAGCTCAGCGCGGAACGGCAGGCCTTCGGCCGTCGCCTCCACGGGCTTTCCGAACGCGAGTTCGGCCGGTTTCACCGCTGCCTTCGGTTGCCACACGGTTTCGAGATAGTTCGCGCCGTTCGAGAGATGCGCGTCCTTCGGCAGCTCGGGCCAACCCTGATAGGATTTGCGGTAGGCCACGAGATCAGCCGTCTTCACCGGCCCGATGACGACGCCATACCAGCCGCTTTTCGAGGAGACGACCCGGCCCGGCGGATCGGAATAGAGCTGGGCGATGCCGATCGCCTCGTCCAGATCCTTGGCTGAAGCGATGGCGATCCACCGCTCCTTGCCCTGAAGCTGAAGCGTTTCCGCGCGGAGCGGTGCGGCCATGAAGAGTGAGAGGAGGAGAAGTGCGAACAGACGTGCCATGGATAACCTCATTGGCCCCCGCCCTCACCCTAGGCGCGAATTTTGCTCCAATCCAGACCGCGATGCGCTAGAAGCGCGGCATGAGCGAGCAGCCCGACCTGATTTATGGCGTCCACCCGGTGATGGAGGCGCTGAAGAACCCGAAGCGCAAATTCTATTCCCTCAAGGCGTCGAAGAACGCCGCCGACCGGCTGGCGGAAGAAATCTCAGCCTCCGGCCTCACGCCCGAGATCGTGCACCCGCGCGATCTCGACAAGCAGCTTGGAAGCGACACCGTGCACCAGGGCCTGCTGCTGGCGGCAAAAGCCCTCGCCCAGCCCCGCCTCGACCAGATCGAGAAATCCGGCGTCGTCGTGCTGCTCGACCAGGTGACGGACCCGCATAATGTCGGCGCCATTCTCCGCACCTGCGCGGCCTTCAAGGTCACGGCACTTGTCGCCACCGCGCGGCACAGCCCGGAAGGCTCGGGCGTGCTCTTCAAATCCGCCTCGGGCGCTTACGAGCATGTGCCCTATGTGAAAGTCACCAATCTCGCCCGCGCCATGAACGAGCTGAAAGAGTATGGATTTCATATTCTTGGGCTCGACAGTGAAGCCACTGCCTTAATTGGTGACGCGGCCCGCACGCCGCCCGTGGCCATCGTGCTGGGAGCGGAGGGCAAGGGCCTCCGCCAGTTGACGCGCGACACCTGCGATGAATTCGTCAGGCTCGATCTCGACGGGCCGATCAAGAGCCTCAACGTCTCCAACGCCTGCGCCGTGGCGCTCTACGCCTTGACCCGCTGACGCCTTGCGGCGCGGCACCCAAGGCTTTATGGAACGCGGCCAGCGCCGGATTAGCTCAGCGGTAGAGCAGCGGTTTTGTAAACCGAAGGTCGGGGGTTCAATCCCCTCATCCGGCACCAGCCTTTTTAACTAAGCACAGGCTTCGCGGCGCTAGGCGGCGGCCTTGCGGCGGCGCCTCCACATCCCGAAGCCGCCCGCGATACCGATTGCCGATCCCAGCAGCGGCAATGCCGCGGGCACCGGAACGGCCGTGGCCGACAGGGGCGAGATATTGAGCGCCACGCCGCCAATATTGTCCGGCAGGAAGTAGTCGATTATCCAGAAATCGAGAACGGTGCGCGCCGTCAGGGTGAGGGTGTCATAGTAAGCGGCGGTTGAGGTTGATGTGGCGATCGCCGTCAGGAAGCGATAGCTGGTCACGCCGGTGGCGTTCGCAACACCCTCCTGCCCCGCATGATTGGGCGCACCGACCCATCCCACATGCAGAACCGTGGCGGTGCCATTGCCGTTATCGGCGCCAATCACGAAACTCCACGCCCAGTCATTGCCGCCGTCATAGCGCCAGCCCGAATAGTTTCCGGTGGTGGCGGCGTTGGTGATGGAATAGGTACCGGGATCAAGCGTCAGCTGCAGGGGGCCTGACTTTCCCTCGTTGACCAGTGTCACGGCAAAGCCCGGGCCAAGACCCATGGACCCCGGGCCGCCGGAACAACTCGTGCATCCCCACCCCGTGGGGCCTGCATCGATATAGACTGTATCGGCTTGTGAAACGGTGCTGGCGCCCAGCGTGGCAGCACCGAAGATGGCAACAGACAAAGCACGGCGGATGGAAAACATACTCGATACTCCCCAACAACGCGACGGCCCCAGCAAATAGTTAACGCTTTATTAATTTTTTGGTCAAGTATTTTGCCGCAGGGCCGCTCGGCGCGGAACGGTGCGGGCGGCAAAATTGCGCAGGTGCGGCGTGAAATTGATCTTGCGGCGCACCGCCGCCCCCGCCACGTTTTGGCTGCAAAGCCCGGTCATCTGCCGGGGCCCATCCTCCGGAGTCGAACCATGCCCACCGCTGCAGAAAAAGCCGCCGAGAAGGCCGCCGAACGGCGCGAGAGCCGCCGCAACCTGCGCGATCTCGCGATCCAGATCACCACCTCGATCATGATCCCGGTCAGCATTGCCGGCATGGGTCTCTATTATACGCGCTGGCAGCAGAACGTGAACGACCTCAAGACGATGATCGACCTGATCTCCGACGACAAGGCGGAGCGCCAGAAATACGGCATCGCCATGTTCGAGTATCTGCTCAAGAACGACAAGGTGCCGGTGGAGTTCGTGGCGGCGCAGCTTGAATATGCCAACAACGCGTCCGATCCCCAGCTTCTCAATTCCATGGAGCGGGCGCTCTCCAACGCGGCGCAGGTGAACGAGCGGGTGGAAAAGGTCTTCACCGAGGCCGTGGACCGCCTGCCCTCGCGGGTTTTCGTGAGCGTGATGAACGAACCGCAGCGCGCCTGCTTTTCCAAGCTGCTGTCCTCGCTCAAGGACAGCGACGGCGCGTCGATTACCGTTCCGTCCATTTCGCTCGCCAAGTGGGACGGCAAAGTCAACGAGATCCGCGCCATGCGGACGGGCGACATGGACAAGGCCCAGGCCATTGCCGGGTGGCTGAACGGGCTTGGTTTCCCGACCGAAGCGGTCAATCTGGAAGGCCGCTGGGCCGGCGCCAAGCAAGTCCGCCCCAATACCTTTGAACTCTGGTTTGGCAACCAGGCCCTTCCGGCGGTCTGCGCGGCGAGCTGAGGCTTCGGGGGCTTAAGCCTTCAAGGCAGCGCAGATGTGTCTGCCAGGCAGCGCCACCCGATGGCGGGGCGCCGCGCCAGCGGGCGGGATTACTTTGGATGATTATCAAGCTTTACTTTCATCCAAAACTTGACGCAATCGTCAAGAATGACGCTCCCCGAGAGCCAGAATTCATCTGTCAAATCTGCCGGTTACGGCAAGGGTCACGTTAAGGTTGCTTTTTTACTAAAATTCGCTGATTCTTATTGACGCGCCACAAAAATTAGTTAATTTCAAGTTAAGATTGATGCAAATGATTGTATCAATGTCTGTATAGTCCGGGGTACCATCATGAAACGCACTTTTGCCGCGCTCGCCGTTTGTGCTGGCGCTCTCTTCGGCACCGTGTCGGCCGCGCAGGCCATCACACTGTCCATCGCCGGAACCGCTACGAACTACGCCCTTCCCTCCGATTTCAGCCTCTCCGCGGAAACCGGCCTTGCCACCGGCACGACGGTGAAGAAGCTCGGCACCGGCGGCGGCTTGTCGCTTGATACAGCCGGCTGGCTGCAATTCTCCTATCTGGGAAGCGAAGCCTCCAACCACAACGAGTTCAAGTTCAGCGTTGGCGGAACCACCATTTTCGACAACACGTCAGCCACAAATGCTGCAGTGGTCGCCTATCAGGCGGCGGGTGGCCTGCTGAGCTTCCTGTTCAAGGACGCGACGGTGGGCAGCAGCGTGGCGAACGGCGGATCGGGCTCTTCCTTCCTGAACTCGATCGCTCTCTTCCGTGAAACGGCCACCAGCTGGATCATCCTGTTCAACGACACCTGCGACTGCGACAAGGATTATGACGATCTGGCCGTGCGCGTTCAGGCCTTCGACCGCGACCCGGGCATCCCGGCCGCCGTGCCGGTGCCGGGCGCCCTGCCGCTCCTGGCTTCGGGCCTCGTCGGCGTGGGCCTCCTCGCCCGCAAGCGCCGCAAGGCCGCCTGAGTTACACACCCATTCGCCGGGCCACCCCCGGCGCGGAAAAGGCTGGATGCAAATCCAGCCTTTTTTAGTTTCATAAGCGCTGTCCAGAATTTGACGTTTTCGTTAACATAAGTTGAGGAAAGCAAAATTCCGTCTAGCGGTGACTGGCGAAGCTTTGCCTCTGGCTACCCTTGCGTTACGACAATTTCGAAGGCGAGATCTTGGTACATGAGGCCTCCAAACTTTCTTCTGCTCACACCCCACAAATTGACTCAGTCAATTTCTCCGCGCCGAATTTGGCATCTTAAACGCTACAAACAGCATCACTTTTGCATGTAAAACGGGCGTGCATTCATGCCGAATGCATCAAAACCTGTGTTGCCAAAGCCTTGAAATTGCTGCCCCGTTCCGTGAAAATAGGAAAATGTTCCACGTGAAACACGCGCTTCACGCCCTCAAATATCCAGGCCATCGGCGCTCACGAATTCGGCCCTTTCGGAGATGAAATTGAACCGCTCCTCGGGCTTGTTGCCCATGAGCTGTTCCACCGTCCTCTGGGTCGCGGCGCGCTGGGCGTCGGCGAGGCTCACCCGCAGCAAGAGCCGCCGCGCCGGGTCCATCGTCGTCTCCTTGAGCTGGGCGGGCAGCATTTCGCCAAGACCCTTGAAGCGGCTCACCTCCACCTTGCCGCGGCCCGTCAGTTCGGTGCGCAGCAGCTCGGCCTTGTGGGCATCGTCTCGCGCATAGGCGACCTTCGCCCCCTGCGCCAGCTTGTAGAGCGGCGGCACGGCCAGATAGAGATGGCCCTGGTCGATCAGCGCCGGCATCTGGCGGTAGAAGAAGGTGATGAGCAGGCTCGCGATATGGGCGCCGTCCACATCGGCGTCGGTCATCACGATCACCTTCTCGTAGCGCAAATCCTCCTCGCGGTAGGAAGCCCCCGTGCCGCAGCCCAGCGCCTGGATCAGATCGGCCAGCTGCTGGTTGGCGGAAAGCTTGTCCTTGGTGGCGCTCGCCACGTTCAGGATCTTGCCGCGCAAGGGAAGAACCGCCTGGGTGGCACGGTTTCGCGCCTGCTTGGCGGAGCCACCTGCTGAGTCACCCTCGACGATGAAGAGTTCCGAACCCTCATGCTGGGTGGCCGAGCAATCGGCCAGCTTGCCGGGAAGCCTGAGCTTCCTGACAGCCGTCTTGCGGCCCACTTCCTTTTCCTGCCGCCTGCGGATCCTCTCTTCGGCGCGCTCGATGATCCAGCCCAGAAGCTTGTCGGCCTGCGCGGGGTGGCCCGTCAGCCAGTGGTCGAAATGATCGCGCACCGCGTTCTCGACGATGCGCGCGGCTTCGAGCGTCGCCAGCTTGTCCTTGGTCTGGCCCTGGAATTCGGGCTCTCTGATGAACACCGAGAGGAGCGCGCCGGAGGAGGTCATCACGTCATCCGCCGTCACCACGGCGGCGCGCTTGTTGTTGGCGAGTTCAGCATAGTTCTTGAGCGAGCGGGTGAGTGCCGAGCGGAAGCCCTGCTCATGGGTGCCGCCCTCGGGCGTCGGGATCGTGTTGCAATAGGAGGACATGAAGCCGTCATCGCCGCCGAACCAGGCCACCGCCCATTCGACCGTGCCGTGGCTTCCCTCCTTCTCCACGCGGCCTGAGAAACTCTCGTCCACCACGCGCGTCATGCCGTCCAGCCGCTCGGCCAGGAAGTCCTTGAGGCCGCCGGGGAAATGCAGCACCGCCTTTTCCGGCGTCTCCTTGTCCCTGATCAACGAGGCATCGCAGGACCAGCGGATTTCAACCCCGCCGAAAAGGTAGGATTTGGAGCGCGCCATCTTGTAGAGGCGCTGGGCGGAGAACGCGGTGTTGCCCTTGCCGAAAATCTGCTCATCCGGGTGGAACGACACTTTGGTGCCTCGCCGGCCCGAGACCTTGCCCAGTTCCTGCAACTTGCCTGCGGGCTTGCCGCGCCGGAATTCCTGCCGGTAAAGCTGCTGGCCGCGCGCCACCTCGACGATCACATGGTCGGACAGCGCGTTCACCACCGAAACGCCCACGCCATGCAGGCCGCCCGAGGTTTCATAGGCGCCGGAGTCAAACTTGCCGCCCGCATGGAGCGTCGTCATGATAACTTCGAGGGCGGACTTGTCCTTGAACTTGGGATGGGGGTCGACGGGAATGCCGCGGCCATTATCGGTCACCGTCAGGTAGCCGTCGGCCGTATAGCTCACCTCGATCCATGAGGCATGGCCCGCCACCGCCTCGTCCATGGAATTGTCCAGCACCTCGGCAAAGAGGTGATGCAGCGCCTTCTCGTCCGTGCCGCCGATATACATGCCGGGGCGGCGGCGCACCGGCTCCAGCCCCTCCAGCACCTCGATGTCGGCGGCGGTATAGCTCTCTTCGCCGCGCGATTTGGCCGGGCCCTTGTTGGGCTTGGGCTTTTTCGGTTCGTTGTCGTTGCCAAAAAGGTCTGGTGGTTCAGGCGGTTTCGCCACTGTCTCGTTCCCGAATCGTTTCCGCCAATATGGCGGTGCGAGGGGAAAACCGCAAATCAGCCGTGCTTCACCGTGATCCCCGCCAGAAGCCGGCTTGCCATCCCGCCGGACTGCGGCACGCGGCGTGGGTCGAAAGGCTCATATCCAGAATGCGGCGCGGTCATCTGGTCGCCCGGCACAGGAAGCCGGACCGCCGATTCGGCCCATACCTTTTCCGTTCGCGCCAGTCCCACGCTCATCGCCAGCACCAGCCCGAAGGCGATGCGGATGGCGGCGATCTGGTTGAGGCGGCGGGGCATGGTGTTTCCAGAAAATGCAGGCATTTGAACTTGCCCGCACCCTGCGCGCTCTGATCTCAATCGATGCTGAATCCACTGTTCATCACCTATTCACCGGCCCGATCGCGGCATTGTGCTTGACAATTGAGCAGACCGGAGGTTTCCTGAGAGATAACAAAGTTGCCCCGTAGCAAACAACATTGGGGTCGGGCCAGCACGCGACGGGGATAAGAAGCGGGCCTGCGGAGGGGAAACACAATGTCCGATCTCAATCAGCGGATTGAGACGGTGTACAAACGCGATGTCATCATCGCCTGGGCGTTTGTCATCGGGCTCTGGTTCGCCGTCATCTTCGTCGCCATCGCTACCTGGAAACTGGCCCCCGAAGGCCCGTGGCACATCATCCTGCTCATCGGCGGGGTGGCGGTGCTGCTGTTCAACACCGCCTCCATCGGCGCGCTGGTGAAGCATTACAAGGAAGACAAGCACTTCATCTACACGCTCGATCTCAAATATCTCGACGAAATGCGCAACCGCAAGGCGGGAGGCTGAGATGGCGAAATATGAGCCTCCGAAACAGAGCAAGGCCGGGCAAATCTTTGATGTGGTGGTTCTGCTCGCCCTCATCATCGGTGCCCTGCGCCTGCCCCTGTGGTTCGACCTGGCTGGCGGATCCAAGACCGCAGCACCCGTCGACGCCAACGCCACATGGCAAACGCTGGGGCAGGACACGCCAGAGAAAATCGCGGCATGGAATGCGCTGGGCTTCACCGACCCCAAGAACGAGGCGCTGCAGAACATCATTACCGCGCGCTATGACTACACCATCAACTATGTCGAACTGGCGATCATGGTGATTGTCGTCGTCGGCTATTTCTTCATGGTCATCCGCTTCTCCGACAAGGAGTACCGCGAGGTGATCGACGAGAAATTCGGCGGCAAGAAATAGCGGGGGGCGGCAATGGAATTCTGGCACATCATGGAATATGGCGCGTGGATCCTCTCGGTGATCTTCGGCCTTTATATCATCGTGGACTGGCTCCGCACCGACTCCAGCTACTCGGAAGATGTCCTCACCTCGTCTCAGGAAGGCGAGCTTGAGGCGTTGACCGAAAAGCACAACATCTGAGGGCCGGGACAATGGCAAACACAACCAATACCGCGGCCCCTGCTCCGCAAAAGATCAATCTGCTCCGCGTGCTTGGCCCGGCTCACGTCTGGGCGCTCGGCGTGGGGATCGTGCTCGTCGGCGAATACATGGGCTGGAACTTCGCCGTCGGCAAAGGCGGTGCCTATGCCGCCCTGATCGCCTGCTGGTTCGCAGGCCTTCTCTATACCTGCGTGGCCATGATCGATTCCGAGGTGACGTCCACCGTCGCCGCAGCCGGCGGCCAGTTCACGCAGGCGAAACATATCATCGGGCCCTTGATGGCCTTCAACGTCGGCCTCTATCTGGTCTTTGCCTATACGATGCTGGAGGCAGCGAACGCCATCACCCTCGGCTATCTCGTCTCGCAAGTCGCGGTGCTCTCCGGCTATACCGGGGAACTGAACCAGACGCCGTTCATCGTGCTGACGATCCTGTTCCTGGCGTGGCTGAATTACCGGGGCGTTCTAGCGACGCTCAATTTCAACCTCGTCATCACGGCCATCGCCTTTATCGCCATCATCCTGCTGTTCATCGGCGTAACGCCATGGAGCGCCGCGACGCCCCTGAAACATGCGCAGTTGATGTCGGGCAGCGCGGCATTGCCTTACGGCGCCATCGGCGTGGTGGCGGCGATGCATTTCGGGCTTTGGTATTATCTCGGCATCGAAGGAACGACGCAGGCGGCGGAAGAAGTGCGTTCGCCCGCCCGCGCCCTGCCCTTCGGCACCATGGCCGGCATCATCACGCTGCTGATCGCCGCCACGCTGACATGGTACATCTGCTCCGGCCTGCTGCCGTGGGAATTCCTCGGCGACGGCGTGAACGGGTCGGTTGCGCCCCTGTTCGATGCCAGCCGCCTTACGGGATCGCAGTTCCTGCTGTTCATGCTGGGCATCGGCACCATGTTCTCAACGCTCGCCTCCGCCAATGGCTGCATCAATGATGCGTCACGGGCCTGGTTCGGCATGGGACGTGACCATTATCTTCCGGCATGGTTCAGTGCTGTTCATCCCAAATACCGCACACCCTACCGGTCGATCGTGTTCCTGGTTCCCATCGCGATCATCTTCGCGCTGGGGGCGCCCCTTGATCAGGTGATCACCTTCTCGATCCTGTCGGGGCTGCTGGAATATACGTTCATGCCTCTCAATGTGATCATGTTCCGCAAGAAGTGGCCGCTCGACTCGATCAAGCGCGGCTATGTGCATCCCTTCCATCCGCTGCCGGCCATCGTGCTGCTGTGCCTGTGCGCCGTGACCTATTTCGCGGTGTTCCTGGGCTATGGCACGCAGCTGATCGCGATGGTGGGATTCTACATCGTCGTGTCGCTGTGGTTCCACTTCTGGCGCTACCGCTTCGTAAGCCGCGGCAAGCAGTTCACCATGCCGTGGCCGAGGCCGCGCGGATACTGAAGCTGACCTTCATACGCAAATGCATGGCCCGCCCCGTGGCGGGCCATATGCGTCTGGGAACAGGCGCATGACGGAGATGTTCGTCAAATCCGCGCTCGCGGCTGCCGTCTGTGTCGCGCTGCTGGTCAGCTTGTGGCAGAGCTGGCAGCGAAGCCGCGAAAGCCGCGTGCTGTGCAAGGCCATGCTGGAACATGTCCAGACCGGGCTTCAACAGGCCGAACTGACGATCGATCCGGCCGGTTACCCGCGCCTGACAGGATTTTACCGCGGTTTGCCGATTGCCCTCCGCTTCGAGAAGGACTCCCTGAATTTTCGCAAGCTGCCGGTGCTCTGGCTCCTGGTCACGATCATGGGTCCCCTGCCGGTCAAGGGCCGCTTTGACATGATGATGCGGCCGCGCGGCATTGAGCCATTCTCGGGATTTTCCGAACTGCCGGTACAAGTTACGCCGCCGCACGGCTTTCCCGAGGACTGCGCCATCCGCATTGATGCGCCGGGCCACCTGCCCGACGAAAAGCTCTTGCGGCGCCATCTCGCATTGTTTCAGGACGCCCGGGTGAAGGAACTGGTGATTGCGCGCACCGGCCTCCGCCTCACATGGATGGCGGAAGAGGCGCACCGCACCCGCTATCTGATGTTCCGCGACAGTGACATGGGGAGCGCTGCCATACCTGCCGCCACAGTGACTGCACTCCTCGACAAGCTCGTTGCGATCAGGGATGATCTGATTGCCCATGCCGGAGAAACCAATCCGTGACGCGCCCACTCCAGCCGCTCCTCGTACTGCTTTCGGCCATCATTCTTCCCGGCTCAGGGCAGGTGATCAACCGCCAACCGGTGCGCGGGCTGATCTTTGTCTTCTTCATGCTGTTGCTGGGCGGCTTCACGCTCATTACCGCGGCGCCCACTGTTTCCCTGGTCGGCAAGTTCGCCGGCGGCATCTTCGTCTATGCGATGGCGGTGTTCGACGCCTACAAGCACGCGCGCATCCGCTACGAGACTTGGCGCTATGCGGAGGAGCACAAGGCGTGAGGTTCGTGCTGCTTGCCGCCGTCGTTTTCCTCCTGCCGCTTTCCGCGCAGGCGGCGGAGCACAGGCTCGCGGCGGCGGACATTCAGGCATGGCTTGCGGATCACACCTTCAGCGGTGTTTCCGATACGCGCAAGATCGAACAGGTGTTTCAGGCTGCCGGCGTCACCTATTACACGGTTGACGGCGCGATGCAGCAGGGCTTCTGGAAAGTGGATGGCGATCACTATTGCTCGCAATGGCCGCCCAGCGAGCACTGGTCCTGCTATGACGTGATGGTGGATGGCCCCGGCACTGTCTTCGTTTCGTCATCGGGCACGCGCTACGCCTACGTGCGCCAGCCATAGCTGCCTAAAAATTCTCCTGTCATTGCGCGGTCATATCCTCTATTTCCGCTGCTGTTTTCAACCCTCACAGGAGTTCCGATGAAATGACCACTTGGCCCGTGTATGCGACATGGACTGGACCTATCGTGATGATCGGCTTTGGCTCAATCGGCCGGGGTACCCTGCCCCTGATCTTGCGCCACATCGCCTGCGAGAAAAGCCAGATCACCATTCTCGATCCTGACGCATCGTGGAGCTATCTGGCGGAACAGCAGGGCGTGAAATTCATCCAGCAGGGCCTGACGAAGAAGAATTACAAGGACGTGCTGAAGCCGCTGCTCACCGCGGGCAACGGCAAGGCGCTGATCGTCAATCTTTCGGTCGATGTCGGAAGCCTCGACATCATGCAGCTGGCGCGCGACACAGGCGCACTTTACATCGACACGGTGATCGAGCCGTGGCCGGGCTTCTACTACAACCCCAAGCTCAGCAACGCCGACCGCACCAACTATGTCATGCGCGAGAACATGCTGGCGCTGAAGAAGAAGCTGGGGCCGGGTGTGACCGCCGTTTCCTGCTGCGGGGCCAATCCCGGCATGGTGTCTTGGTTCGTGAAGCAGGCGCTGGTGAACCTCGCCGCCGACATGAAGCTGGCCCTCAAGGAGCCGACCACCCGCGAGGGATGGGCGAAATTCATGAAGCGCCTGGGCGTGAAGGGCATTCACATCGCCGAACGCGACACGCAGCGCGCCAAAAATCCCAAACCCCTCGACTGCTTCGTCAACACGTGGTCTGTCGAAGGCTTCATCTCGGAAGGCCTGCAGCCCGCGGAACTGGGCTGGGGCACGCATGAGAAGAAGCTGCCTTCCAAGGGCAAGCGGCACAAATCCGGCACGGGTGCGGCGATCTATATCGACCACCCCGGCGCCGACACGCGGGTGCGCACCTGGGTGCCGACGGCGGGCGCCAATTTCGGCTTCCTCGTGACCCACAATGAGGCGATTTCGATTGCCGACTACTACACCGTGCGCGACGGCCGCAAGGTGACCTACCGGCCGACGAGCCATTACGCTTACCATCCCTCTAATGACGCCGTGCTGTCACTCCATGAAATGTTTGGCGCAGGCGGCCGCAAGCAATCCACCATCCACATTCTCGCCGAAGAGGAAATCGTCGACGGCATGGATGAGCTGGGCGTGCTGCTCTATGGGCACAAGAAGAATGCCTATTGGTATGGCTCGCAGCTCACCATCGCAGAAGCGCGGAAGCTGGCGCCCTACCAGAACGCCACCGGGCTTCAGGTGACCTCGGCTGTTCTGGCGGGCATCGTCTGGGCCATCGAAAATCCGAACGCCGGCATTGTCGAAACGGATGAAATGGATTTTCACCGCTGCCTGGAATTGCAGCGGCCTTATCTCGGCAAAGTGGCCGGTCATTATACCGACTGGAACCCGCTGAAAGACCGCGAGAGCCTGTTTCCCGAAGTGCTGGACCGCCGCGATCCCTGGCAATTTTCGAACATTATTGTGCGGTAGCTGAACGGCTTTTCCCGGGGCGCGAGTGCCTGCGGGATTCAGCGTAGAGTTGCCGCATGAAAGCGATTCGGTTTGTGACGCTCCTGTGCTGCGCGGCCATGTTTGCCGCGCAGCCTCTCTTTGCAGCACCCCAGAATGGCATTGCCATGCAGGGCCAGCCTGCGCTGCCGCCGGATTTCAAGAACCTGCCCTATGCCAATCCGGATGCGCCGCAGGGCGGCACGCTGCGGCAGGCGATGACCGGCACCTTCGACAGCACCAATCCGTTCATCGTGAAAGGCAATGCCGTCTATGGCGTGCGCACCTATACGGTGGAAAGCCTGATGGGGCGGAACTGGGCCGAGCCCTTCTCGCTCTATGGCCTGCTGGCGGAATCGATCGACGTCTCCGACGACCGGCAGACGGTGACCTTCAGGATCAGGCCCGAAGCGCAGTTTTCAGACGGCACACCCGTCACATCCGACGACGTGGCCTTTTCGATGCGCATGCTGATCGACAAGGGACGGCCGAATTTCAAGACCAATCTCGGCAAGGTGACGGCGGTTGAAACGCCGGACGCGCGCACCATCGTGTTTCACCAGACCTCGGGTGACCGCGAACTACCGCTCATCATCGGCCTCATGCCGGTGCTTCCCAAGCATGTATGGGAAGGAAAGCCCTTCGATGTGACGAACTTCGATCCCATCGTCGGTTCAGGCCCCTATCTCATGACTGATATCAAGCCGGGCGAGTCCATCACCTATGTGAAGAACAAGGATTATTGGGGCAGGAACCTGCCCATCAATCGCGGCGTGTGGAACTTCGATGTGGTGAAGTTCGACTATTACCGCGATGCCAACGCCACGTTCGAAGCCTTCAAGTCCGGCCTTGCCGATGTGCGGATCGAGGGCGATCCGGTGCAATGGGCCACCGGTTATGACATTCCGGCCGTCAAGGACGGCCGCATTACGCTGGAAAAGATCGAACAGAAATCGCCAGCACCCGCATCCGGTTTTGTGTTCAATACGCGGCGGGAGATCTTCGCGGACCCGCGCGTGCGCGAGGCGCTGGTGATGGCTTTCGATTTCGAATGGGCCAACGTCAGCCTTTTCAACAATGCGTATAAACGAACCTACGGCTACTATGCCGGTTCCGAACTGTCGTCTCTTGGCGTTGCCGTTGATGACCGTGAACGTGCAGTTCTGGGCGATGCGGCCCAGCATCTTCGGCCGGACATGCTGGATGGTTCCTACCGCCTGCCCGTCACCGATGGCTCAGGGCATGACCGGAAAGTCCTGCGCAAGGCCGTGGCACTTCTGGCTGAGGCCGGGTGGACGATCACCGAACAGGGCCTCACCAACCAGAAGGGCGAAGTGTTCGCCTTCGCCATTTCGGTGCAGAACCGTGACCAGGAAAAGCTGGCGCTGCATTTTCAGCGCACCCTCAAGCAGATCGGCATCAACGCCACGGTGCGCACACTGGATGCCGCGCAATTCAACCGCGTCCAGAACAACTACGACTACGACATGATTCCGGCGACGTGGTTCAATTCGCTTTCGCCCGGCAATGAGCAGTTCACATATTTCGGTTCGGCTGGCCGCACCGCGCAGGGCACGCGCAACTATCCGGGCATCGCCGATCCCGCCATTGACCGCGCCATCGGCGCGATGCTGAAGGCGACGACGCGGGAAGATTTCGTCGCCGCCGCGCATGCGGAAGACAGGCTGCTGGTGGCGGGCTTTTATATCGTCCCGTTCTTCGATGCGGGCGGGCAATGGGTGGCGCGGTGGAACACCATTGGCCGCCCGGCCGCCCAGCCGCTTCCCGGCTTTGAAGCCACGACTCTGTGGCATAATCCCTGAAGGAACACAGGCATGGTAGACCGCTTTACCATCGACATCGTTTCCGACGTGATCTGCCCGTGGTGCTTTCTCGGCAAGAGGCAGATGGACGCGGCGCTCCACCAGTTGGGCGATCCCGATATTTTCCTGCGCTGGCGGCCTTTCATGCTTGACCCCAGCATTCCGCCGGAAGGGATGAGCCGCAGCGACTATATGGCGGCGAAATTCAGCCCCGAGCGGCTCAAGACCATCCATGATCCGCTGATCGCGGCGGGAAAGGAACTGGGCGTTCCCTACAATTTCGACGCCATCACGCGCACGCCCAATACGCTCGATGCGCATCGCCTCATCCGCTGGTCGCACACCGCCAATCGCCAGACCGACATGGTGGAGCGGCTGTTCATGGCCTATTGGAGCGAGGGCAAGGACGTGGGTAATCGGGACGTGCTGGCCGATTGCGCCCAGGATGTGGGCCTCAACCGTGCGCAGATTGCGGAGCTTCTGGCCAGCGATCAGGACATAGAGAATGTCGAGGCGGAAATCCGCCATGCCGGTGAAATCGGCGTGCGTGGCGTGCCGACCTTCCTGCTGGCCGGCCGCTACGCTCTCACCGGCGCGCAGGAGCCCGATGTGCTGGCCGATGCAATTGAAAAGGTCATGGCGGAAACAGGGGCATGAGCCGTTTCTCGCGCGTTGAGTGGGAGCTTGATGAAGAACACCGCGTTATCCTCCCGCAATTCATCGGAGACTCGGAAGTCAAGAATATAGCAATGTCACTCTCCGCCGTTGAGATCACGCTGGAGAACGGAGGTGGCTACACAAGCCCTTCAGCCGAAATGCTTGTGAACCAATCCACGATCAAGATGATTTTGGTGCAGCCATCCTTCTTTTCCTTTTGGTCCAATCATCTTCAGAACGTCATCGACAGCATTCATATCCACGAGGGACAAAATCCCTTGAAGGAACGTTTTTTGCCGTTCTTCTCCAAGGGACTGGAATTTGATTTTGCTGCCCTGACATACCGCTTCGCCGTGATTTTTAGTCCTATCACTGGCGGCGATGTGCTGGCTGCCTGCAACGATATAGATTTTCTTGAAGCAAGGCATGGGCGCTGGACGGTTTGATCTAGGCCGCCAGTTTCACCAGCGTTTGCATGAGCTGCCGGGTGCCTTTGAGGCGGTCCTCGGGCTTATCCCAATTGCGCATCAGCACGAGCTTCATGTCGCTGCCGCGCAGCTTGGCGAGATTGCCTTGCGAGGTGATCCACTGCACGAGCTTGGGCGGATTGGGGAAGGCATCGCCGCGGAAGCCGATGACGGCGCCCTTGGGGCCGGCATCCACGCTCGCCACATTGGCGGTGCGGCACATGAGCTTGATCGCCACCACTTCCAGAAGATGCCGCACCTCCTCCGGTACCCGGCCGAAGCGGTCATGCAGTTCCGCCGCGAAACCGTCGATGGCGGTCTGATCGGCAAGATCGGCGAGGCGGCGGTAGAGCCCGAGGCGCACCTGGAGATCTTCCACATAGCTCTCCGGGATCAGCACCGATGCGCCGGTGTTGATCTGCGGTGACCATGTGCCCTCTGCCTCCAGCGGCTCGCCGCCAGTGCGGAGTTTCGACACGGCCTCTTCCAGCATGGTCTGATAAAGCTCGTAGCCCACTTCCTTGATGTTGCCTGACTGCTCCTCACCCAGAAGATTGCCGGAACCGCGGAGGTCGAGGTCATGGCTCGCCAGGGTGAAACCGGCGCCCAGTGAATCAAGCGATTGCAGCACCTTCAGGCGCTTGTCCGCTGCTTCCGTCAGCGCGCGGTTGGCGGGCGTGGTGAACAGCGCGTAAGCACGCTGCTTCGACCGGCCCACGCGGCCACGCAACTGATAGAGCTGCGCCAGACCGAACATATCGGCGCGATGGATGATCAGTGTGTTGGCGGTTGAAATGTCGAGGCCCGATTCCACGATGGTGGTGGAGAGCAGCACATCGAAGGCGCGGTCATAGAAGCCCGACATGATGTCCTCAAGCTCCGTCGGCGCCATGCGGCCATGGGCGGCGCGGAACTTCACCTCCGGCACATTTTCGCGCAGGAAAGCGGCGATCTCATCGAGATCGGAAATGCGCGGCACCACATAGAAGCTCTGGCCGCCGCGGAAATGCTCGCGCAGCAGGCTTTCGCGGATGATGACGGGATCAAAGGGCGAGATATAGGTGCGCACCGCCAGCCGGTCGAGCGGCGGCGTGGTGATGAGCGAAAGCTCCCGCACGCCCGAAAGCGCCAGTTGCAGGGTGCGCGGAATGGGCGTGGCTGTGAGGGTCAGCACATGGATGCCCGCCTTCATCTCCTTCAGGCGCTCCTTGTGCTTCACGCCGAAATGCTGCTCCTCGTCGATGATGAGAAGGCCCAGGTCACGGAACTTCACACTTTCCGCCAGAAGCGCATGGGTGCCGACGACGATATCGATATCGCCCTTGGCCAGCCCCTCCTTCACCCGCTCAATCTCCTTGCGGCCGACGAGGCGCGAGGCCTGCGCGATGTTGAGCGGCAGGCCCTTGAACCTCGCCTGAAAGGTGGCGAAGTGCTGGCGGGAGAGAAGCGTGGTCGGCACCACCACGGCCACCTGCTTGCCGTTCATCGCCGCCACGAAGGCCGAGCGCAGCGCCACCTCCGTTTTGCCGAAGCCCACGTCACCGCAAACGAGGCGATCCATCGGGCGGCCCCTCTGCATATCGTCCAGTACCGCCTCGATGGAAGTCAGCTGGTCTTCGGTTTCCTCATAGGGGAAGCGGGCGCAAAATTCGTCATAGGCGCCTTCGGGCGGCGGCAGGATGTCGCCATGCTTCAATTCGCGCGCCGCGGCGGTCTTGATGAGCTGTTCCGCCATTTCGCGGATGCGCTCCTTGAGCTTGGCCTTCTTGGCCTGCCAGGCGCCGCCGCCCAGCTTGTCGAGATTGACGCCCTGCTCATCGGCACCATAGCGCGACAGGAGTTCGATGTTCTCGACGGGCAGGAACAGCCGGTCATTGCCCGCATACATGATGAACAGGCAATCATGCGGAGCACCTTGCACCTCGATGGTCTTGAGACCCTCGAAACGGCCGATGCCGTGATCCACATGCACGACGAGATCGCCGGGCGAGAGGGCGGAGAGTTCAGAAATGAAATCCGAGGCCTTCTTGGTCTTGCGGCCCTTGCGCACCAGGCGGTCGCCCAGGATGTCCTGCTCGGAGATCAAGGCAAGATCGGAAGTTTCAAACCCCTCTTCCAGCCCCAGCACCGTCAGCGCCAGGATGGATGTGTCCCAGCCTTTCAGTTCCTGCCAGCTTTGCGCTGGCGCCATGGGTGCAACGTCATGATCCTTGAGAATGGTCTGCAGCCGCTCACGCGAGCCTTCCGACCATGAGGCGATGATGGTGCGTTTGCGGGCAGCGCGGAGCGCTTCGGTGTGCGCCTTGACAGCTTCATAGACATTGCCGCCCGCTTCGGCACGCTCGGCGGCGAAACTTCTGCCGCGCTTGCCGCCGAAGGAAACGGCTGAGGAGTCCGGGCTCTCGAAGGGAGACAGTGCGAGCGTGGTATGCTCGGCCAGTTGGGCACGCCACTCCGTGTCCGTCAGATAAAGCGCTTCGGGCTTGAGCGGCTTATAGGGGGCAGCGCCGAAATTCTGCTTGTCCAGCGCTTCACGGCGCGCGTCGTAGAACTCCGCGATCTGTTCCTGCCGCGCTTTTGCGGCCTCATCAGCCTCGTGATCGAGACTTACGGCGCAATTCGGCAAATAATCGAACAGCGTTTCCAGATGCTCATGGAACAGCGGCAGCCAATGTTCCTGCCCCTGATAACGGCGGCCATTGGTGACGCTTTCATAGAGCAGATCGTGAATGTCGAGGCCGCCGAAGGCTTCCGCATAGCCTTTGCGGAAGCGGCCGATCGATTCATCGTTCAGCAGCACTTCATTGGCCGGGTTGAGCGCAAAGGATTTGAGCGTGGCGAGCGAGCGCTGCGATTGCGCATCGAAGCTCCGGATCGATTCCAGCGTATCGCCGAAGAAATCGAGGCGGACGGGATTTTCAGCACCGGGCGGAAAGATGTCGATGATGCCGCCCCTCACCGCGAAATCGCCGGGATCCACCACCGTGCCAGTGCGCGAGAAACCATTGTGCGCCAGGAAGGCCAGCAGCTTTTCGCTTTCCACCCGGTTGCCGGGCGCTGCGGTGAAAGTGGCGCCCGAAATCACGGGCTTCGCCACCACGCGCTGGAGGATGGCATTTACGGTGGTCAGAACGATCAGCGGCTTGGTATTGCCCCGCACCAGCCGCGCCAGTGTGGCAATCCGCCGGGCCACGAGTTCCGCATTGGGGGAAACACGGTCATAGGGCAGGCAATCCCAGGCCGGGAACCGCACCACCTCGATGCCGGGATTGAAGAAGGCCAGCTGGTCGGCCAGCACGGCAAGGCGCTGGTCATCGAGCGCCACATGCAGCAGCGCGCGCGGCGCGATCGCCTTTGCCAGTTCGGGCAAAAGCATCGCGTCCAGCCCCTGCGGAACGCCGCCAGCCTGAATGCGGCCCGGCGTCGCGAGGCGCGGCTTTACCTTGGCAATATCGATCATGGGCGGAATTCGAGAATGGCGGCCAGCATGGCGCTCTGATGTTGCGGGGGAACCTTTTCCTGCCGTGTCGCCCAGGCCAGCATTTCCTGATCGGGCAAGGCGATGATGGCCTCAAGCTGATCAAGATCCGCCAGGCCCATGGCGTGGATATGGGCTGCGGCATAGCCCCCCACAAGGATATCCATCTCACGGATGCCGCGATGGGTCGCGCGCCAGAGCAGGCGCTTGCGGCGGGTCTCGATGGTTTCAGGTCTTGGCATGGGCGGGTGATTTGCCCCATCCCATCTTGCGCTGCAACCCATTCTCCTGAAAATGGTACCATGCGCCCGCCCCTTCTCAACCCGCTCTTCGCCAGCGCCCGATCCATCAAAGGCATCGGCGACAAGCTGGACAAGACACTTGGGCCGTTCCTCAGGCCCGCCGCAGCGGAAGGCGACGGCGCCCGGGTGGTGGATTTGCTGTTCCATCTGCCCTCAGGCCTGGTGGACCGGCGCTTTCGCCCGAAGATTGCAGACCTTCCGCTCAGCGGTATCGTGACCGTCGAGGTCACGGTGGGCCGCCACAAGCCCCCGCCTCCGCACAACAAGCGGCTGCCCTATCGGGTGGAGGTGCATGACGAGACCGGCCCGCTCACGCTGGTCTATTTCCACGCCTATGCCGACAGCCTGAAGCGCATGCTGCCGGAGGGCGAACGGCGCTTCATTTCCGGCAGCATCGAATGGTTCAACGGCCAGCCGCAGATGCCGCATCCCGATCATGCGGTGAGTGCCGAGGAATTTGAAAAGCTGCCGCTGCTTGAGCCGGTCTATCCGCTCACCGAAGGCGTTTCCGGCAAGATTCTGGCGCGCGCCATCCGCACCGCACTGGACACGCTGCCGGCACTGCCGGAATGGCAGGATGCAGCCTTGGCCCGGCGGGAGAACTGGCCGGACTTCGCCACGGCTTTGCGCAGCCTGCACCTGCCGCAACAGGTCATCGCGGCGGATGCGCCTTCGCCTGCGCGGCGCAGGCTTGCCTATGACGAGTTGCTGGCCAATCAGCTTGCCCTCACGCTGGTGCGCGCGCACATGAAGCGCGCCGCCGGGCGGCCCTTGCGCGGCAGCGGTGATCTCCGTGCGAAGATCGTGAAGGCCCTGCCCTACAGCCTCACCTCGGCGCAACAGCAGGCGATGGCCGACATTCTCCGCGACATGGCCTCTCCTGATCGCATGCTGCGATTGCTGCAAGGCGATGTGGGATCGGGCAAGACCGTGGTGGCCCTGCTTGCCTTGACGACCGCCGTTGAAAGTGGGGCGCAGGGTGCCCTCATGGTGCCGACAGAAATTCTCGCCCGCCAGCATTTTGCAACACTGTCGCGCTTCTGTGCCGACGCAGGCATCACGCTCGACATTCTGACAGGACGCGAAAAGGGCCGCGCGCGTGAGGACGTGCTGGACCGCCTTGCGAGCGGTGAGACGCAAATCTTGATCGGCACCCATGCCCTGTTTCAGGAGGGCGTCACCTTCCGCGATCTCGGCCTTGCGGTGATCGACGAACAGCACCGGTTTGGCGTGCACCAGCGTCTTGCCCTCCAGGCCAAGGCCGGTGCCGCAACTGATCTTCTGGTGATGACGGCGACACCCATTCCACGCACGCTGGCGCTCACGCATTATGGCGACATGGAGGTGTCGAAACTTACCGAAAAGCCTGCAGGGCGGCTGCCCATCGATACGCGCGTGCTTCCCATGCCGCGCATAGATGAGGTGATTGAAGGCCTTGCCCGCTCTCTCGCACAGGGCAATCGCGCTTATTGGGTCTGCCCGCTGGTGGAAGAGAGCGAGCTTGTCGATCTCGCGGCGGCGGAGGATCGCTTCAAGGCACTGGCTGCGCATTTTCCCGGCCGGGTGGGCCTCGTCCATGGCCGCATGAAGGGCGTGGAAAAGGATCGCGTGATGGCCGATTTCAAATCGGGCGCGCTGTCGCTTCTCGTTTCGACCACGGTCATCGAAGTGGGCGTCGATGTGCCGGAAGCCAATGTCATGGTGATCGAGAATGCCGAGCGCTTCGGCCTGGCCCAGCTTCACCAGTTGCGGGGGCGTGTGGGGCGCGGCTCCGCCAAATCCACCTGCCTCCTGCTTTATCAGGAACCGCTGGGGGAAACCGCGAAGGCAAGGCTCTCCATCATGCGCGACACGGACGACGGTTTTCGCATCGCGGAAGAAGATTTGCGATTGCGGGGCGCGGGCGAATTGCTGGGCACACGGCAAGCCGGTGTGCCGCTGTTCCGCATCGCCGATCTGGGGCTCGATGGCGACCTGCTGGCGATGGCGCGGGATGATGCGGGCCTTGTCCTCGCGCGCGATCCCAATCTGCAATCACCGCGCGGTGAAGCATTGCGCGTGCTGCTCTATCTGTTCGAGCGCAATGAAGCCGTGCGGTTGCTTACGGCGGGGTGACCTTCTTGCGCCGTCCGCGCGCCTTCTTCGGCGCCACAACGGCCATCGCCTCTTCCACGGCGGGCGGCACCGGCTGTTCGGGGAAGACCAACCCCATCGAAATCACCAGCTTCAGTCCGTCCTCGACACTCATATCGAGAATTTTGACATCGCTCTTGTCGACGAAGAAGACATAGCCCGAGGTCGGGTTCGGTGTGGTTGAAACATAGATCGCATACATTTCACGGCCCGCTCCCAGCCCGATCTGGGCGCCATCGACCTCCCGCGAGACGAAGGCAATCGACCAGGCGTCGCGGCGCGGCCATTCGACGAGGCAGACATAGCGGAAGGACGCGCCCTGCTCCGAAAAGATGGTCTGGAAAATCTGCTTGGAACCCTTGTAGATCGAGCGCACCACGGGCGTGCGATCGAGCAGCTTGTCCCACAGGCCGATCACGGTGCGGCCCACGAGATTGCGGGCCAGCGCCCCGATCAGGGTGATGGCGACGAGCGTCAATACCAGCCCCACGCCCGGAACCTTGATGGGCAAATAGGTATCGGGCGTATAGCGGAGCGGCAGAAGCGGCTTCACCCAGCTGTCGAAGAAGGTGATGAACCAGACCGTTGCCCAGACCGTGATGGCAATCGGTGCCGTGATCACGAGGCCGGTGAAAAAATAGGTGCGCAGTTTAGCCAATACTGGCGCCTGTGCCTTCAGCGTGCCCGGCTGGGCATCCTTTGGGAGTTTCCTTGCCATCTCATGCGTTTGATTGCATCAACGCCGTCCCATGGCAAGCATTGAGCTGAAATGACCCGCCAGACCTTCGCCCGCTACATTTTTCTGATTGTGGGATGGTTCTGCCTGACGCTGGGGCTGCTCGGCCTTTTCGTGCCGCTGTTTCCCACCACCATTCTTGTTCTGGTTGCCGTCTGGGCCTTTTCGCGCTCCTCACCCGAAATGGAGAAGCGCCTGCGCAACAACCGGTTCATCGGCAAGACCGTGCGCGACTGGCAGGATGCCGGTGTCATCCCGCCGCTGGGCAAGCTGACCGCCATCGTCATGTTTGCATTCATGCTGGGCTATGCGCATTTCTTTGCCCATTCGCCCTGGTGGCTGGAACTCGCCCTTGGCGCGTTTGCGCTGACAGCAATTGCCTTTGTCGTCACGCGGCCCGGAAAAAGGCCGGAGGACCCTACTGATCGCCCTGATCACTGACCGGCATGGAATGGCCGCCAATGGGATATTGCTCATCCCAGACACGGGCACGCGCTTCCGCTTCCAGCCTCGCTTCTTCCGGCGTCGAGGCCTGAATCTGCTGCAGGCGGTTGAAGATTTCCGGGTTTTCGTCCTGGCGCGCGGATTGCGCGGCAAGGATATACCACATCAGGGCGCGCGTCGGGTCGATGCGCACAAACTTGCCCTGCAAATAGAGTTCGCCCAGAAAGGCTTCGGATTGCGGGTTGCGCTTCCGCGCCGCGGCAATCAGCCATTTCAAACCCTGCTGCGGATTTGGCTTCATCCCCTCGCCTTTGATGTTCATCACGCCCAGCGCGTATTGTGCTGCCGGATGGCCATAGGTGATGGCGATCTTGAGATAGGTTTGCGCCGCGGCGGGGGCATTCTGCGGGATGCCAGCAGAGGCGGCTCCGCTGCGCTGGTAATCGGCGATCTGCACCATGGCGTCGACGGTGATGCGAAGCCGCGTCAGATCGGTCTCGTCGGGATCATAATGGTCGGCAACGCGGGAATAATAGGAATAGGCTGTCGCATCGTCGCGGGGAACGCCGCGGCCCAGCCGGTACATATGGCCGAGATACCAGTCGGCGGCAAAATTTCCGTCGTCGGAACATTTGCGGAAATACTTCAGGGCCTTGTCGTAATTACCTCTATTATAAGCCTTTTTCGCTGTTTTGAAATCATCCGTCCAGAACGGGATGTTGATGTCGGGAAGCTTGATGTCGGGAGGAGCCGGAAGATAGGAATAGAACTCGTCCAAAAACCCGGGATCGTCCGGGTTGCCGTCCGCAGCCATGGCGGGAACTGAGGTGCAAGAGATGACAGCGCAGAGCGTGGCAAGAGCGACAAGCCCCATCCGCGCCTTTCGACTCATTACGCTGAGTCCGCTGTCTCCACTCGAACACACGTCCGTCTAATCCTCCCAGATGCGCCGCCGCACCCGCTGCCATGGCATTGCCATCGGCGTTTCCGATGTTCCCCTGGATCACAGGCTGCGTGCCGGACGGCACAGCCCTTATCCCCTCAACTGCCGAAGGCTATTGGTCAATTTTGGCGGATGAAAGGATCAATATGGTGGCGATTTGGGCAGCGTGCACAAATCGATGCTCTGTTGCGGGAAAGACACAAAATGCCAGATATCTCTTCACCAGCGGTTCATTTCCTGCTTTGCATCATTGAAGCGTGACCCAGACAGCACAAAAGTTTCGCCAGAAAAGCCGCCGGTTTGGCGCGCCATGGCGCATTCTGGCGGGGATTTGCGGCATCGCCACGGCAGCATATCTCGTGCTGCAGTTCGCGCCCGGCCCGATTGTGTGGCTGATTCCCTCAAGCTGGAAAAATACCGTCGGCGAGAAGGCGGAGACGGTGCTGGCCGGAGGACGGCCTTCCTGCGGCAGCCCATCGGGCACGGCCGCGTTCAATGCCATGCTGGCACGCTTGGCGGACGGAAATCCCAATCTGCCGGGCGTCGCCCTGCACGTCTATGACATTGGCGTGATGAACGCGTTCTCGCTTCCGGGAAACCGCATCATCGTCACGAAAAAGCTGATTGATACCGCAGGAAACGCCACCGAACTTGCCGGCGTGCTGGCCCATGAGATGGGCCACATTGTCTATCACCATTCCGAACAGCAGTTTGTCCGCACCGAAGGGCTGGAACTGCTACTCAGCTTTCTGACCGGCGGTCATGGTGTCAGCACGGCGGGGTCGATCGCCAACGCGGCCTCTCTCATGCGCTACTCGCGGGAGGCCGAGCGTGAAGCCGACAATTTTGCCGTGCAAACGCTGGCCGACGCAGAGATAGACCCCATGGGCCTCAGACATTTCTTTGAACGCATGCTCGAGGCTGAAGAGAAACACGGCACAGTGGGCAAGGTTCTGGAAGCCTTTGACAGCCACCCCGCCACGGAAGACCGTATCGCGGCGATCCATCCCCTGCCGGACCCTTCCAAGGCGCGGCCAGTGCTGAATGACGCCCAGTGGCTTGCCATCAAAACCATTTGCGACTGATCGAGTTGGTGAATCTGGTTCACCTCCTATGGCGGAATTGGGCCTGCATTTCTGAATTTCCGGTGGTACATAGCCCGCATCAGGTGAATTTCCGGAGACGATGATGAAATCGCATGCGCGGGTGGTGGTCGTAGGCGGCGGCGTGATGGGCGTGGGACTGCTCTATCACCTGGCGCTGGAAGGGTGGACGGACATCGTCCTGATTGAAAAGGGCGAACTCACCTCCGGCTCAACCTGGCATGCGGCTGGCCAATGCCCGCATTTCAACGGCTCGCTGAACATGACGAAGGTGCATCTCTATGGCACCGAACTCTATCCCAAGCTGGAAAAGCTGACGGGCCAGGCGGTGTCCTGGCATGGCTGCGGCGGCTTGCGGCTCGCCACCACGGACGAGGAAGTGAACTGGCTGAAATACGTCTACGGCATTTCGAAGCTCGCGGGCTATGAAGGCGAGATCATCGGGCCTTCCGAGATCAAGCAATATCACCCCTATCTCGAAACCTTCGGCATCAAGGCTGCCTTCCGCACAGTCACCGACGGTCACGTCGCCCCGGCCGATATCACCAACGCCATGGCTGCTGGCGCGCGCCAGCTGGGCGCGGAGATTTACCGCCGCAACCGGGTGACCGACATCAAGCCGCTGCCCAATGGCGAGTGGCGCGTGTTCACCGAACAGGGCAACATCGACTGCGAGCATGTGGTCAACGCCGCGGGCTCCTATTGCGATGTGGTGGGAAGCTGGACGGGCCATAATGTGCCCATCGCCAACATGCTGCATCAATACATCATCACCGA
>Ga0209023_10001253_pt1 | contig 34679 bp, 29 predicted proteins | sample LakOneMetagenome_FD_187468 | JGI IMG/M metagenome (GOLD analysis project Ga0209023, IMG submission 187468) | Freshwater and sediment microbial communities from Lake Erie, Canada (SPAdes) (version 2) | ecosystem: Environmental > Aquatic > Freshwater > Lentic | place: Lake Erie, Canada...
CGCCCTTCTTCGTTACGCGACGCTTACTGGGGGTCGACCGGCGTCACCGGCGTCGGAGCCGGGGCGGGGGCCGCAGCCACCGGAGCGGCGATCACGACGGGGGCCGGCTCGGCCGCGACTACCGGTGCGGGCGCGGCGACCGTGGCGCTGACGTTCGACGAGGCCGAACTGGCGTCAGGGGCCGTCGCTGCGGCGGGCGCCGCGCGGCGAGCAGCCGTAGCACGGGGCGCAGCGCGAACCGGGGCAGGGGCGGAGCGAGCGACAGGCTCAAGGGCGGCCGTCTCGACCGGCTCCGGGGTCGGCATGGCGGCGGGCGCCAATGGCGGGCTCAGGGGCGCCGTATCGGTGACGGCCATCTGGGCGGGCTGCTGCGTCTCGGTCGGGGTCTGGGCCGGATTGGCCATCATCGCCCAGGCGATCGCGCCTGCGGCGACCAGCACGACCGGCGCGCCAACCAGCAGCGCCATGTTGTTCGAAGCCTTCTTGGCAGGCTTGCGGGCATAGATCGGCGCGGCGGGGAACATGGGCGAAGCATCCATCGCGGCGGAAACCGGCGCAGACTGAATCGGTACGCGCTGACGGCGCGTGTCTACCGTATCAATCGAGTCCAGATTAAGCGTCTGACTAAAAGCGGGCATGATGTCCTCCTCAGCTTTATTTCTCGATGGAGGTAACCGCTCGGCGTCGTCGAGGTTCCGGCGGACCAGGAATGGCGCCGTTTCTGACAAGAAGGCGCCTTATTTGGCGCGAGGCCTTCACGCCGGGAAAATCATCGGACCGAAGGACGCGGAAAACCTCGCGGGGAAGGCGCTCGCGGTTCGTGTTGAAACCATGCGGCCTAAGGGTTTTCCGCCATGGCGCGGTCGGTGTAAGAGAAGCTCATGACGCAAGAATCCAAAACCATTCAAGGCCGCACCGGCCCCTGGGAAATCGTTCTCGGCCTCGAGATCCACGCCCAGGTCGCCAGCAAGTCCAAGCTGTTCTCCGGCGCCGCCGTGGGCTTTGGGGCTGGGCCGAACGAGCAGGTGAGCCTGGTGGACGCGGCCATGCCCGGCATGCTGCCGGTGCTGAACGGCTTCTGCGTCGAGCAGGCGGTCAAGACGGGTCTGGGCCTCAACGCCAAGATCAATCTGAAGAGCCGCTTCGACCGCAAGAACTACTTCTATCCCGATCTGCCCCAGGGCTATCAGATCAGCCAGTTCGACCAGCCGATCGTCGGCGAGGGCGTGATCACCGTCGAGCACGACGACGGCTCGACCTTCGAGGTGCGCATCGAGCGCCTGCACCTGGAGCAGGACGCCGGCAAGTCGCTGCACGACCAGGATCCGAACGCCACCTATGTCGACCTGAACCGCGCGGGCACGGCGCTGATGGAGATCGTCTCCAAGCCCGACATGCGCACCTCGGCGGAGGCGGCGGCCTATGTGAAGAAGATCCGCACGATCCTCGTCTACCTGGGCACCTGCGACGGCGACATGGAGAAGGGCAACCTTCGCGCCGACGTCAACGTCTCGGTCTGCCGCCCCGGCGACTACGAGAAGTTCCGCGAGACCGGCAGCTTCAGCCATCTGGGCACGCGCTGCGAGATCAAGAACGTCAACTCGTATCGCTACATCCAGCAGGCCATCGAGTATGAGGCCCGTCGCCAGATCGAGATCCTCGAAGACGGCGGCAAGATCGATCAGGAGACTCGCCTGTTCGATCCAACCAAGCTCGAGACCCGCTCGATGCGGAGCAAGGAAGAGGCGCACGACTATCGCTACTTCCCCGATCCCGACCTGCTGCCGCTGATCCTCGACGCGGCCTGGGTCAAGAAGATCGAAGAGACCCTGCCGGAGCTGCCGGACGCCAAGAAGGCGCGCCTGCAGAGCCAGTATGGCCTGTCGGCCTATGACGCCGGCGTGCTCATCATCGAGAGCGACCGCGCCGACTACTTCGAAGCCGCCGCCAAGGGCCGGGACGCCAAGCTGGTGTCCAACTGGGTGACCAACGAACTGCTGTCCAAGCTGTCAGCTGGCGGCCACGAGATCGCCAACTCGCCGCTGCCCGCGTCGGACATCGCCCAGCTGGTCGAGCTGATCGAGAACGGCACCATCTCGTCGAAGATCGCCAAGGAGGTCTTCGAGCACATGTGGGCCGGCGAGGGGCGTCCGTCCGAGATCGTTGAGAAGCGCGGCCTCGTGCAGATCAACGACACCGGCGCCATCGAAGCGGCCATCGACGCGCTGATCGCGGCCAATCCCGACAAGGCCTCGGCCGTGAAGGAAAAGCCCCAGGCCATCGGCTGGTTCGTCGGCCAGGTGATGAAGGAAACGGGAGGCAAGGCCAATCCGGCCACCGTCAACGACCTGCTGAAATCCAAGCTCGGTCTGTAGGCAAAGGAAAGCGCTCCGGAGGATCGCCTCCGGAGCGCCTATGCCTTGAGCCGGTCCAGCTAGTAGCCGTTGGCCATGACGTCGAAGATCAGGCCCGTAGCTATGGCCGCCAGCACATAGTCATTGGCCGTGCGGTACCAGTAATAGCCCCGGGGCGGCGGACGCAGGCGATAGCGACCGTAGTCATGCACGACATAGCCGCCGCCGCGATAATAGGGGGGCAGATAGGCGCCGCGACGCCAGGCGACATAGCCGGGGCGATAGCTCGGGTGACCATAGTAGTGCGAAGGCGGCGCACCGTAGTGGAAACGGTTCCCGTAGTAGTAGCCGTTGTGGCGACCGCGATCCCAGCGGTCTTCCCGCCGATCCCAACGATCCTCGCGCCGGTCCCAGCGACCGCCGTCATGACGCGCGTCGCGCCTGTCTTCCCGGCGGTCCCAGCGATCTTCGTGACGGTCCCAGCGGCCACGATCCTGGGCTGACGCATCGCTGGCCAGAGCGGCCATGGGGCCTGCCACCGAGGCGACAGCAGCTATGGTGAGCAACAGACGTTTCATCTCGTCCACTCCTTGTGGTCAGGCGGGTTTCACACCGCCAAGTCCCTCGACCCTGGAAACGATCCTCCTTCAAGCCGCCTGAACCGCGCCTGAATGGCGTTGTCAGACGAACGCGCGGCTCCCACCGGGGCTCCCTTGAGGATCTTCTTCGGACGGCACGCTCTGGCCATCAGCAGGCGCCAACGCCGATTTGCTCATGGTGCGGTGCGCTACACCAACGAGAGCAACCGCCTTTAGGGTGTGCTCGACAAGCCACTTTCACGGCAGGATTTTATCTGCGGCCAATTGTCCATTGCCGATTTCGCCGGCGGGCCGTGGGTTCTTCCCCGCAAAAGCCAGGGCGTCGTTCTGGAAGACTTCCAAAACCCGAAAGCACGGTTCCAGAGGGGCGGAGCTCGTGAAAGCTCGAAAATGGCCTCAGATCGGGGGCGAAATCGCGTTCTTTGGGTCTTCAGGCCTCGTTGAATGCGGCGGAGGAGACCCGAAGTATGCTCTTTCGGGAGTGCGCGCGTTAACTCGCTGTATACAGGCGTTTACGCTGAGTAATACCCTTGAAGAAAGCATGTATTCGCGCCTGAATTCATGATGTTCCGGCGCTTAACTATATATTCAGCGCGGGTGGACTTTTCTGCTTCCAGGCCTGCGATCCGACAGAACGTTGGAGGGGCCTGGAAGAGGAGATGAGCCATGATGATGAGCATCGAACCCCCGCCCGCCCACGTGCTGCCGCTGCCGACCCCCGAGTCCTCCGGCGACGAACTGTTCCGTATGGGCCTGCTGTATTCGACCGGTCAGGGCGGCGCCCCCGTCGACTACGTCTCGGCGCACATGCTGTTCAACCTGGCCGCCATGCGTGGTTCGGTCGAGGCCAAGGTCTATCGCAAGGAACTGTCGCAGGAGATGGCCAGCGAAGACGTCGCCGAAGCCCAGCGCGCGGCGCGCGAATGGCTGGCCCACGGCTGAATCCGGTTTTCCGGATTCAGCGATCCGCCAACGCTCGGCTTCAGCCTATTGGCCGACGCCGTTGACCGCGTAGCTGAAGCTGACCGGCAGCAGGTCGCGGAAGTACTGCTGCATGAACAGCCCCGTCTCCGCCGCGCCGCTGCGCGGCACATAGACGATGTCGAAGCGGCGAAGCGGGATCAGGTCCACGCCGCCGCCGGGATTTGTCATCCCCCGCAGAAGATCCGCCGTGCGCAGCATGGCGCGACCATCGGGGCCGCGACGGATTATGACAACCTGACTGCGCTTGGACGAGGCCTTGAAGCCGCCGGCCTGGATGACGGCGCGCAGCGCATCGACATCGCCGGGCATATCGTAGACGCCCGGATTGCCGACCTCGCCGCCGACGAACACCTTTAGCGGGGTCGTGGTCTTGACCGACACCTGCACCTGGGGCCGCAGCAGCTGGCTGCCGTAGGCCTCGGTGATCGCGTCCTCCAGTTCGAAGATCGTGCGATCCGCCGCCATCACGGGCCCGAGCAGGGGAAGAACGATGCGTCCGTCTGGCTGCACGATGGCTGACTTGTTCAGCTCGGTCGCCGAAGCCACGGTCACCTCGACCTCATCGCCAGGGTAGAAGCGATAGGAGGGTTCTTCCTCGCTCCAGTCCGCATAGCCGATGTTGGGAAAGTTCGCGCTGGGTCGGGGAGCCGGCGTAATGGGTTCGCCATCCACGTGACCGCAGGCGGCCACGCCGCCCAGGAGCATGATGGCCAAGGCCGTGGAGAGATGCGTGCGCCGTTGCATGCGACAAGTCTTAACAGGAATGGGTAACGAAGCCTTAAGGGCGGGCGGACCAGTTTGAAGTTGAGATTGAACCCTTCGGATTCGTATGTCGACGACGAGCGCCTGGACCAGCGTGCCGCATGACCCTCCGTCGCAACGCGACTGGGCGACGCGTGCGCGCTATGCGCCGACCGACTTCATCACCCTGCTATGGCGTGAACGCTTCCTGATGCTGGGCGTATTCCTGGTCATCGTAGTGCTGGGCTTCGCGCTCTCCACCACTCTGAAGAAGAACTACACCGCCGAATCCAGTCTCTTCGTTCGCCTCGGCCAGGAATATGTCTATGAGCCGCGGGCCGGCGACGCGGGGCGCGGCGCGGTGCCGAATGTGGATCAGGTCATCCAGTCCGAAGCCGAGATCCTGGGTAGCGGCGAACTTCGCGAACGCGTGATCCGCAAGATCGGCTTCGCCAATGTGTTTCCGTCCCAGGCCGCCAAGTATGCCGCCGCAACGCCTGAGGGTAAGCGCAAGCTGATCGCCCTGGGCCGCGACTCGGTGGGACGCAATCTCAAGATCGAGACCGCGCCGGACAATTCCATCATTCGTCTGTCCTATCAGAACGAACATCCCGAGCTGGCCGAGAAGGTCCTCAACACCCTTCTCGAGGAATACCTGACCTACCGCCGCGGCCTGCTGATCGGCGGTGATGACCGCGTGCTGCAAAGGCAGAAGGACATCTTTGAACAAAGGCTCGAAGAGACCGACACCAGCTACCAGTCGTTCCTGACGACCAACGACATCGGCGACTTCACCTCGCAGAAGACGACGCTGACCCAGTTGCAGACTCAGGTCGAGCAGCAGAGATATTCCATCGAAGCCCAGTTGCAGGATCGTATCGCCCGACTCGCGTCGGTCGAGGCTGAACTGGCCCGCACCCCGTCCGAGACCGTGCTCTATCGCGACTCCGACACCTCCGCGGCCGCCAAGCTGAACCAGCTGAAACTGGATCGCGAGGGTCTGCTCTCGCGCTATCGGCCCGACGCCAGCCCGGTCCGTGATATCGACGCGCAGATCGCCCAGCTGGAGCGGGGCATCGCCGCCGGCCGGACGGCTGGCGAAGGCGCGCGTCGCAGCGGCCCGAACCCGATTTGGCAGACCCTGCAGACTTCGCGCAACGATCTGAGCGCTGAAGTGGCGGCGCTGCGCGAGTCGCAGGCGACGGCTGTTCAGCAGGTCGCCGACGTCAACCAGCGCTTGCTGCGGTTGGCCGAGCTTGAGCCGCAGTTCAATCAGCTGACCCGCGATCGTGATGTGCTGACGTCCAACGTTCGCGACTTCACCGTCAAGGAACAGCAGGACGAGGCCCAACGCAGGATGTCGTCGGAAAGCAGCGATAACATCCGCATCGTTCAGCGCGCTGTCGCGCCGTCCCAGGGCAAGAGCCTGAAGAAGCCGATCCTGGCTCTGACGATCATGTTCGCGGCCTTCACCGCCCTTTGCGCCGGGCTGGTCCGGATGTTCCTGCGCCCCGGCCTCCAGACTCCGGCGTCGGCCGCCCGAACCCTGAACCTGCCTGTTCTGGCTACAGCCGGGTACAAGCGCGCAGCCTAGGCGGTTAGGCCTCGCGGTGAGTGCTTTGGTCGCCTTTCGCCCGCCAGGGGAATGACGCTAGTTTGTAACTTCTGAACGCGCGGCGATTCGACGGATGGTGGATTTGAACGCCGAGATGGCGGAGTTGTGGAGCTCACTGGGCGCGCCAGCGCCTGGGCGCCCGCACGTCATCCAGGTGGTCGCCGCCCGGAGAGGCGAGGGGACCTCAACCGTCGCTCGCGAACTTGCCCGTTTCACCGCCATGCGCGCCGGACGCAAGACCTGGCTGGTCGACATGGATCTGGCGACGTCCGCACAGTTCCAGGCCATCTCCCTGAATCCGGAACGCTTCGGGGTTCTGGGACCTGCGGTGGCGGCGTCGCCGGACGGTTCGGCCTTCTTCACCGTGCAGCCGCCCGCGCCGCGCGCCGATGGTGGTGTCTGGCCCGACGCCAAATATCTGGCCGCCCATAGTGTGGGCGGTTCGCGCCTCTGGGTTACCCGCTTCAATCGCGACGCTCTGCGCGGACGCCAGAAGGTCCACATCATTCCCGGCGCCGAATACTGGCAGGCCCTGCGCCGCCACGCAGAGGTCATCGTGGTGGATAGTCCGTCGACGGATCGCTCCCAGGCGGCCCTGACCGTGGCCCAGCACATGGACCAGACGGTGATGGTGGTTTCGGCCCAGCAACCCGACGTCAAGGCGCCGGCCCAGCTTCGCGACGCCCTGGCCACGGCCGGCGGGCGCTGCGCCGGCGTGTTCTTCAACCAGGCTTCGGTGCAGCCGCCGGCTTTTCTGCGGGCGATCCTGCCGTGACGCCTTCGGGGAGGGCGCCGCTCCTCCTGCCCCAGATCGCGATCTTCTGCGCCTCGGTCGCCATGCTGCTGATCTACAGCGGCGGCTGGGAGTTGCCGCTGTTTGGCGAGAACGCGGGAGAGTCGGCTGGCGGCATCATGCGTGTCGCCTATCTGCCAGCCTATGCCGCCGGGTTCCTGCTTGTTGCGCTCAATCCCCGCAACCTGATCCGTGTGCTGATCCGGCAACCCTTGCTGATCCTGCTGATGCTGATCGTGGTCGGCTCGACCTTCTGGTCGATAGCGCCTGACGTCACGACCCGTCGCGCGTTTGCCGTCAGTTGCACCACCTTGGGCGGCCTTGCCCTGGCCGCGCGCTACAAGTGGGCGCAGCTGGCCGAAGTGGTGGGGGCAACCTTCATCGTGCTGATTGTCGCCAGCTTCGTCGTCTGTCTGGCCGTGCCGTCGATCGGCGTGATGACCGAGCTGTTTCCCGGCGCCTGGCGCGGCCTGTGGATGGAGAAGAACGCCCTTGGCGGTCTGATGGCCCTGGGTTTCTGTCTGCTATCGGCGGCCGCTCTGCTGAATCCCCAGCGCGCGAAGCTCTGGTGGCCCTTTGCGGGACTGGCGCTGGTGCTGGTGTTGATGTCGACCTCCAAGACCTCCCTGGCCTCGCTAATGGTCGGGGGGGCGGCCCTGGCCTTCGTGCTGATCGCCCGGCGCAGCCCGGCGGCCGGAGCGGCCATCACCTGGACGGGTGTGACGGGCGTGGTCCTCTTGGGCGGCTTCGTCCTGGTCGCCTCGGATGTCTTCTTCGCCCTGCTGGGCAAGGACGCCACCCTGACAGGCCGCACCGAGATCTGGAGCGCGGCCATGCGCCAGATCGAGCAGCGCCCCTGGACCGGTTACGGCTACGCCGCCGTCTGGGACAACAAGTCCGGCTGGGGACCGTTCGCCTGGATCACCAAGGACGCTGGATTTCAGGCGCACCACGCGCACAATTCCTGGATCGAACAGTGGCTGGGCATGGGCATTGTCGGCCTGGCGGCATGGGGGCTGTTCTATCTTCAGACCCTGACCCTGGCGATCATTGCGGTGTTCCGCGAACGGGGCGCGCTGCTCGTCTTTCCGTTCCTGGTCGTCTACACGCTGGTCTCGCTCACTGAGAGTATTGCGGTCGTCTATAATGACTTCCGCTGGGCGCTGTTCGTGGCCTTCGCCGCCAAACTGGCGTTCTCGGATCGGGAACAGGAGCGCGGTTAACCGCTTCGCCGAACGAAGTTTTTAACCGCCTTGGCCTAGACCTAGCTCTGCTGACCACCAAGCGTCGCAGAAGGCGGAGCCCTCTTCAGTGAAACCCGCGGCACTTCAGGCTGATCCGGATGGACTCGTCCGGCATCTTGCGTCGACGCCCCTTACGCGATCGTCGCGCCCTGGCTTGGCGCGGATCCTGGTTATTCTGAGCTTTCTGGCCTACGTCGCCGCCATGGGCGCAGCCTGGTGGGCGGTGCTGCAGGTCGTTCCGCCCCACGTGTCCTTCACGGTGCTGGGCCGCACGCTCGACACCGAGTCGGCGCACGAGCACATCAACAACGCCGCCCTGATCTTTCTTCTGCTGCCGTCGGCCCTGTGGATCGAGGCCGTGGCCGTTGGCTGGTCCAACAGCTCCGCCCGCCAGTTGCTGTTCTCGCCGACGGCCTCGCTCAAGACCGATATTGCCTGCTTTTTGTTGGGGCAGGCCCACCTGCTCGACATCCTTGGCCGGATCATGATGCTCGGCGCGTCCATGATCTCGGGCGCCTGGATCCACGACTGGCTGAAGACCACTACGGGCCTGTCGATCGGTCCCGCGCCGCTGCCGTTCCTGCTGCAAGTAGTGTTCTATTTCCTCGTCTACACCTTCTTCGACTACTGGACCCACAGGCTGGACCACAGCCGCCTGTTCTGGCCGCTGCACCGCTATCATCACTCAGCCTCTGACTTCGGCGTGATCACAGCAGGACGCCAGCATCCGGCGGCCTTCACCGGCCTTTTCGTGGTCAACCTGCCGATGGCCATCCTGGGCGCGCCGGCTGACGTGATGATCTACGTCAACGTGCTGGTCGTCGGGATCGGCTTCCTGATCCACTCCAAGATCGATGCAAACTGGGGCTGGGTCGGGCGCTATGTGATCCAGTCACCCAACCACCACCGCCTGCACCACAAGCTGGACATGAGCCATCCCACCGGCCACTTCGCCGTCGCGCCGATCTGGGACCGCCTGTTTGGCACCTGGTATGGCGACGCCGACGCCTCGATCGCGATCGGGGTCGACACGCCCTACAGCCATGGCCTGTTCGTGCCGCGCGACATGCTGCGCGACTACTGGCACTTCTGGGCCGGCTTTTTCGGCGGTCGCAACGACGGGCCGGACTCGGACCCCAAGCTGTTTCCCGGGCGGAAGGCCGCGTAGAGGTTAGAGCCCGATCCGGCGCGCGCCTTCGGCGACGGTGACCACGTCGAACCCGGCGTTCATCGCGCCGTCGACCAGCCGCTCCAGGGCCTTTGTCGAGCAGCCCCACTGGGATGGGGTCTCCGACACATCGTGGGTATAGAGGATCAGCCACGCCTTTCGGGCGTGGGCGCGGTCCAGCCACTTCAGAGCTACGGCCTCGCCGTCGTCACCTTCGATCCCGACGGCGGGGGCCTGGTTGAGGTCCGCGCCATTGGCGATCAGGCCGTGATGCAGGGCGCGCACGGTCTTGAAGCGGCCGGCTAGCAGCGTTTTGGCGGCCGATCCGACATCGCCATACGGGTAGGCGAAGCTGACCGGCTTCCCAGCCCCCCATGACTTCAGCGCCGCAGCGTTCTGGTCGATATCGGCGAGGGTGGCTTCCCGCGAGGCTTGACCGCAATCCAGGTGCGAGAAGGTGTGGCAGCCGATCTCGTGACCAGCGGCGTGCAGCCGCGCGGCGTCTTCCCCCGTTGCGAAACGGCCCATGGGACCGTCGCGACCCGTCAGGCCGCCCGCGAAATAGTAGGTGCCGCGCAGGCCGCGCGCTTCCAGAACCCTGGCCCCGGCCTCGCAGGCCGTGGCGGGCGCGTCGTCGAAGCTGAACGACACCATCGGCCGCGCCAGCTTTACGCGCGCCGGGCGGCGATGAGCCAAGCGGATGAGGCGACGCCGCAGCTTGCCCTTCAGCGTGCGATCAGGCTCGTACGCGTCGACCTTGTCGTGAGACACTTCCATCAGACGGCCTCGCAATAGAGAGCGGCGCGATAGAGCCGCATGGCGAAGGCGCGCAGGCGTGTAGGCGCGGCCTCATTGAGGGCGAAGGCCTTCAGCATCGGCCGCCAGATGTCGCGCGCGGGCAAGGACTTCAGAGCTTTGGCGACCTTGTAGCTGGGATAGGCGCTGACGATCTCGCGGTGGGCGCTGACGACCCGCGCGAAGTTGGAGGCCGATTGCTCATACTTGGCGGCCATGGCCGGAGCGGTGTCGAGGCCCAGATGTGTCGCCGAATTGTCGATGTGCAGGATCGGATGATCGCGGCCCACGCGCATGGCCCACTCGACGTCTTCCCAGCCCCAGCCGGTAAAGCCTTCGTCGAACGCCACCGTCTCGAAGACGTCGCGGCGGACCAGCAGGTTGGAGGTGAAGACATGCTTCTCAGGCGATCTGGCGCGCTCGGGCGCCGGGGTGCAATCGCTCTTCAGCGCCATGGCCCGGTGCAACTCATGCTCGGGTCGCCGGGGCGTCTGGTCCAGGGTGAAGCCGCCAAAGGCGATGGGCGTGTTCTCGCCCTCCGCCAGGGCCGCCCAGCGGGCCAGGAAGTTCTCGGGATCGGGCAGCATGTCGCTGTCGAGAAACAGGAAGTGGCCGGCGCGTGCATGGCTGGCCAGACGGTTGCGGCCCTTGGCGCGCCCTTCGTTGGACGTCAGTCGAATGAACCGCGCGGGTAGGCGCAGACGCTCGATCCGGCCCGCGATGCGCTTGGCCAGGGCCTCGTCGCCGCTGCCGTCATCCAGCACGATGATCTCGGCCCGCGCCGTGGGATCGTCCAGCCTCTTGAGCAGGGCCGATGGATCGTCACGGAAGGTCGGGATCAGCACCGACAGTCGCGGAGCGGCGTTCGCCCACAGGGCGTTGTCGGCGATGATCGCGTTGGCCGTGGAGGTCATGCTGGACGCGCCTTTCGCCGGGCAAGACCGGAAAGCTTGCCACGCAGACCGTCTATATTGAGTCCCAGCGCCACGCCGCCGTAGACAGCGGCCCCTACGGAAGCTTTCAGGATCAGTTCAAGAATTCCGCCCGGCGAGGGCAGGATCAGCACGGCCGCGGCCATCAGGAGACAGGCGCCGCCCGCCTTGGCCAGAGTGTCCCACGGGATCGGCAGGGGCTGGGCGCTGCGGCCCAGGGCCCAGGCGGCCATCGCTCCGACGCCATAGCTGACGGTTGTCGCCCACAGTGCGCCGACCAGCCCGAACCGGGGGATCAGCAGCAGGTTCAGGATCAGGTTGGCCAGCGCGGGAACGGCCATGGCGGCGATCAGCATGGGCGTGCGGCGGCCCAGGGTGAAAGCCTGCAGCAGATAGTAGGTCGTGACACCCGACAGCCAGCCGCTGGCGGCGATCCACGGCACCACCGCAACCGCCCCATCCCGCAGCGCCTCGCCGACCATCAGTTCGACCAGCGACGGGGCCACAAGGGCCAGACCGACAGCGGCCGGCAGGGTCAGCAGGATCATGAACGAGGCCTGTTCGCGCGCGGCGCTCTTGAGGGCCGTAGGGCCGTCGCGTTCCAGCGCCGCGACCAAGGCCGGTCCGCCCGCCATGCCCAGCCAGATGAAGACGACATCCAGGGTGCGGCTGCCCAGCGAATAGCCGGCGTGATAGACGCCGACCGTGGCCTCGCCCAGATAGGCGGCCAGCAGGAAGCGGTCGGTGGTCGACAACACGAGCGCCAGGATCAGGGATAGCGCCACGGGCGCTCCGTAGCTCGCATAGTCGCGGGCCATGGCGTGGTCGAAGCGACCACCCCGCATCCTTCCGAGGTCGGCGGGCAACACGAACACCAGACACAGGAGCGAGATTGCGCCCATGCCCAGCAGTGGCGCTGCGCCGCCCAGGCCAACGAGCGCAAGGATCAGGCCCAGGGCGAAGCCGCCGACCGTCTGGACGATATCAAGCAGCGCCGCCCCCGAGACTTCACCGGCCGCTCGCCGGCGTTCCTGGGATAGCTTGGTCAGGCTCTTGACGACCACTGCGGCGAAAGCGGCCGCCAGCGCGACCTTCATCGGCGCGGCGAGGGGCAGAACGTAAAGGGTGATGCCTGCGATGACCGGTGTCGCCAGGGCGCAGGCCCCCCACAACCGATAGAGCGTGGCGAAATGATCCGGCAGTCGGCCATCCTCGGCCCGCGCCGCGAAGAAGCGCGCCATGGCTGCCTCGGTCCAGGTCAGCAGGACGGTCTGGGTCAGGCTGAGCGCCGAGAAGGCGAGAGCGTACGCGCCATATTCCTCGGGCGACAGCACCCGCGTGAACAGGACGATGGTCAGCAGGCCCACCACGCCTTGGGCGATATTGACCGGCAGGTAGCCGAGGACGCCGCGCCAGAACATCGCCGCCTCAGCGCACCGCCGACCGATCCCCAAGCAGGCAGGGGATGGTCATGGCGATGATGTAGACGTCCAGCCAGAACGATTGCCGTTCGATATAGTCGACGTCCAGCGCGACCCGCTCGCGCACCAGTTCGGGCGTATCCACCGGGCCGCGCGAGCCGTTGATGGCCGCCCAGCCGGTGACGCCGGGCTTCATGCGGTGACGATGGGCGTACTGCTCGACCAGCTTGGCCGACTCGACGTCGCCGGTCTTCATGCCCACGGCATGCGGGCGGGGGCCGACGATCGACATCTCGCCGCGCAACACGTTGAACAGCTGTGGCAACTCGTCGAGGCTGGTCTTGCGGATGAACTTGCCAACCTTGGTGACCCGGTCGTCATTGGCGCTGATCTGGCGCGCCGCGCGGGCGTCCGCCATTTCGTGGCGCATCGAGCGGAACTTCCAGACCAGGATTTCCTCGTTGTTGAAGCCATGGCGACGCTGGCGGAAGAAGATCGGACCGGGGCTGTCGAGACGCACGGCCACCGCGACAATGGCCATGACCGGGGCGGCCACGATCAGGCCGCCAATGCCGACGACAAGGTCCTGGATGCGCTTGATCAGCGCCTTGCGGGCATTGGTCGGCGCGCTGGACAGATCTGCCAACGCCGCGTCGGCGATGCGGGAGATCGCCGCGTCGCTGTCAGCGTCGCGACCGACATCGACGAACAGGCTGATGGGATTGGGCAGAACGCCAAGCTTGTCGACCAGCTGCCGCACCCGATCCTGAGCCGTCGATGTCACGGTGATCACGACGCGATCGACATAGGGCATGACGCGGTGGTCGATCAGGGCCGAGGTGTCGCCCAGCACCGGCACGCCAAGCAGGTTCTCCGGCGCGCGATCAAGGCGATCGTCGAAGATCCCCAGCACATTGACCTCGCCCGTGCGCAGGGCGGCCTCGATCAGGTGCTGGGCATTGGCGGTTGCGCCGACCACGACGATGTTCGGCGTCAGACGACCCTGCCTGCGCCCTTGGGCGATCAGGCCCCACCACCCGACATGAAGCGCCATCACCACGGGCGCCAGGCCCATGAAGGCGAGCACCGGGAACGATTTGTTGGTCGGCAGGGCCGGCCACGCTGTGTTCACGGCTAGAACAACGGTGGCCGCGGCCCCGAAAGCGGCCAGGACGCGCAGCAGATGGCGGGGCAGGGGCTCGCGCCGGGCGAAGACATAGGCGTCCAGCGCGCGCAGCGACAGGAGCAGCGCCACGAACCCGGCAGCCAGCGCCGCGCTGGCGTTCAGGGTCAGCAGGGCGCCCCCAGAGCGATGGGACTGAACCACGAAAATGGCGATGCAGAACCCGGCGGCGGTCAGTGCATCGACGCCCCGGAAGGCGCGCGCCAGCGAGCGGGCCTCGATGCGGGCGCGCGCTGGCACCAGTTGTTCAGGACGAAAAGGACCGCGTCTTGCGCTGGAGGGAGAGCGTCGCGCCGACCTGTCGCGCCCCGGAGCGGAGGGCGATTCCCCCTCGGACGCAGAGCCCGGCTTCGTGGCGTTCAGGGCCGGTGGATCACGTGTGATGGCGGGCGACATGAGACTCTGAACCGGTAAAACAGTGTTCAGGCTAGCGACGCCGTCTGAGCTTCACGTTAACGCACCGATTTCCTTCCACGCCTGATTGTCATGTCGCCGCGAACAGGCTATCCAGCCGCTCCTCTCAGGAGGAGACGTGGCCGAGAGGCTGAAGGCACCGCTTTGCTAAAGCGGCATACCCCAAAAGGGTATCGAGGGTTCGAATCCCTCCGTCTCCGCCACCACCTGTTTCCACGGGTGTCCAGCACCATCCGGCCTTGTCCGGGAAGCTGCTGTAATATCACGACTTTCTCGCGCTTTCGTGTCTGGACGCGTCCGGCCAAATCCATTCTCGTTGCGCGCGGCGATGGGGGTGATTGTGGGGGTGATCCCCGCGTGGGTGAAAGTGTGGGTGTGTGATGGCCCGACTCTATGACCGGCTTTCGGCGCTGACCGTGCGACATTTGGCGGCTGCGGGGCGCTATCCTGACGGCGGCGGTCTCTATCTTCAGGTGACGCCCACCGGCGGCAAGTCCTGGATTTTTCGCTATCGCCACGAGGGCCGCGAGCGGCAAATGGGGCTGGGGCCGCTGGAGTTTGTCTCCTTGGCGGAGGCGCGCGAGCAGGCGCGCGAAGCGCGCCGGCAAAGATACCTGGGTCAGGATCCGTTGAGTGACAAGCACGCCTTGCTCAAGCAGCAAGCGGCGGAGCGACGCAAAGGGATGGTCTTCAGGGAAGCGATGGCCGCCTATATCGAGACCAACAAGGCCGCCTGGCGAAATGAAAAGCACGTCCAGCAGTGGCGAAATACGCTCGAGGCCTACGCCGCGCCGCGCATTGGTCACAAGGTCCTTGCCGATATCGACACGAGCGATGTTCTGTCTGCCGTGCAGCCCATCTGGCTAACCAAGCCCGAGACCGCCAGTCGCCTTCGCGGTCGCATCGAGACCATCCTCAACTGGGGCGCGGCGCAAGGGCTTCGGGCGGGTGAGAACCCCGCGCGCTGGAAGGGTCACCTGGAGATGATCCTTCCGGCCAAGTCCAAGGTCCGAAAGATCAAGCATCACGCGGCGCTGGCCTTCGAGGACCTTCCCCAGTTCATGGCGAGCCTGAGGACCCAATCTGGCGTCGGAGTTCAGGCCTTGCGGTTTACGATCCTGACCGCCGCTCGAACCGGGGAGGTGCTTGGCGCCGACTGGAATGAGATCGATCTGGATCGGAAGGTCTGGACCGTACCGGCCTCCCGGATGAAGGTCGGCAGGGAGCATCGCGTGCCGCTCAGCGACGCCGCGCTCGAAATCCTGGAGCAGCAACGCCAATCCTGGTTCGAGGTCGAAGGCCGCCGCCATAGAAAGACGGCGCCGCAAGGGGAGGGGCCTGTCGGGCCGGTGTTCGTTGGTCTGCTGGCCGGCAGGGGGCTCAGCAACATGGCTATGCTGTCGGTCCTGCGACGCATGGGGAGAGGCGACCTGACGAGCCACGGGTTCCGAAGCACATTCCGAGACTGGGCGGCAGAGAAGACCAGCTATCCTGGTGAACTGGTCGAAATGGCGCTGGCCCACACCATCGGCAACAAGGTCGAGGCTGCCTATAGGCGGGGGGATCTCTACGAGAAGCGCCGCGGGCTCATGGAGGATTGGGCTAAGGCTGGTGGTTGCTGACTTTCGCCGTGGAGTTGGCTCTTCATGGGGTAACCGGGCTAGCGCCCGGCGTCTCGTTGCGCCTGATGCCAGCGCCAGGCGCTTCTCAGGATTGCGTCCAGATCGCGCGAGGGCGTCCAGCCCAGTTCGGCGCGGGCCCTGGCGTTGTCTCCGACCAGGATCGGGGCGTCGCCGGGACGGCGGGCCGCCATCTGCACAGCCAACGGCTTGCCGGTCGCCCGCTCGACGCCGGCGATCAGCTCTTTCACCGTCGTGCCGTGGCCGGTGCCGAGGTTGTAGCTGGTGCTCGTCGCGCCTGCGAGCAGGCGGTTCAGCGCCGCGACGTGGGCGTCGGCCAGGTCCAGCACATGGACATAGTCTCGCACGGCGGTGCCGTCGCGGGTGTCGTAATCGTCGCCGAAGATCGTGAAGTGCGAGCGCTGGCCTAGGGCCACCTGGATGGCCAGCGGGATGGCGTGGGTTTCGGGCTCATGCCACTCGCCGATGCGGCCCTCGGGATCGGCGCCGGCGGCGTTGAAATAGCGCAGCACCGTGCTGCGGAAGCCCACATAGCGGCCATAGTCGGCCAGGGCCTGCTCGACCATCAGCTTGCTGCGGCCATAGGGATTGAGCGGGGCCTGGGGATGGGTCTCGTCCATCGGCAGCTTCACCGGATCGCCGAACGTGGCGCAGGTCGAGGAAAACACCATCGCTTCGACGCCGGCCCGGCGCGCAGCCTCGATCAGGTTGATCGTGCCGGCGACATTGTTGTCGAAGAAGGTGCCGGGATCCTTGACCGACTCTCCAACCTCGATGCGGGCGGCGAAGTGCAGGACGGCGACGGGCTTGTGGGCGGCGAACACCGCGTCCAGCCGGGCGGCGTCGCGGATGTCACCGATTTCCAGCGCGCCCCACTGGACGTGTTCGCGGTGACCATTGGACAGGTCATCGAACACCACGGGCTTGAACCCCGCCGCCGCGAGGGCCAGACAGGTGTGTGAGCCGACATAGCCAGCGCCGCCGGCCACCAGGACAGTTCGCATCAAGGGCCTCAAAATTCAGGTTGTGATCGCTGGTATAGGGTCGGCCGTCGTGCGGGAGGCGTTGGGCCACCAGAACATCCCGCTACGCGTTGTGAAACGAAGTCTAACTCTGCTCGAATACAATGATAAATCGATTGGTCCCGAAATAAAGGAGTGAAAATGCTGAGATCAGCGTCGGTACGATAAATCTGATGGTCAATGTTGAGTGTTAGCGCTCATCACCCGGAAGGCTGTCAGGGGTGGTTTCGGCCTCAGTTTTTGGCCACGCGGCGCGGATTAGTTCCAACACGTCAACAATGATCAGCCGCATGGCGACGGACGCCCTGTCGGCGTCGCGAGCGATGATGGCTTCGGCCACGTCCTCGTGCGAGGGGATGCTGGCGGTCCGGCCCTTGATGCGGTTGGTGAACCGGATTGAGATGCGCAGGGCGGTGTTCACCAGTTCATGCAACTCGCGATAGAACGGGTTCTTGGTCGCGTTGAGGATGGCGATGTGGAACGCGATGTCGGCAGACAGGGCGTCGTCCTCGCCTTGGGCGGCGGCCTTCATGCGGCGCAGGCCCTTGCGGATCTCTTCCAGGCCCGCCTCGTCGGCGTTGCGGGCGGCGAGAGCCGCCGCGGCGGGCTCGATGCCCAGGCGCATCTCGGTGAACTCGGCCAGCAGGCGAAGGCTGAACTTGCGTTCGAGCAGCCAGCGCAGCACGTCGGGATCCAATAGGTTCCAGCCCGTTTCCGGTTCGACCACCGTACCGTGGCGGGGGCGGGCGCTGACCAGGCCCTTGGCGGTCAGCATCTTGACCGCCTCGCGCGTGACCGTGCGGCTGGCCCCGAACCTCTTAGAAAGCTCTGCTTCGGTCAGCTGGCCGAGTGCTGCGTAGTCGCCGACGACTATTGCTTGGCCAAGTGTTTCCACGAGGCCTTCAGTCAGGCTGAACTTGCGTCGTGTGCGCATGGCGTCGTTTGCTTTCAGAGCTGAACGCTGTCGTCACTAGACAGCGCCAAATTCCCTATAGTGTTCACCTTAATGAGGGTAAGAATTTCGGCAAGGAGGTCGTGAATCCGAGCGCGGCTTACGGGATTCGACCTGCTGAAGGCCTATAAGTGTGGAGCCGATCTTGCGGTGCCAACAGCGCGGCATATGCTCAAGACTGGTTCGTGACGGATGAGAATCAGCGCACCGGCTGCATGATCGCCCAGTCCTCAATCTCAGGCATTGAATACATGATGCCGCCGCCTCCGGCGGAGGTCGGGCTTAGGATCATGGGCTGTGCCTTTGGTCGAAAAAGTCTCAGGCGGCTCCCGGATGATAGTCCGTATTGACCGGACCGGTGAAAGGTTACCGTCCCTTCGAATCGGCTAGCTTCAGCCAGGGACGGCGCGAGGTGAACGATCCACTCGCGTGCATTGTGGACCTGGCGTCGCCTGGCAAGGCGCCAGCCCCGCGTTCCGGTCAAGGTTCCGACGCTATGCCGCTTCAGCCACGCTGGGTCGAGTTGTTCCGCCGTCATGACGGGAAGTCGACTTTGCGAAATCGCATCGAGCGTTTCCGAAGAATATGTCGCGGAAGGCTGGGCCAGCACGAGCGTTTGTATGCCCTCGAGGCGCTTGTTCACGGGAGGCAACTGGCGAAAGGCGCTATCGGTCGGCAAAATGCGAAATGGGACCTGAGCAGTAGTAAGTCGCTCGATTAGAGCGGTTACGGGTTCACTCAAGTAGTTGGCGGCAGGGATGACCACGGCCACCTCGCCCGCGCCACGCCATCCGTCGATCAATTGCCGATGGTCGCGCACGAAGTCGTAGAGGTCGGCGAACGCTGATGGATCCGGAGAATGCCGCGGTTGAACAACGTCTTTGATGCTGGGCACGAACACGTCCCAAGGCGCCGCAGGATTGATTCCCGAACTGAATGCCGCGCAGATCAGGCGCCTATATCGCTTGTTCGACGTTTTCCCGGCGAAGCATCCGATGAACGGCAGCCCGACGGCTTCCGCTGTGGCGCCGTAGAGTGCGTAGACGCTGGGCTCCTGATCGACCGGCAGTTCGCTAAGTGTATAGTCGATATAGCCTGAGAGACCGATGAACATCTCGTCAGGCCGTACAAGTCCAGCGTTGGCGCTAATAGGAGCAGCAGGAGCTCGCGCCCGAACATGGGCGCGCATTTGAGCCCAGAATTCCAGAACGTTGGCCGCCAGGTAGCGCCGCCAAAGATCGATGCCGGGCAAGCTTCCGCGACGCCGGCGGTAAGTCGCGGCGTCATGGACCCCGTGCTTATGCTTTAACCAGTGGCGGAAGTCGAAGTCTGGCCCTGCGGTGATATCTAGCTGGCGCAGCTCGGCAGATGAAATGTGCGTCGTGAGCCAGGGGCCAAAGCCTTTGATGGACGCCTCCGAGAAGTCGCCTGCTCCCCACAGCTCGGTGACCCACTGAAACCATCCGTCGTCGACCTGCAACCCATCAGCTCCAGCGGCGAAGCAACGGTCGATCCAAGTCAGTAAGACGCCGCGCGTTTGACGACTGGCTACAGTTGTCCAGCGAGAGTTCCATCCTGGAGCTCGCATCCATGGAGCGACGATAGCATTGCCGTCAAAGTTGCGAGCCAGTCCATCGTCGCTAGGCAAAGGAACGTTGGCGTTAATAGTCGCGCCGACGTATTTGACGCGCCATTGATCCTTCAATTTCGGGATCAAGTTGGAAGTGGATACGTAGTGCCACTCCACCCGATCTGGGCGGTACGTATTCAACGCAGTTTCAGAATTTCGTAGATATGCTTCTGGCAATGATCTCCCGGCGTTGCGCAGGGATAGTACGATGTCACTTGCCCGTGGAAGCGATAGCGGCGCGTTGGGCAACGCCGCCGCCCGACCGCCGGTAACGAAGGCAAGGGTTTGGATGCCCCTGATTACTGTCCTTCGGCTGAGCGCCTTGAGACTGAACCGCGGGGCATCCACAGTCTATTTCGCCAAGAAGCCGGCAAGTAGATCGATGGCCCGATAGCTGGCGCGTTCGACCGCGTCGATCGTGTTCGAGCCGTTGTGCGAGCCGAAGATGCAGCGGTCGAGACTGCGCAGCGGCGACGTCGCGGGCAGGGGCTCCACCTCGAAGACATCGAGGGCGGCCGAATAGACCTTTCCCGATTGCAGCGCGGCGACGAGCGCGGGCTCATCGATGAGCGGGCCGCGGGCGACGTTTACCACGCGGACACCATCCTTGGCTTTGGCCAGGGTCTCGGCGTTGAGCATGTGACGGTTCGTGGCTGTCATGGCGCAGGTAAAGGCCAGGAAATCGGCTTCACCGATGCGATCCGGCCAAGCGGCGATCTCGACAGCTTCCAGCCCGGGCGGCGGCGCAGTGAGGCCAGGATCCCAAGCGATGACCTTCATGTCGCAGGCCAATGCGCGGCGAGCGAGGTTGCGGCCGATATCGCCCAGGCCGATAAGGCCGAGTGTGCGTCCGTTGAGCGAGATGCCCGCCGGCTTCGGCCACTGGCCCGCACGGATGCCGCGATCGATGTCGAAGCTCTCGCGAGCCAGGGCCATGACGTAGGACAAGGCCAAGTCCGCGACCTCGCCGCCGAACATGTTCGGTGTGTTGATGATCGGCAAACCAAGATCGCGGGCAGCCGCGAAATCGACGTTATCGACGCCGATGCCCCATTTCACTGCCGCCTTCAGTCTGCCAGCCTTGCCAGCCTTGAACACCTCGGCCGTCGCGGGGTCGTCGCCGATGATCCAGCCGTCATACTGTGGAACCAGTTCAATGAGTTCCTCGACGGACAGAACCTGTACCGTTTTCGCCGCAGTGACGTCCCAACCAAGTGCGTCGAACTGCGGTTTAAAGCGATTCAACTGCTTCAGCATCGGCGGGCAGGTGACGAGGATGCGCATTATTGGGTCTCACTTTCTGGGCGCTTGCCCTGGTAGCTGGCCACAGCCTCGGCGATCATCCAGTCCTCGGCGTCATCGATGTCGGCGGATTCCAGCTTTGGGATCTCGTGCATGATCGGCGTCTTGCCGATGCGGGCATTGGTGGCCGCGAAGCTGTCGCGCGAGAACAGATAAAGGTTGGAGTTCTCTTCGAACCAGGGCTCGAGGTCCTGAGTACGGATCAAGTTGTCGGGATCGTGGTTCACCGCGCTTCCGTCGGCCCGGTAAAAGCGCGTCTGAAACTTGTTGACCGTGAACAACGAGTCCGCTGTACCCGCCGCTTTCGCGGCTTTGTACTTCTCGACTGCGGCGCCCATCGTTGCTGCTGAGAGCAAGGGATTGGTGGTGTGGGTCATCAGGTAGGCGTCAGCGGAGATCGCCGCAACATCGTCGGCCAGTACGAGGTTCATGCTAACGAAATCGCCGCAGAGCTCGGGTTTGCGATCGCGGATCAGCACCTTGCCCCCATAACCGTCCTCGACCTCGTGCTCGCGCAGGATCGCGCGCGCGTCAGTGTTGATTACCACCAGCTCGACGCTAGGCGTCTCCAGCAGGTTGTCGAGGATCGAGCGGAACAACGGCTTACCCGCGAAGGTGCGGAAGTTCTTGGAGATCACGCGGGCGCTGTGCGCCTTCATGGGCAGCAGGGCGACGAGCCCATAGTGCTTATCGGGGTTCATGGTCTCGCTGCGATTAGAGGTTATCGGGGATAGAAGTAGCTTTCCTTGCGCTGGGCGCTAAGTCGACGGTGCTGGTGATTACCTCGGTAGGTACCCCAATACTGCATCAGGCGGAACATGAATATTTCGCCAAAATGCTTTGTGAAAGCTCGGTCCTGGATCGCCTGACCAGTATCGAGCAGGACTCCCGCGAGGAAGTAGCGAAGGAAGTCCCAGAAGTTGACGTGCACATCCGGCAGCACCGACTGGAGCGCGATCGCTTCGCGCTCATAGCGGTTCTTTACCCGAGCCCAGGTCTCCTCATGGATGTGGATCACCGAGGAATCGGCCACATAGCCAATGCGCTTGCCGGTTGCGACAAGTCGCTTGGCGAGCTCCATGTCCTCAAGGCCCGTCAAGGTCTCGTCGAAGGGGTGATCTGCCCAAGCCGACTTGAGGAGAGCAGAATTAGCATTGTTGCAGAAGATGTCGTTCTGCGGAATGGCGCTCCGCTCTGGGTAATATTTCCGGAACAGCTGGTGCTCGGAATACTTCGAAGACTCGTGACCTCGTTGGTGTCCGTAGACGTACTCCGCCCGCCCATCGAGCAGCGGACCGATGAGGTTGGCCAACCAGTCCTTCCCGACGGGGATGCAGTGGCCACTGATGAACACCAGCGCCGTCCCTTCGCCGGCCGCGCAGCCTACATTTAATGAGCGGCCGAAGGTGAAGTCCTCTTTACGGATATGAACCACGCGGCACTGGTGCTCTTCGGCGATCCGAAGGGTGCCGTCGGTGGAGCCGGAATCGACCACCACAGTCTCTACGGACAGGCCGTCCAGTTCCTGGCTCTTCACGGCGGCCAGGAGTTCAGGAAGCCACTTGGCTTCATTGTAGGTGCGGATGATGATGCTTGCGTCCATTTCTCAGTTCCGCCGCCTAAGATGAAAATGCATTTGGCGCGTCTCGCTCGAACTTTGTCTTAGTTGAGAGCCTCCTCAATCCTTCGGAGCTTTCGGAATTTGAAAATGCCACACCGGCCAGAACAAAGAGGAAGAGCAAATTTTCAATTCTCATATAATCGAAAGTAGATTCGGTCATGCCTGCTATTGGAATATACAGAAATGACAAAGCAAGCCGTCGAATATTATTTTGTTGAATTCGAGCCGCGGCTCTGGCGATAGACAAGAGAAGGCTCAGAACGACGAGGAGCTTTAAAATGCCGCCCTCAAGAAAGATCTGCAGCCAAAGATTATGGGCGTGCGGTAGCGCGTCACCCTGTCTCAAATAGGCGGAGAGCTGACTTATATTGGATAGGGGGATGCTCAGACGCGTGGAGCCCATCAGGCCAAAGCCTAACCACCAATTATTGACATACTCAGGCAATCTTGAAGTTATCGATATCCAGTAAGATGCGCGACCTGTTGTGAGGTCTACGCCATCTGTTCGAATAGCAAAGGAGAAGAGTGAATTTAGAAGCGGCCCCAAAAGTAATATGGTTGGAAGCGCGAAGAGGGAGCAGATCACAATCATGCGCGGCAACGCGCGCCAGCGTGGCAAATAGCAGGCTATCACAGTCAGCAGCGCCGCCAATAAGGCGCCGCGACTGTCGGTCAAAAACACTGTGGCTAGGGCCATTCCGGCAACGGTCAATGAAAACCAGGAGCGGGTGGTCAGTGTATCCGCGAGCGCTAAGGCTAAAAATAAGCCCGCAGTCGTGCCATACGCATTGATACCGAAAGCAAAGAAAAATTGAACACGACGAAGGCCTTTTATCATTTCCCCTTCGGGTGCAAGGCCTTGATAAACGCTTTGACCCTGAAGCCCGACAAGCCAGGTTCCGAGGTTCGCCGCAAGAATTACGAAAGCAAAGGTGAGTAATAGCCGCCTCTGATCGACGGCACGGTCACTTCCGATCATTGTCGCGACGCAGATCGCCCCCAAGCCAAACAGCGCTGTACGCTCAATAAGTGGTTGGGGGCGGTCGCCGAAGTGCGTAATCAAAATCTCGATCAAACCCACGACCGTCAAGGTTGCGACGTAGAGGGCTAACTTTTTGGGCGGTCGCACATTTCGCCAAAAGACACCGTCGGCCGCCATCAAGATGGCGCCGGTCAGAGAAAAGTGCATGGCTAGCGCAACGGCGCCCAACCAAGTGCCGCGTGCGTGAGCCATAAGAAGGCGATGCCGGGCGGGCACCGAGACAGCGTGGCCTTGATCAATCATGAAAACAACTTAGGGGGAGGGCTAATTTTCAGCAACTGCAACTTCCACTTGGCGGGCGAGTGCGAGCGAGCTCTGCTCAGGTCTAAGCGGAAGGGCGGAGAAACGAGAAAACCTCAATCTAGACATGATACATTGAATTGGAGTTAAGGTGGAGCTTGAGTAGCGACGCCTAGAGCTTCCGGGCAAATTTGATCGGCTACGGGGAGCTAGCTCATCAAATTTTTGCGGGCACAATTTTCCATCACGTGAGATCAACCTGGATTGCGCCAGCTCTCGTCACAATATTGACCGCCGGCGTTAACATTTACCATCCCGACATTATGGGTGAATTGAGCGGTCTCAGTCGTGGTTGCGGATTTCCGGTGGCCCCAATTTCAGTATTTATGGTCTGGTGAATTCGTGATTATCGAAATCGAATCTTTCCGACATAGGACCAGATTAGACGTACTGGCCAAAAAGGTCGGATATGTTGTCTATAGTAGTGGTAAGACTCTATTGGCCTCCTACCTTTGGGGTGAAAGAGGAAGAAGCGCCAGTTTTTGGGAGTTAGAAACTCTCGTTTCTCATCGAAAGCATTATTGTATTCGCCCACAGCAACGGGATTTTTCAGTTGAGCAACCTTGTATCCGGCGTTTATCGCGCGGAAGCCGTAATCGGTATCGCCATCTGAATGCCAGTAATGCTCGCTTATCAAGCCTATGTCCTCGACGGCTGAGCTTGGAATAAGCACGCAGTTGCCGTGCATGGTGTCGACGAGAACGTCTTCTTCCGAGGCTAGGCCCATGTATCGCTTCGGCCATGGCCACGAGGTCGTCAGGCCCAAAATCTTGTGGGGTCCGTAGCGCCGCCGGAAGCCCCCGTAGACAACGTCGCCTGTCTGCGAATCTTTAATGCGGCCACATACGATCGTCTTGGCTCCGGTCCTGGCATGCAAAGCTAGGAGGTCGCCGATCGAGCCTGGGCGAAGTTCTGCATCATCATTTACCCAGAGGTAGAAATCCGGTTTGGAGTCAAGCGCGGCGCGCCAAGCGACGAGCATCCCACGATTCCAATAATGATTGCCGTCGCCATGCAGTAGATGAACGGTCGGAAAGGCCGCGAGCACAGCCTCACCCGTTCCGTCCGATGAATTGTCATCCAACAAATAGACTGAAATATCACAGAGGCCTTCAGCATTTGCAAAGAGCGCGCTGAGACACCTGAGCGTCAATTCGCGTCTATTGAAGCTCGTGAGAATAGCTGTAATCTTAGTCATTGTCGCGGGGCGCTACCTAGGATTTTAAGAAGTCGGCGAGCGATTGCCGACGGAAGATTTCGAGCTGTCCGCCTTCCGTGGCGTTGACGACCTCGCCACCATTGAGGGCGTATGCCTCGGCCGCTATCCGATAGCCGATCTCGCTTTCGGCTAGATCGGCCGTTTGCCACTGGACGCCATGGGCGAAGTAGTTGGGATCGAAGTGGTTTGGATCGGGACCTTCGGCGACGATCGTGGTGTTTGGCGAAGCCGTCTGTTGGAATGTGTGGTCGGCGCCGACGAGCGCGACATGTCTGAAACCGAGGTGGAACGCGACTTGAAGCGCAACGAAGGTGACGGTTGCGCCCTGATTGACGCTGATCGACACGTCCTTTGAAAAGGCGTGTCCAAGATGAACTGAATGCAGAAAGGTGACGTTTGGCCGATCTTGAACCTCTTTCACGCCGACATGACTGATGAAGAGGGGGATATCGGTCGCGTTGTAGAAGTCCCTGTTCTGCTCGATGACGAACGGGTTGACCGCTACGATGGAGTTCGGTCGAAAAGCGCCGCGGTCAAACAGCAAATTTATCTTGTTTAGGCCGATGCAAAACACGCCGTCCAGCGAAGAAAGATCGACACGATTCAAGCTCGGCCCGTTGCACAAGATCACCGCCTTGCCACCGAATTTATCGCGAGATTGAGCCGCCCGCTTGCGCGACAGCCATGACTTGGGGGTCAGATCCCAGTTCAATCGATCAAGGATCTGACGCGCAGCCACTCGATAAGGACTGATTGTTGCTCTTGATCGCTTTTTCACTGCACACCTGAACTCATGACGTGATTGACAATCTAATTGATTGCGCCGCGGCTCCGCTTTGGGAGTATGCAGCAGGTAAGACATGTTGCGGTTGATGCGCTAGCGCTATATCGCGAGATGGCACTCAGCGCTGGAAAAATCATCACCGCAAGAGTTCAGGCGGCGATGGCCGGTCACTAGCTGAGCTACGTGGGCGCGCGTTCGATCCAAAGTCCTTCAGAGAGATATTGACGACGGGAGCTTCCCTAACCTCGTTACGCAAGCATGCTTGATCGCATTACGCGTGCCTGCCTGATCGTTTCATACATCGTTCAAGGTCCGCCGGATCCCTGAAGCAAAGCACATTGCCCCAACAGTTCTCTACATCTCTTGGCGATGAACGAAATAGCCCTCGCCAAGTATGTCGAGTTCCATACTCAACGATCGGCTCCCACACCGAATAGAGCAAGTGATATCCGCGCTCCGCCATATAGGCGGTGGTGTCCTCAAGGGTGTAGCCGAGGGGCACTGTTTTGCGGTTCTCGAACTCATAAAGAGCGAACCGCGGCCTTAGATCCCAGTCAAAGCCCTTGAGGGCGAAGAAGTCATATCCTTCGACATCAATTTTGAGAAAATCGACGCAACTTACCCCTCGACGCTTCAGGTCCTGTTGCAGCGTAACGACCTAGACAGTCGCGGTCGGGACGCGTGAAGAATGGAAGGCGCTCAAGCCGCTAATTCCACTCGAGATATCGCTCGAGAACAATTGGACCTCTGCCTCTTCTTTGTCTGCCACGGCGCTAGTAGAAAGCTGAAGATGGGAATCTGCGCCGATGTTTTTCTCAAACTCCGCCCTGTTCTTCGGGTCAGGTTCGTAAGCGATCACCGACCAACCGAGATCCAGAAACTGGCGAGTACTCCGGCCTTGGTGCCCCCCCTACGTCGACCATTACGCCGCTCGTGCCATGGCAGAGCTTCGCGATCATCGCGACTTCGTCAACTTGCGGCGAGAGACCACGCAGGCGGTCAATTAGCTCCGCGTGCAAGACGCGGCGAGCGGCCGCTTTAAGAATTGAGAGTATAGAAAAGCCGCATCATGAGCGCGCCTCCCGAATAGCGCTGATCATGATCACATCATTTGGCCCTTAGCAAAGCCCCAAAAATAATGGCCGATAGGAGGATCACAGTTGGTCCCGCCGTTGTGCGCCACTCGAAGCTCGCCCGATTGATCTGGAGACTTCTCAGCGACAGTCGAGAGGCAAACCAGGCACAGAACCCGCCATAGGCACCGAGCATGGCGGCCGGCATCGCGAGTTCACCGATAAGCGGTCGCAGCACAAGGAAAAGTGCGATCATAAGCAACCCCGTGACACCGTTAGCTATATGCCATACTATATGGTTGGTCAGTGAGTAGAGTTGAATATGCATTGAGCTGTATCGCTCAACGAAGAAAGCTGCGCTAAGTAGAGCCAGCATAGTGAAGCCTGGCAGGCTTACGGAACTTCCGATCATGTGAAGCAGGTATGGCGCTACAAACATCACACCTAACGCGCCCACGACGAAGCTCCATTGAGCTAAAACCATTCCGCGGGTGGCGAGCTTCAGCAGGTCGTCATTTCGTCTCTCGGCGCGCAAGCGCGCCAATGCGGGCAACTTAGAATAGAAGGGCGCCTGAGAAATCTGGCTGGCTGCTGTGATGGCCCGCATAGCCAGAAGATAGGCAGCGGCCGCTGCCGGCGTGGCGAACTGAGCATAAACCAGACCGCTCGCTTGAATTATGCCCGCGCTCATCAGTATGCCGACACCGCTGCGCCAAGCTGCGGGCCAAATGGCAATGAGTACATCGCGTTCTCTGTCGGCGACAGTCTCCGGTGCGACAGCGCTAAGCCCCCGTGCCTGCCACCAATTGAGTAGGTAAAGTGGAATTTGCCAGACCAGATAACAGCTGACGATCGCCACTAGCTTCCCACCTGCCAGCGCAACGAGCGCCGCTGTGGTAAGCTGTAGTGCTCCGAGCACGGCATCACGCCGCCGGGTATCGGCGACACGGTCGAAACCCGTTACCACGGCGGTGGCCGCGCCGTTGAGCAGTTGTAGGAGGCATGAGCCCAGAGTGAGCATCCAAGCTATCCATCCCTGAGCGGGATCTGACAGACTGCTAACTGGCCGCAGGAGGGTTGTCGTGCCGCCGATCGCGGCCAGGATCATCGCGCCGACGATCAGGCGACGATAGACTTGGCGTTGGGCGGCAATGACCGCGCCAACGCTTAATTGGCAATCAGGCTCGTGGAGACGTTTGCGAGAGGCCAGCGGCATGTGCAGATCCGCGAGGTTGCCGCCACCGCGAGCGAATGCGATCACCCGCGCGAAGGTTGGGCTGAAGCCGAAGTCGGCCCATGTCGTTAGCAGCGTGATGGTGGACAGCATCTGCCAAACCAGAACCTCTGGCGCCGCGAGCCGGGGGAGGACGATTGGCAAAAGGACCGCCAAGCCGCCTATGCGCACGCCCAAACTGGCCCACGTCATGAGCGTGGGGGAATCCCAGTATCGCCGTAACCTTACCATGATCATCGGGTGCCGAGGAGGTAAGGGGCGGGCGAGCTAGCGGCGCGCGCAAACGCGATCGATCCAGTTCTGTGCACAACGTGAGCGGGCGTAGCCGATGACTGTTTCATTCGTCTCTCGAAGCATCGGCCGGCTTGTGTCGACGCATAGTCCATTCGTCGAACAACATTGAGGGTGTCAGGCGAGAGATAGACCGCGAGCGACGTACTTTCTTCCATACGCGCTGGCTTCGATCATAAATAATGGCCTCGCCAGGGCGCCGTATCAGGAGCCGCGCGATGGCGCGTGGCCCAAGCCCCAGTGACGCCATAAAGCGCCAAACAGCGGGTGGGCGCGGCTTCACCGCGCAAATCGCGGCAACTTCGGCTTCATACTTTACGGCTCCGGCTGACGAGCGTGCATCTGCGCGCTCCCTGAACGCAGCAAGTGGAATGTCCACGGGTGTAAGGTTGGCATGGTTGGCGAACCGGGTCCAAAGGTCAAAGTCCGCCGCAAGACTATAGCGCGTATCTAACCCGCCGGCGCGATCCCAGAGGGAGCGACGCCAGAACATACTCTCCTGTTGCAAATAAGCGCCCAGATGCTTCTGGTACCAACCGTTAGCAATGAACGATCGCGGGTAGGTCGGCAGATTCCATTGAATACGACCGAGCTGGCCCGCCTCGTTGAGGAAGGCGGGCGAACCGGTGATCCAGTCCACCTCGGGGAATTGCTCAAAGATCTGCGCCACAACTGAAAACGTCCATGGCATCAGTATGTCGTCTGCGTTGATCCAACCCATGACTTCGCCGCTGCTATGAGCAAAGCCTTTTGCGATAGCTTGGTATTGGCCGTCGTCAGGTTCCGAAATCAACGTGTCGATCGAAGATGCGTATTTTCCGGCGATCAAGAGTGTCGTATCGCTAGATGCGCCATCGATGAGGACGTACTCGACATTGGGAGTCTTTTGGTCGACGACAGAACGTATCGTCTGTTCGATGAACCGCTCCATGTTGTAGGCGACGGTTATAATCGAGATCTTGGGTGGGGAGTTGCCCATCTTCTGTGCCCGCCAGTCAGTGTTTAGCGTACTTGTCTACGAGTTGCGTTGACGCGGACTTGTCAGAACCAACCACACGAATTGTGGTGCTAGCACCAAATAGCGACGCCAAAGCCGTCGGGGCTCGCTAGCGAGGCGCCACAACCATTCCAGGCCCAGCGGTTGCATCCATTTCGGCGCCCGGGTAACGGCACCGGTATGGAAGTCGAAAGCGGCTCCGACGCCAACCAGCGTGGCGGAGACAAGCGGTGCTAGATCCCGAATTAAGAATTCCTGCTTGGGTGTCGATATTCCGATCCAGACAACCTGAGCTCCGCTAGAGTTCAACACCTCTGCCGTTTGCTTCAACTCGTCTGGCGACAGTGGGCGGAACGGTGGCGTGCCAACGCCGACAACCTGAAGGCTTGGTACGCGTTGCTTGAATGACGCCTCAAGCGCCTCAGCGACGCCAGGCTTTCCGCCATAGAAGAAATGCTTCAGGCCGCTCGTGGCCGAGTCCACTAGAACTCGCTCCATCAGATCAGGCCCGCAGGTTCGCGATACGTGCTTCCCAGCCGCTCTCCCAAGCCAAACCAAAGGCATCCCGTCTGGAGTGACCATTGCGGCCCGCTCATGCAGATCGCGCAGTTCGGGATCGTCCTGAGCTTGCATGATCCCATGGACGTCGCGGATAAAAACGAACCGCGCTTGATCATCCTGACCCCAGTCACAAATGACTTGGCTGGCGGTCGACAACGTAGTGGCGCTAATCGGAATTCCTAGAACGCGATAGGTGTCGAAAGCTTCGCCAGTCATGGCGTTGGCCGCAAGCTCATTTCGCCAGCCAGGAAAGCTTTATAGGCGCCTTTGATGCCAGTACTCAGATCGATTCTGGGCTGCCATCCCGCAGCCTTAAGCTTGTCCGCGCTCATCAACTTGCGCGGCGTACCGTCAGGCTTGGAGGTATCAGTTATGATGCCTCCTTCGAACCCAACAACTTTACAAACCATTTTTGCGAGTTCGAGAATGGTAACATCCTCGCCCGATCCGACATTCACGTGTTCGAAATCTGAATACGTCTTCATCAGGAAAACACATGCGTCAGCGCAGTCATCGGCGTTGAGGAATTCTCGCCGTGGTGTGCCTGTGCCCCAGATGGTGATGTTTTCGGCCCCCGCCAGCTTTGCCTCGTGGGCCTTACGGATCAGCGCAGGCATCACGTGACTGGAGTTTAGGTCGAAGTTGTCGCCCTGACCGTAGAGATTTGTCGGCATGGCGCTGATGAAATCACTGCCGTGCTGCTTGCGATAAGCCTGCGCCAGCTTGATGCCGGCGATCTTGGCGATCGCGTACCACTCGTTGGTCGGCTCGAGCGCGCCGGTTAGCAGGGAGTCCTCGCGGATCGGCTGCTCGGCGAACTTCGGATAGATACAAGACGACCCAAGAAACAACAGCTTGGCCACGCCCTCGCGGTGCGCGGCTTCGATGATGTTGGCCTCGATCATCAGGTTGTCATAGAGAAAGTCGGCCGGAAAGCTGTCGTTGGCCAAGATGCCGCCGACCTTCGCCGCCGCCAGGAAGATGGCGTCCGGCTTTTCCTTGGCCATCCAAGCCTGGACCTGGTCCTGGCGCTTGAGGTCGACGACCTCGCGCCCGGCCGTGATCACTTCGCAGCCTTCGGAAGCCAGCCGCCGCACGATGGCGGAGCCGACCATCCCGCGATGGCCGGCCACCCAGACGCGCTTCCCGGCGAGCGGGAAGATCACCTCATTCGGCATTGCGACGCTGCTCCCGAGCGACATTGATCATGTCGGCGGCGACCATCTCGGCGCAGAGCTGCTCCCACTTGGTGTCGTGAACCCAGCCAAGTTTTTCCTTGGCCTTGGTCGGATCGCCAATCAGCAGTTCGACTTCCGTCGGGCGGAAGTAGCGCGGATCGACCTCGACGAGGACCTTGCCGGTTTCAGCGCAGGTACCCTTTTCCTCGACGGCCGTACCCGACCAGTTGATGGTCACGCCGGTTTCGGAGAAGGCCTTGGTAACGAAGTCACGCACCAGGGTCGTTTCGCCGGTCGCCAGGACGTAGTCGTCGGCGACTTCCTGCTGCAGCATCAACCACATGCCGCGGACATATTCCCGGGCGTGGCCCCAGTCGCGCTTGGCGTCCAGGTTGCCCAGATAGAGTTTGTCCTGGTAGCCCTGCTTAATAGCCGAGACAGCGCGCGTGATCTTGCGAGTGACGAAGGTTTCGCCCCGCAGCGGGCTCTCGTGGTTGAACAGGATGCCGTTGCTGGCGTGGATGCCATAGGCCTCGCGATAGTTCACCACGATCCAGTAGGCATAGAGCTTCGCGGCGGCGTACGGGCTGCGCGGGTAGAACGGGGTCTTTTCGCTCTGGGGCACTTCCTGCACCAGGCCGTAAAGCTCCGAGGTCGAGGCCTGATAGAACTTGGTCTTCTTTTCCAGGCCGAGAATGCGAATGGCTTCGAGCAGACGCAGCGTGCCGGTGCCGTCAGCGTTGCTGGTATACTCCGGAGTCTCGAAGCTTACTGCCACGTGGCTCTGAGCTGCGAGATTGTAGATTTCGTCTGGCTGGGTCTGCTGGACGATCCGGATCAGGTTCGTACTGTCGGTTAGGTCGCCGTAGTGGAGGATGAACCGCTGATCCTGCTCGTGAGGATCCTGGTACAGGTTCTCGATGCGGCCGGTGTTGAAGGACGACGAGCGGCGCTTGACGCCGTGAACCGTGTAACCCTTGGAAAGCAGAAGTTCAGACAGGTAGGCCCCGTCTTGACCGGTCACGCCCGTGATCAGCGCGACCTTGCCATTGCTGGCTACGCTCATGGTATCCCCTTAAGTCCCCACAGCCCCATCCGGGCCCACACACATGTGCTCAATAGCTGAGCAGCCGATCAGGCGAAAGCAAATCTTGCGCCATCCCGTCGCAGGATGGAAGATACGTCGCTCGCGAGATCGGTTTGATTATTTTTACACCAAAATGGAGCACATGAGGCTGTGCCTAACATCACAGTCTGGTTAATTTTCTCGTCCTGGGGTCGCTGCGTTTCTTAACGCTTGGTTGGTTGATTTCACGTAGCTGTAGATGAAGCTTCATTGGCTCGTCGTTACTTTCGGCTTCGGTCCATATTTCGAGCCGTGGGGGACTTGTGAGCGCGATCTATCCGGTGATCCTGTGCGGCGGTTCGGGCACGCGGCTGTGGCCGGCCTCGCGGGCCGACCAGCCCAAGCAGTTCCTCAAACTGATCGGCGACTATTCCAGCTTCCAGGACACCGTGCTGCGGGTGGCGACCCTGCCGGGCCGCGCCGAAATCGTCATCGTCACCGGCGGGGCCATGGTCGAGTTCGTGCTGGCCCAGACGGCGCAGATCGGCGTGCCGGTCACCGTGCTGGTCGAACCGGAAGCCCGCGACAGCGCCCCGGCCGTGGCCGTGGCCGCCGCCTATGTCCAGTCGCGCGATCCGCAGGGCGTGGCCCTGATGCTGGCCGCCGACCACTATATCGCGGAGCCCGAGATCTTCGGCGAAGCCGCCGTCACCGCCGCCCGCGCTGCGGCCGAAGGCTGGATCGTCACCTTCGGCGTCAAGCCGACCGCCCCGGCCACCGGTTTTGGCTATATCCGCCCGGGCGACGCCCTGCTGGACGGCAGCGTCAGCGCCGTGGCCGCCTTCGTCGAGAAGCCCGACCGCGCCACCGCCGAGGGCTATGTCGCCGACGGCTATCTGTGGAACAGCGGCAACTTCGCCTTCAAGGCCGACATGCTGCTGGGCGAGCTCGACGCCTTCGAGCCCACCGTCTCGGCCGCCGCCCGCGCCTGTATCGACGTCCTGACGATCACCGACAGTGTCGCCCGCCTGGACAAGGCCGCCTTCGCCGGGGCCGCCAAGATCTCGCTCGACTATGCGGTGATGGAGCGCACCCAGAAGGCCGCCGTGGTCCCCGCAGCCTTCTCGTGGTCGGACCTGGGCGCCTGGGACGCCATCTGGGACGCCTTCCCCAAGGACGGCGGCCAGAACGCCGTGTCCGGTGATGTCACCCTGATCGATTGCGAGCGGGTTCTGGCCCGTTCGACCGGTCCTTTCGTCGGCGTGATCGGTCTGAAGGACATCGTCGTCGTGGCCGAGCCCGACGCCATCCTCGTCTGCCATCGCGACGCCAGCCAAGCCGTAAAGACCCTGGTCGACGGCCTCAAGCGCGACGGCCGTTCGATCGCCAGCGGCCGGGACAGGGGCAATGCCCCGCGCAAGGTGCTGACCACCACCGCCACGGCCCAGGTCGAGCAATGGGTCCTGAAGGCCGGCGACAGCGTCGACCTGCCCGCCGGCGTGGTTCAGGTGCTAGACGGCCAGGTCGAGGGCCTCGGCGCGGTCACCACGCTGGACACCGCGACGAGCGTCCAGGCCACGACCGCCGCCGTCCTGCTGGTCACGTCGCGGCCGTAACCACCCGGTCCATCTCCGCGATGGCGCAGACGATGTGGTAGAACGAGGAGGCCGGCGCGGCTTCCTCGACGAAGGCCCCGTCGGGCTTGAGCTTGTCGCGCCACAGACCCGGCACGGGCGTGCGCAGATACTGAAGCAGCCCCTCGGCGCCCTCGGCGGCCACGCCCCACCATTTGTCATCGCCGGTGACCTCGGCGGCCAGCACCCCGGCCTTGATCCGCTCGGTCTGCGGCCACAGGCGCGCGCCGGCGTCGTGGGCGGTCATGTCGTCGAGCATGGCGTTCATGCCCACGCCGCGTTCGGGATCGACACCCTTCGTCTCGGCCAGATCGATCATCCGCAGGGCGGCGGCGATGGCGTCGGGACGCCCGGCCAGCTTGCCCCAGCGCAGCAGCAGCCAGGCCCATTCATACTGATGGCCCGGCTCCCAGATCCGGCCGGCCACGCCCGGGGCCGGGTTCCACTGGTCGTCGAAGAACTCGCGCAGCGCGCCGGTCTCGGCGGAGATGAACTTGCTTAGCGCCAGTTCGGCGATCTCGTCGGCCAGTTCGCGCCATTTCGGATCGGCGTCGATGGCGTTCCAGGCCAGGCAGGCCTCGAACAGGTGCATGTGCGGGTTGGAATGCAGGGGCGGATCGGTCGGGGTCGACTCGTTGAAGCCGCCCAGCGGGTTCTTCAGCGTCGCATAGAGCGTCTCGCGAACCGACACGGCGACGTCACGCAGATCGCTCCGCCCCGTCACCGCGCAGGCATTGGCCAGGGCGAACATCGCAAAGGCCTGGTCATAGAGGGCCGAGGTGTCGTCCAGGCTGACCCCGCCCGGCCCGACCAGGGCGCGGAACAGGCCGTTGGGCTTGCGATAGACGTCGAGATAATAGCGCAGGCCATACTCCACAGCCTCGCGCCAC
>Ga0209023_10001254_pt1 | contig 34668 bp, 22 predicted proteins | sample LakOneMetagenome_FD_187468 | JGI IMG/M metagenome (GOLD analysis project Ga0209023, IMG submission 187468) | Freshwater and sediment microbial communities from Lake Erie, Canada (SPAdes) (version 2) | ecosystem: Environmental > Aquatic > Freshwater > Lentic | place: Lake Erie, Canada...
GTGACGTCGCTCCACTCGGTCGTGCTGCCCTGAGACTCGCCCTGGCTCTCGCCTGCACCACGGAAGTCGAAACTGAGGACGGCCATGCCCCGATCGACGAATGCCCGCACCAGCGCCCGCACGATGGCGTCCGCCGCGCGCCAGGCGTGGTCGGGCAGCAGCGCAATGGCGGCCACGGTCTGCAGCACCGCCACGCGAAAATCGGACGCCAGCAGGCGCAGGTGGCTGGCCACGCGGATGCCGGGGCGGCTGGCCCACAGCTCGGCCATGCCGGGCAGAAACGCCGGCACGCCCAGCGCCGCCAGCACCAGCAGCACGCCCCAGGGCGCCTGCGGCCAGGGCAGCGCGCAGCACAGCACCAGCGTGAGCAGGCCGGCCGGGGCCAGCAGCGAGCGGCGCAGGTTGTCCAGCATCTTCCAGCGGCCCAGGGCGGGCAAGGCGGCGCCCTGGTGGCGCCGGCCCAGCACCCAGGGCAGCAGCTGCCAGTCGCCGCGCGTCCAGCGGTGCTGGCGCTGCACGGCCACGTCGTAGCGGGCCGGAAAGTCCTCCACCACCTCCACGTCCGAGGCCAGGCCGGCACGCGCCAGCACGCCTTCGAACAGGTCGTGGCTGAGCAGCGTGTTCTCGGGGATGCGCCCGGCCAGCGCGGCCTCGAAGGCGTCCACGTCGTAGATGCCCTTGCCGGTGTACGAGCCCTCGCCGAACAGGTCCTGGTACACGTCCGACACCGCGGCGGCATACGGGTCCATGCCGCCCGGGCCCGAGGTCAGCCGCTGGTACAGCGAGCCTTCAAGCCCCATGGGCAGGGCCGGCGTCACGCGCGGCTGCAAAATGGCATGGCCGCCCACCACGCGCTGCTCTGCAGTGCTGAAGGTGGGCTGGTTCAGCGGATGGGCCATCTTGCCGATCAGGCGCAGCGCGGCGTCGCGCGGCAGCCGCGTGTCGGCGTCGAGCGTGATGACGTAGCGCACGCCGGGCAGGATGTCCGGCTGCCCCTTGCCATCGAGCGCCATGAAGCTGGTGTCCGTGGCGCCACGCAGCAGGCGGTTGAGCTCGTGCAGCTTGCCGCGCTTGCGCTCCCAGCCCATGAAGCAGCCCTCGCCGGCATTGAAGCGGCGGTGCCGGTGCAGCAGGTAAAAGCGCTGGCCGCCCGGCGCCGGGCCGTGCCGCAGGTTCAGCGCGGCAATCGCCTCCTGCGCCACGGCGATCAGGTGGGCGTCGCTATCGACGACTTCGGTGGCGGCGTCCAGCCCGTCGGACAGCAGCGCGAACGACAGTTCGCCCCCCGCGCCCGCCAGGTGGTGCACTTCCAGGCTCTCGATGTGGGCGCGCAGGTCCGCCTCGCTGGTCAGCAGCGTGGGCACCACCACCAGCGTGCGCAGGTGGGTGGGCACGCCATCGGCCAACGCCAGCCCCGGCAGCCCCACGGGGCCGAAACGCCGGGTGACGCGCCGGTTGACCAGCACGCTGGCCACCTCGGTCGCGGGCAGAAAACCGGCCAGTGCCAGCGCCACCAGCCAGCCCGGGTGCGTGCTGTGCATGCCGGCCCACCACAGGGCAGCGCCCAGCAGCAACAGCGCCAGGCCCATGATGGCGCCAATGTAGCCACCCACGCCCAGGCCCACCTGCCAGCGGTTGAAGCGAAAGCCCCAGGGCCCCTTGAAACCGATGGCCTGCTCGAGCGCGGGCCGGCCCTCGGCCACCAGGTGGTAGCCGGGGTCGGCGGCGCGCGCGGGGCCAGCCCCGGTGCCCTGGGCGGCTGCGGCCACCCGTGCACTGGCCAGCGCCTGCTCGGCAATGGCCAGCTCCGTCAGGTCCGAGCCGCGTGCCAGCTGCTCGATGGCATTGCGGTACAGGTTGCGCGTGGCAAAGTCCATCGCCGCAAAGCCGCTGCCCTCGCGCAAACGCTCGTCTACCAAGCTCATGCCCTCAACGAGGTCGGCCCAGTCGATGTCGGACATCAGCCGCATGCTGGTGATCACGTTGCGCACGCTGACGTTCGACGCGCCTTGGCGCTGCTGCGCATGCTCGATCACCAGGCCCACGCTGGTGCCCTGCAATTGCAGCCGCTCCTCCAGCCACTGCAGCGCCGGGGTGGTGCGCGGGTCCTGGTCGCGCAGGCGCTTGGCCAGCTGCGCGGCAAACAGCTCCGACAGCGGGCCGCTGGCGCGCGTGCCGATGTCCCCCACCAGGGCCGAATGCGCGCTGCCCGATGCCAGCAGGCGGTTGGCCAGCGCCTGCGCGTCGGCGCGGTCCGCCCGGCCGGCGCTGATCTGGTCGGCCAGCCGGCGCAGGTTCTCCACCAGGACGATGCGCAAGGTGATGGCAACCGCCCAAAGCTCGCTGATCAGCAGCGGCTGTACCTGCTGGTATGCCGCAATGAAGCGACGCAGCGCCAACGGATCGAAGTAGCTGTCGGTATGCGCGACAAAGGCCCAGGCAACTCCGAAAACGCGCGGATAGCCGGCAAACGGCCCTTGAGCGAGCTTGGGCAGCTGCCGGTAGTAGCCCGGCGGCAGGTCGACCCGAATCTCGCGGATCTGTTCTTCCACCACGTGGTAGTTATCCAACAGCCAGTCGGCTGCAGGTACCACGCTGGAACCAGATGCCAACTCGGCGGCACTAGCGCGGTACGCGGCTAGCAGCTGACTCGCATTGGCGCGCAGGCGCCGTTGTAGAGAGGGAACAGATATGGGCCTGGAGCCTATCTGCTGCGCCACAGCCAGGGTGCGGGCATGCTGTTCCAGCCGCTCTATCCCGAATAGTTCTTCGCGCACTGGCGCGGCATCATTCCACAGCGGCATGGCTGTGCCCTGCCAAGCATGAGCAAGATAAGACAACACAGAAACCTTTCAGGGCCCCCGTGACATCACGATGCCTGCGAGTTGCCCACGGCAAGAGGTGTGCACAGACTTGGCTGTCCGCCTCAAAAAAATGCTATGGCGTCGGGCGCAGGCACAGCCTGCGCGGCAACGTGCGAGTGGAAATGTCGTGGGCTCTTTGTAAAGCCATTGCCTGAAAGGAAAGCGCTCAGCGAGGAATAGGAACAATCCATTTTTTCAGTAAGGGCAAACGGAGTATGCGCCCCTGTCGTCGCAGGCCCAGCGAAATGACCTCGTTTTGCGGCCTCCCCCTGTGTCCTAGGGATGCTCTGCACGAATCCTTTAGTCCCGTGCTTCAGCCTTCCCGAAGTCTCAGGAGGCGCTGCAGCTAACGCGTAGCGCCAGCGCATCCTTATCGTGCGGTGTCTGAGCACTTCAGTGTCCCATTTGCAGGCTTCACGCCCGATCAGTAGTTGCACGGCTCGGAGAACTGAGCGTCTGTGTAGCTCACGTTGCCCTCAAAGCGCAGCGCCGCATTGGCTCGTAACACACCCGCCAGCTCCACGCCCTTGGCCGACTGGGTGCCACCCTGCACAGAAATGGCTGGGCGGTTCGGGTTGCGCGTGATGATGTCGTCCTTCTTGATGTCGAAAGCTGCCAGCGTCCATTCACCCAGTTTGTTCGCCAGTTGCTGCTTAATACCCACTTCGAACTGCCGGCCTTCGCTCAGCGTGAAGTCGCGGTTGGCCAGGTTCAGCGTGAGCAGCGTGGTCACCGGGTCGTGGCCGCGGCTGTACTGCGCGTACAGGCTGGTGCTTGCGTCGAGCTTGTAGGTCAGGCCCAGTCGGGCCGAGGTGCTGGCCAAGCCCTTGTCGAAGGGCGTGCCGGAGACCAACTCGCTGCGCCCGAAGTCATAGCTGTCGCGACGCAAGCCACCCAGCAACACCCAGCGGTCTGAGAGCTTCCAAGCATCTTCGATGTAGAAGGCGTTCTGGCGCAGTTGGGTGTCGAACTTGGGCAGCGTGCGGTCTGGGCTGATCCAGCTGCCGTGTTGAGGGTTAGAGGCCGATACGGTCGAAGAACCACCGTAAGGCGAGTTGTTGCTGCCGCGGAACTTGGCGTTGGAGACTTCCCAACCCACCGCCACCTTGTGTTGGCCCAGCGACAAGTCTGCACCGAGGCGATTGCCGGTCTGCTCCATGTCGTGCAGGATCTCCAGATAGTCCGAGCGGGCTACCGTGCCGGCTGCCCCGGGTTGTAAGCATGGGCTTCGATGTTCCGCCAACGGCGGTCGGTCTTGAAGTGGATCAGTTCGTCGCGCACGGTCACCACGTCGTTCGCGCGCCAGCGAAGCTTGGCCTTGAGTCGGTCTTCCTCGTAGCGGATGATGCTATCGGAGGCGTTGTAGTTCTCGCCGCGCAGGGCTTCGACCACGTGGCCATTCACGCTGGGTGTGCCCCAATAGCGCGTGGGTTTTTGCAGGCTGTGGTCGGCGGACAGGTCAATCTGAAGATCGCGCGAGGGCTCTATGCGCAGTGTTCCCATGAACTTGCCGCTGCTTGAGTTGTCCAGGGCACGCTCACCATCGCTGCGTTGGCCGTAGACATCAAGCCGATAACTCACGATGTCGCCCAGCGGGCCGGTAGCGCCAATCCCGATGCGGCCGGTGGAATCACTCCCGCCAGAAACCATCGCCTCATAGCTGCGCTCGCGACTCGGCTGCTTGCGCACCGCCTTGATGGTGGCGCCCATGGTGCCGCTACCGTACATCAGCGATGCGGGGCCGCGCAGCACCTCGATGCGCTCGTAGCCCTAGGTTTCGGCCGGACAAGAAATGGTGCCGGCCGCCACGCCAGCTGCCAGGCCATCTTCGGCCACGCCCACCGAGTTCACCCCCACGAAACCGCGGCTGCCGAAAGACAGGCCGCCGTTGCCAGGCGAAGCGCTGGAGGTCAGGCCCACGGTTCGGGTGATGGCCTCTGCCACGCCTGAGTCTCCACGCTCACGCACCTGATCGGCCGACACGCCGTCCACGCTGGCGGGCGTGTCCTGGATGGACAGACCGGTGCGGCTGGCGGTGCCTGCAAGTGGGCACAGCTGTGCACCGGGCTGCTCGGTCTCCTCGGAAACGCGCACTTCAGGAATTGTGCTCTAAGCCCATGCGGGAGCGCAGAGTATTGCGGCGCACAGGGCAGCCGGGCGGAGGGAGAAAAACGGGCGTTGCATCATGGTCGACCAGGTAGGACCCCTGGCGTGACAGCAACGCGCGCGGCCCATCCCTGCAGTGGGCGGCCGGTAGCGCGCCACTGTCTGCACCCCGCAGACGGTCGGCTTGGCGCATGCGATGAAGCATGCGCTAACGCGCCAGGCCGGTATCCGGGCTCACAAGAGGCAGGGGAAAAAGCTTCCCGTGCTAGTGCCGCGTCTTCCCAGGCACGCCGCGTATCTGCTGCTGCAGACCACGTACGGGCCCAGTGACGGCCCACCGGCTGGAAACTCCAGCCAACTGAGCGATCGGCGTTGTCGCTTGCTTACCGTTGCGGGGGCAGCCGGGGCATGGGCGCATTGCTGCGGCCTTCACCCCGTTCCCGTTTACTCTGCATGCGGGCATGCAGACACCTGACGCACGGATGCCCCGAGAATGATCCCAGGGTCGGCAGATTATGCTAGGGATTCTCTGCATGAATCCCGATGCGATGTGTTTGAGCGGGCGTGAAGGCGAGACAATCCACGCATGAAGCAAAGCAGCCTGGGCCTGAGCAACACAGTCAAGCGAACTCGCAAGCGGGAATTCCTGGATGCGATGGAGCTGGTGGTGCCCTGGGCTGAGTTGGTTGCACTGATAGAGCCTTACGCACCCGAGAGCGGTCGGCGGGGCCAGCAGCCCTTTGCGGTAAGTACGCTACTGCGTATCCATTTCATGCAGCAATGGTTCAAGCTCAGCGACCCTGCCATGGAAGAAGCACTGCATGACGTGCCGGCCTTTCGTGACTTTGCAGGCCTGTCGCACTGGGGCGAACACATCCCCAGCGAATCGAGCATCTTGCGTTTCAGGCATCTGCTGGAGCGCCACAAGCTGGCCGATCAGATCCTGGCCACGGTGAACGCGCTGCTGCAAGCCAAAGGGTTGCAACTGAAGGCTGGCACGGTGGTGGATGCCACGCTGATTGCAGCGCCTACGTCAACCAAGAACGAAGACAAGGCAAGAGACCCCGAGATGCATCAAAGCAAGAAGGGCAACGAGTGGTACTTCGGCATGAAGGCCCACATCGGGGTGGATGCTGACTCGGGGCTGGTGCACACGGTGCGGGGCACGGCAGGCAACGTCTCGGATGTGCTGGAAGCCAACAGCTTGCTGCACGGGCAAGAGACGGATGCCTTTGGCGATGCGGGTTATCAAGTAGTTCACAAGCGCCCGGATGCCAGGCCAACGGTGCGCTGGCACGTCGCCATGAAGCACTCCAAGCGCCGGCAACTGGACAAGGAACGCCCGGTGCAGGCGCTGCTGGAGAAGGTCGAGCAGATCAAGGCCAGCATCCGCGCCAAGGTCGAACACCCCTTCAGGGTACTCAAGCAACAGTTCGGATACGTGAAGGTGCGCTACCGGGGCCTGAAGAAGAACACACTGCAGATCGTCACGCTGTTCGCGCTGGGCAACCTGTGGATGGTCAGGCACCAGCTGCTGGCGATGGGACAGGTGCGCGTGCAGCGGGCGTAGGGCCTGAAAGAGGAGCGCCCAAGCGCCCAGAAACCGCATGAATGCAGGTTTGCGCAGGCGTCATTGATCGATGACACCGCCCGGGGCAGTCTTGGGCTGGATGAAACACAGTTCAAAGCGATTCGTGCAGACCTTCCCTAGCGGGTTGCAATAGGTTACGCCGATCCGGCCTCAGGCTGCGCTGCGGCAGACGCAAGCCCTCCGCGGCCTGAGTACGAGGATGAGCCGGCTACCCCCGTCATGGGTTGCGCGGATTCGGCGCGGTTGCTGACACAGTAGTACGCCGGCCCCCCGTGCCGGGCAAGCGGTAATCCATGCATGGCACAACATAGTGCAAATCAACTGTTCACTCCCACCGACCAAAGCCGCTAACGATCTGTTTAAAGCCCATATTGGTGTCACTCTTGACGGAGGGTACGCAGAATTGCGCCCACTCTTCCATCATGACCCGTCGTTTCTCCAAGGCATCGCCACGGCGATATGCCGCCTCCACCTTGTCCTTTAAGACGTGTGCAAGCGCCTGTTCCGCAATCTCGCGGGGATGGCGGGTTTCCTCACCAACCCAGTCCCGAAAAGTAGAGCGGAAACCATGAGGCACGGCGTCCACCGCCATGTCACGCATCACCTTACTTAAAGACATATCGGACAGCTCTTTACCTGTCCGCCCCGGGAAAATGTGCACGACACCTTCGACCCGAGGCTGGGCCTTTAGTAGCGCCACTGCAGATCGACTCAGCGGAACTCGGTGCTCCTTACCCGCCTTCATGCGCTCAGTCGGCACGGTCCATACGCAAATTTCTAAGTCGACTTCAGACCAAGTCGCGCCCCGAACCTCGCCGCTACGCGCAGCGCACAAAATCGCAAACTCTAAGGCTCGCGCCGATGTGCCCGGCTGATCACGCAACCTAGACATGAAATCAGGCAGCAGTGCATACGGCAAAGCGCGGTGGTGTTGAGTTTTGGCGATCTTGCCGGGAGCTGGCAGAAGTTGCTCGAGATGGCCTTTCCAGGCTGCAGGGTTGTCTCCTGACCGGTAACCTCTCACCTTGCACCAGTCCAAGACAGATTCAATACGTCCACGCACTCGAGATGCTGTTTCGTTCTTGGTCTTCCAGATGGGCTCCAGAACTGCCATCACACCTAGTTGTGTTACATCCTGAACCATCAGGCTTCCGATGGTCGGAAAGACATAGGCCTCCAACGTGCTCTTCCACTGCGCTCGATGTTTTGGATTCTTCCATCCATCGCCATGGGCCGCGATGTAAGCCAGCGCAGCCTCCTCGAAGGTCTTGAGAGAAGCTTGCTTCACCCGGAGCGCACTCTCCTGCTCTTGGCGCTGAATCTTCGGATTGATGCCCTGCTCAAAAAGCGCTTTCGCCGCACGAGCTTTGTCACGGGCCTCGCCCACCCCAACTTCAGGGTAGGGGCCAAGACCCATGACTTCGCGCTTCCCAGCCGCAGTCACACGCAGCACCCAAGAACTCCCATTGCCACCGTTGAGATAAAGATAAAGACCGGACACCCCGCCGACCGCATGGCGGCCTGCATTTTTAATGCGCTTGATCTCGAGGGGGGACAACTCTTTTGCCTTGCGAACCACAGCATCCTCATCAAAATTGGGGGAGAGATTGGAAGCCTGCCTGATGCTCGCGTCTCAGCTTTCGGGAGGACGAACTTCGAGGAGAAACGACAAGATTTTAGCAGTCACCATCATTCCAGTTGCACCTTTCATTGCACCTTTGGAAAAATAGTTAAATCGATCTGCTTCGATGGATTTCGGACGTCTATTTTCCACAAATTCTTTTTAAATCAACAAGTTAAGATGTGGATTCGTGATAAGTCGAGGGATTTAACACTCCAAAATTGCGGACGCCCTCTCCGCCATATATAACCCTAAGTGATTGATTCACTTAGGGTTTTTTCTTTAGGGGGTGGCATTCCTGCCCAAACACCCGCCAAATTCAACCCGGTAGAATTGCCTTGTCGTGCAGAGTGTCTGCACTCGATTGCAGCGGTGATGCAGTAGGCGCCATGACCCGGTGTTGACTGGCAGCATGAAGCACAAACGTCCCGGCTCCCTCTGCCGGACCAACAGCGCATTCATCCAAGTCATCTGCAGCGCATCTTGCTCACCATTGCGCGGACGTTGATCCTTAGGGAGCATTACAAGCTACCTGCCACGATCTGCTCCTGGCGCCTGTCGTCGATCTTGCCGGAGGTTGGGTTTTCACGCAGCCTCGGCCCGAAGCGGTTATGCGCACAGTCGTGCTTGGACCCACCCTTAGGCTTCGGAGCAATCGGTGGCACGTCCCATTTCAGCCTCCAGCCACCCACAGAACCGCCGAACCGTACGCGACGACCCATACCGCTTGTAGCGATAGGCGCCGATATTGACAGGCCGGTACCCAGGAAGCGCGGCGAGGCTGCCGCTACGCATCTCTGTCGCCGTCAGGATGGGCGGCGCAAGGACCATGCCGAGCCCAGCAACACAGGCATGGATGGCCGCGTCATCGGTGTCGAATGCGTGCGTGATGCGCAAGTCTGCCAATGTGATGCCGGACTGGCGCGCCCAGTGCTCCCAGTCCCAGTTGCCGGCCGCACGCTGGATTGCCGGCACGTCGCCAATGGCGACTGTGGTTTGCCTGTCCGCTGCGTCTACCAACAGCTTTGGTGCGATCACCGGGCGGCTCGCGTCCAAAGCCAGTAGTGTCCAACCCTCGGCGGACTCTCCCTCTCGAAAGTAACGGATCTCGACGTCGCAGTCCGGGCGTTCGAGCGAACCTCGTGCCGATCCCGTCTCCACTCTCACGCGTGAATCGGGGCTCAAAGCGCGAAAACGGTCCAGCGAAGGAATGAGCCAGCGCACGGCCAAAGAGGTCGAGGCCTGCACGTTGACGTCGTTGTCATCCCGGCGCAGCGCTTCGATGGAACGCTCAACGAGTGCCAGCGCTGGCGCGACTTCCTCGTACAGCCGCGCTCCCGCATCGGTGAGCGCGATGGAGTTGTTGCCGCGCCGCAGAAGCGGAGTCCCAAGATCGGCCTCCAGCTTCTTGAGCTGGTGGCTGATCGCACTGGAGGTCACGCACAGCGCGGTACCGGCGGCGGTGAGGCTCCCCGTTTTGGCCACGGTTGCAAAGACGCGGATGGCATTGAGAGAAACGCGGGGCACTCGTTGCATGAGTTTTCTTGGGTCAGGCCTCGAAATGATCGTGCAGCGATTTTGGCTTAGGTCGAGAGAATCTGTAGTGCTTCCCCACCTGGGTTTGCATTACTTTTACTCAATGCTTGAGCCCATCGTCATGATTCGCCTGCCGCCCGTCCACCGAGAATTGCTGGCCTTGTCCCTGCCGATCGCCGGCATTCAGTTCGCACAGATCGCCCTGACTACCACCGACCTCGTCATGTTGGGCCTGATCGGCATGGAGGCCGTCGCAGCCGGCGGTCTGGCCCTGTTGCTCTACAACCAGTTCCGCACCATCTGCGTGGGAATGGTGACCGGCCTCGGCAATCTGGTGGCCATGGCGTACGGGCGCGGGGAGACCCGCTCAGGAGACGGCGTGTGCGACGCCGTAGCCCGGGAAGAGATACGGGATCTGGTTCGTTCGGCATTGCTGCTTGCCACGCTGGTCGCCCTGTTGGCCGGCGGGCTGCTGGTAGCGTTGGGCTATTACTTGGCGGTCTTGGGCCAGGACGCTGCGGTCGCAGCCCTCGCGCGGCCCGTGATGGTGGCGCTGGCCCCGGGCTTGCTGCCCATGGTTTGGCTCAATGTCCTGCGGCAGTTCGCGGTGGGCTTGCGCCGTCCTGGGTCTTTGTTGGCCGTGACGTTGATCTCCATCGGTGTCAATGCCGCGCTGAACGCTATCTTCATCTATGGGTGGATGGGCGTGCCGCAGCTGGGACTGGTGGGCGTGGGCCTGTCCACCACGTGCGTGCAACTCTGGACCCTGCTCGTCTACCTGCGTGCCATTCGGCGCGCTCCGCACTTCAAAGGACTCGTGCCGCTCGACTTCTGGCGCGCACGGCGATCCACCGTGCTCCGTATCGCAAGAATGGGGATACCCATTGCGCTGGCCTACGGGCTGGAGGCTGCGGTGGCATCCTTTTCTGCGGTGCTGATCGGTCACTTCGGCGCAGTAGCGCTTGCCGCCTCGAACGTTGTGCATCAGCTCACGAAGATCGTCTATCAAGTCAACGTGGGACTGTCCCACGGCTCCTCCATCATGGTCAGCCGCGCGCTGGGCAGGGGGCAACTCCGGGAGATCGGTGCTATTGCGAGGGCGGCGCTACTCATCGGCTGGTTGCCGATGGTAGGCACCGGTGTGGCGTACCTGACAGTGCCCACCTGGACGCTGCTGCCGTTTCTTGGAGCCCATCCTGACCCCGCCGTGTACGCCGCGGCCGCTGCGCTGCTGTGGCTGGGCGCGATGAGCCAGGTTCTGGCGGCAACGCAAAACATTTTCATCGGCTTGCTGCGCGGCCTGGGCAACACCGCATCAGGCCTAACTCGCACCGCCGCAGGCTATGGCGCGATCGGCCTTCCGGCCATCTTCGTTGGCAGCGAAGGGTTGGGCTGGGGTGCCCAGGGAGCGTGGCTGGGAATGTGCATCGCTTTTGGCGCGACGAGCCTGCTGCTTTGGCAACGCTTTGCCGCAGACCTGGAGCGTCTGACGAAGGCTCCGTGAACGCCACCTTGCATGTCAACGCCCATGTAGGAATCACAGCGGCCATGTGCAGGGTTAGCGACGGCACCAGGCCGGAAACTGCATTACATGTGAGTGTTTTGCGAAACCAAGGCCATCATGCTCGCTGCTTTTCCAGTCGGATGTCTCCGCCACCCATCTCGCTCTCATTACCCCATCCGAGATGCCGATAGAGCTGCGCTGCGCGGCTACCATTCGCAGTCTCAAGCCACGCGGTGGAGTGCTGCTGAAACAGGGCAAGTTCACAGGTCTTGGTCAGGCGCGTGCCAATCCCGCGACCCTCATATTCGGGGAGCACAAACAACGCAAAGAGGCACGCACTATCCAAGTCGACCATTGCGAAACCGACGACTTCCTCATCAACAGTCGCGACCCACGCACACGGTGCGCTTTCAACTGCGAGCGCGATGGCTTCCGGCGTGATACCTATTGCTGACAGCTCGGCGGGAGTCATGGTGTTTTCACCAACCGACGCTCTGACCTTGAACATTGCGCTCACATCCGTGACGGCTGCAGGTCGAATTTGTGGGTTAGATATCTTCATGGCGGAATAGTCGCACCGAATGGCAGCCATGGCCGTTAGTACTCATTCGTTTGCGGTCAGCGCATGACTGCAACCCGTCGGAAGGCGACAACTCCCGACGGGTCGCTTGCAAGCTTTCTGCTCGAGGAGGATAATTCGCACTTATGAAAATTCTCACCAACGTGATCAAGGCATCGTTCGCCACCTAGTTGCGCCCCTCGATCGCGTGTCGGAGGGCTTTGCGCCTTCCGGTCCAGGAAACCCCGGCAGGCTCCCCCTCCGGGGTTTTTTGTTTTCCGACTTCTCACCACCAACCTATGCGTACTTACGACAAGTTGATCGCCACGATTCCCGACCGCCGGAGCTTGAGTTCCGTGCGCCCGGGCTCCGGCGACAGCACAACTTCCCATCGACGCTAGCCATCAGGCGAATCCATCGCCTGGGCTGGCGCAATGCCAACCAGGCGGCAGCTGCTCGCAGAGACGAGTGCAGCCGCAAGAAAGATTCGCCATGAGAAATTCACGCAACACCAGCAACACCCATCTGCGCAACCTCGGTGTCATCGCCCATGTAGACGCGGGCAAGACCACGACCACCGAACGCATCCTGTTCTACACGGGCGAGAGCCATCGCATCGGCGAAGTGCACGACGGCACGGCGCACATGGACTTCGACCCGCAAGAGCAAAAGCGCGGCATCACCATCAACAGTGCTGCCGTCACCGTGCACTGGAAGGGCACGCAGCTCAACCTGATCGACACGCCCGGCCACATCGACTTCAACATCGAGGTGAACCGCTCGCTGCGCGTGCTCGATGGCGCGGTCGTCGTGTTCGACGGCGTGGCCGGCGTAGAGCCGCAGACCGAGACCAACTGGCGCCTGGCCGACAAGTACCGCGTGCCGCGCATCGCGTTCATCAACAAGCTCGACCGCGTGGGTGCCGACTTCCACCGCGTGGTGGCCATGATGGAAGACCGCCTGGGCGTGCGTGTGGTACCGCTACAGATCCCCATCGGCGTGGAAGGCGACTTCCGCGGCGTTGTGGACCTGCTCACTCTCCGTGCCCGCATCTGGGACAAGGACGACGCGAGTGCCCCCTACCGCGAAGCCGATGTGCCCGCCGACCTGCTTGAGCAGGCCGTGCTTGCCCGCGCACGCTTGGTCGAGGCTGCTGCCGAGCAAGATGAAGCGTCCCTGCAAGCGTACGTGAACGGCGAAGAGATTGCTGTCGACGTACTGCGCGCCAACCTGCGCCGTGGTGTGCTGGCCGGCGCCTTCGTGCCCGCGCTGGCCGGCTCGGCCTTCAAGAACCGCGGTGTGGAGCCCTTGCTGGACGCTGTGGTGGACTATCTGCCGTCGCCCGACGACATCGTGCGTGAAGGTGGTGCCAAGGCGGCAACCGCCGCCGACCCGTTCGCGGCGCTGGCGTTCAAGGTCGTCACCGACGACCATGGCGCCAAGGTGTTCGTGCGGGTGTACAGCGGCCGGCTGGGCCGGGGCGATGTGGTGCTTAACACCGGCACGGGCAAGACCGAGCGGGTGTCGCGCCTGTACGAAGTGCATGCCGACCAGCATATCGAGCGCGACGAGCTGGTGGCGGGTGACATCGCCGCCGTCGTGGGCCTGAAGGACACGCTGACGGGGCACACACTGAGCGACCCCGCACACCCCGTGGTGCTGGAGCAGATCAGCGTGCCCGAGCCGGTGATCCATGTGGCTATCGAGCCCAAGGCGAGCGCGGACCAGCAAGGCCTCTCCAAGGCCCTGCAGTCCTTGCTGCGCGAAGACCCGAGCCTCAGGCTGCAGCATGACGCCGAATCCGGCCAGACGATTCTGTCCGGCATGGGCGAGCTGCAGCTCGAAGTCTCGATCGAGAAGCTGCGCGCACGCCACGGCGTCAACGTGTCGGTCGGCCGCCCCCAGGTGGCCTACCGCGAAACCATTTCAAAGAGCGTGGAGGTGAGTCATGTGCACAAGAAGCAATCGGGCGGCCCCGGCCAGTTCGCCGAGGTGAGGCTGCAGCTAGCGCCGTTGCCGCGCGGCGAAGGTATCCAGTTCGAGAACCGCATCGTCGGCGGCGCCGTGCCGCGCGAGTTCATTCCCGCAGTGGAGGCCGGCATCCGCCGCGCCGCCCTCTCGGGTGTGGTGGCGGGCTTCCCCGCCGTGGACTTTGTCGCCACGCTGGTGGATGGCAGCTTCCATGAGCGCGACTCGTCCACGCTGGCCTTCGAGCTGGCAGCCATGGCTGCCTTCCGCGAGGCATTCGCCAAGGCCGGGCCGCAGTTACTGGAGCCCGTGATGGCTGTGGAAGTCATCACGCCGGCTGAGTACCTGGGCGACAGCATCGGCGACCTGAACCGACGCCGCGGCATCGTGCGCGGCCAGGGCCAGCGCGGCAACGCGGCCACGGTCGAGGCCCAGGTGCCGCTGAAGGAGATGTTTGGCTACATCGGCAGCCTGCGCGCACTGTCCTCAGGGCGTGCGCAGTACTCGATGCAGCTGGACCACTACGAGGTGGTGCCTGCGGCGGAGATGGCTGCCTTGGCGCAGCAGTGAGCTGACCCACGCCGGGCCGGGCGGGATGGCCTGGGCGTGCCAGCGACAAAAAGGATGGGGCGCAGACGCATGTCTGCGCCCTTTTTTCTCTCTGCGATGGAGCGGACCCGATGCCTGCCTCCTGGCGCCCAATCACACCCCGCAGCGCTTGCTCCCTCGTCTGGCTATGCAGTACTGCCCGCCCCTCGGCCCTGCGCATACCTGCTCTCCGGCTATCGCCACGCCGAACCGCGCTGGCCGATAATCCGCGCTCATGAGCACACACGCCGCGATCCCCACGCATGCGCCCACCTCGGGGATACGGCGTCCTGCATCCGGCCTGATTCAATAGGTGCTGCTGTGGTTCGCACTGTCGCTCGGCTCGGCCATTGCATCTCCGATGGTCCATCCGCAGACCCTGGAGCTGGTCTGCTCGGCGGCTGGCTTGGTCAAGGTCATCGTGCACACTGATGACGGCGTGCAAGAACTCGGGGCTAGCCACATGGACTGCCCACTGTGTGTGCAGGTGGGCACCCCGCCCTCGACAGCGGCCTTTGAACTGCCGACGCTTATGCCGGTCGCCGATGGGGCATTGGCGATCGCAGCCACCCACATCGCAGCGGCTGCCGCGGCTCCCATGCCAGCGCGCGGGCCCCCTCCCCCTTCGCTCTTCTGACGCTTCTTCTTCAGTTCGTACGCGCGTGATGCCGCCTTCAGGCGCGCTTTGCGTTGCGCGTTTCGCATCAAGTCGGCGCCCGCCGTCGGGCGCCAGAGAGCCTTTCATTCATGAATCCCCATCGACGCCACGCCTTGTCTGCGCTCAGTGCACTTTCCGCACTGGCGTCCCTCCACGCTACAGCGGCGACCGACACCGTCGCACCAACACCGCCACTTCCCACCGCTACCTCGCGCCCACGGCTGCAGATTGTGATGATCGTGCACCCCGACATGACCGCCCTGGATCTGGTCGCACCCCAGCTTGTCTTCGCAACCATGGGCGATGCAGACACACACCTGGTCTGGAAAGACCTATCCCCAGTCACCACCGACAGTGGCTTGAAAATCTTGCCGAGCACGACCTTCGCCGACGCGCCCGCGGCGCCGGACATCCTCTTCGTGCCCGGCGGGCTCAAGGGCACGACTGCGCTGCTGCGGGACGAAGACACGTTGCGCTTCCTGCGCGAGCGTGGCGAAGTCGCGCGTTGGGTCACCGGCGTGTGCACCGGGGTCCTGCTACTCGGCGCGGCCGGTCTGCTGCGAGGGCACCGCGCCACGGCGCATTGGTACGTGCGCGACCTGCTGTCCATCTTTGATGCGACTCCGGTGGCGCAGCGCGTCGTGGTCGACCGCAACCGTGTGACCGGCGGCGGCGTGACCGCGGGCATCGACATGGCATTGACGCTATCCGCGCTGCTGCGCGGCGAGGCCCATGCGCGCCTGCAGACGCTGCTCTTTGAGTACGACCCTCAGCCGCCCTTTCCATCAGGTACGCCCGAGCTGGCCGGTAAGGTGCTGACGGCCACGGTCCGCGAGCGACGGGGCATCGCCATCGAGACGGCCCGCCAGGCGGCGCAAAAAGCCCGTGAGCGATGGCCCAGTTGAAGGGGTGAACAGCCCCAGCGCGAGTTTGATGCCATCTGACGGCAGATGCTGCTGATCGCCGGCTCTGGCGCTAGCGCTCTCACCCGGCACTACAACGAAGCTCTCGCTGCATCGTGAAGAATGTTCGCGACCAGATCGAGCAGCGCTGGCGATAGCTCCTTCGCCACCTCATCCATGGGTTCTGCAGTCGATAGGCTGACATTGATCACGTACTGAGATCCAGCGACCTCCAGCGGAGCTGCCAGCGCAACGACTTCGGGCTGCCATGATGCCGCGCAGTAGCCTCTTTCGGCGACATCAGTCCGTGCCTGTTCAATGGCTGTCTCCAGCGCTTGCCAGCCTTCTGCACGCCGGCTACGGAAGACGTGCATCAGCGCGTCACGTCGAATGTCCGAAGCGACGGCCAAATACGCACGCCCGAGCGAAGTCAGCTCCATGGGCACGCGCTGACCCGACACCACATGGCGCAGCGCTGCCCGCCGGGCGTAACGGATTGATTCCAGGTACACCATCTCGTCGCGATCCGGCGCAGCCAGGCCGACGTTGATGCGACGCCCTTCTGCCAAAGCCCGCATCCTCGGAGCCGCAACGGCCAGAACACGTGAGCCCGATCGCATTGCGTGTCCGAGGCTCAGCACGGCCGGGGCCAACCGATAGGCCCGGCTCGGAGCGTCCAACTGCAGCATGCCCGTGCCCACAAGGGTTTGCGCAAGGCGGCTGACCGTCGACTTGGACAGGCCTGTACGTTCCGCCAAGTCACCATTACCAAGTAGCTCCGAGCCTTGCCTGAAGGCTCGCAGTAGCTCGATGCCCCGCTCAAGAGAACGATTGGCGGGCGACATCCCAGGCTTGTCGTCGGCGATCACATCCACGCTACAAGGTGAAAGGCAAGCGGGTACAAATCGACCAGCCGCTGGGAAAGCCTTGCACTAACTGCCCAGAAATTCACCAATCATCGTATCGATGCACAACGGCGCGGAGGCGGAGTTCCTGGCCAGGAAGTGCGCACGCGCCGGGCGCCAAGCCCGTAGCCCGGCAGCAACCGGGTGGGGATGCAGCCACGCAGCCGCACCCGCCCCCCGGTGGTTTTTAAACGCGCTACCGCTCAGAAGCTCTCCCAATCGTCATCCGCCCCTGCTGCCGCCGCCTGATGCGCTGGCGCCTTCGGCTTGCTTGACGTGGTCGATGTGGTCGACGTGGTGGACAGTGACCGTGCGGCAGGTGCCTTGCCGGCGTGGGTGGATGGCGCAGTAGCCGAGGCTGCACGACCTGCTGGGCTGAGTGCGGGTTTGGGCGTGGCTTTGGCCGGCCGCGCAGCCACCAGTGGCAGAGAAGGCGCGCTCACAGCGCGCGCAGGGCTGGCGGCCACGGGGGGCGGCACCGATGTGTCGGCCGAGAGTTTGAACACCGCCACAGCGCCCACCAGGGCTTGTGCCTGGTGGTTCAGGCTGCTGGCGGCTGCGGCCATTTCTTCCACCAGGGCGGCGTTTTGCTGCGTGACCTGGTCCATCTGGGTGACGGCCTCGCCCACCTGCGACACGCCCGTGCTTTGCTCGCTGCTGGCAGCGCTGATCTCGCCCATGATGTCGGTCACCCTGCGGATGGAGGACACCACCTCGGTCATCGTGACGCCCGCCTTGTCCACCAGCACCGAGCCTTGCTCCACGCGCTCGACGCTGGCGGTGATCAACGCCTTGATCTCTTTCGCGGCCTCGGCGCTGCGCCCGGCCAGGTTGCGCACCTCACCTGCCACCACCGCAAAGCCGCGGCCCTGCTCGCCCGCGCGGGCAGCTTCTACTGCAGCATTCAGCGCCAGGATGTTGGTCTGGAAGGCAATGCCGTCGATCACGCTGATGATGTCCGCGATCTTCTTGCTGCTGTCGTTGATGCCCTTCATGGTCTCGACCACTTCGGAGACCACATCGCCACCCTGTCCCGCCACGGTCGATGCACTCATGGCCAGCTGGTTGGCCTGGCGCGCGTTGTCGGCGTTTTGCTTCACGGTGGAGCTGAGTTCTTCCATCGACGCCGCGGTCTCCTGCAGCGCGCTGGCCTGCTGCTCGGTGCGGATCGACAGGTCGTTGTTGCCCGATGCGATCTCGGCACTGGCGGAGGCCACGCCCTGTGCATTGCCGCGCACGCCCGACACCACATGCGCCAGGTTGTCGCGCATGGTGACCAGGCCACCGAGCAACTGGGCGATCTCGTCCTTGCCCCGCGCGTCAATCGGCACCGTGAGGTCGCCCTGCGCGACCGACTGGGTGATCTGCACCGCGTTGCGCAGCGCACGCGAGATCTGCCGGATCATGGCGCCCCCCATCAGCACCGCCAGCGCAATGCCCAGCACCACGGCCGTGAGCGCGACCGCGCGGATGCGCTGAAAGCTGGCATCGGCACGGTCGTACTCTGCCTTGGCGCGGTCGAGCTGCACCTGCATCAGCTGGCCCAACACCTCCTGCAGCGGGTCGATGGCCGGGTACATCTCCTTGGCGGCAAACGCGGTGAGCGCGGCGACGTCCGCCGAGCGGAAATGCCCGTTGAGCACATCGGCCGCCGCCTCGGCCTTGACCTGCAAGGGCTTGAAGCGCTCGACCAGTTGGGTCTCCTCGGGCACCAGCTGCGTGGCCAGGTAGGCCTTCCAGTTGGAGTCGATGGCCTTGCGCGCATCGGCCACAGACTGCAGGCCCTGCGCGGGGGTCATCGCCCCGTCGCGCACCTTGTGCGCCGCATCGACCACGTTGACGGCATACATGTCGGCCACCACCTTGATCTGCTTGAGCGGCACGACCCGGTCGTCGTACACCGACTTGAGCCCGGCGTTGGACTGACCCATGCCGAACAGCCCCGCCACGCCCACCAGCAAAACGAGCAGGCACAGGGCGGTGAGCAGCCCGGCTAGGCGCGTGGATATTTTGAACTGGCTCATGGCAACGCTCCTGGAATGAGGGATGGAGAGGGAAATGACCACCGCCACGCAGCACGCACCGTCGGCCCGCCGACCTGTCGGCCGGCCAGGACAACCTGGGACGCGCTTGCGCAGCAGAGGCAAAAAAAGACATGCAGGATGCGCGCCAGGCAGGCAGGCAGGCGAGCACACATGCAAACAGCCGTCGGGGCGGCAGGGCCATGCCCGCAACCCCGACGGCCGGTTTTGAATTTGATAGCGGCTACCGCTTGCCCATCAAGCGGTAGCGGGCATTTTCTCTTGTTTTTCTGAGGTCTGCCGGACTCAGAAGCTTTCCCAATCGTCATCCCCACCCGCTGCGGGTGCGGCGCCAGAGGCCCTGGCAGGTGCCGCAGGCTTGGCCGCTGGCTTTACAGAGGGTTTGGGTGCGGGCAGGCTGGCGGCCGGCGGCGTGCCGTGGGTGGACTGGGTCGCCGCGCCAGTGCGTGGAGGCAGCTTGGACGTCGTCGTTGCTGCGGGGGCTGGGGCGCGCCGGATGGCCGGTGCGGGGATGGGTGCTCTGGGGGAACTGGCCGCATGGTGGCGCGCTGGCGGCGGTGCCAACGCACGCTGTGCGCCGGCATCCAGCTTGAACACCGCCACCGCGTTCACCAGTTCGCCCGCCTGGGCGTTCAGCGCGCTGGCTGCGGCCGCCATTTCTTCCACCAGCGCTGCGTTTTGCTGCGTAGCCTGGTCCATCTGCGTGACGGCTTCGCCCACCTGGCCTACGCCTGCGCTTTGCTCGCTGCTGGCCGCGCTGATCTCGCCCATGATGTCTGTCACCCGCCGGATGGAGCTGACCACTTCGGTCATGGTGGCCCCGGCCTTGTCGACCAATGCAGTGCCTTGCTCCACACGCTCGACGCTGGCGTTGATCAGGGCCTTGATCTCCTTGGCCGCCTCTGCGCTGCGGCCGGCCAGGCTGCGCACTTCGCCCGCCACCACGGCAAAACCACGGCCTTGTTCGCCCGCCCGGGCTGCCTCCACCGCAGCATTCAGCGCCAGGATGTTGGTCTGGAACGCGATACCGTCGATCACGCTGATGATGTCGGCGATCTTCTTGCTGCTGTCGTTGATGCCTTTCATGGTCTCCACCACTTCGGCCACCACGTCCCCTCCCTGTACGGCCACGGTGGATGCGCTCATCGCCAGCTGGTTGGCCTGGCGCGCGTTGTCTGCGTTCTGGCGCACGGTGGAGCCCAGCTCTTCCATCGACGCTGCGGTCTCTTCCAGCGCCGAGGCTTGCTGCTCGGTGCGGGCCGACAGGTCGTTGTTGCCCGAGGCGATCTCAGAGCTGGCCGACGCCACGCCTTCGGCGCTGCCGCGCACCGTGCTGACGGTGTTCACCAGGCTTTGCTGCATGCGCTGCAGGGCGCTGAGCAGCTGGCCGGTTTCATCCTTGGACTGCACGTCGATGGAGCCGCTCAGGTCGCCGCTGGCCACGCGGTCGGCGGCCTCTACCGCCCGGGCCAACGGGCGGGTGATGGAGCGGATGATGGTGATGGCCAGGAAGACCGCCAGCGCAATGGCCGCAGCCCCGGCGATGAGCACGTCGCGCTGCAGCGCACTGGCGGCGGCTTCGGCACGCTCGCCGGCATCGGCGGTGACCTGGGCCTGAAAGTCGACCTGCTCCTGGATGGTGGCCTGGTAGGCACGTTGCGTGGGGCGCAGCCGCTCTTCCAGAAGCTTCAAGGCGTCGTCCTTTTGCCCTTTCTGGATCAGCCCCATGTATTCGTCGCCCAGCGCCAGGAAGCTGCTGCGGTTTTGCTGCATGCGCGCCAGGATCTCCTTGCCTTTGTCGGACCGGATCAGGCTGGTGATGACTGGCATTTCCTTGGCAATCGACGCCCGCGCTGCCGCCACGTTCTGAAGCGACTGCTTGGCAATGTCTTCGGACGCGAACAGCGCAAGGTTGCGGAACTGGATGGCCTGCACGTTCACCCCATCGGCCAGCGTGCCCATGGCCTTGGTGATGGGGATGCGCATGGTGACGATGTCGTTGAGCGACGCGCGCTGGCTGGCAGAGCGGGCCAACGCCACTCCCCCCAGGATGACGAGCAGCAGCACCATGGCGGCAAAGGCCGCCGCAAGCCGGGTTGATATGTTCAGACGGTGCATCTTCTGCTACTCCTCAGTGAAAGCACGGATTGATCGTTGACTGCACAACCATATAGCCGCACAGGCTCATCAGCCAGCACTATTTGGCATAACTGACTGAACATGTCTCGCTGGCGCACCCTATGGCGGTGAGCAGTTTGGAGAGCTGGCTCCACGCGCGCGGACCGTGTGGCGCCAAAAAAATGCTACCGTCACCACACCCCCCACCACCCGGCGCACCGCCCCGTCTGGAAGCACGATCCGATGCCATTTTTCAGCACCAAAGCCAAGACCGGCAACCCCCACCACATGCCGGCCCCTGGGCTGCCTTTGCTGGCCCTGGAGCTGCGGGCGCCGTGGGAATTTGGCGCGCTGCTGCCGGCCTGGCCCGTGCTGCAGCGGGCCCCGCGGGGCGACGGCCACACGGTCATCGTGTTCCCCGGGCTCACGGCGGGCGACGCCACCACCATACCGCTGCGCCGCTACCTCGATGCACGCAACTACGCTACGCAGGGCTGGGGCCAGGGGCTGAACCTGGGCCCGCGCGAGGGCGTGCTGGACAACGCCAAGCGCCAGCTGCAGGCTGCCAGCGATGCCAGCGGGCGCAAGGTCAGCCTGGTGGGCTGGAGCCTGGGCGGCGTGTACGCCCGCGAGCTGGCCAAGGAAATGCCCGACCGGGTGCGCTGCGTGATCACCCTGGGCACGCCGTTTGCCGGGCACCACACCTCGACCAACGCGTGGCGCATCTACCAGCTGGCCAGCGGCCGCAGCATCGAACGCGAGACCGCCAACTACAACCTGCCCGAGGCGCCCCCGGTGCCCACCACCAGCATCTATTCGCGCAGCGACGGCGTGGTGGCCTGGCGCGGCAGCATCCAGGCGCCCGCTGCGCACAACCCGCACACCGAGAACATCGAGGTGGTGGCCAGCCACTTCGGCATCGGCGTGAACCCCAGCGCCTGGTGGGCCGTGGCCGACCGCCTGGGCCAGGCGGAAGGTGCGGCGTGGCAGCGGTTTGAACGGCCCAGTTTGCCGGGGTTGCAGTTTGTTTTTCCGAACCCCGAGCGCTGAGCGCGTACCCCCCAGCAGAAACGGCAGAAGGCCGACAGCAACCCGGTCGGCAAAGAAAAAGCACGCGAAGGACCATTCCTTCAGCGTGCTTCTTTTTTGATAGCTGCTAGCGCTTGCCTATCCAGCGGTAGAGGTCATTTTTGCTTGAATTCTCTGGTCTATTCAAGGCTCAAAAGCTCTCCCAGTCGTCATCCCCACCCGCGGCCGGTGTGGGTGAATGTGCCTTGGCTGCGGGTGCCCTGCCCGTTGCCGCTGGTGGGGGCGCCGGTTTCACTGTGGCCCGGGGCGCTGGCAGGCTGGTTGCAGGCGATGGGCCTGGGGTGGCTCTGGCTGCCGCGCTGCTGCGCGAGGCCAACTGGGCAGCAGTGCTGGCTGTGGGCGCTGCGACGCGTCGGGTTGCAGGCGCGGGGGTAGATGCAGCCGCAGTCTGGTGGCGCGCTGGCGGCGGTGCCACCGCGCGCTGTGCGCCGGCATCCAGCTTGAACACCGCCACCGCGTTCACCAGTTCGCCCGCCTGGGCGTTCAGCGCGCTGGCCGCTGCTGCCATTTCTTCCACCAGCGCCGCGTTCTGCTGTGTGGCCTGGTCCATCTGCGTGACGGCTTCGCCCACCTGACCCACACCTGCGCTTTGCTCGCTGCTGGCCGCGCTGATCTCGCCCATGATGTCGGTCACCCGGCGGATGGAGCTGACCACTTCGGTCATGGTGGCGCCGGCCTTGTCCACCAAAGCCGTGCCCTGCTCCACGCGCTCGACGCTGGCGTTGATCAGGGCCTTGATCTCCTTGGCCGCCTCTGCGCTGCGGCCGGCCAGGCTGCGCACTTCGCCGGCCACCACGGCAAAGCCGCGGCCCTGCTCGCCGGCCCGGGCTGCCTCCACGGCAGCATTCAGCGCCAGGATGTTGGTCTGGAACGCGATACCGTCGATCACGCTGATGATGTCTGCAATCTTCTTGCTGCTGTCGTTGATGCCCTTCATGGTCTCGACCACTTCGGCCACCACGTCCCCGCCCTGCAGGGCCACGGTGGATGCGCTCATGGCCAGTTGGTTGGCCTGGCGGGCGTTGTCTGCGTTCTGGCGCACGGTGGAGCCCAGCTCTTCCATCGATGCTGCGGTCTCTTCCAGGGCCGACGCTTGCTGCTCGGTACGTGCCGACAGGTCGTTGTTGCCCGAGGCGATCTCAGAGCTGGCCGACGCCACGCCTTCGGCATTGCCGCGCACGCCCGACACCACCCGCACCAGGCTGTGGCGCATGTCGCCCAGCGCGGTGAGCAACTGGCCCATTTCGTCCTTGCCGCCGGGCGGCACGTCCGCCGTGAGGTCGCCGCCGGCAATGGCACGGGCGGCCAGCACGGCGTGGTGCGCGGGGCGGGTGACCGCTCGGGTAATGGCCACGCCCAGCGCGGTCGCCAGCAGCACGCACGCCGCCAGCGTGCCCAGCACCCAGAGGCGGGCCAGGTTGAAGACCTGCAGCGCATCGACCTCCGCCTGCTGCGCGGCTTCGGTGTTGATCTTTTGCAGCTCGCCCAGCGTCTCTGCCGTGGCGACGAAGGCGGCTTCCGACTCGCCGGCGTACAGCATGCCCAGCGCGTCGCTGGTGAGCTCCAGCGTCTCGGTGGTGCTGAAGTCCACGCTCTTGGCGATGTCCATCAGCTTGGCCTGCAGCTCCACATAGGCGGCCTTGCGCTTTTTGTAGTCGTTGTAGACCTCGCGCTCCCGGGGGAGGTCGATGAGGGTTTCGTAGATGGCTTCGACGCGTTGCAGGTCTTTGTGGCGTGCGCCCACCTGCTCGGAGAACGCCTTGACCTCGGCCACATTGCGCGCGGTGACCACGCCCGCCTCGGCACGCCGCATGCGGTTGAGCAGCACCCGCAGCTCGCCGGTCTGGGTGACGCTGGGCAGCAGGTTGGTGGCGATGTCTTCGGCATGGGCGTGAATGCGCGACATCTGCACCAGGGCAATGGCGCCCAGCAAGGCCGTGAACAGCACCAGCACCAGAAACCCGAGTCCCAGTTTGACGCCGATGCGCAGATCGGAAACTTTCATGAATCACCCTTTGGATGGCAGCGCCGCAATGCGCCCGCCATTTGTAACAAAATGCTGCGTCAGTCTATCAGCCCGACGCAGCATCTTCTCTCAGGGATTTCACGTTGTGCGCCGCCCGATGTCACGCGGCAGCCGCCGACGCGCACTGCCGAATGCTCCATTTTCAGTAGCGCCTTGCGATTTGCCAACCAGCGCTACAGGCCCATCAGGCCACTGCCGGGTGCGGCATCAGCCCGCGGCGTTACTGCGGGATCACCTCCAGCACGATGAACTGGTTGGCCTGCGTGTCGGCCGTGAAGTTGTTGTCGGCCGCCAGCACCAGAGTGCGGTGGCCGTTGGGCAGCGTGTGGCCCCAGGTGATGGCCTCGATGTTGTCCAGCTTCACGCCCTGCCAGGTGAGCGGCATCTCCAGCAGCACCCGCCGCGTCATGGGCGTGTAGATGGCGCCTGCCAGGCGCGGGGTGCCGATCACGTCGGTGGTGGCGCTGGTGATCTCGGTCCACACCAGGCGGATGGTGTTGCCCACGCCCGAAGCGAAGGCGCGCTCCACCGCGATGAACTGGCCATTGCCCACCGCCAGCATGTCCGACAAGCCGTTGTCCGGCCCGAAGGGCGCGCCCGGCGCGGCGTCGAGCGGAATCTTGGGCAGCTGGTAGGCGTACTGCCCCTTGGGCTTGCCGGTGGCGGGGTCGAGCGCCGTCACGCGCACCACGCTGCCGCCTTGCAGCGTGGTGAGGGGGCCGTCCTGGATCAGCGCGTCTTCGTTGGATGCGTACACCGTGCCGTCGGGTGCCACGGCCAGAGCCTCAAACACCTTGTTGCTGCGCGCGCCGGTGGTGGTGTTGTCCACGTACTGGTACATGGCGGGCAGCGCGAACTCGCGCACGAAGCGGCCTTCCGGCGTCATCTGCCGCACGAAGGGCTGAAAGCGGCTGGCGGCGGTGGCGCTCCAGTTGCCCTCCGAGGCCCAGTACAGGCTGCCGTCCGGCGCGGTGCGGATGGCCTCGGGGTCCACCGTGCGGGCGGTGGCGGGGAACGGGGTGCCGTCCTCGCGCAGCATGTTGGTCTGGCGGTTGATCTTGACCTTGACGCTGCCGCCGGCGTCGTAGTCGATGCCGAGGTTGTAAAAGCGCGGCGTGCCCCGCTCGCCACCGCGGTCGTCGGAGATGGCCCAGTAGCTGCCGTCCGCGGCCCGGTCCAGGCCCGAGATGCCGCCGAACTCGACCCCGTCGAACATCGTGCCGGTGGGCAGCGACGTGCTGCCCAGCAGCCGCAGCGACGCAATGGGCTGCGCGCGGCCATCGTCATCGTTGCCACCGCAGCCCGCCAGTACTGCGGCCATTGCCACCGCGGTTGCCACGCCCGCGGCCATGCGCCGCCATGAATGCACCAATGTCGTTGCCGTTGCCGTTGCCATCGCTGTCGCTCCCCGCCCTGCCGGGCTTGTTGAATGGATGAATGAATGAGAAAAGAAGACCCAGGAAAGCGCCCGAGCCTAGGGCGCCCGTGTGGCGGGTGCGTGACAGGTGGGCGGGTGGGTGGATGGGTGTGGTTGGATGTGCAGTCTGCGCGACGCCATGAAAAAAGCGCACAGGCCAAGACCTGTGCGCTTTCATTGGATGCTTCAATTTTGATAGCTGCCAGCGCTTTCCTATCAAGCGCCAGAGGCCAAATACCCTTCAACCCGGCGCGATCGGCCGGGTGCGGGCATCAGACGTTGTTGGCCTTTTGGTAGGCCGCGATGCCGTCGGTGACTTCCTTCTTGGCCGAATCGATGCCTTCCCAGCCCAGCACCTTGACCCACTTGCCCTTTTCCAGGTCCTTGTAGTGCTCGAAGAAGTGGGCAATGGCGTTGCGGCGCATGGCGTTCACGTCGTCGATGGTCTTCCAGTGGTCGTACATGGGCAGGATCTTGGACGTGGGCACGGCGATGACCTTGCCGTCCACACCGGCCTCGTCTTCCATCATCAGAATGCCCAGGGGGCGGCACGGCACCACCACGCCAGGGTGCAGCGGGTACGGCGTGATCACCAGAACGTCCACCGGGTCGCCGTCGCCCGACAGGGTCTGCGGCACGTAGCCGTAGTTGGTCGGGTAGTGCATGGCCGTGGTCATGAAACGGTCCACGAAGATCGCGCCCGACTCCTTGTCCACTTCGTACTTGATCGGGTCGGCGTTCATCGGGATTTCGATGACGACGTTGAAGGCTTCAGGGATGTTCTTGCCGGGGGTGACTTTGTTGAGGGACATGTCTTTGAATAGTGGTTGGTAAACGTAACCCGCGATGCGTGCGGCAAGTCGCGCAGCGTCGGGATTAACCCTGATTTTAGGGGCACGCCCCTTTCTGCCGGCTTGCAAACCCCGGTTTGGCTGTAAATTGGGTCTGTTGGCCAATCGACTCCTTGCCCCCTGCGGGCCCGGCAGCACGAGGAAGCAACGCAGCGGAAGCACCACCGACCTGCGTTGTGATGTTTCCTTCCGTGTAGCTGAAACGATTGAAAGGAGCGACCAATGGCTGGAACTACAGCGCTGACTGCCCCCCTGATACTGGCTCTGGTTTGCGGATTGATTGCGGTGGCCTACGGCATCTGGGCGCGGGGATGGATCCTCGCCAAAGACCCGGGCAACGCCCGCATGCAGGAGATCGCCGCCGCCATCGAGGCCGGTGCCGCTGCCTACCTCGCCCGCCAGTACAAGACCATCGCCATCGTCGGCGTGGTGCTGGCGGTTCTCATCGGCATCTTTCTGGATGGCACCACGGCGGTGGGCTTTGTGGTGGGCGCAGTGCTGTCAGGCGCCTGCGGCTTCATCGGCATGAATGTGTCGGTGAAGGCCAATGTGCGCACGGCGCAGGCGGCCACGCACGGCATCGGCCCGGCGCTCGACGTGGCGTTTCGCGGCGGGGCGATCACCGGCATGCTGGTGGTGGGCCTGGGGCTGCTGGGCGTCACGGGCTTTTACTGGTTTTTGGTGGGCAACGGCAACCTCACGCCGACCGCCAACCTGGCCACGCTGCTCAACCCGCTGATCGGTTTTGCGTTCGGCTCGTCGCTGATTTCCATCTTCGCGCGGCTCGGTGGCGGCATCTTCACCAAGGGCGCCGACGTGGGTGCCGACCTGGTGGGCAAGGTCGAGGCCGGCATCCCTGAAGATGACCCGCGCAACCCCGCGGTGATCGCCGACAACGTGGGCGACAACGTGGGCGACTGCGCCGGCATGGCGGCCGACCTGTTCGAGACCTATGCGGTCACACTGATCGCCACCATGGTGCTGGGCGCGCTGCTGGTGACGGCCGCCCCCGTCAATGCCGTGGTGTACCCGCTGGCGCTGGGCGCCGTGTCCATCGTGGCGTCCATCATCGGCTGCTTCTTCGTCAAGGCATCGCCCGGCATGAAGAACGTGATGCCCGCGCTGTACAAGGGCCTGGCGATTGCCGGCGTGCTGTCGCTCATCGCCTTCTACTTCGTCACCCTGTGGATCATGCCGGACAACGCCATCATGGCCAGCGGCAGCCAGATGCGCCTGTTCGGCGCCTGCGCCACCGGCCTGGTGCTGACGGCCGCGCTGGTGTGGATCACCGAGTTCTACACCGGCACGCAGTACTCGCCCGTGCAGCACATCGCGCAGGCCTCCACCACCGGGCACGGCACCAACATCATCGCGGGCCTGGGCGTGTCGATGCGCTCCACCGCCTGGCCGGTGATCTTCGTGTGCCTGGCCATCCTGGCGGCGTACCAGCTGGCGGGGCTGTACGGCATTGCGGTGGCGGCCATGTCCATGCTGTCCATGGCGGGCATCGTGGTGGCGCTCGACGCCTACGGCCCCATCACCGACAACGCCGGCGGCATTGCCGAGATGGCCGAGCTGCCCAGCAGCGTGCGCGACATCACCGACCCGCTGGACGCCGTGGGCAACACCACCAAGGCCGTGACCAAGGGCTACGCCATCGGCTCGGCGGGCCTGGCGGCGCTGGTGCTGTTTGCCGACTACACCCACAAGCTCGAGAGCTACGGCCGAGCCATTACGTTCGACCTGTCGGACCCGCTGGTCATCGTGGGCCTGTTCATCGGCGGCCTCATCCCCTACCTGTTCGGTGCCATGGCCATGGAGGCCGTGGGTCGCGCCGCCGGTGCCGTGGTGGTGGAGGTGCGCCGCCAGTTCCGCGACATCCCCGGCATCATGGAAGGCACGGCCAAGCCCGAATACGGCAAGGCCGTGGACATGCTGACCACCGCCGCCATCAAGGAGATGGTGATCCCCAGCCTGCTGCCCGTGGTGGTGCCCATCGTGGTGGGCCTGGCCCTGGGGCCCAAGGCGCTGGGCGGGCTGCTGATGGGCACCATCGTCACTGGCCTGTTCGTGGCCATCAGCATGTGCACCGGCGGCGGCGCCTGGGACAACGCCAAGAAGTACATCGAGGACGGCCACCACGGCGGCAAGGGCAGCGAGGCCCACAAGGCCGCAGTGACCGGCGACACCGTGGGCGACCCCTACAAGGACACGGCCGGCCCGGCCATCAACCCGCTGATCAAGATCATCAACATCGTGGCGCTGCTGATCGTGCCGCTGGTGGTGAAGTTTCACGGGGGGTGAACCAGCGCAGGACGGGCCCGGCCCGCCCGCCGCTAAAAATGCAACCAGGGGGCCACGGCCCCCTTTTTGCCGCGTACCATGGCGCCTACGGTATCCCTTCACCCCCAGAAGATGGCCTTGAACAACACCACAACATCGGCCCCGCCCCCCTTCAACGGCCCCAACGCGGCGTACGAAAGCCTCTTTCTCGGCGTGGTGGCCGACTCCCGGCATCTGATGGAACGTGTGGCCGAAGCCGCCCGCATGACGCTGCAGGCGCGCCAGGATGCGGTGCGCACCCCGGGCGAGCACCAGGCCATGCACGAGGCACGGCAGCAGCTCACCCGGCTGGCCTTCGTGATGAGCGACCGCTACCCCGACGCGCTGCGCAAGGCCATCGAGCAATCCACCAGCACCAGCGGCGGTGCGGAAAAGACCACGCGATCCCTGTTCACCGTGCACTTCGACGAGCTCGAGCTGATGGACGAGTCGCAGATCAGCGACAGCGTGGAACGCGCCCGGGCGCGGCAGATCCTGGTCTCTGCGGTGGAAGGCCCGCTGGCCGATCTGGACGCTCTGGTGTGCGCAGCGCAGGGCCTGCCCAGCGTGCAGCCCGACCAGAACCCACTGCGCCCCGACGTCTTCCTGCAGGCGCTGCAAACCGTGGTGTCGCAGATGCAGGTGACCGACCAAGTGCGGCACGATTGGATCGGCCCGATGGCGCAAGCGCTGGGCAGCGAGCTGCGCACGCTGTACCTGGCGCAGATCGAGAAGCTCAAGCACAGCGGCGTGCAGCCGGTGGGCTATGCCAGGCGCCAGGCCGACGGCCAGGTGGTCTACACCGCGCCACCGGCAGGCGGGGCGTCGCCAGGCTTTGCAGCCGACAACGAATTTGCCACCGCAGCCGCAGCGCCCGCCGACTCCCTGCTCACGCTGGACCGCCTGCGCCGCCTGTTGCTGGGCGAGCTGAACGAACCCGTGGCAGCGGCGCCCGAGCCAGGGTCCAGCGCCCCCGGCGACGTGCAGGAAGACTTCGCCGAGCGCTTTGCGCGGGAGTTCGACGGGCTGGACCCGCTGCCTCGCGTGGACCCGCCAGCCACGGATTTCGCCATGACCGTGCCCGCCGCCTTCGAGGCGCTGCAGGAGATGAACCAGGTCGGCCAGATGATGGAGCGCCTGGGCACGCCGCGCCCTCCTGCGGCCAGCGGCGCGGACGGTGCCGCCGCCACGCCGCGCCAGCACGCCAGCGGGCTGGGCCAGGCGCTCAGCATGGAAGTGGTGGCGCTGATGGTGGACAACATTGCCCGCGACACCCGGCTGCTGTGGCCCGTGCAGCAGTTCGTGCGGGCGATGGAGCCGGCGCTCATGCAACTGGCGCTGGCCGACCCGCGCTTTTTCAGCCACAAGGAGCACCCCGCGCGCCAGTTGCTACAGGACATGACCGAACGCAGCCTGGCTTTTGACAGCACCGAATCCACGGGTTTCCAGAGCTTCATGCGCTCGCTCATGAACATCGCCGGCCCGCTGGCCACCGCCACGATTGAAGGGGCTGATGACTTTGAACAGGTGCTGCAGCAGTTGCACGCCAAGTGGGCCGAGAGCGAGAAGGAACGCAAGCAGGAGCGCCAGCGCGCCATCGAGACACTGCAGCACGCCGAGCAGCGCCACCTGCTGGCCGCCAAGGTCTCGCGCGACATCTGGCTGCTGCCCGACATCGACAAGGTGCCAGACGCGATCCTGCGCTTTCTGCTGGGCCCGTGGGCCAAGGTGGTGGCCCATGCGCGGCTGACCGACAAGAGCGGCAGCATCGACCCCGGCCGCTACCAGGAGCTGGTGGAAGCCCTCATCTGGAGCGCACAGCCCGAGCTCACGTGCACGAACACCGGCCGCCTGGCGCGCCTGCTGCCCAAACTGCTGCCCAAGCTGCGCGAAGGCCTCGCATCCATCGACTACCCGCCGGACCGCACCGAGGCCGTGTTCGAGCTGCTGATGCAACTGCACCAGCAGGCCTTCAAACAGGCCCCGCGGCCTGCCACGGCCCGCGCGGCGCCACCCGCAAAGGTGCCGGTACCGGCAAAGGCACCGTCAACAACAACACCAACAACACCGCCGCCCACCGTGGCTCCCTCCCTCATCGACGACGACGAAGACCCCTGGGTCGCCCCGTCAGAAGCCAAGGAATCGGGCTACATGGAGGCCTCGCAAGCCCCCGAATCCGAGAACCCGTTGCCTGCGATGGCAGCGACAGCGGCAGCGGCAGTAGACGGAAGTGAAGGTGGAAGTGAAGGTGGAAGTGAAGGTGGAAGTGCACGTGGAAGTGCAGGTGGAAGCGGCGGTGCAGGTGCAGGCGGTCACGGCGAGACCAGCGCGCCACGGCTTGCCATCGGCAGTTGGGTGAACCTGCTCGTGGCGGGCCGCTGGGAGCGCACGCAGCTGTCGTGGATCGGGTCCAACGGCACGTTCTTCCTGTTCACCAGCGCCTCGGGCCGCACGCAATCGATGACCCTGCGGCTGGTGGACCGGCTCATTCAGCAGGGGGGCATGCACGTGCTGACGCAGCAAAACGTGGTCGACGGCGCGCTCGATGCCGTGGCGCAAGCGGCCATGCGCAACAGCGTGGAGAGCCGGCTGTGATCGGTGGGTGCGCATCCCATGAAACCCGCAGATTCTGCGGTCAGCGGTCGATGCTGCCCTAGCGTCCCCAGGCTTTTCAGCTCAGGGCACTGGCCCGCTTCGGCGGGCTTTTTTGCGTGCGTTGCATGGGGCGGCCAAAGACACCACGCGCCGGGTCAGAACTCCGCAAACACCGCCGCCCGCAGCAGCGCGGCCGCGGGGGCCACCAGCTCCTGCAGTTCGCTGGCGCGCCCCTGCTCGATGGACTGCAGCACCAGCTCGTTGATGCCGCCCACCACCGCCATCGCCATGGTGGGCTGCAAGGGCGTCTTGCGCAGGCGCTCACCGGGGCGGTTGTTCACCACGTCCAGCATCAGGTCGGCCAGTTGCTGGTTGGCACGCCGCCGCGCGGCCAGGCCAGGTGCGCCCAGGCCCAATATCTCGACGAACAGCGTGCGCAGCAGCACCGGGTTGCGCATCAGCACGCCGAAGTACGCGCCCATGGCCTGCTCCACCTGCGCCTGCCAGTCGCTGTGCGGATCGATCGCTGTGCGCAGCACCGCAATGGCATTGCCGGTGGCCACCTCGTACAAAGCAATCAGGCATTCGGCCTTGTCGGCAAAGTTTTCATAGAAGGTGCGGCGCGACACACTCGCCTCGCGCACGATGTCGGCAATCGTGGTGTCGGCATAGCCCTTGGATGCGACCGCGCGGGCCATGCCTTCTAGCAGCCGGGCGCGGGGCTCCGCGGCGGCAGGCGCCTGCGAATCGGCGGCGGGGGTAGCGGCGGCGGGGGCAGAGGCGGTGGAGTCAGCGCTGGCGTCGGGGGTGGTCATGCAATGCGGCGGGCAGAAGTCACAACAGGTACTTGACAGTACCACACCCCGCAGGCATGATCCAAACCAATTGGTACTACGCAGTACCAAGCCACTGACCGCGATGCCGAAGGGATTTTTGCCATGACAGAGCTTGTTGTCCGCCGCCTGCTGATCGACCTGGAAACGCCGTTCGCGCGCCACTGGTGCGGCGGCGACGCGTTTCGCTCCGCGTTCTTCAATGCGCTGTCGATGAGCTTTCCGGTGGGCGAGCAGTTCTTCATCGACGCGGTGCGGGACGGCCACAAGGCCCTGCCCGCCGACCAGCAGGTCCGCTTTGCCGACGAGGTGCGCGGCTTTATCGGGCAAGAGGCCACGCACCGCCGCATCCACGCGCTGTTCAACGGCCACCTGGAAAAGCAGGGCCTCGTCAACACCTGGGCACCGCGCGCGCAAGAGCGCATGAAGCTCTTTGCCAACGCCGACCCGCGCCACCCCCTGGCCGTCACCGCCGCCAACGAACACTTCACCGCGCTGCTGGCCGAATGGCTGCTGGCCCACCCTGAAACCCTGGCCGGCGCCGAGCCCCGCCTGGCCACCATGTGGCAGTGGCACTGCGCCGAAGAGTCCGAGCACCGCAACACGGCGTTCGACCTGTACCAGGCGCTGGGCGGCAACCACGACTGGCGCATCACCTGGTTTCGGCGCATCACCACCGTATTTCTGGCCGACGTGTTGCGCCAGACCGTGAGCAACCTGCGCCAGGACGGCACGCTGTGGAAGTGGAGCACCTGGGCCAGCGCGGCACGCACGCTGCTGGGCCGTGGCGGCCTGGTGCGCGAGACCTGGAAGCCCTGGCGCGCGTACCTGCGGCGCGACTTCCACCCCAGCCAGCACGGCAGCGACCTCTCGGTGCGCTGGCTGGCCGAGCACAGCGATGCCTTCACCCCCGTGGGCGCCCGCTGACACCGCCCTGCCCTGCGCACCACCCCTTTGACCCGCAAGCCCTGTGCTGCTACAACTCACCACCCGCCTTGCAATGCGCCGCCGGCCATCATCCCCCACGCCGGGCCCGACCCCAAAGAGCTGACACCATGACCATCCCCCGACCGCACCGGCGCACGCGCCGGGCAGGCGAAGCTTTGCTGTGCCTGATCGCCACCGCACCGCTGGCACTCGCCGCCCTGCCCGCGCAGGCCGAGCCCATGGCTTTCGACACCGCGCTGCAGCAACTGGGCCAGCGCTCGGACCAGCTCGCAGCATCGAAAAACGCCGTCGAAAGCGCCCAGCTGCGCCGCGACGCGATGCAGCGCCTGGGTGGCCCGGTGGTCAACCTGACCGGAGCGGCCTACGCCTACAACGCCAACCTGGACGTGGACCTGAACCCGCTCAACCGCGTGCTGCCCGGCGTGCTGTCGCAGCTGCCGCCGCAGCTGGCCGCACCATTAGCCCAACTGCCGCACCTGCCATCGAGCTACACGCTCAACCGCCACAAGACCGACACCACATCGTCCGTCTCGGCCGTGTGGCCCATCTACATGGGCGGCGCCAGCAACGCGGCGCGCGGCCTGCTGGACGCGATGACGCACGAGGCCGAAGCCGACGCCGCCAAGACCGGCCACGAGGCCACCACGCTGCTGGTGCAACGCTACTTCGGCACCCAGCTGGCCGAGCGCGCGGCCGTGCTGCGCGAGGCGGCCCTGGCCACCATCGAGCAGCACGATGCGGCCGCGCAGAAGATGCTTCATGCCGGCGTAATCGCCCGCGTCGAGCGCCTGCAGGCCCGCTCTGCCCTGGAAGAAGCCCGCCGCAACGCCCGCAAGGCGCGCGACGATGCCGAGCTGGCCGCCACAGCCCTCACCCGCACGCTCAAGGCCAGCGAGCGCGTCACGCCCACCAGCCCGCTGTTCGTGCTGAGCGAGCCGCTGCCGCCCCTGGCCCAGTTCACCGACACCGCACTTGCACGCCACCCGGGCCTGTCCAAGGTCGCCGCCAAGAAGGAGCAGGCCACGCAGCTGCACGCCGCACAAGAGGCGCTGCGCAAGCCCCAGGTGTTTGCCTTCGGCCAGCGGCAGCTCAAGGCCGGCAAGGAGGCCGACTGGGTGGCGGGCGTGGGCGTGCGCTGGACGCTGTGGGATTCCATCGACCGCAACGCGCTGGCCGAGTCGTCCAACCGCCAGATCGCGCAGGCCGAGCGCACCGGCGCGCAGGCGCAGAACGACATCGCCCTGCTGGTGGAAAAGCGCTGGCAGGCGCTGGAGCAGGCGCGGCGCGCCTATTTCGGCATGCAGCCAGGACTGGAGGTGGCCGACGAGGTGCTGCGCCTGCGCACCTCGGGCCTGCGGGCAGGCACCAGCACCACGCTGGACCTGATCGACGCCCAGGTCAACCAGGCCAAGGCGCAGACCGAACGCGCCCAGGCCGCCCACGACTACGTGAAGGCCCTGGCCGAGCTGCTCGAAAGCTCCGGCCTCTCCGATGAATTTGGCAAATACATGGCACGTGCCGATGTGAAGGTGGAATGAACATGAGCGATACCAGCAACAAGAACAACGGCAAGGGCAGCACGAAAGCTGCGGTGCTGGGCGCCGTGGCCCTGGTGGCCGTGGGCG
>Ga0209023_10001256_pt1 | contig 34659 bp, 29 predicted proteins | sample LakOneMetagenome_FD_187468 | JGI IMG/M metagenome (GOLD analysis project Ga0209023, IMG submission 187468) | Freshwater and sediment microbial communities from Lake Erie, Canada (SPAdes) (version 2) | ecosystem: Environmental > Aquatic > Freshwater > Lentic | place: Lake Erie, Canada...
AGTACTACGGCTCTTGCCAGGTCATCCACGTGGCAGTAAGGCCGCCAGAATTGCTGTCCCCATATTTCCTGTTCGCCATGAACAGCCGCATTGCGGGTAAATTCATTCACGGTCAGGTCAAACCGAATCCGCGGAGAAAAACCATACACGGTACTGAACCGCAAAGCCGTGCTGCACATCGGACTGTCTTTTTTATCTTCCAGTAAATATTTTTCAAACTTTACTTTTAACTCGGCGTATAAAGAAACGGGATTGAGTTCCGAGGTCTCCACTACAAATGAATCCGGGTCGGCCATTTTACCATAATTACTGCAGGTGCTTGAAAATACAAAACGTTTTACCCCTGCTGCTTCTGCCTTATTAAATAACAGCACAGCGCCATCCCAGTTTGTTTCATTGGCTTCATCACTGAATTTTTTACAGGCCGGGTCTCCCACAATGGCTGCCAGGTGCGCAACCGCATCAATACCCACCAATGCTTTATCAACGTCTGCCGCATTTCTGATATCGCCTTTCATGAATTCAAAGTTTGGGTGCAGCATTACATCATACAATGCATCACCGCCAAATTTCAACGAATCGATGGCCCTAACCTGGTAACCTTTGTTCAATAACTGGCGAACCAATACGGAGCCGATATAACCAGCGCCGCCTGTAACTAATACTTTCATAATTTCAGATTTTTTGCGTTGCAAAGATAAGGGGTTTGGATACAGGATACAGGATACAGGATACAGGATACAGGATACAGGATGCTGGATACTAGATACTGGATTAAGAATAGTTAGGCTGTTACATCTGGTATCCAGCATCCAGTATCCAGAATCGGATTTATCTTGCCGGCACGCCAACAACCGTAACATTATCCGGTACATCTTTTACTACCACAGCGCCTGCCCCGATCATAACATTCTTTCCGATAGTAATACCCTGCCTGATAACGGCATTGGCTCCCACAAAAGTCTGGCTTCCGATCTGTACATTGCCACATAACACAGCACCCGGGCCAATATGTGCAAAATCACCTACTACACATTCATGTTCAATGATGCAGCCGGTATTGCAAACAGTTCCCACAGCAATTTTTACCAGCGGGTTGATGACAGCATTGGCTGCGATCATTACGCCATGTTCAGCAATAACAGCCGAAGGATCAATAACCGAAGAAGGATGAACGGCATTCACCGGCAGCAGATCTTTTTTTATAAGCTGGTCATAAATTTTATGGCGGATCGCATTATCGCCAATGGCTATAAAAAAATTATTTTCTTTCAATGCCTGTAGCCCGGGTTCTGATGTTTCTTTTCCAAAATAAGTTAGCCCGAATGGATTGAATGTTTTTTCTTCCACATCACAATACCCCGATACTTTTTTCCCGGCAGCATTCAAAATGCCGTAAACAACAAAAGCATGTCCGCTGTAACCGATCAATATCATTGGGGCTGTATTAATTGTCTAATTTACCAAGGTTTTATAAGCGGCCAGTATATTTTGCCAGATATTTTCCTGCCGGTAATCTTCCCTGATCATTTGCTGTAGTTTTGCTGCCATGCTTTGCATGTGTTGCGGGTGCGTAATGGCATACTGCAGCAGTTTCAGCATCTGCTGTTCGTTACCCTGGTCAAAGACCAACCCTGTTTCATTATTGGTCACAATGTCAATGTTGCCCGTTATGTGACTGCAGATAACGGGCAAGCCCATGGCGCCTGCCTGCAGCAACACATTGGGAAAGCCTTCGCGGTGAGAGGGAAACACAAAATAACCGGCGAGGTACATATAGTAAGCCACGTTATCTGTCCAGGGGATGTGTATAATGGCTTCGTTGCTTTCTATTTGCTGTAAGGTGGATGCAGGCAGGGGATCAAGCGATGGTTCGTATCCACCCACCAGCAGCAGTTTTAGTGAAGGATCGCTTTTTTGCAGTTGGGAAAATACATGCACCAGTTCAATGATCCCCTTATCTTTTACAAGCCGGCCGATGCAGAGCAGGTATTTATATTGGCTTGAATACCGGATCTGTTCTTTAACAGCATCTATAACCTTCTCATCCAGTATTTCCTTATTAAAGCGGTTAATATTTATCCCGTTGGTTGATCCCTTACCAATTATGTTAAGCTTTGCCGGGTTGCACAGTTTCTTTCCGAGGATGAATTCTTTTAACGAGTTACTGTTTGGCCAGACCTGGCTGGCAGATGCGTAGGTAAGTTTTTCAATAAATTTCAGCAATTGGTATTTAGCACCTTTTTCCACCATCAGGGGCAAGCCTGCCACTGTGTGAATCCGGACCTTCACGCCACACAGTTTTGCTGCCATCATCCCAAGCAATCCGGCCTTGGGCGTGTGTGTATGTACGATATCTGGTTTTTCCTTTCGAAAGATCTTTACCAATTGAAACAGGCATTGCAGGTCACGGAACGGTGTGATCTTTCTTGTCATCGGTACAATGATATGCCTGCATTGTTCCTGTTTGATCACTTCGGGGAGTTCTTTTCCGTCGGCGCTTATCATCAGCACGTCAAAACCGTTCCGGGCCATAAAGTTCATTTGGCCGGGAAGTAAGTAACGCAATGCCATGGGTACTGTGGTAATGCGGATCAGCTTCTTATTTTGCGATGTACCAGCCAATGGGTTGTTTTAATGAATAATGGATGTGTTGCTTTTGCAATACTCAAAAATAACTTCATAATATTGAAAGGCAAATTAGATTTTTAGGATAAATTTGAACCGCCTTGCTGATGGGATGTTTATCTGCCGAATCAAAAGTTCCGTCCTTTTAAAATTAATTATCGTTAATGGGATTTGCTGAGTTCATATTATACCCTGTTTATGTAGCCTTGTTTTATTTTTTGTTCAGCGCCCGGCGTAAAAATTATAATGACCCGGTTCTGGAGTTTTACCACAAACAGGGGTTCTGGATCAAGGCCCTTGCGGTATTACCCTTTACTTTATTCAATACCATATTATCGCCCGGCGATTCATTCGGCCTCTATTACACCGAAGGAGCGAATATCTTCCACCTCATTTTAAAAGATGCCTCCAATATTAAATGGCTTTATCTTCCGGGGCCTGATTTTGACCAGAGTTTATTAAAGAATTCGCTTAACCTGGGTTATTTCAGGGCCGAGAATAATTATATGGTTGCCCGTGTTGTTGCCATGCTTTCTTTTGTGACCTTTGGAAAATACCTCATCACGAACCTGTTCTTTTCCATGATCGCTTTTTCGGGTGTGTGGCGGCTTTACCGGTTCTTTTACGAGCAGTATCCGCACCTGCATAAGCAGTTTGCCATTGCTATCCTTTACCTCCCCACCTTTGTTTTCTGGAGCTCGGGTATTTTAAAAGACCCGCTCTGCATCAGCTCCATGGGCTGGATAACCTATGCGCTTTATGAAGTTTTTTATAAGAAGAAAGACCTGCTAAAGAATCTTGTTATACTTACGGTATTTGGCTTCTTGCTTGCCGTATTGAAGATCTATATTCTGATCGCTTATGTGCCCTTCTTATTCCTGTACCTCATTCTTAAAAACGTAAATCTTCTAAAAAACAGTTTCCTGAAATGGGGATTGGGCCTGGTACTCATTTCCGGGACCGTATTTGCCGGACAGCAGGTGATGAATAGTTTCCAGGAAGAGCTGGGCAGCTATGCCGCCGAAGGCATAACGGAACAAATAGGCAAAACAAGAAGCAGCTACCGCGATAAAGCAGCACCCGGAGGCGGCGATTCCAATTTTTCGTTGGGGGTTGAATTTGACGGAAGCCTCAGCAGTTTATTAAAAATGGCGCCGGCAGCGATCATCGCCACATTCTACCGGCCCTTTATCTGGGAATCAAGAAAAATTTCCACCCTGCTCTCTTCTTTTGAAAGTATGTTCATCATGTTTTTCACATTATATGTGTTGCTGAAGGCTGGTCCCATCCGGTCATTCAGTGCATTGAGAAAAGACCCTGTTATTTTATACTGTGTTTTATTCTCCCTGCTGTTCGGGCTTTTCGTAGGAGCCACCACGCCTAACTTCGGATCGCTGGTACGATATAAGATCCCCTGCATGCCTTTTTACCTGATCGCTCTTTTTCTGCTGCAGGACTATACCCGTAAAATAAAAAACAACCCCGCTGTTGGCGGGGCTGCGTGATTTCAGAGGGGGCTCTTTAGCCTATGCGTTTGCGGCCCTGCGGCCACGTATTGTTGCAATGGGTGTAAATATGGCCGACCAGGTATTTTTCAGGTAGCCATTTATTGAACCGGTCAGTGTAAAGGTTTCGTTGGTCTTTAATTTTGACAAGATAACAGGTGGCGTTGCGTCAAAATTATTATTGAAGGCATCGGTTACCGGCCACATAATGAAGCTCAGTTTTTTCAGCTTATCCGTTTTCTGGTAAAGCATTACCACACCGGTAAAAGCTACAATGAAACAGTAGTAATGCAACAAAGCAACTGCCTTATTATTGAACTTAGCCTGGTGAATAAAGAACCGGTTGCGTATGTAATAGTACATCTTCCATCCGTTGCCGTAATCCCAGTCGTTCTTAATGGAGAATGCAGTAGCCGGGTGATAATGAATGCTGTCGGCTACGGTGCAAACAGGTATGTCGTTGCTCTTTACAATGCGGTAATAGTATTCCGTCTCATCGCCCCATAAAAAGTATTTGGGTTTTGGTACGCCGGCTCTTTCCACAATGCGGCGATGCAGCAAGGTGCCGTTGAACGGATGGCCAATGCCATGAATGATCTTGCAATCCACTTCGTCCAGGTTCTTATAGTGCTGTGTTTTCCAAACAAATGATTTCTTATCGGCCTTATCAATAACGGCACAGTTCAACAGGCGCAGACATCCGTCATCAGCATCCAGTAATTTTTCAAGGGCATCTTCTTTGGGATAGCCATCATCATCCATGCACCATATCCACGAATATTGATTTTCATAAGCCCAGTTTATACCGGTGCTGAAACCACCGCTGGAGCCCACATTTTTTTGATTGATGAAAATTAAGTCGCTTTGTTTGGAGAGCCATTCTTCTGTGTCATCAGTGCTTCCGTTGTTTACAACAAGGATCGCATCTAAAGTACGGGTTTGGTTTCGAAGTGCGGCTATGCATTCAGTAAGCAGTGCTTTACGGTTGTATGTAACAACCACAGCAATTACCTTTTCCATAGGATTGGTGTTTGGTTTTAATCAGAGATAATTGGACGATATTATAACGGGCAGAGAATCCGCTTATTGTATAAAACGGGGGAATTTATTGATTATGCCTCCAGATTGGGGAAAACAGGGGGATTTTGGCCATTTTTTACAGCCTGTAACCAGGCTTTAGAAAAGTTCAGTGCCTCTCCTATAACATGGTGCATATCCATATAACGGTAGGTGGCAAGCCGGCCCAGGAAAGATACGTTTTGAAGGGCCTCGGCATCGTTGCGGTATTTAAGAAGCAATGCCTTGTCCTGCTCTAAGCGCTTGGGATAATATGGAATATCAGATGGTTCTGTTTCTTTACTGAACTCTTTAAAGTAGATCGTCTTGTCGTGTTGTTCCCAGTTGGTGAAATGCTTGTGTTCGGTGATACGGGTATAGGGAACATTCTCATCACAGAAATTCATTTGTGTGGTTCCCTGGAAATCGCCATCGGCATAATGTGTTTCAAACGTTACGGTACGGTAACCGAGCCGGCCATATTTAAACCGGAACCAGGCATCAATGGGACCCGTGTAAAAAACATGATCATACCCGCTTACATCTGTTGCCGGGTCAAATTTTTTGTTCAGTGTTACGGTAATACCTGCATGGTCAATTAATTTTTCCATGAGCGCCGTGTATCCATTTACCGGAATGCCTGTGTAGATGTTGTTATGGTAGTTATCGTCGTAGTTGAACCGTACAGGAATTCTTTTTAAAATAGATGCCGGTAGTTCTGTTGGTTCGCAACCCCATTGCTTTTTTGTATACCCATAAAAAAATGCATAGTAGAGTTCCTTTCCAATGAACCGCAATGCCTGCTCTTCAAAGTTCGCCGGGTCATCAATGGATTTATCCGCCAGCGTTTCCAAAAAAGCCTTTGCTTCGTCGGGTGTAAATGATCTGCCAAATAATTGATTGATGGTATGAAGATTTACAGGAAGGGAATATACTTTGCCATTGCTCATTGCCTTCACCCGGTGCACATAAGGCCTGAATTCACCCAGGCTGTTCACAAAATCCCATATCTCTTTCTTATCGGTGTTGAAGATATGCGGCCCATACTGGTGTACCATGATACCGGTCTGTTCATCCCGCTTTGTATGGCAGTTGCCTCCGATATGATCCCGCTCATCCCAGATATCAATGCTGCAATCTGAATGCTTAACCAACTGATCGGCTAGTACTGTGCCCGAGAAGCCTGCCCCGATTATTAAATATTTTTTACCCATAGCTATATTGCAAAATAAATCATTGCCCCAGAATACGGTTATAAATGCTGATATATTTTTTGTTGGCCTCTTCCAGTGAATAAAATTCCTTTGCTCCCTTTCTTATATCATCCGTGCTGAATGATATCCCTGCTGCAATCTTATCCGCAGCCTTTTTATACTCTTCTTCCGCAAAACTGCCAATGATGATCCCGGCATTGAACCTGTTTACAATTGTTTCCACGTCACCCACCCCGCTGTTGGTGATAAGGGGAATGCCCATCGCCATTATTTCACCGTGCTTTGTAGGCGATGATGACTGCTTGGAATAACAGGGCCTGATAAAAAAAACCGAATACTTGCTCAGCGAAAGCAGCCGCGGCACCTGTTGCCTGTTTGCTTTTTGAATAATGACCCTCTCTTCCATGATGCCGGCTTTGGCAGCGGCAATTCTTATCTCTTCATGGCGATGGGGTGAAATAAAAAGAAGTTTGGTGGCCGGTATCTTATCGCAGAGTATTTTACAAAACCGCATCATTTCGTCTACCAGGTACCAGCCACCGATGGAACCCAGGTAGCTGATGACAATATCATCATGGGTGATATTCAACTCCGCTTTCAGTATCTCTTTTTCAGCATCGGTAATCTTGTCAGGGTTAAAAAGCGCCAGGTCGGCACTGCAGGGGATCACTTCCAGGGGAATATTATTTTTATATGCCGGCCATGTTCTGATGATCTTTTCGGCAGCATAAGTAAGACAAACAATGCCGTCACTTTTTTCAACCGCTTCTGTTTCTTTTCTTTTAAAAAAATCATACACGGTTTTGTACAGCGGGTTGGCCACATTCCACATTTTACCTTCAACCCGGCTATCGGCATAAAACTCCCTTATGTCATTCAGGAATTTCACACCCATTCTTTTCTTCATCCATAAACCCACCAATGCCGGCACACCGGGCCTTGTATGCACCATATCCATGCGATGTTGCCTGTGAATTTTCCCGGCCGCCTGCTTCATCTTGATGATATCAATAAGTGTAGAGATCACCGGCGGCTTTTTCGTATAATTGAGCGGCATCCAGTTTATCCCGCTTTTATCCAGCATTTCCCGGATGGCTTTTTTATGCTGATGATAGACCTGTTTCTTTTCACAACTCAATAGAAAAATATTATACCCCGCCAGGCTCAGGCCTTCCAGATAAGGGATCACCTGGCTCTGGCCAAGCGGATCGGTCATGCCATCGTACGAGATAAATAAAATATTCTTTCCGTTCACTGTTCAGTTATCGTTTAATGTATCGGCATAAATTTTACGCAGGCCCTTCATGTGGTGCTCAAGCGTAAAGTGGTCAAGTACCCGTTGTTTTGCAGCAGCAGCCAGTTTATTCCGCAACGCCTCATCTGCAGCCAGCATTTTTAGTTTGCCTATGAAATCATTTGTGTCTTTCAGATCAAAGAACAAAGCCGTACTGGCACACTGCTCCCGGAAAGAAGGAATATCGCTCAGCAGCATCGGTATCTGCATGGCCATCGCTTCCAGTACACTTAATGAAAATCCTTCAAATTCCGAAGGCATCACATACAGATCGTATTGCGGTAATAGCCTGCTGGCATTTTTAACTTCTCCTTTTAATGTGACCCTTGCACCCGAGCCATCCCGCATTTGTTCCAGTTCTTTCTGCAATGGACCGGTTCCGTAAATGTCTAACACAATATTCTTCTCTTTTAAATGTGCCAAAGCCCGGATAAGGTATTGCTGGTTTTTAGGATAGCGCAAGGCGCCGATGGAAACAAGCCTGAACACACCTCCATTCTCTTTTACAGGTGCCGGCAGTGCTTCCGTTTCCTTTATGTCCACAAAAGTATACAGCAGATGCTCCTTGTACGGCTTATGATTGAAGAAACTGAAATATTGCTGCATCACCCCGGAAGAAACGCCAATGATGGTACTATTATGTTTCCGGTAACTTATTTTTTCGAGCAGCCGCAAATATCCTTTCTTATATTCTGCAGAAGCGGAAACATTGGTATGAATTGTTGTGATCAGCGGAATATACTTTGGCGTAGCTAACCTTGCCACCAGTGTGGCACTGAAAAGATGCGAATGAACCAGGTCGATCTTGTGCTTTTTAATAAAACGCCGCAGCCGCACCACGGCAACAGGGAATTTTGCAAAAGACCCCATGTTCAGGCAATGGTATTCATCGCAGGTAAATTCATTACCAAAGTGGTTTTGCGGATTGAGCGTAACAACAATATTGTTGTATTCCTTCAGTTCCTTCAGCACTTTTACCAGCATTACTTCTGCGCCGCCCCGGCCCATATTATCGATGATGTGCAGTATGGTCTTTTTATTGCTCATTCGTGGGTTTACTCAGTTTCTATGGAATCCCCTGTATAGCCTTCAAGGTTTTTGGAATATAAAAAACGCATCTGTTTTGCGGTAACCAATAACGTAATGCCCAGTACAATAGTATAGCTGCAAAATACCGACAGGGCGGCACCGGATGCCGAAGCAGTGTTTTTTATAAAAAAATAGTTACAGCAAAGGCTGACCAGTATGAAGGACAATGACAACAACAGGATTTTATTCTTTTGTTTGTAGTACAATAAAAAAGTAAAGAAAAGATAGGCTATTGTCCAGAAAAAATAGGCAATACACAACAAATAATAATACTGCAGGCCTGCAGCATAATTCTTATTGATTACAAACCTATAGGCCACCGGCACCAGCAAAAGCAACAGGATCAATCCGCCGCCCATTGCACCTATATAGATCAGGAACTGCCTGCGTATGGCTGAATAATCTACCCGGGGCTGCGAAAGCAGTTTGAATATTTTTGGATGTATGTATTGTAAAAAAGCGGAGCTTAATGTAATGATCACCGAGGCGAACACACAGGCAATGGCATAAACACCCACTTCGGCATTATTATCGGTGGTGTAGCGTGAAAGAAAGAACACATCGGAATAATTCATACAAAAAGTACTGAACTGCATTACCACTACCGGAACGCTGAATAACAGCTCTTCTTTGATGTATTGTTTTTTTACCTGCCCGAAAAGATAATTCCGCTTTACAAAAAAATATACGGCATATAAAAGCATGGCGGCGTACGAAAGTACAATGCCATTAACCCTGCCTTGCCAGGCCATATGCAATACGCTGATAAGAAGAACAGCCAATGCGATTTCAAGGAATAAACGCCCAAGCACCACGCCTGCAAATAATTTCTTATTCTCTTCATTGCGTATCATATTCACCACGTGCTGGCTAAGAAAAGATAAAAATGCCCCAACTGGAATTAGCCATACAAAACTGGCCGGGAATTTATAACGGCTGGTTAAAATATCCCTGCTCAAATAAAATACAAGCAGCGACAGCAAAAATAAGATCACCGGCAATAGCAAGCTGCTCGTAAAAAAATCCCTGAATTGCTTTTTATCCAGCTTAAAATATTCCACGCTTGCGCTTTGCAGTACGCCCATTGAAATAAAGGGAATTAAAAAAAGCATGGAATTGCTGAATAATGTTACCGCTCCCATATCGGCTTTGCTGAGTACAGCAGTGAAATAAGGCAGCAGCAGGAAGGCCACCCCTTTTCCAAAAAAATTGGTGAAGGTGTAAATACCCAGCGACCGAACAGCCGGGCTTTTCCGGTATTTTAAAAAAGTATCTTTTTTGATCATGGTATTAAACTAAATACCCGAACCGGTATTAGTTATTATTCATCCATCTGTCGTACCACATCTGGAACATCAGTAAGAACCATATTTTTTCAGCTCTTTCTTTCTTTCCGTTGTAAAAGGCTTCCCGTATCCGCTGCACTTCATCATTATTAAAAATACCCTGCTTAATAACGAACGCATCATCCAGGTAGCGGTCAACAAAAGGCTTCAGCTCAGTTTCCAGCCAGCTTACAATAGGAATTCCAAAGCCCATCTTGGGCCGGTCCATCATTGCTTTGGGAATGTACTTATGAACGATCTCTTTGATGATGAACTTTTTATTCCCCTTATTATATTTATAGTCAACCGGAAGCCGTGCCGCCCATTCAATCACATGCTGGTCCAGGAATGGCTCCCGTCCCTCCAGGCTCACACTCATGGTGGCTCTGTCTACTTTTTGGAGGATATCATCCAGCAGGTAGGTCTGGTAATCTATGGCCATCATATAACTCAGCATCGAATAATTCTCCGCATTCAGTTCTTCGTGGTCGAAGGCGGAAGACAGAACCTTAACAGAACTTTTGAACAGTTTTGAAACACCGTTGTCTGTCATGTGCTGTGTTATATTCTTCAAAAGATTTTTCTCCGAAGGATTTTTTAAAAAGGTCTTTACTTTTTCGTACCGGCTGTGAAAAAGATATTGTTTGTTCAGCAAGGGAATGGCATTGGCCGGAACCACATCCATGAGCGTGGCTGCCGACTTGCGCACAAACCCCGGAATGCCCTGTAGTTTCTTCCCGTACTTCAACATATAATCATAGCGGTTATAACCGGCAAATACCTCATCGCCGGCATCGGCCGACAATGCGACCGTTACTTTTTCTCGGGCTACCTTACTTACCAGCGATGTGGGTATGGCGCTGCTGTCGGCAAAAGGTTCGTCATAAAAAAAAGGCAATTGCGGAACGATCTCAATGGCTTCTTTATGTGTACAGTAATATTCTGTATGGTCAGTTCCCAGGTGCGCTGCTATCTCTTTTGCATAAGGCGCTTCATTTAAACCGTCATCAGGTACGCCAATGGTGAATGTCTTTATTTTTTCGGTATGATTTTTCTGAAGCAGTGCAGTAACACAGCTGCTGTCATATCCACCACTTAAAAAAACACCTACCGGCACATCACTTACCATCCGGTATTCAAACGCCTTTGACAGAACCTTTTCTGTTTCGGCCATCGCCTCGGGAAAACTGATATCGAGGATCGGCTTATTGTAAGCATCGTATACATTCCAGTACCGGAATGTTTGTATATCCCCGGAAGCGATATCCATCTCCAGGAAATGGCCTGGCTTTAATTTAAACGTATTCTTATAAATACAATGCGGTGTGGGTACATATCCATACTGCATAAAAGCTGCTGCTGAATCTGTATTCACTTCTTTTATAAAGTCCGGATGCTGCAGGAATGCTTTTAATTCGGAAGCAAAAAGGAACAAACCATCTTTCCAGTAATAGAAAAAAGGTTTTACCCCGGCCCGGTCCCGGCAGGCAAATAATTTCTGTTTGGCTTCATCATAAATAACAAAGGCAAACATGCCAATGAATTTTTGCAAAGCAGCACTGCCCCATTCGTGATAGGCATGTAAGATCACCTCCGTATCGCTGTGGCTATGAAACCGGTGCCCCTTTAATTCGAGTTCTTTTTTGATCTCGGTATAATTATATATCTCCCCGTTAAATGTTATGTGCAGCGATTGAAAGGTCTGGGGCTGTTTACCCCCTTCTGAAAGGTCAATAATGCTGAGGCGCCTGTGACCCAGGCCGATGCATGCATTTGGTGCATTGTAAAATCCATATCCTTCGCCATCGGGGCCCCTGTGGGCAATGATCCGGTTCATTTTCTCTAAAACAGTAAGGGTGGTTTTACTATTAAAATCAATAAATCCCGATATACCGCACATGATTAAATTTTAAGCGTAAAGATAAGGTCTCTGCTGTTAACTATTTTTATTACCCACCGGTTTAAATTTTCCGGAAACCTGGTTATACATACCTGAGGCAAAATTACGGATTAGCCTTTGCCGGATTCTCATTTCTAAAATTCCGTTTTATGAGCAGGCGCCAGGCAGAGACGATCATATTGGAAGATATATTGTGGTAAGCGAATGAAAAATCATTGAATGAACGTTGTTGCGAAAACCCGGTTGTACCGGTTCCTGTTTTTTATACCAATGACCCGTGATTTCATTACAACCATCATCCCTCTTTTTTTTCCAGTATTTTTTCCCACTTCTTTAAAATATTCTCCTGGTTGAACTGTTCCACTTTATTCCGGTAAGCGACCTCATCAACAGCGGGCCGTTTGCTCTTCATTAGATTTATGATCACATCCACCCATAGCTTTTCTTTGCTGGTTAAAGATGAATCCGAGGTGTATTCATCCAGAACGGGCATCAGGTAACTGAGTTCAAAATGGGGGTACGTGATCACCGAATTACAGTCTAAGTCAGACAATATCTCCCTCGGGCCGGATTTACAGTCGGAAGACACACATAAAGCACCGCAGATGAAAGCTTCCGCCAACGCATTTGGCATACCTTCAAAAAGGGAGGGAAACATGAACAAACTGGAGCGGTAACAATATTGATAGGGGTTATTCTGAAATCCTAAAAACAAAACATCGTACCCATCCAGGGATCCTGCCGGATTTTTTTCCTTGTCGTAAACACTTAGCCCGAGCTGCCTGGCAACTGACAGCAACCGGTTCTTTTCATTACCCTGCCCAATGATCACATATTTTATAAGCGGGTCTGTAGCTTTTACTTCTTTGAATATTTTTAAAGCCTGTTCAAGCCCTTTCTCGATCCCCAGTCTTCCTACGCTTAGGATTATTTTATACTTACTGAAAAGTTCTGCAATACCGGGATCCTCAAATGGCTTTACCTTCAACTCTTCGATCTTGCAAATATCATAGGCATTTACAATAACCTGTATCTTCTGTTCTCCTATTCCGAAATTATCGATCAGGTCCTGTTTCGATCCTTCCGAGTTCGTTATTAACTCATCGGCATGCTTAAAGATCAACCGGTCGAGTTTTTTTGTAAATGCGCCTATCCTGTATATTTTATAGTACAAAGAGGTGGTGGTACGGATACTTACCGTAAGCCGGCAACCCCAGATGAGTTTACAGCATAGTCCGACTATATTGGAAAGCTGCAGAAATGAGATAATGTGTGTTTCCTTCCCGGGATTGATCTTTTTCCGTAGCCGGAAGAGCATCACCGGAACCAATAAAAACCGGATGAAGCTGTATTTATATAACCGGGGGAAGAGGAATATTTTTTTGTCCTCCGCAACCGGGTAACTCTGTTCATTAAAAAGGCATATTATCTTACTCACATTCAGATGGCTGATCAACAAACTCACCTGCCTCTCTGCACCACCGCCGGATAAGGAGTTTATAAGAAAATAATTTTTGAACCTCAACGTGCCTTTTTTTAATATGGAATCAAAAATAAAGAACCTAACTTGTTTTAGCACAATTTTTTATTGGCAGTTTACCGCTCCCGGAAGCCATTTGCATCCTCTTTTCGGTTCTTATTTCTGACTGTTCCGGCCGACTGCAATACATTACAAAAAAGCAATTAAAAAAGCCCGGGCTCAGCAAATGGATCTACGCAGCCGTTGCAATTAAAGATTTGCCTAAATTAACGGCAACTATAAAAAATCTATCCTTAATTTTGAATCAGAAACCCCTTGTTTGCATTTATTTTATTAATTGACCTTTATACCGGTCAAAATCAGGTATTCTTTTTCCAGGTATTATCACTTAAATTATGGGCTTGCAGCGGTTTACTGAGATTTTAAACAATAAACGTATTTTTTTTAATGATCAATTTAATATCCGGCATAGATTATCTTTTATTAATTATCTACTCGGTTGTTATTTTTTATTGTTTAAAAAGATTTTTTTTCAGAGACCTGAACCCTGTTCTAAGTAAGATATTTGCCATCTTTTTTTTCTTAAAGATCCTTGCTGTTTTAACTTATACTCTTTTGGTTGTTTACTACTGGCAACTGGCGGATTCGGTAAGTGTTTTCTCTGAAACAAAAAACCTCACCGGTTTAATACAGGCAGATATTTCGAACATAAAATACCTTTTTTTACCCGTTGAAAATTACAACGCCCTGGTCAACCTGGATATGTCTTTAAAATCAATTCCTGGCGGGTCAGGCATAGAAAGCAATTACTTTTTAACGAGGGTATGCACCATTTTGTATCCGGTATCATTAGGCAAATATCTTTTACTTAATTTCTGGTTCGGTGTAATCTCCACCATTGCCCAATTTAAATTATACCTTGTTTTACTCAAAGTGTATCCCCAAATAAAAGACAAGCTTGCCATCTGCATCTTATTCATACCAACATTGCTTTTTTATGCATCCCCTATATATAAAGAAACACTATGCCTTTCTTTTTTATGTTTCATTATCGAGCTTATCTATAATATCAGGAACGATAAAAAAAACCTTTTCAGTTTTATACTGGTCCTTGTAAATCTCTTTTTTATATTTCTTCTGAAATCGTACATTTTTTATGCCTTGATGATTTCATGCGCATTTGTTTTTATCGGAAGATTCCTGAGAAGGTTGTTTTCAGCATCTTTGTTCGGAAAGTTTTCTGTGTTTATGTTCCTTGCTGCCGTGGCTTACTTGATCAGCCAGAATTTAGATATTTTCGATTCATACATATACTCTCTGATCGACATTTCCAATCTGAACCAGCAGTTTTACGGACCCACCTCGGATACAAGTTCTTTCGAGTTTGGAGAAATAGAAACATCCTTTGCAGGCCTGCTTACGAAAATGCCCCTTGGTTTATATACCTGCTATTTCAGGCCCCATCTTTGGGAGATCAATAAACCGATTCTCTTATTGAGTGCTGTTGAATCTTTTCTTTGCTTCTGGACTTTATTTTATGCCCTGGTAAAAAAGGGAAGGAATTTTACCGCTGTGTTAAGAAAAAACCTGTTGACCAACATCATGTTCCTTTTTGTACTGATACTTGGAATAATAATCGGGATCACTACGTTCAATTTCGGAACACTGGTAAGATATAAAGCGCCTGCAGTACCCTTTCTGTGGATCTTTATTTTTCTTCTGCTCAGCAGTTCAAATCCAAAAGAGAGCACTTTCAAAGAAGAAGCGCTGGCAGATTAGTTGAATTTTTTTTCGGACCAGAAAAACACAACACTGATAATAATCAGGTATGCTCGTCTGTCTTGCCCCTGAATCCAGACATCCTGATCTCTAAAAATATTTTTAAGAAATCGAATGCGCTCACATTAAAATTATTGATCCGGGGCGCATTATCAATTTTCTGAATTAACCTGAGCTTTGTTGACTCTGTACTGTACGAGGCGGTTGAAAGCGAGCATTTTTTACTTAAGGCTACCTTTTCTTCATAATTCAGCTGATGATAATAACGTATACTCTCTGAAATTTTTGTTTCATTCCCAAACCTTGACCGATCGCCGAAAATCGGGTTTTTTTCCTGGTCATAGTCAGATATGAATCCATAGGATATTTCTCTTTGCTCTTCCTGCACTGCTATAAGACTTGGTACGCCTGCAGATGCAGCTAATATCAGCGCTCCTGCCATCCCAAAAAACAGGTCGTACTGGATCACGGTCTGCAGATACTGTTCCTTCGGCACAAAAGGATGTAGTTTAAACTTTTCACTTACCGGAGAGATCTTTATACGGTCTGCAACTGCATTTTCTGAGGGGCCATTTCCATAGATGTCGTACGTGATATTCAGGCCTTCTTCCGAAATCAGTTTCTCAATGGCACTGATCATTGCAACAATGGTACATGTTTTAAAATCCACCAGCCTGCCTATGGTAACAATTCTTATCACCCTGTTGCCGTCATTTCTTATTTTTTTTTCTAAGGGAAGTATTTCGGCAGGGCCCTGCAGTATGGTAGGCGTACCTGTTTTTATATGGCAATAAAAATTAGTCGATTCAACCCCCTCCTTTGAACTGTGAATGATACTGTCATGTGTGAGAAGAGAACTCAGTTGTTTAAAAACCTTATGGCGTGTTTTGGATACGTTATCACTGAGGTATATCTTCCACTGGTTGGGATGATACATACCCAGTACTACCGGAAGATCAATCTTTAACTTGCGGGTGAAATAAAGAGCTATCACAAAATGCATATTCGACAAAGCGAATATTGCCTTGATCCTGTTTCGAGTGAATAATAATGTACCCAGGAATTCCGAATAACTTCTTATGGCTTTAAAATGTTCAGGAATTTCTTCTTCAACCGTATCCCGTAATTTGGCTGTTCCGTTTTTCTCTTTTGAAGTAGTAAATATCAGTATCTTTTGAAACGCATTGTTTTTCATAAACCTTTTTAAACGCCAGACTATATTTACCCCTTTTCGCACATTAAGAAAATGCTTGAACAAAGATCAGGATATACCTGGCCCAGTTCGTAACAACCCTGCAAATATTCATTTGAAATGATGTCGGTATTAAGCAACCTGTCCCATTGAAAATTGGCCAGCGCTTTAAAAAATATACCGGAACGGTGTACAACCTTCAACCCCCCTGCCCTTGCATCCCTTTCCAATGTATCAAGCGTATAGGTAATGGTATGGCCATGCTCTTTTTCTGCAGGTGTAATGGCAGAATTATGAGAGATCAACCCCATCTTAACAGCGATCTGCCGGGAGGGTGCATTTGCGTTGGGACATACCAGGAAAAATCTTCCCTTATCGCTCAGCCATTCATCATTGATTCTGCGAAGCACACCCGCTGCATCATCCAGGTGTTCAAGCACGTGGGTGAGAATTATATTATCGTATTTTTTGGGCAGCCGGATATTTTCGAAAAGCCCGTTAACGTAGGTCAGCTTGTCGCCAAACGTTTTTTTAGCCAAGGCGATCGCTTCATCGGATGCTTCTACGCATGTTATGTCGTTAAAGTGAGGGATAAGCCTTTTGGTAAAGTCGCCTTTAAAACTACCTAACTCCAGGCAACTGCCTGCAACAAAGAACGGTTCAAATGACTGCATCATGAATTTATGCATCACATCAAAATCAAAATTGTAGGCGTATTTATGTTCGGCCGTGTCTTTAAGTTCTTTGTTGTAGTCTCTCGCTGTACTCAATGGAAATGATTTTATAGTGATAATTAATTTTGCTGGTTTACCATTAACCGGTATAAAAGGTAGTCCTCTTCTGTACCGGATTGTGTGAATGCATGCCTTGTGTATAACCTTATGGCAAGTGCATTACGTGCATGCACTTTGAGTTTTATTTCACTAAAACCATTTTCCTGTGCATATTTAACAGCGTTATTAAGCAGGGTTGATGCTATTCCTTTTCCGGCAAACCCGCTTTCCACACTCACGTTGGTAATGAAACCAAACTCTTTACCCGGGTCATTAAAATATGCGGCGATCAAACCGGCCAAATGGCCATTTTGCCAGGCTTCAAAGGTAATTGATTTTGCTTTAATTTTTTCCGCATAGCAGTCGATATCAACCGTATTCTGTAAAGGAGGTACAAAATTGTTCTTACAGGCTTCCAAATGAGTGCGTATATCTGAATAGGTTGCCAGGCCTATGGTATATTGAATCATTTTCAGGTTTTATTGATTTAGGTCTCAGCCAGTTCAGCAATTCCGAATCCGCATTTTCCAAACTGGTTGCCATTATACAGTAAATATACTTTATCGTTACAGCTAAATATGTGCGGATAGCAGTTCATTTCAGAATCCCAGCCCTCTGCCGAAATTTGGAATCCTCCTTTTTCATCATCCCGTTTCCAGTTCACCAGGTCTTTTGAAAAAGCATACCCGATCCTATACCCCCTTGATGGATTCGTTCTGAAATCTGTTGCTTCCCGGAAACAAAAGTACATGTGGTACGTGTCACCGATCTTTATAACGGTTGGCAAGGCCTGGCATTCGTTCTCATTAAGTATATCAGGAATGATCTGTTTTCCTTCATCCCTTTTCCAGTCGATCCCGTTTTCAGAAACTGCATGGGCGATCTTATATACCCGTGCAGGAGGTTCGTTTTGTGTTGGGGGTATCCATCTTTGTCCGAAAATATACCACATGTGGAACCGGTTATCATAGCGCTGCACAAAGGAATCTCCTACCAGCATTGGTTCGTGCAGTGAACTGGATAATACAGGCCCGGCCCCGATTTTTTTAAACGTCAGCCCGTTGTCGTCACTGATCGCCAATCCTGTTGAGGTTTCCACTGATACTGAGATCCTTCTGCTCCAGCCACAGGTATACGCATATATCTTATCTCCCACCCGTAACGGGTTAATGGGAAAGATGCCGTGCTCATCAAAAGTGCCCAATTCACCTAATGGAATTACGGTATTGTCAGAAACCCGGAGTACCTTTTTAAAATCCTTATCCATGTCAATGAAAGCAATATGGCTCAGGAATTTTCCATCCGCCTCTTTCTTCCGCGTAGAAAAATATATTCTTACAAAATCATCAAATACCAGAGTCTGGGGAGATTGTGCAAATTCAAAATAACCGTGAGATAAATCAAAAGCTGCAGGGTCAAAGATCTTACCCAGTTTAATCCATTTCATATTCGTTTAACTTATTGGGTGCTGTTGAAGTTGTGCTAATCCAAAACCATGTTTTCCTACCTGGTTACCAAGGTAAAGCATGTATATCTCACCATCTAATTCAAATACATGTGGGTAACTGACCATCTCACTGTCCCACCCTTCTTCGCTTACTGTTATTCCGGCCTTATTATCATCCCTTACCCAATTTTCCAGGTCGGCAGAAGAGGCGTAGCCAATGCGGTATCCAAAATCTTTTCCCCGGTAATTTTTACTTCCCCGGTAGCAGAAGAACATGTGGTATTGATTATTAAAAAAGATCACATCCGGACTTGCCTGTGCTTCATCCTGCTCCATACGCCACGGCACCAGGTCCTTATTATGTTTGGTAAAATTTATGCCGTCGGCAGACGTGGCCATCCTGATTGTATATACCGGCTCCGGTTTACCATTATCAAGTACCCATTTTTTTCCTGCAATATAAAAAAGATAAAAAGTGTCATTATACTTCCTGATCTTAGGACCACTCAGAATAAATGGCTCGTCCACCGTATATGAAAGCAAAGGCCCCTCACCGATCTTCTGGAACGTTTTTCCATCATCAATACTTTCTGCATAACCGATGGCCACATTAAACGGAACGGATTCACACCTTGTCCATCCGCCATAATAGGCCCTGTATTTATCATCATGCTTTATAACAGATACCGGGTAGGTACCAAATTCATCAAAGGTACCCAGGGTTCCTAATTGCAGGATCGGCTGTTTCGATACTTCCAGTACCTGATGCAGGTTCTTCCTGTCAAGATCTACATAAGCGGAATAACTTACATACTGGCCATTGGAATCAGCGGGCGGGCGGCAGGAAAAATAGACCCTTACCCTATCTTCAAATATAAGCACTGCTGGTGCCTGGGCAAACTCGTTAAGCCAAACCCCATTTGCATGATCAGAAGGATTAAAGATCCTTCCCAGTTTTTTCCACCGGAACATCTGCGATTGTTTTAAATTAATTGATACGCTTTGCTTAAATAATCCTTCACCGTATTCTTATCATTGAACATCAATACATCCAGTATGGAAAGCCAGGGAACAAAGCCATTGCCAAACTGGGCATATTCAAAAGGCTCCGACTGCAGAAAACACAATTCCAGGTTTTGATTGCTGAACGTTTCTTTATTGTAAAGCGCCTGCCCGCCGATGGGATTAATATATCTTTCTGCATTCAATGCTTTGCAAATGGCGATCACTTTGTCTTCTGCCTTTAACTGGTGGTCGATCGGTATGGTGGAGGAGACAATGATCTTTGTCTGAATATCCAGGTACATATTTACCTGTTTTATGCTGTGAAAGATAAAGTCAAACAGGTTTCTCTCTTTATTATTAAATATCTCTTCCATGATCCACTCCATGTGCAGCATCTGCGGCGCTTTTTTATATACTTCCTTTATTTTACGAAAGGTTTTCCGGTTCTCGTCCGGAGCCGTTTCAGCAAGTTTTCTTTCGCATACATTTAAGTAGTCCGAATCCTTTTGCAGGGGCAAGCTGAAGTATTCGTCTTTCCCATTCACGAGCATCCTGTTCCGGTTGATCCAGCCCTTTTTTGTATACTTGATATTATCATACAACACAAAACAATCCACTGCATTCATCAACTGGAAATAACCAATATAAGGCAAAAAATAAGGCTGCATTATTGCAAGGGTCATATGCAACTATTGATTATTCGGGAAATTTGTTCTACTTCATCTTGCAGCAATCCCACATACAGCGGCAGGCTCAATACCCGTAAACTGTAATTCTCCGATACCGGGCAGGCTTTCTTGTCTGTTAAATAGGAAAGCGTATTGAGTGAAGGATAAAAATACCTTCTTGGATAGATGTTCTTTTTATTAAGCTGGTCAACTACTTTATTGAGTACCGCTTCACTCGGTAATACTACAGGGTAATACGCATAATTGTATTCGGTGCCGGGCAGGGCTGCCGGCCTTTGCAGGGACGAATGCAACAGTTCATCATACCAGCTGCTGATCGCTTTACGGCTATTGATGATCTGCTCCAGGTGAACCAGGTTGCAAAGCCCCATGGCTGCATGGAATTCGGAATTCTTACCATTGATGCCCACAGCAAAATGCTCATCGCCTACATGCCCGAAAGATCTTTGCAGGGAAACATGGGCAGCCACCGCATTATCATGACAGATGATGGCTCCACCTTCTACTGTATGAAAAACTTTTGTTGCATGGAAACTGCAGGTTGTAACATCGCCATATGCCAGCAGACTTTTGCCATTGTAATTACACCCGAATGCATGTGCCCCGTCGTAAATAATTTTTAGGTTATGCCTTTTTGCGATGTCGGCAATGGCATTCACATCGCAGGGGTTGCCATATACATGGGTGGCCAGGATGGCTTCGGTATCCGGGGTAATAGCTTCTTCAATTTTTTCGGGATCTATATTAAAGTCGTTTTCTTTAATATCTGCAAAAACCGGGATACAGCCTTCCCAGATAATGGATGACGTGGTGGCAACATAGCTGAATGGTGTGGTAATGATCTCCTTTGTAAGCCCGAGGCTTTTTAATCCTATCTGGATGGCGATCGTGCCGTTACCTGTAAAAAAAATCTGTGCAACCCCCAGGTAATCTTTTAGTTTCTTTTCAAGTTCCTGCACCAGGGGTCCGTTATTGGTAAGCCAGTTCCTGTCCCATATACCAGATACATAGTTTTGGTAATCGTTGAGCGGGGGTAAGAATGGCTTGGTTACAGGTATCATTATCTCAGGTAAATTTTAATTTTTTAAAAGATTGCTGCAACAGTTTTTTTGCTGGCTCAATATCGAGAAAAAAGTAAGAAGAGACCCAGAACAAAACCGAAACGATGGCCGAAATTAAACAAACGTTGATTATTGCTGTAAAATTTATATACTGCTTTACCTGGTAGGCTATTGCCGCCGTACCCGCAGTAATCAGCGAGAGCTTGGCCAGGTTTCTGATCAGGGCATTATTATGGATCAGGTAGTTTGCCTTCATTTTTATGATCAGCAGGAACGCCATGGAAACAAGCAGGTAATTCCCGATGATCAATGACCAGAAATAGCCCGGTAACTTATAGTAAGTGGTTAACAAAAAGGTAAGCAGGGCAAATAAGCTGTGCGCTATAAATGCAAACAGAACGGCAACGCTGTATAACTGCAGGGCGGTAAACAACCTGGAAAAAAGAATATCGGCGACCTTAAAGGGAATGATGATGGCCAGGAATAAAAAGCAGTAAGCCGTGATCGCTGCAGAGTCTGCTTTAAAGTTGCCCCGCAAATAAGCAATAGAGATTATCTCCTTTGAACACAGGCAGAAAACAATGGCAATGGGAATGATAACCGTCAGCAGCAATATGAACAGGTAATTAAACAGCTTCGTAATGGATTCATAATCTCTTTTTGCGTTCAACTCAGAGAACTTTATCCCCGCAATGGAAACCACCTGCGAAAGGATAAATACTTCGGGCAGCAATGCAATATTCTGTGCCAGGTTCAACGCGGTGAGCACACCGGCTCCCAAACCTGTTAATAGAAAAATAACCAGGTAGTTTTTTATCCAGACAGGTAATACATTTACCTGGATCAACCCGATGTTTTTCCAGACCCGGTAATCCTTCACAATAACCGTATCAAAAAAGTTCCAGCCCAGTTTTTTACGCATAATGAATACGAGGATCAGGAAGTTTATGCAATACCCGAACAGCACACCAAACAGGGTAACACTGATCCCAAACCGGTGCTGAAAGGCGATGGTGAATAAAATCGCAAACAGGCTGTTTATCAACCCGGCAATGATGGATGCGGTAAAATATTTATAGGATGTGAGGATAGAAGTTAACAGCCCATTAAGCAATTGAAATATTATAATGACACTTCCAAAATAGAGCATCCGCTTATACGTCTCCAGCTTCTCCACATCAAATTTTGAAAATAAGCTGTAAAAAGAAACCGGGCTGATAATAGCTAAGATACAGAATAAAATTCCCAGCCCCAGGTAACTCCACAGGAAAAAATTACAAAATTGTCTTGCCTTTTTTTCGCTCTCCTGTTCCTTTATACGCATGGATTCGGGGATAAGGACCAGCAGGTCTATCCCATTGATCATGGAACAAAGCAGACTAACCACGGCTATTATATAAAAGTATACGTCGGTTTGAAACTGGGCCCCAAAGTAAAACGTGATGATCAGCGTATTGAGAAAAGTGATCCCTTTAGCAACGATGTTGAGTAAGGTAGAAATGACCACTCCTTTTTTATACGATTCTGTTTTGAGCATGCTTAACTGTTTATATCCATTACTCCACTTTTTAAACGCCGATGCTTCATTTTTATATGTTTCAAACTGAATTTGCAAACAACCTCACGCCTGCAGATAAATTAAGCAGGGTTTACTTGCCGGTAAAATAAGACCGTATCTGGTGAACCAAATTGATGGCTGCCCGGTTCTCCGTTAAGCCAAATCCCCCGCCTGCAATGATCTCTTCATAACTTTTTGTATGCATCTCCGAAAATCCTTCGCTGAATTCAACCGGTTCATCATCGATGGTCAATGCCCGGAATGTGCGCCCACCGGCAACCTTAACGGCAGCGGGCAAGTAGGCTTCATCTATACTTAACATCCAGTTGACCGTTGCCTTATCCAGTTCCAGCTGGCCGGCGGCGCTTGTATTATTATGCAACGATACATTACTTTCTTTCACGTCGCCAAAGATCCACAACAGCATATCAAAGAAATGTATGCCGATGTTGGTGGCAATGCCTCCGCTTTTCTGGATATCTCCTTTCCAGCTGCTGTTGTACCAGTGGCCCCTGGATGTTATGTATCTCAGATCAACCCGGTATTGCTTGCCGGCCGGGGCAGTTGCAATTTTTTCTTTCAAAGCTATGATAGCCGGGTGCAGGCGCAACTGCAAAATGGTAAATACTTTTTTACCGGTCTCCTTTTCCATTTCGGCCAATGCATCAATATTCCATGGATTTAGTACGATGGGTTTTTCACAGATCACATCGGCGCCGATACGTAATCCAAAACGGATATGGGCATCGTGCAGATAATTAGGGCTGCAAACACTCAGGTAATCTATCTTAATTCCCTGTCGTTTTAGTTTCTCCAGATGCCGGTCGAAACGCTCAAATTCGGTAAAGAAATCTGCTTCAGGAAAATAATTATCCAGAATACCAACAGAATCGTGTTTATCGAGGGCTGCCACCAGTTTATTACCGGTCTCTTTGATGGCCTGCATATGCCGGGGCGCCACATATCCACCGGCACCTATCAATGCAAAATTTTTCATCTGGTTTTAGTTGATTCTTTTTACCCTGTTATGTTCAAGCAAATATTCCTGCCCGCTTTCTTTGCAAACAGCTCTGTTGTTTTCATCAAAACTCAGTTTATGCCCGTATTCACTCATCCAACCGGTTTGTCTGCCTGGGTTTCCTGTTATTAATGCATACGCAGGAACGTCTTTCGTTACCACAGCACCGGCGCCGATAAACGCAAATTCGCCGATGGTATTGCCGCAAACAATAGTGGCATTGGCACCAATACTTGCGCCTCTTTTTATAAGCGTGGTATTGTATTCATTCTTCCGGGGTACTGCACTGCGTGGATTTATAACATTGGTAAGCACCACACTTGGCCCCAGGAAGACATCGTCTTCGCAGATCACCCCTTCGTAAATGCTCACATTGTTCTGAACTTTTACATTATTACCAAGCACCACATTGGATGCCAGCATTACATTCTGCCCAAGCACGCAGTTGTTCCCGATCACAGCTCCGCTCATTACATGGCAGAAGTGCCAGATCTTTGTGCCGGCTCCTATCCGGCAACCTTCATCAATTACCGAACTGGGATGTACATAATAGTTCATGCAAGGATTTTATTGTGCTACTCTTCTTAAATATTCGCCATAGCCGCTTTTCGCCAACTCATCTGCCAGTTTAAAAAATTGCTCTTTGCTGATAAACCCCATACGGTATGCTATCTCTTCGGGACAGCCGATCTTAAGGCCTTGCCTTTTTTCAATCACCCGTACGTATTCACTGGCATCATTCAGTGATTCAAAAGTGCCGGTATCAAGCCAGGCAAAGCCCCGGTCCAAAACGGCCACTTTCAATTTTTTTTGCTGAAGATAGTGATCGTTCACCGTGGTTATCTCGTACTCTCCCCTTGCACTTGGCTTGATGTTCTTTGCGATCTCTACCACCGCATTATCATAAAAATATAAACCGGGTACCGCATAATTGCTTTTAGGCTTCACCGGTTTCTCCTCAATGCTGATGGCATTTCTAGCTGCATCAAATTCCACTACGCCATATCTTTCCGGGTCACTTACCGGGTAGGCAAAGATCACAGCGCCATCCGGATCAATGCTTGACTGCAATAACTTACTAAAGCCGCTTCCATAAAAAATATTATCCCCCAATACAAGGGCCACACTGTCTTTGCCAATAAATTTTTCGCCGATCACAAATGCCTGTGCCAGCCCATTGGGTACTTCCTGTTTGGCATATTGTATGGTACAGCCCCACTGGCTTCCATCACCCAGCAGCCGTCTGAACTGCTCCTGGTCTTCCGGCGTTGTGATCACCAGTACCTCTTTTATGCCGGCCAGCATTAATGTACTCAGCGGGTAATAGATCATCGGTTTATCATAAATGGGCATCAGTTGTTTGCTGATCCCCTTCGTGATCGGATAAAGCCTGGTACCGGAGCCGCCGGCGAGTATGATTCCTTTCATTGGAGTTCTTTATTGTTTAAAATTGTTGAAGGTTGTTGAATATGGTTTAATATTGCTGAAGGTTGTTGAATGTTGTAGCTACTTTCAACCATTTTCAACCCTTAAACAATTTTCAACCTTTAACCACTTTCAACCTTTCCCTGCTTTCCTTAACTGTGCATTTCTCAAATTATTAATTTTTAACGACAACGGCTGAATCATGCTCCTGATCATTGACAGTTGTTCATCCGTAATGAAATTCAGATCAACTGCTGTTATTAAATGACTCATTACTTCCATCAGGCTTCCAAAAGAAATAGAAGTAAAATAAGCCTGTTCTTTTCCAGAGGACCTCGTGGCACCTTCTGCTATATTTGCTCCCACAGAAACAGACGCTCTTCTTAATTGATTTGTCAACCCGAATTTTTCTCTTCCCGGGAATTTTTCAGTCAGCCTGTATATTTCAACAGTTAATTTCCTTGCTTCTTGCCAAACTTCCAGTTTTTCGAACCCAAATTGATACATGAAGTTGCTTATTTGTTGAATCCAAAGATCAAAAGTTTCTTTTCAACAACTTTCAACCTTTCAACAATATTCAACCATTTTCAACCATTAAACCCTGTACATTTTCTCATAATAACCCTGGTAATCCCCGCTCGTTACATGCTTCAGCCATTCCCCGTTTGCCAGGTACCAATCGATCGTTTTTGAAATGCCTTCTTCAAACTGCAGCGAAGGCGTCCAGCCCAATTCATTTTTTAATTTGCTTGCATCAATGGCATAGCGCAGATCGTGACCTGCCCGGTCAGTTACATACGTGATCAGTTTTTCCGATTCGCCCTTTTCCCTTCCCAGTTTTTCATCCATCTGCCTGCACAGTTCTTTTACCAAATTGATATTCGTCCATTCATTATGTCCACCGATATTATAGGTTTCGCCAATTTTCCCTTTATGAAAAACCACATCAATAGCACGAACATGGTCTTCCACGTATAACCAATCCCTTACATTTTCCCCCTTGCCATAAATGGGCAGTGGCTTATTATTAATGATGTTGTTAATGCAGAGCGGTATCAGTTTTTCCGGAAAGTGATAAGGACCGTAATTATTACTGCAGTTGCTCAGTTTTACCGGCAACTTATAGGTATGATAGAATGCTCTTACCATATGATCGGAAGAAGCTTTGGATGCTGAATATGGACTGCGTGGATCATACGCTGTCTCTTCCGTAAAGAACCCGGTCTCGCCAAGCGAACCATATACTTCATCTGTGGAGATGTGATAGAATATTTTACCGTCCATATTCTCTTGCCAGGATTCCCTGGCCACCTGCAGCAAGGCGCCGGTACCGAGTACGTTGGTAGTGATAAATGCCAACGGGTCGGTGATGGACCTGTCCACATGACTCTCTGCAGCACAATGCAGCACCGCTGTAAATTTATGTTCTTCAAATAATTTCCGCAGGAACCCAAGATCGGTGATATCTCCTTTTACAAACCGGTAATTGGAGGCTGACTCGACATCCCGTAAGTTTTCGAGGTTGCCGGCATAGGTGAGTTTATCCAGGTTGATGATCCTGTATTCAGGGTACTTGGTAACAAATAGCCGGGCCAGGTGAGAACCAATAAAACCGGCCCCGCCGGTAAGTAAAATAGTATGCATTATTAAGTTTTCTTATTGCGGGCAAAAATAGACATTAATTGGCTGAGAATATGCTGTCATATTGTAAAAACCAATGGGCCGGCATTGAAGCCAGCCCAGCAGGATCATTTGTTATTCTATTTCATTCCGAAAAACGGCCATACCCGGTGCAGGCAGGTGAATCCTGTTTACAACTGCACCAATAAATTCTCCAGTTTTTTCATTGTGGCATCAATTGAAAAACGGCTTTGCGTTGTTTCAATAATTTTATTCCTGTCGAACCCCGATGTTATGCCTTTATTGACCGCTGCTGCAAAAGCCCGCAGGTCATTATCGGCTACCAGCAACCCGTTCTCGCCCTCTGCAATTATTTCCCTGATGCCGCCCGGGGCATTAAAAGAAATGACAGGAATGCCCAACGAGCCGGCTTCCAGTAACACATTTGGAAAACCTTCATAGTAGGAACCCATTAAGAACAGGTCGGCATCTTCCATCCCGTTGAACGGCTCTTTCTTTTCGCCCTGTAAAAAGATCTTATCCTGCAATTGCAGGTCATTGATCAGGTGTTTCAAATGCCCTCTTTTATTTCCTTTCCCGATGATATAAAAGCGATACGGTATGGAAAGCAAACTCACCGCATGGATCAGCCTTTCTACAGCTTTTTCTTCTGATAACCTGGCCACGGTAATGAATTTATAAACCTTGCCGGCACTATCTTCCGGGGCGATGTTCTTATTTTTTTGGCCTTCTGCTATTGCATTATGTATGACCGAGGTTTTTCCTACCGGGATATTGTAACTGATGATGAGATCCTGCTGCATATAGTCCGACTGGCAAATGATCACGTCAAAACGGCGGTAATATTTTTTGATAAGCCAGTTATACAAACGGGGAAACCTGGTCCGGTTGCTATTCAGGCTCACTATACTGGATTCCCTGGCAGCGAATTTTATTGTTTTCGGAAAAAGCTTCCTGAAAATGGCAAAATATAAATTCAGGTGATTGGCGGTTGTAAAAATAATGTCGGGCTGATACTTTTTAATGATCGCTTTCAACCGGATCAATGCAAAGCGCACCCTGCGTTTCTTAAGATCGATGATCTCAATGGCCGGATTTTTTATTTCATAAAAAGGATTTGAATTGTCAAGTATTACCAGGCATGCTGAAAATATCTCTGTATTCAAATTTCCACATAACAGCGTTACAAACTTCTCTGAACCTCCGCATTCCATCGTGGGCGTAAAAATCAGGAGTCGAATCTTTGGCTTTCCGTTCGTTTTCATAATCTATATTACTATAATCTGCTTTCATGCACGGCAATATAATCATCCAGTCCGGCGATCTTCTTATTGTAATTACCTATATGCAGTAAATGATACCCAAGTTGCTCCAAAAGCTGCACACATTTGTCTTTTACACCGGGTAAATGGCAATCGTGTGTGGCAAGCAGGATATTTGGCTTATAGGTTTGCAGGGTTGCAATGGCGCCTTTCAATACATCATACTCCGCTCCTTCAACGTCTATCTTTATCACATCGGGTTTATCGTACTTAAGCTTCAGCAAACCGTCGATCGAATAACAGGGTATGGTTAAAAAATCCTCTGCATTGCTGAACACGGATGAGCCGGTGATATAGGTATTCCCTTCTTTTTGTACACGGTCGTTTGAAAATTCTACCTGCTTCTCCGAATCGGAGAGGGCATAAGGAAGTAAGCGGATATTGTTATTATGGATGAACCCGCTGTTTCTTTTAACGTGTTCCTGGAAGATGCGCTGTGCCGATGGCGATGGTTCGAAAGAATAGATCCGGCCGCTGCTGATGAACCGATTTGCCAGCAGCGCATAAAATCCGGCATTGCCCCCCAGGTCATAAAAAACGGTTTCGGGTTTAAGCCAGGACAGGAATGTTTTAACGGTCTCCAGGTCTTTGTATTCTCCCATGATGTACTCGTAACTGCTGCCGGTCGACCATAAATATCCTTTCAGCGGGCCCTCCATCACCGGCAAAAACCGTTTGCGCAACAGGTAACGGCTGAGTTTTATGTACCATCGTTTAAAAAAATCTTTTTCCGGCATGATGTATCAGTTGGCCCAGTTCTGTATTCAGGTTAAAAATTTTGTTCAGCAACAGTAAGATAAGTATATAAATCAAGAAGGCCGTTACCAACAGCGATAAGTTGCCTACCGCAAAAAAACCCGCCAAAAAATTTAGCCCGCCGGCAATGGCGGCATTTATAATGAGGATAAATCCGCAGTAGGTAAGCAGGGCGGTATAATTTATCCACGGCGCCAGTTTCCTGCAAATGAAGTACATACCAAAATAATTTGCCAGGTTCATAATTATGATGCCATAGGGGTATGCATAGGCCCCGTATTTTTGGGCGCATAGCCATGTTACAGCAATCAAAAAACTATTCATAATAACCTGGTAAATGAATGCATACCGGATGGCCTGCACGGCAATGAAGATACGGGTGACCATGGTATTGATGCCCGTGATGAAAAGCGTTAAAGCCAGGAGGCGTAAAAAAACAGCCGACTCTTTTAATGCGCTTAGGGAAAAATTGCGGCTGCTGTAAAAGAGTTCCACTACGGGCCTTGCAAAGGCAAAAAGAAAAAAACCCATCGGCACCAGCACAAAAACCAGCAGCTTTGATGTTTTCAGGAATGTATCATTCATGGCCGCATGGTCCTGCCGGGCCACTTCTTCATTCAGTTTTATGCCGCTTACATTGCTCACCTGTGTGGTAACAAGCGTATTGGGTATATCGGCAATGTTCTTCCCGTAATTCATCACACTGATAACACCGCTGCCGAAACCGCTTAATAAATAGAGCGGGAACAGGCTGCTGGCAAGTGTGGCCACCTGGCCCAGTTCGGCATAAAAAATATTATGCCATACTCTTTTTTTAATCACGGGAAGCGGGGAAATGAATTTCCAGCCGGCCGTTCGCCGCAGTATGAAAAGTAAAAAAACCAGGTTGAAAGCATAAGAAATGAGTCCGCCTAAAAAAACGCTCAGCACATCATATCCTGCCTTAAGCAGAAAGATACAGGCAATGGCGATGATACTTTTGATACTGCTGATGAGCATCGGCACGCTGAAATATTTCAGCGAGGTAAGGATGGTATTGATGTAATTGGTAAGGAGGTGAAATATAAAGAACAGGGAGCCCGTCCAGAAATAATTCCGGTAGGTTATAATATCCGCTTCCGAAAATTTGGAAATGAGCCCAAATATCTTTGTTCCGAAAAAATACATCGCCACGGTAAACAAAATACCGATGACAACATAAATGCAGAGGAAAAAATTAAGAAAGGCGGCCGCGGCAGCATTGCCTTCTCTTTCCCGCAGGCGCATGGATTCGGGGATAAGCACCGCGGCATCAATATTATTGATGAAACCGGAGAACAAAAGCATGGTGCCGAAAACGAAAAAATAGATATCGGTTTTGATATTGCTGCCAAAGTACCGGGCAATGATGATGGTAAGCAGAAAAAGGATCCCCTTTGAAAGTATATTGAAAAAAACAGAGAGCACAGTACCCCGCCTGTACGATTCCGATCTTATTAACCAAGGAAGTTTCATCAATGAATTATTCCCTTCGGGAATTTCAGGTTGCCACAGAAGCACAGAGACACGGAAAAATACAGGTTCAATTCTGTGTTTCCGTGCTTCTGTGGCAACACGTTACCGAAGGCAGACAAAATTAAAGGTTCATTACTGAAATCCTCCGTTAACTTTGCGCCCATGCATTATGCGTCTGTAGAAAATATCAGCAAATCCTTCGGCATCCGGACCCTGTTTAAAAATATTTCTTTTTACGTGGAGGAAGGTGACAAGATCGCCTTTGTAGCCCGGAACGGAAGTGGCAAAACAACCTTGTTAAAGATCATCAGCGGGCTGGACACGGCAGACAGCGGCACCCTTTGGGTTCACAAAGACATTAAAGTGGTGATGCTGCAGCAGGAAACCTCTTTTGAAGAAATGAAAAGCATCTGGGATAATGTGCTCCGGATGGATAACCCGGTGGTAAAAGTTGTAAAGGAATATGAAATGTGCCTGGAACAGGAACCGGAGAACATTGATAAACTTACCGGCCTGATGGCGAAGGTAGATGAACTGAATGCCTGGAATTTTGAAAGCGAACTGAAACAGATACTCGGCAAACTCAACCTGCATCATTTGAATGAACCGGTAAAAAATCTCAGCGGCGGTCAGCGCAAGCGGGTGGCCCTGGCCCAGGCATTGATCGAAGCACAACTGCACCAGGGAAAATGTTTACTCATACTGGATGAACCCACCAACCACCTCGATGTACAGATGATCGAGTGGCTGGAAGATTATTTATCGGCACAGAAAATAACCTTACTCTGCGTAACCCACGACCGCTATTTTTTAGATGCCGTCTGCAACGAGATACTGGAGATGGACGAAGAGAAGATCTATGTGTACAAAGGCGATTATGATTATTTCCTGGAACAGAAAAGCCTGCGGCAGGAAGTGCAGGCCAGCGAGCTGCAAAAAGATAAAAATATTTTCCGCAAGGAACTGGAGTGGATGCGCAAGCAACCGAAGGCACGTACCACCAAATCAAAATCACGGCAGGATGCATTTGCAGAAATTGAAGAACGGGTAAGCCAGCGCAGGGATGAAGCCGATGTAAGCCTGCAGGTAAAAATGACAAGACTTGGCGGCAAAGTGCTGGAGATGAAAAAAGTGAACAAAAGCTATGGCGACAAAGTGATCCTGAAAGGGTTTGAATACACATTTAAAAAAGGCGAACGCATCGGCATCGTGGGCAAGAACGGCATCGGCAAATCAACCTTTTTAAAAATAGCGCTGCAGGAAGAAAAGCCCGACAGCGGAAAAATAAACCACGGCGATACTGTTGTGTTCGGCAACTTTAACCAGGAGGGCCTGCAGTACAAAGAAGACAAACGTGCCATTGAATACGTGAAAGATTTTGCAGAATTTTTTCCGTTGGCAGATGGCAGCAAGGTATCTGCCTCGCAGTTCATGGAAAAATTCGGTTTTACCGGCGAGCAGCAATACACACCGCTGAGCAAATTAAGCGGCGGCGAAAAACGGCGGCTGCATTTATTAAGCATCCTTTTCCGCAACCCTAATTTTTTGATCCTTGATGAACCAACGAACGACCTCGACCTGCAAACCCTTCGTACACTGGAAGAGTTCTTACTTGATTTCCCGGGATGCATATTGATCGTAAGTCACGACCGCTATTTCATGGACCGCATGGTCGACCACCTGTTTGCTTTTGAAGGCGATGGAGTGATCAGGGATTTCCCGGGTAATTACAGCCAGTATCGTGAAGCAACGGAGAAAGGACTGTTAACAGAAAACAAAAAACAAGAAACAGCTAACGAGAAACAAGAAACGGCAAACAAGAAACAGGAAACATCCTCTCTGGAAAAACAGAAGCTTTCCTTCAAAGAAAAATTTGAATTTGAGCAGATAGAAAAAGAAATTCCCGGGCTGCAGGAAGAAAAGAAAATGCTGGAAGAAAAAATGAACAGCGGCAGCATGGGCTATGGTGAATTGCAGAAAGCGGCCGAACGCATCAGCAGCATTGTACAGTTACTGGATGAAAAAGAAATGCGCTGGCTGGAACTGAGCGAAAGAATATAACATCTACATGACCGGGATATGAACACTGATCCGGGTACCTTCTCCCGGGTTTGAATAGATCTGGCAATCACCATTCAGCATATAGGTACGTTCCTTTATTCCCAGCAGTCCGAAAGTAGGGCTTGATTGTTTTGCAGAAGGATTGAAGCCAATGCCGTCATCGCAGATCGTTAACCGGATCATCTCCCCCTCCCGGGTAATATTTATAAGAACTTTTGTTGCATTGGCATGCCTTGCAATATTCGTTAAAGACTCCTGCAATATCCGGAACAACCCGATCGATACATTTGGCCCGATCACCGCATCATCAAAATCATTCTGGTATTCGAAGGGTATGCCCAGTCTTTTTGAAAAATCCTCTATCTGCCATTCAAAAGCTGCATTCAGCCCCAGGTCGTCGATGATGCTGGGCCTTAGTTCGGTAACAATATGCCGGATCGATTTAACGGCTTCTGCAATAAGCTGGATCGCATCATCAAATTTATTATTTACTGCCAGGTCATCCGGGTGCACTTTCCGTTTGAGCCAGCTGATATCCATCTTTAACCCCGTAAGCTGTTGCCCCAGTTCATCGTGTATCTCCCGGGCGATCTTTGACCGTTCATCTTCCCGTACCTGCTGCAGGTGTGTACTCAGTTCCTGCAATTGCTCCGTTCTTTGATTCAACGCCTCATGACTCTGCTTTAATAATTCAAGCGCCTGCTTGGTCCGGGTAACATCCGAGATGGTTCCTATATAACCGGTTACCTCGCCCTCCCCATTCACCAGGGGTATGGCCCGGCCATTTACCCAACGCAGTTCGCCGGCTTTGTTGATGATCCGGTATTCTGAAAAGGAAGGCTCCCCTTTTTGCGCCTTACTGTGCCAGCCACTCACCTGCATATCGCTGTCTTCGGGGTGGATCATATTCATCCACTCATTCCGCATCGCTTCTTCATAAGTAAGTCCCGAATACTCCATCCAGGTTTCATTCACATAGGTTGTATTTCCCTGTGCATCTGTTTCAAAAATTCCAACCGGCGCCGTTTTAGCCAGTGTACGGAAACGCAGTTCACTGTTTGATATCCTGTCCTCCGCTTCTTTTTTCCTGCTGAAATCTACGATGGAAGAAAGCCAGTGTTCCCGGCCGCCTATGTCAATCCGTTCGGTGGAAAAAAGAACGGTGATGTTCTTTCCTTTTTTTGTGGTGAATGAAAGTTCAACATTTGACAGGTTCCCGTTATCAGCCATCTGCTGCCCCATACGATGAACAAAGGCTTCATCCATTAATCCCAGCTCAATGCCCGTTTTGCCGATGGCATATTCCCGTTCCAGTCCCGATAACTGAAGCAAATGATCATTGATATCTGTTACACGATGATCCTGGTCGGTGAGGATCATGCCAACCAGGTTGTTATGGAACAGTTTTAAGAATTTATCATCTGCTTCCTTCATCGCCTGTTTTTACTATTAGATAATCTGAGGTAGTTCACAAAAAGCCGGCTCCCGGAAACTGCTTTTTTAGAACCATCCTAAAAGATACATTAATTTATAAAATTGGTAGTGGGTCATTTTCAGTTTTAAATGAACATTTTCTTCTTTCAGGTAAATACAGGTTGTACCCAATGGTGCGGTTTATTTTTTGCCTCAAAGTATCTGCAAGGTTTCAAAGTCCCGGCATGAATAGAGCATAGATAAAGCATACCAAAGCCCTATCAAAGGCATAGATAAAGCATCAATCAGGAAAAATCAGACAGCCTGCAGGGTCAATATCTCAAAAGCAGCCATCCCGGTATTTTCCAAACTGGCCCACTACCATAAAATTGTACTGTTTATCAGAGTAAAAGAATTTGAGTAACTTTCTATTTACAAATACCTGCCTGCTTATGAACCAACGATTTTATTCGCTCGATGTATTCCGGGGTGCCACCGTGGCATTGATGATCCTGGTAAACAATCCCGGCAGCT